>Ga0265331_10000932_pt1 | contig 23402 bp, 31 predicted proteins | sample 41923metaG_FD_202088 | JGI IMG/M metagenome (GOLD analysis project Ga0265331, IMG submission 202088) | Rhizosphere microbial communities from Carex aquatilis grown in University of Washington, Seatle, WA, United States - 4-19-23 metaG | ecosystem: Host-associated > Plants > Roots > Rhizosphere... | reverse complement strand
CATGCTGGGTAGTCTCGACGCGAATGCGCGTCCTATTCTGGCTGAGCATGTTGGGAACCCTCGGCCTCGACCGCCGTCAAAGAATCGCGCTGCCGGCCTGAAAACGTACATTTTCAACAGGCTGCTAAGCCACTGCAACCCGGCGAGCGGCGTTTGGCGCTCATCCGCGACGAAACGGTTCCAGTCGAGCTAATCAAGCCGGCGGTGAGCGAAGCACGTACCTGGATTTGCCGGGTCTTTCCACGTGGCAGGATTGTTCTCGTGGCGGAAGCCAACATACGCGGGATCGTCGGTGCGCCTGGCGGTGAGTGAACCGCCATCCACCGTACTCTCCCTGATGGCGGAGGCCGCGTTTGCGTACTGGTTTGATCCTGCGGCCGGAACCGCGACCAGGCTAATGCCATCGCCCATGCGCAGTTCAATATGAACGTCCCACTCGTCGCTGGTCAATATCGGCTTGCCGTGATCGGCATTGCCAAATTCCGCGTTCGACTCGTTCAGCCAGCGCCCGAGAATCATCCCGCCTGGATCTGCACCGTCGAGATGGACGGCGCCGGGGAAGCTCCAGGCGGCCTGATGTTCCTTGTCCAAAACTTGGACATCGGGGAACTCATACCGGATTCACCGAAAGGTGGCACGCCATGAAATGCCCCCTGTGCGGTGAAGAGGACCAACAGCGCTAGATCCGTAAGCTCGTCCAGGACAACCGTGTCATTTTCCATTGCCTGGTGTGTGATCATCTCTATGCCGCTCTGGAAGAAGCGGTTGAAAATGGCGAAACGAGCGACGAAGACCAGCAGGCGTGACTTCATGCCCTTTCCTTCGGCACCGTGCCCCGAAAACCGGCAACCAGCTTAGCGCGGCGGCTTATCGGCCAGTAACGCACTTGTTAGGACACCACCGGAGGGCAAAACCAGTGGTAGCAAGTAGATTTGCTCCTGTACAATGCTGGGATCACGGACAAATGGAGTAATTCAAACATGACCAGCAGGCTTCTTCTCATGGCGATTTTTCTCGGCTTCCTCGCACCTGACGCTTCGACGAACGAGTATCCAAACCCTGGCTTGCTCATCGAAGCCGCCGACCTTGCGGAGGCCGACATCGCCAAGGAATCCGTTGTCCTGGACGGCCGCTCACGAGCGAACTACGAGCAAGGCCACATTCCCGGAGCCCGATGGGTCGATCACGCCGCCTGGTCGGCCGGTTTCGGCGATAGTGACGACGCTGAAGGATGGAGCAAGCGGATTGGCGGCTTGGGAGTCGAGCAGGCATCGAAGGTCGTGATTTACGATGATGGCCCCTCGAAGGATGCCGCGCGGATCTGGTGGATTCTCCGCTACTGGGGCGTTGCAGACGCCAGGTTGTTCAATGGCGGCATGACGGGCTGGAAGGTCCGACAAGTTCCCAATGGAAACCAAGGCCCAATCGCCCGATCCAGCAGAAATTACGGTCACGTCTCAGGCGGCTCGACTTGCGACCAAGGATCAACTCCTTGGAGCGCTCAGGGGACAGTCGCTCCAAATCGTTGATGCCCGCTCCGAGGGTGAGTTCTGCGGCACCGAAAAGCTGAAGAACAAGCGGGCCGGCGCGATCCCCGGCGCCAAGCACCTTGAGTGGAGCGACCTGATCGACAAGCAAACCCAGCGGTTCAAGCCGCCGGCCGCGATACGCGACCTCTTCGAACAGGCCGGCATCGAAGTCGATCGGCCAACCGCGACCCATTGCCAAGGCGGTGGTCGGTCGTCATTTATGGCGTTCGGCCTGGAGCTGATGGGAGCGAAGGAGGTCCAAAACTACTACCGCGGCTGGGGCGAGTGGGGCAATGCCGACAACACGCCAGTTGAGCCGGGCAAGGCGAAGCCGAAGTAAGCGGTGGCGACTTATCAAGGCGGTGCTTGTGGCTAACCAACGAAAAAGCCCCAACAAGGTGGGGCAGGAACCTTGAAGGGGCGTGTGCGGGGTTGCCCCCGACACTTTCATTCTGACGGACCTGCGGTCAATGTCAAGCAATTTGCCGTCGAGCCAGTGGCCGGCTCACTTCCCCCCGGATCACCATTGTCCGCGCGTCCTGTGCCGGCAATTGGCTCTGTTTAGTCGGAGGAGTGTCTTTGATTGGGCCGGGGACGCACAGCCCCGATCAAGCCGCTATAGTCATCACGATCCTCGCGGTGCCAGAGCGGCATACCGTCGCGAAGGCGGCGGGCAAGCACTTCCAGTTTCTCTGGAGAGCCAGCCGGGGCATCGGTCGGAACGAACTGGTCATTCGCGATCGGGGCAAAGTCCTTGTCGTGACCGATTTCCTGGATGGTGTCAAATACGTTGAGCATCGTTGGCGAACTCTCCGGGATCATGCACGCGCCATGGCAACCTAGTCACTTGGTGGAAGCACGATTGTCGCAACGGTGTGGCGGCTGTCAAGCAAATTGCCTGCAAGCCATCGCTGGATCGCTAGGCCCAGATCAACCACAACAGGTGGGGCTAACCGCGGGCTTGCGCCTGTAGCAAGAAGCGGTTCGTCGTCGAGAATTCGACGATCGCGGCTCACCTCTGCGCAAAAAAAGCCCCAACAAGGGAACGGCGGTCACCTTGAAGGGGTGTTATCGGAGTTGCCCCCGACAGGTTGATTCTGACGGGCCGGAGACGAATGTCAAGCGAATTGCTGTAGAGCCGGTGCTCGGGCTACTCGCGACGGATCAGAGGGAATGGCTCTAACGATTGCCTGTCGCTCGCCAGACGATTAGGCTTGTCCAACCGCCCCTGTCGCTGCAATCATCGGAAGATAACCATGGCCAAGAAGAGGACCGTGAAACCGACGACGGAGCCCACCGCCGTGCGCCGAGAGCAAGGACGATCCTACTTTAAGAGCGGTAATGGCATAGTCGTGATCGGGAGGTTCCGCAGCAAAGCAACGTGGGAAGTGACCTGTGACAACGGGATGCACGACGTCCAGGTGCTTCAGGGCGAAAGCAGCGAAGGGGCCATGGTGAACGCCGTATTGCGGATCACTTTCGGCTATGCTACCGCGACCAAGCGGGAGGCCCTCGCGTCCATTCTCCGCCAACGTGCCGCTGACAAGTGTTCTCGGTTCACCGTAATGTTGAACGGCGTGGAGCACGATTCCTTGTACTTGCACGAACTGGCCGTGATCCAAGACGATCCGATCCCTTGTGGTCTCGTGTTTTCCAACATCGCCCCGTGAGGGATGAACAAGTCATCGGATCACCATCGTCCGTGCATCATGTACGGGCAACTCACGCCTCCCACCGCGGCCGTTGGGTTTGCCGGTCGCGACCAGCCGCTGCAACACGTCCTGCCGGTTGGTCGATATTCCAGCCGAACCAAACTGTTCATCTATGTCGCGAATTCGGGCCGCCGTCGCCCGAGCTGGTATTGCAGACGCTGCAGGATCGAGCTGTGCATCTGGCTGACGCGGCTTTCCGAGAGATCGAGCGTGGCACCGATCTCCTTCATGGTCAGCTGCTCGTAGTAGTAGAGGATGATGATCAGCCGCTCGCTTTGGTTGAGGCCTCTGGTGACCAGCCGCATCAAGTCGAACTTCTGGACGCGGCGGGTGGGGTCCTCGCTCTTTTTATCTTCGAGGATGTCGAGTTCGCGGATGTCCTTTGAACTGTCGGTCTCGTACCACTTCTTGTTCAGGCTGATCTGTCCGACAGCGTTGGCGTCTCGCGTCATTTTTTCCAGCTCAGGCACACTGATGCCGAGCTGCTCAGCAAGCTCGCTTTCGGTCGGCTGGCGACCGAGCTTGGTATCGAGGGTCTTCATCGCCACGTTGAGCTTGCTTGCCTGTGAGCGAACCAAGCGTGGCACCCAGTCCATCGACCGTAGTTCGTCGAGCATGGCACCCCGGATTCGGGTCACGCAGTAGGTCTCGAATTTGATTCCGCGTGAGAGGTCGAAGGCGTCGATGGCGTCCATCAGTCCGAACACGCCGGCCGAGATCAGGTCGTCGAGCTCGACGCCATCAGGAAGCCGCGACCAGACGCGTTGACCATGGTACTTGACGAGGGGTAAGTATATCTCGACCAGCTTGTTGCGAAGCTCTTGGCTCGACGTGTCGGCCTTGAAGGCTTCCCAGAGTTGCGCCACGTCGTCCGGTGCGACCGCGAGTGCCATACCTTCCTCCGTGATTACGCATGCGGCCGAACGGGCTTGAACGGTTTCACGCCCGCCGCCTGCCGGTCGTACTTAGAGGGCCCGATTCCCTTCGGCCCGACACACTTCAGATTCGCAACCGACAGCGGCCTCGTTTATCGACCGAAGTAGGTCCTCGGGTTGAGTGATTGTCTGGCGTCGCCAATCCCGGTCTCGACGGGCGAGCGAGCAGCGAAACCCGGGCTAGGGCTCGCAACCAAGGGGAGATGCAGGTACCGAGCTCAAATGAAAGCCGTCACCCGAATTGATTTGGCGGAAATGAAAAAAGCCGCCGTCACAGACAGCGGCTAATGGAGGCTGAGGAAGCCATCCCGACCCATGACCCATACCTGCTCGTCGAATTCTGCACCCAAATCCGACTTTGACGCTCTACCGCATTAATCGGCAAAGTTTGCCTAAGAGGATCAGTCAAAGTTCCTGCCTCAAGGCCTGTCGGCCGGAAACTTGCCCTTGTTTTCCCAGAATGACGTTGCCCAGAATGTCATCACGTGGGCACCGGTAGTAGTTCCGTCTCGATGCGACGATATATGTATTGTCTGGAGGGATGGATTCTCTCCGCCATCCGCCACAGTCTTCGCCGCTATCCAAATCGAAGACGTCGAGCGGGCCTTAGCTGCTGGCGTGGCGAACCTGTCCGAAGAGCAAATTTTCGCCGTCAAGGAATTCGTCCAGTAGGTCGGCGGTGTCGAGAGCGCCCAGCTCGACCTCCAGATGCACGGCGATGGGACCAAGCTGGCGGCTTGGTCTCGATGCGGATGCCCGGCCGGTTCGTGGCCCAGATTGAGCCGGCCGGGCACAGCACGCTCACCTTGATGAACCTGACTTGGAAGGCGAGCTGGGAACATTCCGTTCGCCTGCTTCAAGCGAGTCCGATTTCTCCCTCTTTCGGCTCCGATCATCGTATCGCACGTACCGCCACGCCGGTTTGCGGAACGCTTCGTCAATCAAACGGAACAGCTCTGGGTCGTACCGCTCCAGCTTCTCGCGAGTATTCACGTCGTTGTGGACGCCGCCGGGTGGCGCCTTCGTGTCGAAGTACGACTGCACGCCTTCGGCCCAGTATTCCTTGTGGTTGGTGGCCGCGTAAGTCTCCTTCCATAACCCATTTCCCATCGCTAGCTGGTAGGTTGTCAGCAGCCGCCCGTCGAATTCGTCGTCGATCACGTTTAGTCCCATCTCATGGATCACGTGCGCGAACTCGTGGATCAGGATGTTCTCTTGCGGATAACGGTCGCCCTTGAGGTTGAGGAGGTTCTCCTCGCCGCAACTGACCGCGGGCCGCCAGCGGGTGGCGCCCAGGCCGCGGGCACGCCGGTCCCAATATTCCTTGGCGCATAGATCGGAATGTTCAGGCACGTCGGTGGTCATCTCCGTCGGCGCCATCACGGCGCAACGGACCTTGCCCTCGATCAGAGCGCGGCGGAGGTCATCGCGGTCGGCCAGCATCTGATTGATGAGATAGGCGGCCTCGCGCAATGCCTCGTCGGAGACCTTTTCAGAGCTGAGGATCGGCAATCCCTCGGCATCGGCGTGCTTTCGGTAGAACGGATCAAGCCGGAGTCGCTCCCTGAGCTCCATCGGGACGTCGCCGACTTGAACCAAGGGAATTGGTGGCTCAATACCCCGCAACGTGCCGGCTGGCCACGTCAACCCGACGATCGCCAGCAACACGCAGAGCACGCCGGTGCATGGCCGCCTGGCTGGCATTTCAGAACTGCTTCGTTTGCATGACCTGGAGTTCGGCGGCTAACCCAACCTGGCCAGCGCCGCCAGCGCCTCCCTGACCTTCTCGATACTCCCGACCTGGCCGACCAGCTTCTTGGCGGCCACCAGGTCGTCGATGGTGACGGGGGCGTTTCTTCGTGCCAGAATTGCCGCGCGGACGTCACTTGGGCTGGGAATGCCGCTCCCATTTGCTGCCTTGCGACGCTTCCGCTTCATGCCCGCGGCCCTGAGCACCTTGCCGATGAACGTGGTCGTGGCGTCGATGCCTTGCTTGGCTAATTCGGCTCGCACGTCGAGTGGCCGGAAAGGTTTCGGCAAGCTCTTGGCTACTGCGCGGATGGCTTCGGCCTTCGTACCGCCGGCGGACGAGGCGTTGGTTGGGGCAGCGGAAGCCTTTGCTCCTGTCGCCTTCCGTCCGTGCTTTTTCTTAGCGGTCGCCGGTTTCTTCTGCTTCCCCGCGTACTTGACCAACTTGACCAGCGATTCGGAGATGCCTTGGGCCTTGAGGTCGGTGACGATCTGGTTCATCGTGGCCGTAGAGTGCGTTGCGAGGTACTGGAGTACGAGGTCGGTCTTGGGGGAGGAGCGGGTTTTGGCCATGGTTGCGAAGCTCTTGTGGTGGTGGTCACGTGTCGTAATGGCCCCAGAATAGGCTCGTCATTTGACGACCGCAACTGGTTGTTCGCCGACAAGTATGGCTGCCCACGTTACAAAGGGCCTCGGCCTCGGCTTCAGAGATGACGAAGCTTTCGTATCAGTCCAACAAGACCAGTCAGTAGGACGAAGAACACTGTTGGCCACGAGCTGTTTGTGGTGCGGCAAACGCCAACTGCGACAGGTGCGGCGACGAGCACAACCGCAGAAGCCAACCAGAAAAACGGCGGTGAGCCGTGGGGTTCAGGAGGGGTTGCCAGCGATGAACCGGCGTTGAGCTTAGTCATTGTATAGGCTCCGGTGGGTTTTCGTTGGCGAGCACACCTGCTCGCGTCACACCCAAAGCCTACTCGCCACTACCGACGGACAAATTCGCCGGATGAATTATTCCGGCGGTCGGCCGCAAAATGCCCCAGATTTCCAGCGTGCGAATGCGGCTGTCACCCTTGCCGGAATAATTCGCCGCTCTTGACAGCGATGTTGGACATGATTTTTTCGGGCGCTAATCGTTCAGCCTACGCTCACGTTTCCGGTGCCGCTCAATGGCCCTTTCGATTTCTCCGGGCGTGAGGTTCACCTCCTGTGCCAATTCAGCATACCGTTTGTACCGGCCCGTCTGCCACGCTTCCCACAAGCGTCGGTCACCCGCAACATCCGTCTCAACGCGCCGGCCGCGCTTATTGCGGCGTTTCGCCCCGTCTTCCTTGGCGGCCTCCGCGTCGAGTCGTCTCGATGCCTCTCGCATCCAAGGCAGTCGCGCCGAACGGCAGAGCTTGTCCCAGCGCTCAAGTGACAGGCTCGTCAGCTTAGTCACCATGCGAGCAAGCTCTTCATCGTTGTGCTTTTCGTCGCGGTCCCATGAGGGTAACCGCAGAATACCGTCAGTTGAGGCGTCCAGCAATTTTATGCGGAGATGGTCGTATTCACCTGCGGGCGATGTCAGCGAGACCCCTTCGCCATCGTTCATCTCCCTTGCTGGTGTCATTGCGGCCGACGGCATCGAGCTTGGCGGCATGGTCGCGGACGGTTGTTCCTTGGACATGAGGCCGGCGATTTCTTCGCGCTGCATGAAAAAGGAATGTGAATCGGATTTGCCATGTTTGGCCGCTAGCCAGTCCAAAATCTGTTTGAGCAGTTTGGCGTCATCCTCTTGAAAGGGCCAACCTAAGCGGCGTGCTTCATGACGCATTTTGCGCCAGTGAGAAAGCTCTTCGACACAAGGTCGGTGATTGGATTCCAATTCTGTCCGTACTTCTAGCAAACTACCTCGTTCGTGCGGTCTACCCTCATCGCGTTTCACGGTCAACGCTTCGCAATGTTCACAAAGTCCCCTCAAACTCTCCGGCGACAAAACGGCGAAGCATTGCTTACACGATACAGCCTTGATCGCTTCAGCCACCCAACCATCGGCCTGGATCGGTTCGCCAAGGGAAAGAAACGGCCAGCGTCCAACGAGATGAACATCCGATCCGGATGTAACAAAGGGCTGGCATAGCATTCGGTAGCCGTCCGCGTCGATCAGGGGAATAACCAGCTTCGCCCGCGCCCAAGCAGCAAGTTGCTTCCCATAATTCAGCTCTCGGCTATAGGCGCGTGGTTCATCCGCCATCGCCCCCCAAAGCAAGATTCGACATCCGGCACGTCGTGTATCACCGTCTTGTACGCCACAGACTGAGCATACTAGGTTATCATCGCGATCGCACTTGTAGGGCTTGGCTTTCGGCGCCGCCGGTATCTTGTCGCTGAGCAGTTGCCACGAACCAAGGGCCTTTACGATCTTGCCGGCCAGCGGGCGGAATTCATTCATGATCAGGTTTTCTACCTGGTCGGCGACCAGCCCGCGAACCCGCTCGTGCTCATTCGCCAACATGCGGCCCATCCACTCGGCGAGCCGATCACGAAGTTGATCATCGTTTAACTTCGGCAATGGCGTAGATTCGACAGAGAATCCGCGTTGTTTCGCCGCCGATTCGAACTTGGCCCTTTGCTTGGGGGAGAGCATTGGCACGTTCGAATCGACCCACTGCCGCAGCTGTCGGCCACCCGCGGAAAGCAATTCGGGTGGTACTTCGTACGTGCGATGGTCGATTCTCTCGGCCGCAGCCTCACAGCGTTTGCCAAATCGCTCCAAGTCCTGTAAGCATGCGGAAATCACGTTTGGCACGCAAACGGTGATGTGTTCCGCCCCGGCGGCCCCGTGCATATTGCCGTCAGAGCTCGGTTCGGAGGCCAATAGCCGCTCGATCGCCAGCGCCAGCCGCCGTGCCGGGTGGTCCGCCATTATTGCGTATTCCGGTGAATTGCTCGGCCCGATGTCAGCGTCTTCCCACTCGGCCGCAACGACAGGGTTGGTTGTCATCTCGAAGGCCCATTCCATGACGCCGACGCCTGCCTCTTGCTCTGGGGCTGGGAGTTTGACGCCAGCGGCGATTAAGTGCCGGTGTGCCTCGACGGCCATCGCCCCCAGTGCTTGCTGGCCGCGCGCGTCGCCCTTGCTTAAATACGTTGCTGGTTCATCGCCATCGGCCGGCGCGATGATGCCTTGCATATCCGGGTAGTCGATGGCCAGTTGATCCAGCCTGCTTCGTATGACGTTTAATTCAACGCGCCAGTCCGTTGACATGTTTGGAGTTATCCTGCTGTCGGGTCGAACCACCCACGGACTGGCGGCAGGAGAATACCCAATCCGTCGAGTAGTTCAGTCGGCTAGCTGCTCCGGCGAGATGCAGCGAGTCGCCTACAAAGTGAGTTGGCACACCTTCGGGATTGTTCGCGTTGCTGTATTACTCGTTGCGCAACCCCAATAGCTCATCAGCGCTGACTTCAAGCGCAAGTGCAATCGCCGCCAATTTGCCTGCACTGGGCTCGACGGCACCGGTCTCGTATTCGCTCCAACGAGTCTGTGTAATACCAGCAGCTTCAGCCGCTTGCGTTTGCAGCAGCCCGCGACGCAGACGTGCGAGACCGATTCTCGCTCCCAAATGGTCACATTTCCATCCATCCCCATCCAACGTCAGGCCACGCAACAGCGCCGAAATCTCTCGACCGCCAACGCGGTTGGAGAGGCGCAATTCGCGGCGCACCTCGCCATAGGCATCGTTCGGCGTCTGGCACTCGGGCAAGTTGCGGGTTGCGCGACGATCACCGCCGAGTGGGCTAAGTAGGTACAGCGTACCGACGTGTTTTTTCCCGCGGCGTTCGAGTAGGGTTGGCATGCCTATTTCCTCGTAATGGTGCATTGCGATTGCCCACATGTAGCGAGCAACCCTTGAATGACATCCGTTATAGCGGATGTTGTGGAAGGCGGCAAGTAGCGGCTGCGGAAGTTCGCCGGAATCGTGAATTCCGTGTTGAGGGCCCAAAAATGCAAGGGGACCATTCGTGGTGATCATGCCATCGCGCAAATTGAACATGCCGATCAATCGGCACAAGCAAAAGTGGGCCTACGAGGAAGCCAACGCAGGTCTTGATCCCATTCGGCAGAATTGAATGCTGCTTGCGGTCGCGATTGGTCTTGGCCAACGGTAGCGAGAATGGCGGCCGATCTCCTCATTTCGTCCTCACCTCCACGGCTGGACTGTCAAGGTCCGCAACTCGGCCAGCGTGAGCCAGATGCACCCGTCGTTGCACATTCGACCAAGCCCGTGCTTTACACAGAGTATGTGCGTCATCGCACGCGAAACGCCGACGCGCTCGGCAGCCTCGATGAGCGACACTCCCAGAATTGGCGGGTTTGGCGCTGGCGTTGTTTCGGATTGGACATCTTTCTTCACGGGACGCTTCGCCAAAGGCCGGCGTTGAGTCATCCGGCGCTGCCGCTCATGGCCGCAGCGGGCCGAACTCGTGACGGCGTGCGCCCGAAGCCGCCGGGCCGGGAGTGGCACACCACACTCGACGCACTTGGGAAGTTTCGAGCGTTTGGCTGCCATGATTAGCCCGAGTAAATCCCAAAGGCGCCGAACCTGCTTATTCCCGCCGGTAGCCGTAGAGCCAATGAGCCGTGGTCTGCCCGACGTTCCGGGCGGAATGGTTGTCCTCGGCAGGGATCAACAACTCCTCGCCAAGCTTCGGGCGATGAACCTGCCCCTTAACCTCGAACTCCATATCACCATCGAGCACGATGACCAATTCGTCGGTCGCGTGGACGAAGTCCTCCCAACACTGGCCCGGCGGGTCAGTCTACAACTCGCAGCCGAATCCACGGGCGGCCCAATCGGCGGCAATTTGTTCGCGATTCACAATCGCAGGCGGCACGCGGTCACTCCTTTACCGTTCCGAGGCGCGTGATCTCCATCGCATCTCGCTTTTCCCAGGGTAGATCGAGGTCGAACCACTCGGTTTGACTGCGGTATTTTGACCGAACACGCTTCAGGAAGTCCGCCATCGAGGTCGCCCCGATGCCGACGTTGTCAGCAACCACGACGGCGTCCTTCGCCAGCTTCGATTCGATGCCGGTGAAGCATGGATCGTAGTTCTCGAAGTTGCAGTCGATGAACAGGAAATCGACCGGGCCTTCCACGTTTTTGACCAGCTCCCGCGCATCGCCCACGCGAATCTCGATCCATTCGGACAAGCCGGCCTTGTCGAAGTTTTGCTTGGCTTCCGCGGCCCGCGTCTCGTCGATCTCGATCGTTATCAGCTTCCCTTGGCCCAGGGCCCTTAGTTCTCGGCCAATCCAAAGCCCGGAATAGCCGATGGCCGTGCCGCATTCGACCACGAGCTGGGGCTTCTTCTCACGCACCAATTCGGCCAGCCGCTTTGCCTTCTCGGGGCCGATCATGTAGACGGTGCGGTCACGGCATTGCTGATCCACCTTGTCGATCACTGGCCTAACCTCTCTGTCGATCTGGTCGCGGCTGGTGGCGGCTTTGTTTCGGGCGCCTGGCTCGGCACAAAGGGGGCGATCGCACGCCAGCGCACCACCGACGACGAGCCAAATCACGCTTAACGATGTGAACGGCTTTCTGAACATTCATGGCCTCGCTCCAGGCTACCAAGATAGAAACGCCGTGGTACAAACGCCAGGGCCACGATCTAATCCGTCACGATGTGCCGATGGCCCGGCAAGTTGATCCTCGTCCGTGGGCACGTTAGTCTATTGAGCGCAAGCCCACGATGTGCCTGGCCTCAAGATCGCCCATGAACGCCGACCGCAATCTGCTCTTCGGCATCCTCGCCTTCCAGAACAACTTCATCGACCGTCAGGCGCTCCTCGCCGCCTTCGACCGCTGGACGACCGACAAGAACAAGCCGTTGGGCGACATCTTAGTCGAGATGGGGAAGCTCGACGTGCGATACCGGGAGTTGCTCGACGGGCTGGTCGCTGCGCATCTGGAGCAACACGGCAACGAGCCAGAAAAGAGCCTGGCCGCCGTCAGCTCGCTGGGTTCAGTCCGCAATGATCTGGAACAACTCGCCGATCCAGACGTTGAGGCCACGCTGGACCATGTCACGGCCGCCCGCGACGCTTTCGACCCCTACGCCACCGTTACTCCCTCGGCCGGTGCAAGTTCGTCGGCGGGCTCACGGTTCACCATCCTGCGACCACACGCCAAGGGTGGCCTAGGGCAGGTCTCGGTGGCACGTGACGAAGAGTTAAACCGGGAAGTGGCCTTCAAGGAAATCCAGGCACAGTATGCCGACAATGCCGTAAGCCGGTCGCGATTCCTGCTTGAAGCCGAAGTCACCGGCAGTCTGGAGCACCCGGGAATCGTGCCCGTCTACGGGCTTGGCCAGTACGGCAACGGTCGGCCATTTTACGCGATGCGGTTCATTCAAGGTGACAGTCTTCAAGCCGCCATCAAACGGTTCCACGATGCCGACCAAACCAAACGTGACTCTGGTGAACAGAGCCTGGAACTCCGCAAGTTACTCGGTCGCTTTATCGACGTTTGCAACGCCATCGAATACGCCCACAGCCGCCGTGTATTGCACCGCGACCTGAAGCCCGGCAACATCATGCTCGGCAAGTATGGGGAAACCCTTGTGGTCGATTGGGGGCTGGCCAAGCCGATCGGCCATCGGGATTCCCCTGGTGAGAGCGATGAACGGACATTACAGCCAGCATCGGGTAGCGATTCGAGCCATACCCAAATGGGCTCGGCGATCGGCACGCCACAATTCATGAGCCCGGAGCAAGCCGAGGGAAGATTGGACGAGTTGGGGCCACCCACGGATGTCTACAGCCTCGGTGCCACGCTCTACTGCCTGCTGACAGGTCGCCCGCCGTTCGCTGCCGCCGACGCATTGGCCATATTAGGCCAGGTGGTGAAGGGCGACTTTCCCGCGCCACGAACAGTCAAGCCGGACGTGCCTGCCGCCTTGCAAGCGATCTGCCTGAAGTCCATGGCGCTGAAGCCCGACGACCGATATTCATCAGCACGGGCCTTGGCCGACGACATCGAACGTTGGATCGCCGACGAGCCGGTTTCGGCATACCGGGATTCGTTCAATCGACGGTTTTTCCGTTGGCGGCGGTCTCACAAGACTCTTGTGGGCGCGACGACAACTGCCATCGCGGTGCTGCTCATCGGGGGCGTTATCGCATCGGCAATCGGCCGCAAAGCAAACGAGCGAACACGTATGTTGGCAATGGTCGATGCGCTAATGTCAGCCAACACGACGGAAGTCCCACGAATACTCGAAGAACTAGCCCCCTACCGCGAGATTGTGCGGGGCCGGCTGGTGGCCGCCTGCGACGCGGCGGCTCCCGACTCGACGCACCGACTCCATGCGGGCTTGGCGCTCGTCGTTGACGATCCATTCCAGGTCGAATACCTACGCGCGCACCTGCTAGCCGTCACGCCAAGCCAATTCCCGATAGTACGCGACGCTCTTGCACCTTACCACGCGGCTATAGTCCAGCCACTCTGGGAAATCGCCTCGGATACCCACCAAGAGGCCCAGCGGCGTTTCCAAGCGGCCTGCGCCTTGGCCACTTATGCCCCGGATGACAAGCGATGGAACCTGATCAGAACCGTTGTGGCAAACCGCCTAGTGACGCTGGAAGCCTCGGAATTGGTGGCCTGGCGCGAGTTCTTGCGACCTGCGAGAAAGCAGCTTCTGGAACCGCTGGCCGCCATTTATCGCAAGACTGCCGAACGTGAGCAGGCCCGAATTTACGCCACGGAAACGTTAGCTGAATACGCTGCTGACCAACCGAGGTTTCTTGTCGATCTTCTGGCCGATGCCGAGCCATTCCAGTTCCCTGTGATCTTCGCCAAGCTGACCGCGCACCATGAACAGGCGGTTGCGTTGGTCGAGGCCGAATTGGTGATGATCATCGACGAAGACGCGAGCGAGGAGCAAAAAGAACGAATGGCGAAGCGGCAGGCCAACGCTGCGGTGACCCTGTACCGCTTGGACGTTGCCGAGAAGGTCTGGCTTCGGCTCGCATTCAGTCCCGATCCGAGGATGCGGAGCTATTTTATCCATTGGGTTAGTCCACTTGGCGGCGATCCAAGGCCGCTTGTCCGACGCGTGCTCATGGACGAAGAACCTGACGTGACGATCCGGCGGGCGCTGGTCCAATGTTTGGGCGAGTTCAACGACGTTCAACTCTCCGCCGACGAACGACAACTGTTGATCGAGAAACTGCTCGATGTGTACGAGCGAGAGCCCGATCCGGGCCTGCACGGTGCCGCCGAATGGCTACTGCGAAAGTGGGAGCAAAGTGCGAAGCTGCAAGAACTCGTGGACAAGTTGCGGAGCAACGAAGTCCAATTGGCCCCGTGCCTTGTCCGCGACGATCGGAAATGGTTTGTCAATACGCGAGGACAGACGATGGTCATCCTCGACGCCGACGAATTCTCGATGGGATCAACTGAGTCGGAGCCAGATCGCCTGCCTATTGAAACGCAACATCGCTGCCGGATCGGGCGGCGAATTGCGATTTCCGCTACGGAAGTGACGAAGGCCCAGTACCGGGACTTCCAACAATCAGTCCAAGGGTTTGATCTGGTGTCCAATCGTGACTTGACCCCCTATGTCAGAACGGACGATTCGCCGCAGACGGGGGCGATGTGGTACGAAGCAGCAGCGTACTGCAACTGGCTGAACGAGCAGGAGGGCCTGCCTGCAGAGCAGAACTGCTACGAACCAAATTCGGACGGGAAGTACGACGAGGGGATGAAAGTCAAGGGAAATGCCGTGGAGCTTGTCGGTTACCGCCTGCCGACCGAAGCGGAGTGGGAGTTTGCGTGCCGTGGTGGGACGACGACGAGCCGGTACTATGGGCTGACGGAAACGCTATTGCCAAAGTATGCGTGGTATCTAGCCAACAGTGAGCAGCACACTTGGCCGGTCCGTAGTTTGAAGCCGAACGACGCTGGGCTATTCGACATGCTGGGCAATGCCTCGGAATGGTGCAACACTGCGATTGTTGAGGACCCGAACGTTGGCAAGGAAGCAATTGATGATTTGCCGGGAGAAACGGTCTTGAGTAACCAGGCTCGTGTGCTGCGGGGTGGCGCTTTCATGGACACTCGCCAGAACGCGCGCTCCGCCGACCGCTACAGGCTTAACCCCACGTTCCGGGGCGCCGGCTTTGGTTTCCGATTGGCCAGGACTCTCCCCCGTACGCTTCCGTGACAGAATGGCCATGGCACAATCGGCCGCAGCTGTAGCGTTATAGGGATTGAGTTGCTTCTGTACCATTTCGAAGTGGGCGTTTGATTTACAACTCGACTGCCTCGACCTCGGCCACGATCCTGGCGGCATCGTCACCCAGGAACGTGGCCACGACGCCGAACACGGCGTCGCGGAGGCGCCGCCGTTCAGGAAGGCGCCCCGATCGGGTGCCTGGGTCGTGCCGTGGGGCCGCAGGTTGACGCAGATCAGCTTGGGCCAGCCATGTCGGCCCCTTGCCTGCCACCTAGTCATGACGGCAGTGGGCCGTACAGAACCTGGTCTGACCCGCCTTGATTAGTGTGACCGGACTGGCGTCAGCGACACTCGCCTTGCGGCGTCTCGGTCAATCGCGGGATCGTTTTCAAGTTGTCACACCCGTCCTTGATGCGTGTCCAAGAGACGGAGCGCTTTTCGTCCCGTCGAATGATTGTAAGATGGACAATGCAGCCAAGAACGAGCCGAGTCATGGTCAACTCGTTCACCGAAGACCTCGCGGGCGAAGATGAGGATGTCGATCTGGTCGAGCAAGCCAGGAATGGGGGCCGCGCTGCGCTGGAGAAGCTGATCCTGCGGCATCAGGCGTGGATATACAACATCGCCGTCCGCATGGTCTTCCAGCCGCACGACGCCGAAGAAGTCACGCAGGAAGTGCTCGTGAAGGTCATCACCAGGCTCAGTACGTTCAAGGGCGAATCCAAATTCCGTACTTGGCTCTACCGCATCACCGCCAACCACGTCCTCAATATGCGACGGCGGTCCGCGGAGACACAGGTGACGACCTTCGCGGATTATGGCGCTGCGATCAACCGAACGCCCGATCTCGACCTGCCCGATCCGAATACCGTGCCCGTTGAGCTGCCGCTCCTGGTCGAGGAAGCCAAAACCGGCTGCACGATGGGCATGTTGCTCTGTCTGGACCGCAAGCAACGATTGATCTTCACGCTCGGCGAGATTCTCGGGGCCAGCGATACCGTCGGCGGTGAGGTCCTGGAAATGACCCCCGACAACTTCCGGCAGTGCCTGGCCCGCGCCCGGCGGGACCTACACAGCTTCATGAACAACCAGTGTGGTCTGGTAAACACAGACAACCCCTGTCGTTGCCCGAAAAAGACGCGAGGGTTCATCGAGGACGGACATGTCAACCCGTACGATCTGTTGTTCGTTCCGCAGCATGTGGAGCGCGTCCGGGATGTGGCGGCCGAAACGGTTCGGGAAATCGAGGATGTGGTCGAGCGACAGCACGCGGCGATCTATCGTGATCACCCGTTTCTCCAGCCCTCCAACCAAATCGCATGGCTCCGACGGGCTTTGGAAAACCAAGATGTGCGCGCGGCACTGCATCTGAATTGAAGAATTCCGAGCGAGATTTGTCACGGTCGGTCCCTGGTTGTGTCCATGAGATAGGAGCAACAATGCCTCCGAAATTGCTCAGAACAGGACACCCACTTCTTTCCTGGAGAGGACGACCATGACTATCAATCTGCCACAACCCGTTTGTGCCTATTTCACCGCAGACAAAGGCGACAGTGAGGGACTTTCTCGGTGTTTCACAGAGGACGCCGTCGTGAAGGACGAGGGACATACCTACAACGGCCGGGCCGCGATTATGAAGTGGAAGGCGGATGCCTCGACGAAATACGAGTACACGAGCGAGCCCATTGCCTGCGAGCAGCAGGCCGGAAAGACGGTCGTCACCAGCCGGCTGACCGGCAACTTTCCCGGCAGCCCCGTAAATCTTCGATTCTTCTTCGAGCTCGAAGGGGACAAGATCGCGTCTTTGGGAATTATCCCGTGAGTGATGGCTTCGGTCGAAAGGAGGCAGATGCCCATGTTCGCAGTTTACGCCACGCATGCCAATAACGCGTTGGCTGTGGAAATAGAACGGCTGCGGCGTCATCGCGTCAAATGGATTCGAACGAATCCCAGCCTCACACAGTGAACCTGTTCAAGCCGAAGTGGTGAGATCGCGAAGAACCTGGCGGGCACGGGCGAGCTCCGTATCGGTCGGGTCCGGGGCGACGGAGGTGAAATAGTCGTCCGTGATGTCGAGTTGCCACTTGATGGATCGGCCCTCCTCCGGGTCCCGGTCCATCACCAATTCGGTCATGTTCCAATCTTCGTCCCAGAGCACGAAGCTGGCAAGCGTTTCCGTCAAGACTTCCCAATCCTCCTGGTCAGGTGACGTGCATGATGGCAGCTCGTCATCATCGCCGTCGATTTCGCGGACCGCCGCCAGGGCCATCGACCGCCACCAGGATTGGAATTCTGGTCCAAGCTCCATTTCGATTTCGACCTGGATGGCTTGCGTAAGGGCTCGATACAGGACCGCAACGGTCGCCTCATTGACGGCGCTGAGCGGCAGAGGGGCGGCGTCCTCGCGCAGCAACGAGGTACCAACCGCCGCGAGTAGGGCAAACTTCTGGGGCGTTTCAAGCTCGTCGAAGAGGACGACCCCGAAATCCCAGCGATCAACATCCCCGCGGACCTCGGCATCCAGATTATCGACGACTTGGGCAATCAGCGTACGGATCAGGGTGGCCTCGGCACCCTTGAGCGTCCGGTCGCCTTTCGGTGTTCGCCACATGGAATGCACCGGAGGCCGAAGTTCCGAGACCAAAGCATGCGCCGCTCGGTACGGTCCAGCGTCGGGCTAGATCGGTTGCTCAGTAGAAGCCGGAACAACCGCAGTCCGGTAGACGCGGGAAAGGATACCTGCAACGACCATACACCCGAAGCGGGCGCACGGTTTACCTTGATTGGATTGTTGCGAGCGTAGGCCATTGCCAGCTAATGGGTTATGTAAAAGCCATGCCGTCTTTTTCTCCGGCGGTTGCACGGGCTTTTCCACTATATTCAGGTGCCGCGAAGCGACTCTCGAGCCATAGAAGATTGTAAGAGCCTCGCTCCTGTTCAACGGATGACATTGCCATCCGCCGCCGTAGAAAGCACCGTCATCCCCTGCGAATCCAGTTTCGGCCCGGCTGCCGGAGGCAATATATAGTGGCCTCCCTCCCAGCCCTAATGAGTCGGTCCTGCCGGCCGGTACGAGGAACGACAAGGTCACGAGCCCCACACCTCGCCGAGCCCAGCCCCAGGCCAATAAGCGCCCCAGCGGTAATGATTGCTCCACAAATTGCGCGCATCGATTTTTCCTCATTCTGGTGGACTCGAACTTTAAAGCGATTGCGGTCAGATTGATAGACGCCGGCCGTACCCGCGTACGATTTATTGGCCGAACATCCGCAAGCATCCTCCCATAACCAGCAAAATGCCCGCCAAGATCATGAAAATACTGCTGCAGCCGCAACCCATCCACGGGCCGCGCGGACCCCGTGGCTGGAAAAAACCGCTGCCGCCCAACAAGCCGCCTGGTCCCATACTCAAGCGATCAACCTCCTTTGTTCAAAATCGGAGACACCGGACACTGAAGAGACCTGATGGCCGCTCGGGCGCGATCCGCCCTTCGTCGAGCGCCTTTTTTGCCGCCCTCGCCAACGGAATCCACTAATGTAGCCGTCGAATCCGGCGAGAATCGCTGGGATAATTCGACAAGATCTCTGGCAAGTGAATTCCGCGCTCGTAGCGCCTCTCCACCACCGATGCTTGGGCTCAGTAGCTCTTGGTAGGTTTCGCGACCGATGTGCAACTCCTATTGCTGGGAGAGAGCCAGCGAATGCGGGCGTTCTCCGGACCCCAGCAACGAAAAGTCCGCTCGCGAGAAACCAGCGTAGGTTGGGTGCAGCAATTGGAATGCCAACCGTCGTTTTTCTTCATTTCGCAGCCGTCGGCATTCCGGGCGTATTTCGGAAATTCGGAAGCTCAAACATCGACGCGTCATTGCGTATCCACGTGCCAGGTTGGTCGTATTGGCTTCATACAATCGGCACAGCCACGCGATCTGCTCATATTGCCGAGGCGGGCTTCAGTTCGCAGTCATGGCACATTTTGTGCTCACTTCGCTGGCCAGTGATTGCAGCGGACACACGATCCGATTCTTTTCACCCGAATCCCATGTTGCGGATTGGTCTTTTGTTCGGAGTCATTTGTTTCGTGCAAGGCATGAATCCACGACGGGACTTGTCTCGCAGCCCGACCGGGTGACATCGAAGGCGACCGCGTTAAGGACAGGCCGATGAAAACCTATCGTTGCATCTGCGGCAATTCAGTCTTCTACGACAACACGCAGTGTCTTCGCTGCGCGCGAGCGTTGGGATTTTGCCCTGGCTGTCGCAGTGTGACGAGTCTATTGCCTATGGAAGACGGACACGTTCGTTGCGGCCAAGCGAGTTGCGGGATCGACCTGGCGAAATGTTCGAATTACACCCAACACGCCGTCTGCAACCGCTGCCTCGCCCTTCCGATTCGTCCTGAGGGCGGCGGTCTTTGTGACTGCTGCCGGTTCAACGCGACGATCCCCGATCTGGGAGTTCCAGGCAATCTGAAGAAATGGAGCCGGCTCGAAGCTGCGAAACGGCGGCTATTCTACGATCTAAGCCAGTTGGGATTGCCCTACGGCACGGCGGCGGACGGTATCACGCCGCCGCTCTCCTTTGATTTCAAGGCGGACCTGATCTCGAAAAACGATTTCTGGCGCTCGGTAGGCAAGGCGGAGAAAGTCTACACCGGCCATTGCGCCGGCCGGATCACGATCAACATTCGCGAAGCTGACGACGTCGAGCGCGAGAAACTTCGCGTCGATCTGGGCGAAGCGCAGAGGACGTTGATCGGCCACTTTCGCCACGAGATCGGCCACTTCTATTGGGATGTCCTTGTCAAAGGCCGCCGTGAAGATCAGTGCAAGGCCGTCTTCGGCGACCATACCCGCGTCTCGTACGCCGACGCGTTGAATTCCTATTACCAAAGCGGGCCGCCGATGGATTGGGCCCAGGCGCACATCAGCGCCTACGCCACGATGCATCCCTGGGAGGATTTTGCCGAAACCTGGGCAACCTATCTCGACATGATCAGCACGCTCGACACCGCGCACCAGAACGTGGCGCACGGTGAGAGTGACCCACTCCGCGTGGAGCTGGATGCGTTGGTCTTGTGCTACCAGCGATTGGGGGTCGCGTTGAACGAGTTCAGCCGGGGCCTGGGCCTGCTCGACTTCGTGCCCGAAGTCTTCGCGCCTCCGGTGATCGCCAAACTGCGATTTCTTCACGACCTCGCTCGGTCCGGACGCGCCGAGAACGGCGCGCTGGCGGCCACTGATCTTCCCCTATGACGGTTCCGACGCAGGAAAGTTAGTTACGGAATTCGCGAGCGGAGCCAGTTTGTGCCTGCGTCGTCGCAGTCGAGCTCCTAGCCAAAACAACTGAAAACCAAGTGGAATGTCGATGCTTCCTAAAGCCACATGGTTGTTCGGGTCTCAAGTTGACCGTTTTGCTGCCACCGCATCGCTGCCCCACGACTCGCGGCGGCGGTATATCGTTCCACACAGGATCCGTCGGTGCTTGATCCGCACTTCGCGATTCGCCGTCGACCACGCGGATTGCTCGCCCCGGCACACTCTTTGCACTACCGGGCTCCAGTGATGAAGTCAACGCGGAAGCCGACAACGGCGCCAGAAGCCGCAGTGGCTCCGCAAAAACGGTTCGCCGCAGTCGGAAAAGCGCCGGACAATTTGAACCGTCCCTTTATTTTCAAGGAGTTCAATCATGAGCGGAAAGATCGACGTCGTTAAAGGACGCATCAAGGAAGCCGCCGGGGCACTTACCGACGACGACAAGTTGCGTCGTGAAGGCAAGACCCATCAGGCGATCGGTAAAATGAAGCAAGCCGCCAAGAAGCTGGTGGACAAGGCAAAGCGGACCACGAGTGATCGGTGCGGCAAGGCCGGCTGGGCATTGCTGTGGTTGCTCGGCGTTCCGTTACCCGTCCTGCTGGTCTTATACGTGCTCACCGGCGGCGGTTGCCACAACTGATCCATGCGGGGCGTTAGGTCGCACTAAAATTTGCGTCCGGCGCCATATCGGCACGCAATGTGCAACACAAGAATCTTCTTACTTAACGGGCAAATGATCATTCGTAGTCCACAACCAATCGGAGTTCAGTCATGCTCAACGCGGAACAAGTGCAAGGTCAATGGAACAGCCTGCGCGGCAAGGTCAAGGAAAAGTGGGGCCAACTCACGGACGATGACCTGCGAATCGTCGGCGGCAATGTCGATCAGCTCGTCGGGAAGATCCAGCAGAAGACGGGCGAAGCCAAAGACGCCATCGAACGCCACATCAGCGAGATCATGTCGAATCCCACGATGAGCCGGGTGGCGGACGCGGCCACCGGATACGCCCACGACGCGGCGGAGAAACTTCGTGACGGCTACGACGAGATCGGTGAACGCGTCCGACAGGGGGCCGAGCGCGTCGAGACGCACGTCAAAGAGCACCCGACCCAGTCGATGCTGGCGGTGCTCGGGCTGGGCATCATCACCGGAGTCGTGATCGCCGTCGTGCTGCGGCGCGACTAGCGAAACGGATTCGCCGTGTGCGATGGTCCATCCATTTTATTCACAACGAACCCGCGACACTCAATGAAAAGGAACACGAAATATGGCGACGCCTGGTGCTCGTTTTGATGTCAACACCGGATCCCGAGCCTCCGCCAGACCGAGAGGGGTGATCGTAGCCAGTCATGAGCGAGGACTCGGCGACGCCTGCGAGCGGGCGGGCCAGATCATGCGCGACAATCCTGCCTCGTCGGCATTGGCCACGTTTGGCGTGGGCGTGGCGATCGGAAGCGCGCTCGTGTTCGTACTTGGGCACTCGCGCCGTAAACCGTCGTGGCGAGAGCAAGCCCAGGCGTCCGGGGGCCACCTGCGCGACATGGTCGTGCAGTTGTTGCCCGACGCGCTCTCGTGCCACATGTCCAAGTAGGCCATGTCCAAGTATTGCTCCGATTGGAACTGATTCCCATACCCCTTTCTGGAGGTTGATCATGGTATACGCCCCGCAAACCGCTCAAGCTGAGCAGGCCAAACTAGGATCCGAGTGTCGCTCGCCCGAGGAAGCGGTCGGCAACCTGGTCTGCCACCTCAAGAAATACGCGGAAGAGAATCCAGCTTCGGCCGCCTTGTGGTGCGTGGGCATCGGTTTCGTCCTCGGTTGGAAGTTGAAACCCTGGTAGTTGTCTCTAAGAAAGGAATGAAATGGGCGCAGACGGCACACAGGGCAAGCTTGAATTTGATTATCTGGCCGCCGAAGTGCGAGACGCGCGAATCGCCATGCGCGCGTCGTTGCTCGGCTTGAAAGCAAGCTTGCTGACGAATGCCGATCCTCGCGAATTGGCGCGCGAGCATCCCCGAATCGCGGTCGGACTGGCGGCGGCCGCTGGCGTCGCGGCGGGGGCCGCATTAGGCGCGCGCCGAGGTCGCGGCACGACGTCGGCCGTGGCGCCGTTAGTTCCACCCGCGGCCCAAACGCCGCCGCCGCCCGATACATCGTCACACGACGACGGCCGGCGTCCGGGCCCCACACGAGCGGCGCGCGGCAAGTTTGCCACCTGGCTCCTGGGGACGATTCAAGGCGCATTGGGCGGTGCATTCCGGCTGGCGATTGAGTCGGCCTTGGCCTCATGGGCCGCTGCGGCGGCTCAGGGTTCCCAGGATTCAACCGTCCAGGGTGAATCGCCTTGCGGAGCGTGTCGACCTTGATGCTTAGCTCGGTGGCAATTTCGCTGCGTGACTGGCCGCGGTCGAGACGCCGTTGGACCTCCGCGGCGACCGGTTCGTGGAGCACAGTGGGACCGCGACCTGGACGCGGCCGATAGAAGGATTCAATGCCCTCCGTACGATACTTTTTCAGGCTGCGTTTGACGCTGTTGATCGAGACGCCGAAGACGCACACGATGTCCGCCAGTCGGCAGGTACCCTGATCGACCAACTGCGCCGTGAACATGCGAAACGATCGGTGATCGTGTTCATCATGAGCGAAGATCGGGCCGACGCCCAGGAAGTACGTCCATTGGCCGTTCTCCCGGACGACGCTGACGAGGTCATTAACGGGAGTGGCACCGTCTGGAACGAGGGGCAATAATGCTTGCGGCACGTGGGGACCTTCTTCCTCGAAATGCAAACGCAGAGAGGTTGAAGGGATCTTTTTATTCGGCTCTTCCGTTTCTAGGTGTAATACCCGCGAAATCGTGCCTGGATCCCGCGCGCCAGCACGTGCATGTCGGCCACGCTTCGACGCACCACGTCGTAGGTGCGATTGACATCGAGCACC
>Ga0265331_10000929_pt1 | contig 23452 bp, 23 predicted proteins | sample 41923metaG_FD_202088 | JGI IMG/M metagenome (GOLD analysis project Ga0265331, IMG submission 202088) | Rhizosphere microbial communities from Carex aquatilis grown in University of Washington, Seatle, WA, United States - 4-19-23 metaG | ecosystem: Host-associated > Plants > Roots > Rhizosphere... | reverse complement strand
ACCGGCGATTGCAAGTGGATTCGGGCTGTATTTTGGGTTCGTAACTTTCGATAGCTGGGCACTATCGGAAATCAGGTCAAATTGCTATCGCCGCGGCGACCGCTCCGGTATTGGAAATTGTCTCCCCGCCGGGCACGTCAAAAACACCCATTTCAAGCGGGGGGCCCGCGCCCGGCCATCAATCGGCCAACGCCAAATCTGTCGCCCGCCTCCGCCGCCGCCACGCCGTTCCTATGGGCCGCCCCATTCTTCACGATCGCGACGAGGCTGTTCTCGTCCGCCATGATGAACGTTTCCTGCAGCGGTTTACCGTCGACGACCAGCAGGTCGTCGAGTGAACCCATCTTTACTACGCCCAGCTTGTCGCCCTGGGAGTCCGGACGAAGCCGCAGTGACCGCCTGTGCGGGCCCCGGCGACGCGCTTGCGCGAGTTCCCAGCGCCCGCCGGCTACAACGCAACCCGCCGCCCCTCCTCCGCCGACCAGTACCCGGCGTAGCACACCCTCATGGTCTCGAAGGCGAGATCGATGCCGGCGCGCGGGGCGCGGCCGAGGGTGACGCATTCCATGAAATCCTGGATCTCCTGGCGATAGCCGCAGGCCCAGTCCTCCTCCAGGTGAACGAACTGCCAGCCCGTCTTGCGATCCACCTTCTCCGTGAAATAGACGCTGGCCAGCCTCGTCTCGTCCGTCTGGTAGCTCGTCAGGTGGCTGTTGGGGGCGATATTGGCGATCAGGCATCCGCCGCCCGCATGCGCCTCGATCGTGTTGCGCACCCCGCCCAGGATCATGTCGCCGGCGAAGACCGTTGCCTTGCTGCCGTCGGAGAAGGTGAGGGTCAGCGTCGCCCAATCCTCCACGTCGACCGGCCGGGCCGTGATGTACGGCCGCTCCGCCGCGGGCAGGCCGGCGGTCACATGGCCGCTGTCGGCCGTCACGTTTGTGACCGTGATCGCCTCCTCGCGCGCCGCCGCCTCCACCTGCTTCAGGTAGAGGATCGCCGAGAGGGGGTGGCAGCCCATGCGGATCAGCGAGCCGCCGCCGGTCTGCGACCATTCGGCGGCATGGGCCGCATGCGATCCGCTGTGGCTTTCCTCCGCCTTCATGAACAAGATCTTGTCCCGGGTCGCCGTCAGGATCTCCGCCATCTTGACGACGGCCGGCGCATAGACCCAGTTCTCGGCATACATGAAGAGGCGGCCGCTGGCGCTGACCGTGTTCCGGATGGCCTCCATCTCCGCCATGACGCTTTCATACATCACGGACTTCGCTACATGCCGGCCGATGGGCGTGGGATCCGCCGGCCGGCCGAAATAGCCCGTGAAGGGCTTCTCGCAGATGACATGCTTTCCCGCCCGCATCGCTTCCACGATCATCGTGCCGTGCATGGCCGGCGGCGTGCAGATGTCGACCACATCGATCGCGCCGTCGGCCAGCAGCGCCCGGTAGTCGCGATGGGTGGCGGCGATCCCGTGCCGCTGCGCGAAGTCGAGGACATGGTCGCCGCGGGATGCCACCGTCGATACCTCCACCTCGAGCCCGTACACGCGGCTGTAGGCGCGCATGTGCAGCTCGGCGATGAAGCCGCTGCCGATCATTCCGACGCGAATCTTTGCCATGGCGATTTCCTTCGCGAGCCCCCGATCAATCTACAGGCCCGCCATCGCTTTGGTCAGGCGGATCGCCGGCGGCCCGATTGTTCGACAGGCTCATGCTTAGACGCCCTCATCCTTCGACAAGCTCAGGACGAGGGCGGTTTGTTTGACCCTCATGGTGAGCCTGTCGAACCACGAGGGTCAAACTGCCCCGCGAACCGCGCGCCGGCAGCCCCGCGCGCCAAGGCGCGCCACCAGCCCCGCGCGCCAAGGCGCGCCACCAGCCATGGACAAGCCCGAGCCGGCGCTGTCATGCTGTGCCGAGGCATCGCCCAGCGGCTGGCGGCGGATAACGGCCGTTTCGGGCGCCATGGCGCAAGCCTGCAAAAGGGGAGGAGACATGGCAAAGGCGGCGAAGAAGCGGGCCGAGCGAAAGCCCGACGCGGAGTATCGCGTCAAGGTCGGGCGCCACGAGGTCCAGGTCTACAGCTTCGGCAAGGGCGATGAGGTGCTGTTCTGCCTGAACGGCGGTCCGGGCCTCCCTTGCGACTACGTCCGCGACAGCCATTCGGTCCTGGCCGATCACGGCTATCGCGTGGTGGTCCATGATCAGCTCGGCACCGGCCGGTCGGACAAGCCCAAGGACATGTCCCTCTGGCACATCAAGCGCTACGTCGAGGAGGTCGAGACGGTGCGCAAGGCCCTGAAGCTCGGCCGGGTGCATCTCTTGGGCCAGTCCTGGGGCACATGGCTCGGCTTCGAGTACCTGCTCACATATCCGCGCGGCGTGAAGACCTTCATCTGCGCCAACGGCACGGCCGAGATCGCGCTCCATCTGCAGGACGTCGCCCGCCTGCGCGCGGCCCTCGGCCCCGAGACCGTCGCCATGATGGCGCGCCACGAGGCCGAAGGGACGACGGACCACCCGGCCTACCAGGGCGCCGTCAATGTCCTCAACTATCGCCATGTCTGCCGGCTCGACGAATGGCCGGCGCCGATGCAGCGCTCCATGGCCGGCATCAACATGGACATCTACGGCAGCATGTGGGGGCCGAACGAGTTCACCTGCACCGGCAACCTGCTGGGCTGGGATCGCCTGGCCGATCTGCACCGCATCCAGCAGCCTTGCCTGGTGCTCTGCGGCGAGCATGACGAGCTGACGCCCGACAGCGCGGCGCGCATCCACCGGCGGCTGAAGGACTCGCAGATCAAGGTGTTCCCGAACAGCTCCCACACGCCGTTCTTCGAGGAGCCCGAGGCCTATTTCTCCACCGTGAGGTCCTTCCTGGACGCACACCGGGGTTGACGGCTTCGCTTGACCGGGCCCGGCCGGCGGGGGGTATCTTGTATGACGAGGTTCGTTAAACGGTCGTCCAACGGCCGGAAACAATGGCAATCAGGGAGGATTTCGATGGATCGCAGGACACTTCTCAAGACCGCCGCGGGAATTGCGGCTTTGGCGACGGCGGGCAGTTCGATCTTCCCCCGCCGGGCCCGGGCCGACGGCAACGTGCTTCGCGTCGGCCTCGATTCCGAAGTGCTGACCCTGGACCCGATCAAGACGGTCTATGGCCCCGACATCATCTGCCAGGGCGTCATGTTCTCCCGCCTGCGCCGGGCCGATGCCCAGAACAACCAGCTGTTTCCCGGCCTGGCGGAGAGCTGGGAGGTCTCGGACGACGGCAAGACCTATACCTTCCACCTGACCGACGCCAAGTTCTCCGACGGCAGCACGATCATGGCCGAGGACGTGGCCTTCAGCTACAACCGCATGCGCTGGCAGAAGGATTCGGCCTATGCCGGGCCGTTCCAGCAGTTCGACAAGGCCGAGGCCAGCGGGCCGAAGACGGTCATCATGCACATGAAGGAGCAGTTCACGCCGTTCCTGACCCTGGTTTCGATCTGGAACAGCGGCATCGTGCCCAAGGCGGCGGTGACGTCCATGGGCGACGACAAGTATGCGCTGGCTCCCGTCTCCTCCGGCCCGTTCCGCCTGAAGGAATGGCGCAAGGGCGACCGGGTGATCCTGGAGAAGAACCCCTACTACTATCGCCAGGGCATGCCCTATCTGGACGGCATCGAGTTCCGCTACGTGCCCGACGACAACACCCGGGTCCAGATGCTCCAGGGCGGCGAGATTGATGCCTGCATCAACGTGCCCTATCCGCTCATCTCGGGCCTCACCGCCCAGGGCTTCCAGATCCCGGAGAACCCCGCCTCGATCATCCAGGAGCTGCTGATCAACCACTCGGCCGAGCCCTTCAACGACATGAAGGTGCGCCAGGCGGCGAGCTACGGCATCGACCGCCAGGCGATCTGCGATGCGGTGACGCTGGGCCACGGCAAGCCGGCCTCCTCGCTCATGGCGCCGGTGCTGAACTACTTCAACACCGACCTGCCGGTGATCGCCCGCGACGTGGCCAAGGCCAAGTCGCTTCTCGCCGCGGCCGGCAAGCCCAGCGTCACCTTCGAGCTGGTGATCAGCGCCGGCGTGACCACCGACGAGCGCACGGCCATTCTCATGCAGTCGCAGTTGGCCGAGGTCGGCTTCACCGTCAACATCTCCAAGGTCGATTCGACCGAGGAGTGGAACCGGCTGGTCGACGGCAAATACCAGGCCACCCTCAACTGGTGGTACAACGAGACCCGCGACCCGGACAACGCGCTACGCTGGGCCATCTGGGGCGACGGCGACAACAAGTCCTACTACACCCGCTACAACAACCCGAAGGTGAACCAGCTGCTCGACCAGGGTGCGGCGATCCCCGACGGCGACCAGCGCAAGGCGATCTATTTCGAGGCCCAGAAGATCTCCTTCGAGGAAGTGGCCCAGATCGGCCTTTACTATCCGAACTATCACGACGGCATGAGTTCGAAGGTGCAAGGCCTCGTGCTCAATCCGGGCTATCAGTACTCGACCATCGACGAGGTGAAGCTCGGCTAATACACCCGTGTGCCGCCGCCCCGGACCGATCGCATCCGGGGCGGCGGGCCGAGTTCGAATGAGGCCTGTGCGCGGGCCGCTGGAATCTGACGCCGTATGGACCGCTTCGCCTTCATCCTCCGCCGCCCGCTGCAGCTGATACCGGTCCTGATCGGCATCAGCTTCGTGACCTTCGTGCTGGCCCAGCTCACCCCCGGCGATCCGGTCCGGATCATGCTGGGGCCGCGGGCGACGGAAAGCGCCATTGCGGCGGTCCGGGCGCGCTACGGCCTCGATCAGCCGATCCTGGTCCAGTACGGCTACTACATGCTGAACCTGCTGCGGGCGGATTTCGGGCAGTCCCTGGAGTTCCGCTCCTCGGTGCTGGCGGTGATCCTGGAGCGGCTCTGGCCGACCGTCTTCCTGCTCCTCTACGGCCTCACCCTCTCGGTGCTGCTGACCCTGACCTTGGCCATCGCCGCCGCACGGCGCCAAGGCCAATGGGTCGACCAGGCGGTGCGGCTCTTCTGCGTCACGGCGCTGGGCGTGCCGTCCTTCTGGCTGGGCTTGATGCTCATCATCCTGTTCAGCCTGCGCCTGCGCCTGTTCCCGGTCTCGGGCTTCGGCGAATCCTTCCCCCAGAACATCTGGCACCTGTTCCTGCCGGCGCTCGCCATCACCATCGCCGTGGCGCCGATCCTGACCCGCAACCTCAGGGCGACCCTGGTCACGCAGCTTGCCGCCGACTACGCCACCGCCGGCCGGTCCAAGGGCCTGCCGGAGAGCTTCGTCTTCTATCGCCACGTGTTCTGGAACTCCCTGCTTCCCACCATCAGCCTGCTCGGCATCGTCGTCTCCTTCCTCATCGGCGGCACGGTGGTGGTCGAATGGGTGTTCAACATCCAGGGGCTGGGGCAGCTCATGGTCCGGGCCGTGCTGACCCGGGACTATTTCGTCGTCCAGGGCGTGACCTTGTTCTTCGCCGTCGGCGTCGTGATCACGAATTTCCTGGTCGACGTCGTCACCGTGGCCCTCGATCCCCGGATCAAGCTGTGAGCGCGGAAGCCGAAGCCGTCGCCGGCCCGCGGCGCCTGTCGCTGATCGCCCGGCTTCCCGTCACCCTGCTGGTGGGCGGCGGCATCGTCCTGTTCTGGATCCTGGTCGCGGTGCTCGGCCCCCGGCTCAGCCCCTATGATCCGATCGCCATCGACATCGGCCATTCGCTCCTGCCCCCCGGCGGCCAGCACTGGCTGGGGACCGACAGCTTCGGGCGGGACCTGCTGACGCGCCTGATGTACGGCGCCGGCACCGATCTGCAGATGTCGTTTTTCGGCGTCGTGGGCCCCTTCATCATCGGGACGACGGTGGGTCTCCTGGCAGGCAATTTCGGCGGCCGCGCCGACACGGTGCTGATGCGCATTCTCGACATCACCGTCTCGTTTCCCTATTTCGTCCTGGTCATTGCCATCGTCGCCCTGCTCCAGCCGGGGCTGATCAGCTATTACATCTCCCTCACCCTGGTGAACTGGGTCTCCTACGCCAGGCTCGTGCGCTCCCAGGTCATCGTCCTCAAGCATGCCGACTTCGTGCTCGCGGCCCGCACCATCGGGCTCGGCGAAGTCAGGGTCATGACCCATCACCTGCTGCCCAACAGCATCGCGCCGGCGGTCGTGTTCGTGATGACCGACGCGGTCCTGACCATCGTGCTCGGGTCCTCGCTGGGCTTTCTCGGCCTGGGCGTCCAGCCGCCCGCGGCCGAATGGGGCGTGATGATCGCCGAGGGCCAGCTCTATCTCGGCATCGCCTGGTGGATCTCCGTGTTCCCGGGCCTCGCCATCGCCTTCCTCGCGCTCGGCTTCTCCCTCGTGGCCGACGGTCTCGCCAGGCTCCTTCACACCTCGCAATGAGCAAGGACCCCTTCCTTTCGGTCGAGGATCTGGCCATCGAGTTCGCCACCGCCCATGGTCCCGTCCCGGCCTTGCGCGGGGTTTCCTTCGCCATGGCCCGGGGCGAGGTGCTGGGCGTGGTCGGCGAAAGCGGCTCGGGCAAGACGGTCGCCTGCCGGTCCATCATGCGGCTGGTGGCGGAGAACGGCCGCATCGTCTCGGGCCGCATCCGGTTCGAGGGCGACGACGTGCTGGCCCTCGATCCGGCGGCGCTGCGCAAGCTGAGGGGCGAGCGGGTCGCCATGATCTTCCAGAACCCTTCGACCCATCTGGACCCGTTGCAGCCCGTCGGCCTCCAGGTCGGCGAGGCCCTGCGCGTCCATCACGGGCTCGATGCCAAGGCCGCGCGCCGGCGCGCCATCGAGCTTTTGGCCGACATGCGCATTCCCGATCCCCAGCGCCGCGTGGATGCCTATCCCCATGAGCTCAGCGGCGGCATGCGCCAGCGGGTGATGATCGCCGCCGCGCTCGCCTGCCGGCCGAGCCTGCTGATCGCCGACGAGCCGACGACCGCCCTCGACGTGACCGTGCAGGCCCAGATCCTCGATCTGCTGCGCCAGCTGCGCAAGGAGCACGGCCTCTCCATCGTCCTCGTATCCCACGATCTGGGCGTGGTCGCGGAAATGTGCGACCGGGTCGTGGTCATGAAGGACGGCCAGGTGGTCGAGACCGGCCCCGTCGCCCAGGTCATCGAACAGCCTGAGGCCGACTACACCCGGCGGCTGATCGCCTCCCAGCCGGCGCTGATGAAGCCGGTGGAGCGCGCCCGCCGGCCGGACGCGCCCGCGATCCTCGCCCTCGACAAGCTCAGGGTCGAGTTCCGCCAACCGCGCCGGCTGGTGGACTGGATCCGCCGCAACCCGCCCCATGTCATCAAGGCGGTCGACGGGATCAGCGTCACGGTCGATCGCGGCGGGGCGCTGGGCATTGTCGGCGAGAGCGGCTCGGGCAAGAGCACCATCGCGCGGGCCATCGTCGGCCTCGCCCCCGTGCTCGGCGGGCAGATCATTTTCGAGCAGGCGCCGATCCTGGCCATGAAGCCGGCGGAACGGAAGCAATTCCGGCGCGCCGTGCAGATGGTGTTCCAGGATCCGTTCACCTCGCTCAATCCCAGCTACACGGTCGCCCAGACCCTGGCGGAGCCGATCCGCCACCACAAGCTTTGTCCGGAGGCCGAGATTCCGGCCCGGGTGGCCGAGCTGATGGCCCGGGTCGAGCTGTCGGCGGAGCTCCTGGCGCGCCATCCGAGCCAGCTCTCCGGCGGCCAGCGCCAGCGGGTCGGCATCGCCCGGGCCCTCGCCCTCGAGCCGAAGCTGATCATCGCCGACGAAGTGACCTCTGCCCTCGACGTCACCATCCAGGCCCAGATCCTCGGCCTGTTCGAGAAGCTGCGCCAGTCGATGAACCTGACCCTGATCCTGATTTCCCACGACCTTGCGGTCGTCCGGCATCTTTGCGAACAGGTCGCCGTCATGCGCAACGGAAAGCTGGTCGAGTTCGGGGCGACGGAGCAGATCTTCGCCGCACCACGCGAGAGCTATACCCGGGACCTCCTCGCCGCGATCCCGCGCATGGGGCGGCGGCGAAGCGAGCCGGCGCCGCTGCCGGCGGACGCCTGAGATTGCACTGACCGGAGAGGACGCCATGCGACTGGACGAATACGCCGCCCATGACGGCCTCGGCCTGGCCGAGCTTGTGCGCAAGGGCGAAGTGACGCCGCGTGAGCTCGGCGAACTGGCTCTCGCCGGCATCGCCAAGGTGAACCCGCGCCTCAACGCGGTCATCGAGACCTTTCCCAAACGGGTAGACAGCCTCTCCAAGACGGCGACGCCGAAGGGCCCGTTCGGCGGCGTGCCGATCCTGCTCAAGGACTTTCCCATCGAGAAGGGCGTGCGCGGCGAGATGGGCAGCCAGCTCTTCGCCGGCTTCGCCCCCGATCACGACAACGAACTCATGCTGGCGCTGCGCCGGGCGGGGTTCGTCACCCTGGGCCGCACGGCGTCTTCCGAGCATGGCCTGGCGGCGCTCACCCGGTCGCGGCATTCGGGCATCACCCGCAACCCCTGGGATCCGAGCCGATCGACGGCGGGTTCCACCGGCGGTGGTGCGGCGGCCGCGGCCGCGGGAATCGTCCCTATCGTCCAGGGCAGCGACGGCGGCGGATCGATCCGCAATCCCGCCTCCTTCTGCGGCCTCGTCGGCCTCAAGCCGAGCCGCGGGCGGATCAGCGCCGGGCCCGACGACGGCGATCCCTTGAGCGGCATGGCCATTGCGTTTGTCATCACCCGGTCGCTGCGCGATTGCGCCGCGTTGCTCGATGCCGTTTCAGGCCCCGGCGTGGGCGATCCCTTCGAGATCGCAGGACCTGAGCGGCCCTATGCCGAGGAGCTCCGGCGCCCTGCGGGCAAGCTCAGGATCGCCTTCACAGCCAAGGCCTGGTCGGGCCTGCCTCTCGATCCGGAACTGGCCGCGGGCGTCCGCTCCGTCGCCCGCCTGCTGGAGTCCATGGGGCATGGGGTCAGCGAGCAGGCGCCGGCGTTCGACTACGAGCAGTTTCTCGCCGCCCAGGTCGATTTGTGGTGCGGCCACACGGCCTATGGCATCGACTCCCTGGCCGAGGCGCTCGGCCGCAAGCCCGGCCCCGACAATCTGCAGACCACGACCTGGGCGACCTATGAAGCGGGCAGGCGCCTTTCGGCGCTGCGCTTCCTCGCGGCCGAGGCGGTCTACAATACGGTCACCCGCCAGGTCGGCGATTTCTTCCGCAACGTCGACGTGCTGCTGACGCCGACCTGCACGGTTCAGCCGCTCGCCCTCGACGCCCATGACATCGACCGTCCCGGCGCCACGGTCGCGGATCTGTTCGACCATCTGGCGCCCATCGAGACGTTCACGGCGCTTTTCAATGGCACCGGCCAGCCGGCCATGTCCCTGCCGCTCTGCTGGAGCAAGGCGAGCCTGCCGCTCGGCATGCAGCTCGTCGGCCGGTTCGGGGACGAGGCGACGCTCTTCCGCCTCGCGGCTGCCTTGGAGCAGGCGCTCCCCTGGCATGATCGCCGTCCGCCCATCCATGTGGCGGCCGCGTAAGCGGAGGCTTAACGGCGATCTTTAATCGGCCGCCCGCCAGACGGTGGGGAACCAATCCTCGCGCAGGCGCTCGCCGTTCGCCTGGCCGATGCCGGGATAGGGGGGCGACGTGCGGCCCGGGCGCTGGACAAAGCGCGCGTCGTCGCCGAGGAAGCGCGCCGAAAATGCACGCCGGCGCCCCACGCCGGTATTTCCCCCGGCCCCATGGACGGTTCGATAGTTGAACAGAATGGCGTCCCCGGGTTCGAGCGCCACGGCCATGATGGCGTATCGCCCGTCATCGAGATCGGGCAGGTCCATGAACGCGCCGTCGTCGGCATAGAAATCCTCGCCGCCGGCCCAGCGCTTCGGGCGCACGAGCTTGGGCCAGAGATGCGAGCCCAGGACCAGGCGCAAGCTGTTGCCCTCCGTCACCGGATCGAGGGGGATCCAATAGCTCCCGGTCTGCATGCCCTCGACGCAGTAATAGGGCATGTCCTGATGCCAGGGCGTCGGTTTGGGCGTCCCCGGTTCCTTGACCAGAACGTGGTCGTGGAAAACCTGGACCTGCCGCGAACTCATCAGCCGGCCGGCCATGGCCGCGGCCGGCGAGTTGCGCATGAAATCGGCAAATTCGGGAATGCGCTGCCAGTTGCAGTAGTCGTCGAAGAAGCGGCCGCCGCCGTCGCCCGGCCGGACGTTTTCCGAACCATAGACGCCCGGCGAGGCCATGTTGCTCTCCACGCCCCGGCGGAGAGGCTCGACCCAGTCGACGAAGGCGCCGCGCAGCACCACGGCGCCGTCGCGCCGGTAATCTTCGACTTGTCGATCGCTGATGTTCATTTTGCTCAGACCTCCGGGCTATCGACGACGGGAACAGGGCGTGCCGGGTCGGGCGACCCCATGCCAGCGCCCGCTCGGAGGTAATGGGTCAATTCGGTGGCCTCATCCTTCGACGAGCTCAGGATGAGGCCGGTTTGTTTGTTTGACCCTCATGCTGAGCTTGTCGAAGCATGAGGGTAAAGATGACCCACTACCCGTTCGGGCAGGAGGTTGCGTCATGCAGGCCATCAGGTAAAATAATGTTTCATCATGCCAATGATAAGAAAATGTTATCCATCTCCCTGAGGCAGTACGAATATGTCGTTGCCGCCGCGGACCACGGCAACCTGACGGCCGCGGCATCGGCCTTGCGTGTTTCTCAGCCCGCCATTTCGGTCGCGCTGGCGGCGATCGAGGCCCATTTCGCCCGGCCGGTCTTCATCCGCCGGCATGGCCAGGGGGTGTCGCTCACCTCCTTTGGGCAAGCGGTCGTTCGCGAAGCCCGGCAAATATTGACCCAGGCCGGCACGATCGAGCGGCTCGGCGACGAGGCGGGCCCGCTGCGCGGACAGCTCGCCTTCGGATGCTATATCGACCTGGCGCCTTTCTATGTTCCCGTCCTGCTGCGGGGTTTCGCGCTGCGCCATCCCGGCATCGCGGTTTCGTTCCGCACGGTGGATTTCGAGACGGTGTCGGAACAGCTCGAGAGGGGTGCCATCGATCTGGCGCTGACCTATGGCCTGGCCTTGGGCGCCGCGTTCGTTCGGACCACGCTCCTGGAATTGCCGCCGCGCGCCATGGTTTCGGCGGATCATCCGCTGGCCGCGCGCAAGGCCGTCAGCCTCAGGCAGCTGGCCCAGCATCCCCTGATACTCACCGACCAGCCGATGAGCCGGGAGCATGTCCTTACCCTGTTCTCGACGGCCGGGGTCGATGTGGCAGTCACGGCCCATGCCGGCAGCTTCGAGTTCCTGCGCAGCATGGTCGCGAACGGCCACGGCGTGGCAGTCGTCTATTCCTGCCCCAAGGGCGACCGAAGCTACGACGGAAAAAAGCTCATCGAGCTGCCGATCTCCGATCCTCTGCCTTCCCATCCCATCCTGCTCGGGCGCCTGAAGAGCGCCTCGCTCAACCGGGCCGCCGTGGCATTCCACGATTTCACCGTCGGCATGTTCAAGGCCCGGCAGGACCGGGCCTCAAGACAGGGCTCCCGCCGGCGCCAGCCCTGAACCGGCTTCTCCCAGGTAGGGCAGAGATGGGGGCGGAGTGCACGGCCGCTTGTCGCCCAGGGCGGAGGCTGGCCGACGCCGTCAATTATGCCATGGGAGTGTTACGGGCCGATCTCCAGCCATGATATCGTTCGCTCGCGGCGCGCGAGCCTCAGAAGGGGAGACGGATCATGTCCAAGGAACCGGCATCCCCCGACCGCCGCCAGGTTCTTGCCGCCCTGGCAACCGTTGCCGCGTCCGGCCTCATCCGCGGCCAGGCGCAAGCGGCGGCGGCGAGCGACGCCAACCGGCCCTTCCGTATCGAGGTGCCCGATGCCCAGCTCGCCGATCTCCGCCGGCGCCTGAGGGCGACTCGCTGGCCCGACCGCGAAACGACCGCGGATGAATCCCAAGGCGTGCCGCTCGCGACGATGCAGGAACTCGCGCGCTATTGGGCCACGGACTACGACTGGCGCAAATGCGAAGCGAGGCTGAATGCGCTGCCGCAGTTCACGACCGAGATCGACGGGCTGGACATTCATTTCATCCATGTCCGCTCGAAACATGACGATGCCCTGCCGCTTATCGTCACCCATGGCTGGCCGGGATCCGTCATCGAACAGCTGAAGATCATCGATCCGCTGACCGATCCCACGGCCCATGGCGCGAAGGCGTCCGATGCGTTCCACCTGGTGATTCCCTCGCTGCCGGGCTTTGGGTTTTCGGGCAAGCCGACCACGACCGGCTGGGGTCCGGATCGCACGGCGCGCGCCTGGCTCGTGCTGATGAAGCGGCTTGGCTACGGGCGATTCGCCGCGCAAGGCGGCGATCTGGGCGCGGGCGTGTGCACGGTGATGGCCAAGCTGGCGCCGCCGGAACTGCTCGGCATTCACACCAACTTCCCTGGCACCATTCCGCCCGACGTCGCCAAGGCGCTGCAGTGCGGCGATCCGCCGCCAATGGGTCTCTCGGACGAGGAAAAACGCGCCTACGGGCAACTGAACGTCCTGTTCGCGAAGCGGCGTGCCTACGCCCAGATGATGGGGACGCGCCCGCAAACGCTGTACGGATTGGCGGATTCGCCGGTCGGCCTGGCAGCCTGGATGTTCGACCACGGGGACGGCTATGGCCAGCCCGCGGCGGCGGTCACCTCGGCCGTGCTCGGACGCACCATCGACGGGCATCCCGCGGGCGCCCTCACCCGCGACGACGTGCTCGATGATTTCACGCTCTACTGGTTGACCAACACGGCGGTTTCCGCGGCGCGCTACTACTGGGAAAGCCACATCAACCTGTACAACGCCGCCGATGTCTCCATCCCGGCCGCCGTCAGCGTGTTTCCCGGCGAGAACTACCAGGCGCCGCGCAGCTGGGCGGAGCGCGCCTATCGCAAGCTCATATATTACAACAAGGTCGACCAGGGCGGGCACTATGCGGCCTGGGAACAGCCGCGACTGTTTTCGCAAGAGGTTCGCGCGGGGCTCCGGTCGCTGCGCCCATAGGGGATGCCAGCCCGGAACCCTCGCGGCCGAACCTGAACCATGGAGGATGGCGATGAAGTACATGATCAGCTGGAACGAACGTCCGCAAGGATCGCCTCTGGAGTACGAGAACGCCCAGAAGCGGATCCTGGAGGTCTTCACCCAGTGGAGGGCGCCGGAGAATTTCAAGATCGAGCTGTTCGTCGTACGGGTTGGCGACTGGGGCGGCTATATGATGTTGGACTGCGACGATCCGCTGGCGGTTCACAAGTTCTGCTCGATGCTGCCCGCATTCGAGTTCCAGGCGCGGCCCGTGGTCCCCGTCATGGACGCGGTCCGGGTCGAGCTCGAGGCGATCGCCTTTCGCGACGGACTGAAACCCAAGTAGCGCTTCGGCCCATCGCGCCGCCTTCCGCCGGGTGGTATCTTCCAACAAATCCGGGATACGCCCATGGCCGCCACGGTCAACGAACAGCTGCTGGACGAGCGGCTCGCCGAGCTGGAGAAGGCGCGCGCCTGGAGTCCGCGCCTGGTCTCCAAGCTCGAGAGCCATATCCGCTCGGCGGAGGACGAGGGGCTGTTCCGCATTAACCCCTTCACCTTCGCCCGCGAAAAGGGCCTGAACGAGACCGAGGTCATCGACCTCCTCCTGCACGCCACGTCCCTTGGCCTGTTCGAGATGGACTGGCAGCTGCTCTGCCAGCAATGCTCCTGCGTCGTCGAGAGCTTCGGCAGCCTGAAGGGCCTGCACAACCAGTTCCACTGCAACTTCTGCCAGGTGGATTACGAAGCCAACCTGGACGACCACATCGCCATCACTTTCACCGTCAGCGCCCGGATCCGCGACATTGTCTTCCACCATCCCGAACGGCTCTCGGCGGCGCAATACTTCCGCCTGGGCGCGACGCCCGACGGCGTGCTGCCCGATGGGACGCGCTTCATCGATTTCCAGGCGCAGGTCATCAAGGCGCTGGGCTTCCTGCCGCCGGGCGAGACGACGCGGTTCACCATCGAGGTGCCGAGCGCGGGAATCATTCTCGGCGTCAGCGCCGAGGGCAAGGCCGCCCCGCTCTACACCGTCGCCGGCCCGGCCGCGCCGGGCGAGCAGGTGGTGCCGGTGCGCTTCGAGAGTCCGGTCAGGACCCATACCACGGGCGAGGTCGCGCCGGGGCGGATCACCTTCGCGGTGGAGAACCTGACCGCCGAGCGCGGCACCTTCTGCCTCGCGGTCCTGCCGGCCGGTTTCGAGTTCGGCCATGCGCCGATCAAGTTCCTGCCCTTCCTCACCGGCAAGCGGCTGCTCACCACCCAGTCCTTTCGCGACCTGTTCCGCTCCGAAGTGATCCGGGCGAGCGAGGGCATCGGCGTCAAGGACATCTCTCTGTTGTTCACTGATCTCAAGGGCTCGACGGCGCTTTACGACCGCCTCGGCGACCTCAACGCCTTCTCCCTGGTGCAGCAGCATTTCGAGCACCTGCAGGCCGTCACCCAGCGCTTCAACGGCGCCATCATCAAGACCATCGGCGATGCAGTGATGGCGGCTTTCCTCAATCCGCTGGACGCGGTCGGCGCGGCGCTGGCCATGCGCGAGGCGATATCCGGCTTCAACCGCGACCGGCCGGATCGCGAGCTGATCCTCAAGATCGGCGTGCACAAAGGCGCGGCCATCGCGGTCACCCTCAACGACCGGCTCGATTATTTCGGCCAGACCGTCAATATCGCCGCTCGCGTGCAGCATCTGGCCGATGCCGACGAGATCTATCTCTCGGCCCCCGTCCATGACGATGAAGGCGTGCAGCGCCTGCTGGCGCCCTTCGCGCTCCAGACCAGCGTCGCCCAGCTGAGGGGCGTCCGGCAGGACATGCAGGTCTGGCGCGTCGCGGCGCCGGCGGCGCGCGATCGCGCGGGCGCCATCCCGGCCGGGTGAAGGCAAACCCGGCCCATCAGCGGTAAGCCGGGCGGTCATGGTCGTCGCCGTTCGCCTGCAGGGTGGCTTGGGCAACCAGCTGTTCCAATACGCGGCCGCGCGGCAGCTCGCCCAACCGCGCGGCGCCAAACTCGCCCTCGACATTGCGCCCTACACCGGGACGCCTGATCAGACAAAAGGCGGCGGCTCGCGGCGGCAGTTCGAGCTCGCCGCGCTGCGAATCAAGGGGACGGTCACCAGCATCAGGTCGTGGCCGCTGGCCACGCGGCTTCGCCTCAAGCTCGCGGAACGGCTGCCGCCCGCTCTGGCGCTTCCCCTCGGCGTCTATCGCCAGCCCCATTTTCACTTCGCGCCGTCCTTCCTTGCCCTTCCGTCGCGGATCTATCTCATCGGCTTCTTCCAGTCGGAGCGGTATTTTGCCCCCATCGCCGAGGACATTCGCAAGGAGCTGCAGCCGCGGGACGAGCGCCTCATCCGCGAGGCTGAAACCGACATCGCGCGGTGGCGCCGTCCCGGCCGGCCGCTGGTCTCGGTTCACGTCCGGCGCGCGGATTATGTGACCAAGCAGGCGCTGGGGGGCCTCTTCCATTGCCTGCCTGGCGACTACTATGCCCGGGCCATGGCACGCTTCGGGCCAGGCGCCGACTATCTGGTTTTTTCCGATGACCTCGCCTGGTGCCGCGACAACATGCGCGGCGACAATATCTTCTATTGCGACACCGGCCGCGCCCTGGACGACCTGCTGCGCATGACGCTGTGCGATCATCACATCATCGCCAACAGCACGTTCAGCTGGTGGGCCGCCTGGCTCGACCGCAAGGCCGACAAGATCGTCATTGCGCCGCGTCAATGGTTCGCCCCCGGCGCGAGGCGGTACGACACGGCCGATCTGCTGCCGTCGAGCTGGATCGCGGTATAGGCCGCCCCGCCGTGGCGCTCTCCGTCCATCAAGCTTGGTGATCGGGGGGCGCTGGGAATGTTCTTTAGCATCATCGTTCCCGTCCATGATCGCGCGCGCCAGATCGGTCGTTGTCTCGCCAGCATCGTGACCCAGGGCTTCGCAGATTTCGAACTCATCGTGGTCGATGACGGATCGCGGGATGCGTCCGTGGCGCGCATCCGGGAGATCGCGGATCCTCGCCTGCGACTGATCCTCCATCCCGAGAACCGCGGGGTCGGGCCGGCCCGCAACAGCGGCATCGATGCCGCGCGCGCCGACTGGCTGATCTTCCTCGACAGCGATGACGAGCTCACGCCTGGGGCGCTCGAGCTGATGCATCGTCTCGCCGCGGATGCGCCGGCCGGCCTGGGGGCCCTCTGCTTCCGCTGCCGCATGGATGACGGGCAATTGAGCCCCCGTCCGCTGAACGCCGCCGTCGAGCTGGACTATGCGGGCTATATCGCCTTCCTGGAGCAGGTCCGCGGCGGGCGGGGGGACATGCTGAGATGCGTCCGGCGGGCCTGCTTCGAAGAAGTTCGCTACCCGGAAAACCGAATGCTCGAGGATAAATTTCATCTCGACTTCGCCCGCCGCTTCCGTTTGCGGATTCATCTAAAGGTGACGAGGCTCTACCACCAGGATGCGGACAACAGCCTGGTCCGGCTCCTGCGGCATCTTGATCCCCTGCGGGACCGGGCCCTGATCCTCGATCGCGCCGATGGGTTCCGCGGTCTGCTGGTCGAGCATGGCGCCGCCGTTGCCCGCATCGCGCCGGGGCTCTACGGCGACTATCTGCAGCAGGCGGCGACGAGCGCCGTCTATGCCAATCAGCGCGGCAAGGCCTTGCGGTATGCTCTCGCTTTCGTCGTCCGCTCGCCCGCGAGCGGCCGGAGCTGGATGATTCTGGCAGCCAGCATCCTGGGCGCGACTTCCACGGCCCGGCTTCGAGATGCGCTCCGGCATTGGCGCGGGGCGTGAGGCGAACCGGCGACTGCTCCGCCGTAGAGGAGGTTCGCCAGGGTGAGGACTCCGGCGTGGCACATCCCCCGTTCAGCGCCCGATATAGGCCTCGTACCCCTTGCTTCTCAGCTCGCAGGCCGGACAGCTGCCGCAGCCGTAGCCCCAGTCATGCCGCCGGCTTCGGTCGCCGAGATAGCAGCTGTGGGTCTCCTCGCGCACCAGCTCCACCAGCGCCTGTCCGCCGAGTTCCTCGGCCAGCTTCCAGGTGCCGGCCTTGTCGATCCACATGAGCGGCGTGTGCAGGACGAAGCGCCGCGCCATGCCGAGGTTGAGGGTCACCTGCAGGGCCTTCAGGGTGTCGTCGCGGCAGTCGGGATAGCCCGAATAGTCCGTCTCGCACATGCCGCCGACGAGATGCCGGTGGCCGCGCCGGTAGGCGATCGCCGCGGCCAGGGTGAAGAACAGAAGGTTCCGGCCGGGGACGAAGCTGTCGGGCAGGCCGTCCGCCTGAAAGCGGATCGCGGCTTCGCGGGTGAGCGAGGTCTCGGAGATCCGGCCGAGGACGCCGAGGTCGAGGACCTGGTCGGGCCCGAGGCGCTCCTGCCATTGCGGGAAGCGCCCGGGCAGCAGGCGCAGGATTTCCCGCCGGCAGGCGAGTTCGACCGCGTGGCGCTGGCCGTAGTCGAAGCCGATGGTCTCGACCCGGGCGAAGCGCTCGAGAGCCCAGGCGAGGCAGACGGTCGAATCCTGGCCGCCGGAGAAGAGCACGATGGTGGAGTCGGTTTCGGGTTGGGCGGCCGGTTCGGGCATGCTGAGGTTCCCTGGGAAGCGAGGCGGCGGGCATCATAGCCGGAGCGAAGGCCCGGGGAGATGGCAGTGGTGGCCACAGGCGGCAAGTGGATTATTTTGACCCCCATGCTTCGACAAGCTCATGGTTCGACAGCAGGCTCACCATGAGGGTCAAACAAACCGGCCTCATCCTGAGCTTGTCGAAGGATGAGGCTGCCGAATCGATCCATTGCCCACAGGCGGGGCGCTCGCCGGCTGCCCGTATGAAGGCTAGGATAGAGAGGCGATGACGACGGCGCTCAATCTGCTTTGGCTCATCTGCGGCGGGCTCCTGTTGGGGGTCGGCTGGCTGCTGGCCTCGCTGCTGATGTTCGTCTCTATCATCGGCATTCCCTGGGGCCGGGCCGCGTTCAACATCGCCATCTTCGCCTTCCTGCCCTTCGGCCATGAGGCCATCGACCGCTACGCGCTGACCGGCGAGGAGGATATCGGCACCGGCGCGCTGGGGACGATCGGCAACGTCGTCTGGTTCCTGCTGGCGGGGCTTTGGCTCGCCATCGGCCATGTCTGCGTCGGCGTCGCCTGCTTCATCACCATCATCGGCATCCCCTTCGGCATCGCGCATTTCAAGCTGGCGGGCATATCGCTGGCGCCCATCGGCAAGGAGATCGTGCCCACCGAAGTGGCCGAGGAAGCGCGCCGGCGCCGGGCCGCGGACTATCTGGACGATCGGGGGCGCTGAGCGCGTCGTCGAGCAGATGGATGGCCGGGTCTTCGCCCGGCCATGACGAGCGTGAAGTGAAGTCGAGTGTCCAGCGAGGGATTGCCTGGACGATCGGGGGCTTGGCGATTCGATCAGGCGTAGAGTGAACGTGCGCGCTAACGTCAATGTAATAACTGAGGGCTGGGCGGCCATGAATGTTCGACCGATCAGGAACGAGGCGGACTATGACCGGGCGCTGGCCGCGATCCAGGTCCTTTTCGAGAACGAGCCGGAGACCGGAAGCCCGGAAGCGGACCGCTTCGACGTACTTGCGGCGCTGATCGAATCCTATGAACGAAAGCACTGGCCGATCGACCCGCCGCATCCGGTGGCGGCAATCGTTCATCACATGGAAGCCCGCAACATCACGCGGAGCCAGCTCGCCGAGGTGCTCGGCTCGCGCTCGCGCGCCTCGGAAATCCTCAATCGCAGGCGTCACCTGACCCTGGAGATGGTGTGGGCTCTGCACAAGAAATGGGAGCTTCCGGCCGAAGCGCTGATCCGGCCATATCGGCTGAAGGGGCAGCCGAAGAGAGCGGCGCGGCGCGCCCGAACCGGCTGACGGCGTCCGAAAGCCCATAGGTGCCTGCGCTTCCGCGAATTGATCAACGACATTATGCTTGGCCCATGTCGTCCGCCAAGCTCGTGCCGGAGCTCTATTGCTCGAACATCGAGCGGAGTCTCGCCTTCTATGTGAATGTCCTCGGCTTCTCGGTGCGCTACGCCCGCCCGGAAGAGCGCTTTGACTAGCGGATCGATGGCGGAAGGACCGGAACGGTGGCGCCCCCTTTCACCGCTATGCAGCTCGCTTTAGCACCCGCGCCACTGCCGCCGGCTCCTGCTCCATGACGCGAAGCAGCGTTCGTGCGGCCCCATGAGGCTGCCTTGCACCCTGCTCCCACTTCCGATAGCCCGAGAGGCTGACGCCCAGCAACAGGGCCATCTGCTCCTGGGTCATCGTGAGTTTGGCCCGAATTGCCTTCACGTCGACGGGTACAATGCGAACCTTGGTGACACGAGCCTTTACCGGCTTGCCGGCGGCATGGGCCAAGGCCTCCTGCATCGAAGCGATAAGCTCCCCGGCAATGTTCTTCTTCCTGGCCATCACGACCTCCATTGAGACTTTATCGTCAGGACGAAAGCGCCGATCGATTTGCGTTGGACCGGCGACAAATCGACCTGTTCGTTCTTGCCATAGATCAACAGGGCGTAGAGGGGCCTGTTCTCATTGAACACGTAGTAAATCACGCGCACCCCGCCTCTCTTGCCTTTGCCCTTGGCCGCATAGCGGAGTTTGCGTACACCACCGGTACCCTCGATCAGGTCGCCCGCGTATGGGTTATGAGCGAGGAAATCGATCAGCTCATGGCGCTCATCGGCCGTCAGCAATGCGTCGGCGCGGCGGATGAATACGGGCGTCTCGACGACGGTCTGCACACAGGATGATACCCCAATGGGTTACACCATGCAAGCGGCGGATCGCCCCATGCGCAACGCGGCGTAGACGCGGCTCGCCTGCCGCCCTCAATACAGCCGGTAAATCTCATAGGCGCCGATACCGCGCAGGTCGAGGTGGCCGAGGTCTTGGCGGGGGATGTCGGCGGGAAGCCGGGCGACCGTGGCGGCGCTGGCAAGCACGATGCATTCGGCTTCCCGGTCCACGTCCTTGCCTGCCTGCTCCAGGCGCTGGGCGGCATTCACCGTATCGCCGATGAGGGTGTAGTTGACCCGGCCCGGCGCACCCACATTGCCGACGATGGCGCGGCCGGTGTGGAGGCCGATGCGGATGCGGATCGGCGTGCCGCCCTTCTTCACCCGGCGGAGATTCTCGGCCTTCAGGCCCTCGGCCACGGCGAGGGCCGCGCGGGCGCCATGCTCGGCATGACCCTCGTCGGCGGCCGGAGCGCCCCAGAAGGCCATGACCGAATCGCCGATGTACTTGTCGATGGTGCCCCCGGCGGCCTCGACATGCCGGCCGATGAGGGCGAAATGCCGGTTGAGGAAGGCGGCCAGCGCCGAGGGCTTGCGGCCCCTCGATATGGCGGAGAAGCCGACGATGTCGGTGAACATCACGGTCACCTCTCGCTCCTCGGCCTTGATGCCGGTGCCGGGCGCGGCACGGACCAGGCGGCTCACCAGCTGCTTCGGCACATAGATCTCGAACCAGCTGAGCGCCTGGAGCATGGCGTCCCAGGCGCGGGCCGCGGCGGCGATCTCGCGGAAGGGACTGGCGCCGATCCGGATCGCGCCGGAGAAATCGAGGTTGGAGACTGCCTCGGCCGCCAACGCCAGGCGCCGGATCGGGCGCGCCAGAGACCGGCCAAGGAGGAAGGCAAGTGCCAGGGCAATGGCGAGGATGCCGATGCCCACGCCGAGCGCCAGGCGCAGGCGGACCAGGGGCTCGGTCAATTCCGTCGCCGGGAAATAGATGCCGACGATCCAGGGGAGCGGGCTGTAGCGGTCGAGCTCGCGCAGCAGCACGATGTAGGAGGTGCCGCCGGCCTCGACCCGGCGCACGCCCAGCCTGGTGTTGGAGATCACGTCGACGATGCGGCCGGCGGGCTTGCTGGACCAGAGCTGGCGGAGCACCGGGTCGTGGAGGTCGAGGCGCTGGGGAATGAAATCCTCGGCCGTGGGGGTGAAGCCGCCATGGGCGAGTTCGGGATGGGCCACCACCTCGTCATTGGCGTTGAGGATGAACATGGTGGCGTCGGAATCGGCGCTGTCGATCAGGCTCGAGAGCTGGGCGACCGGCACCGCGGCGACGACGACCCCGTCATAGACATTGCCCCGCCACACCGGGGCCATGGCGCTGATGAAGCTGACCCCCAGGTCCTTGACATAGAAGACCCGGTTCCAGGCCACGGTGGCGGTGCGCTTGCCGGCCTCGATCAGCTCCGGCCCGTAATGCTGCTGGGCGATGCTGCCGATGCGGGTATCGACGATGCGCGGGCCGGCGGAGCGCCGGGCCCTGACCGAGCTGAGGTCGGGGCGCAGATAGGCGATACCCACGATCTGGGGCGCGGCGCCGAGAGCGCCTTCCATCACCGATTGGATCCGCTCGGCGTCGGCGAGCGAGATGTCGGTGCGCCGGCTGAGCAGATGGGCGAGGAAATCCACGTCGTCGGCCACCGGCTGCAGATAGCGGTCGACCTGGAGGAGGGCCGCGTCCAGGCGCTGGCCCGCGGTTCGCGCCAGCAGCTCGTCGGTGTTGCGCTGGGCGGCGAGCAGGCTGAGCAGCATGACTGCGACCACGGCAAGAGCGATCAGGCCCCCGAAGCCCATGAGCAGCACGTTGGTGATGGGAAGGCCCTGGCGGACCTCGGATGGACGCTTCGGCAGCATGGCGAGGGAATCATCGGCCCTTGAAGGGGATTAATCCAGTGCTGGGGGCGCCAGCGGTCATCTCTTCCCCGCTTCTCTTTATGTTTGCCTCCCCCTCGATGGGGGAGGCCGGCGCGAAGCGCCGGGTGGAGGTGGGCCGCAAGATCCGGTGCCCTCCCTAACATCGATCCGCTTCGCTGCTCGATCCCGCAAGGGGGAAGGGGATTCCTACGCGCTGACGCCGTCGGCGAAACCTCTCCGCCTCGTCCGCGAGGCAGGTATATAGTCGGGCCGAACAGCAGGGAGACCGGCCGACATGCAGCAGGCGCTGAAATCCGGCAAGGCGATCGCCGAGCCCGACCTCTATCCGGAGATCGAGCCCTTCGCCACCGGCATGCTCGCCGTCGACGGCCTGCACAAGATCTATTGGGAACAGAGCGGCAATCCCAAGGGCGAGCCGGTGGTTTTCCTCCATGGCGGCCCGGGGGCGGGGTCGAGCCCGGCCCACCGGCGCTTCTTCGATCCCAGCCACTATCGGATCATGATTTTCGATCAGCGCGGCGCCGGCCGCTCCAAGCCGCTGGGCGAAACCCATGACAACACCACGCCGCACCTGATCGCCGATATCGAGCGCCTGCGCGCCATGATCGGGGCCGAGTCCTGGCATGTCTTCGGCGGCTCCTGGGGCTCGACCCTGGCTTTGGCCTATGCCGAGGCGCATCCGAGCCGCGTGCGCTCCCTGGCGCTGCGCGGCATCTTCCTCTGCCGGAAGAGCGAGATCGCCTGGTTCCTCTACGGCATGCGCTGGCTGGCGCCGGAGATCTGGCGCGAGTTCGCCGAGCATATCCCCGAGGCCGAGCGCTCCGACCTGCTCAGGGCCTACAACAAGCGCCTGATGGATCCCGATCCGGCGGTGCACATGGCGGCGGCGCGCAAGTGGAGCGTGTACGAGGGGACCTGCTGCACCTTGCTGCCAAGCCCGGAGCTGGTGGCAAGCTTCGCCAGCGACGCGGTGGCGCTCGGCATCGCGCGGCTGGAGAACCATTATTTCATCAACGACATCTTCCTGCCGGAGAACGCGCTGCTCGACAACCTGCACAAGATCCGCAACATCCCGGCCTTCATCGTCCAGGGGCGCTACGACCTGGTCTGCCCCATCGCCACCGCCGACGAATTGCATCGCGCCTGGCCGGAAGCCGCCTATGAAGTCATCCCCGACGCCGGCCATTCGGTCATGGAAACCGGCACCCGCAAGGCCCTGGTCGCCTGCATGGACAGCTTCCGGGCGATTAAGTAGGGCGACGCGGCGACTGCACACCCCCCTCCCTAACCCTCCCCCACAAAGGGGGGAGGGAACAGAAAGGAAGGGGCGCTGTTGCAGTTGCCTCCCCCTCGACGGGGGAGGCCGGCGCGAAGCGCCGGGTGGGGGTGGGGCCACAGCGCAGCTTCAGACGTTCAAGAATGAAGGCGCACCGGATTCGCCTTGGCATAGGCGGCGAGGGCGGCGCGGAGATCGGCCGGGCGGGTGAAGTCGATGCGGGGATGGCGAAAGGGGACCCAGTGATAGCGTTCCCAGAAGAGCCTGCCCAGGTGGGGAGCGTGCGCATAGTCATGGGCGGGCAGCGGGCGGAAGGATTCGCTGGCGAGACGGATATGGGCGAGGTTGCTGCGTTCCGAGGCGTAGCAGGCGAGAAGCCGGCGCTTCCACG
>Ga0265331_10000927_pt1 | contig 23510 bp, 17 predicted proteins | sample 41923metaG_FD_202088 | JGI IMG/M metagenome (GOLD analysis project Ga0265331, IMG submission 202088) | Rhizosphere microbial communities from Carex aquatilis grown in University of Washington, Seatle, WA, United States - 4-19-23 metaG | ecosystem: Host-associated > Plants > Roots > Rhizosphere... | reverse complement strand
GGCGACGGCGCGCTCCATCACCGCCAGCGCCGCCTGGTGCCGCCCCAGCCGCGACAGCGAGGTGCCCAGGTCGTTGAGCGCCGGGGCGAAATCCGGCTGCAACGCCAGTGCCGCCTCGAACAGCGCCACCGCTTCGGCATCGTCGCCGCCGGCCTGGCGGATCTTGCCCAGGCCGTGCCGCGCCAGGGCGTTGCCGGGATCGATGGCCGCGGCGCGGGCGAAGAAGGCTTCCGCCTCGGCGGGCGCGGCCTCCGCCAGCAGCGTCCCCAGCAGCATCAGGGCTTCCCCATTGTCGGGAGCAGGTCCGAGGACCTGCCGATAGAGCGTCGCCGCGCCGGCCCAGTCCTCGGCCTGGCACCGGCGGCGGGCGGCGGTCAGCAGGGCGTCAAGCGACTCCATGCGCCTTGAGCCAGCCCAGGGCGCGAGCCCAGCCGTCCTTCGCCGGCCCCTCGCGGTACGAGGGGCGGTAATCGGCATGGAAGGCATGGGGCGTGTCGGGATAGATCACGATCTCGGACTCGACCTTGGCCGCCTTCAGCGCCTGGCGCATGCGCTCGACGCTGTCGACCGGGATGCCCTGGTCGGCGCCGCCGTAGAGGCCGAGGGTGGGCGCCTTGATGTCGGCGGCGATGTCCAGCGGATTGCGCGGCGCGTTGGCGCCCTTGTCTCCCTCGATCCTGCCGTACCACGCCACCGCCGCCTTCACCTTGGGCGAATGGGCGGCGTACAGCCACACCTGCCGGCCGCCCCAGCAGAAGCCGGTGATGCCGAGCCGCCCGGGATCGCCGCCATTGGCCGCCGCCCACAGAGCGGTGGCGTCGAGGTCGGCCATCACCTGGTCCTCGGACACCTTGGCGACGATGGTGGACAGCAGGGTGGGGATGTCGGCGATGCCCGACGGATCGCCGACGCGGAAATACAGCTCCGGCGCCACCGCCAGGTAGCCCTGCTTGGCCAGGCGGCGGCAGATGTCGCGGATGTATTCGTGGACGCCGAAGATCTCCTGCACCACCAGCACGGTGGGAAATCCTTTGCCGGCTGCCGGCATCGCCGCATAGCCGGGCATGTCGCCGCCGGTGGCGGTGGGGATCATCACCGCGCCGGCGGACAGGCCGGCAGTGTCGGTGACGACGGCGCCGGCCGCGGTCGCCGGCCGCACCGCCAGGGCGTAGCCCGCGGCCAGCACCGCGCCGGAGACGAAGAGCCGGCGGGTGGGCTCGATCCTGGGGGTGAGGCTGAGGATGTCCTTATCCATCGGCTGTACCTCTTCTAGTCGCTGATCGCTTTCGATATGGGGGTGGTCAGGGGATCCCACACGGGTTCGCCAACCGACTCGCCCCAGCCGCCGCCCATCGCCTTGTAGAGGCCGACCACCGCCTGCAGATGCGACAGGCGCGCCTGCGCCAGCGCGTCCTGGGCGGTGAACAGCGCCTTCTGGGTGTTGAGCACGGTGGTGATGTCGACGGTGCCGCCCTTCAACTGGGCCTCGGCGATTTCGTAGGCATTGCGCGAGGTGGCGTGGTTGATCCGCTGGGCTTCTTCCAGGTCGGTGGTCTTCTGCACCGCCACCAGGGCGTTCTCGACGTCCGACAAGGCCGAGATCACCGCCTTGCCATAATTCTGCACCAGTTCGTCGTAGCGGGCGCGGGTGAGGTCGACGTTGCCCTCCAGCTTGCCGGCGTCGAACAGGGTCTGCGCCAGCGAGGTGCCGATCGACCAGATCAGCCCGGTATGCTGCAGCAGGGTGGCCAGCGCCACGCTCTGGAATCCGCCCGAACCGGTCAGCGAGATGCTGGGCAGCAGCTGGGCGCGGGCATTGGTGATGTTGGCGTTGGCGGCCATCAGGGCGTACTCGGCCGACTGGACGTCGGGGCGGCGCACCAGCAGCTCCGAGGGCAGGCCGGGCTGGATCACCGGCAGCGCGACCGACGACAGCACCTCGGGCGCCACGCTCATTTCCTCGGGCGCCTTGCCGGCCAGGATGGCCAGGGCGTTGGCGTCCTGGGCGATGATCTGCTCCAAGGGCGGGATGGTGGCGCGCTGGGCGGCGACCACGCTTTCCTGCTGGGCAACGTCGAGCGCGGTGGCGGTGCCGGCCTCCAGGCGGTCGTGGAAGGCGTCCAGCACCCGCTGGGAATTGGCCACCGTCTCGCGGGCCACCAGCAGGCGCTCGCTCTGGCCGACCATGTCGAAATAGGTGTTGGCGACGCTGGCCTGGATGGTCAGCTGGGTGGTGCGGGCGTCATAGCGGCTCTGGATGGCGGAGTTCTCGAATGACTCCAGCGCGGCGCGGTTCTTGCCCCAGAAATCGATCTCGTAGCTGGTCGACAGGCCGAGGCCGAAGCTGTTGGCGTGCAGCGCGCTGCTGGAGACCGACGAGGACGACAGCCCCGACGTGCGGGTCGATTCGCCGAACGAGGAGCGCGAGCGGGTGCCGCTGCCGGTGGCGCTGAGGGTCGGCAGGAGGGCTGCGCCGTTGATGCGCAGCTGCGCGTCGGCCTGGGCCACCCGCGCAGCGGCGGCGCGGATGTCGAAATTGGCGGTCTGCGCCTGGGCCATCAATTCGTCGAGGCGATGCGAATTGAAGTTCCGCCACCAGTCCGGACTCGGCCATGCCGGGGTCTCCGGCGCGGCGGCGATCTTGTTGTTCCAGGCCGGCGGCTGCGGCACCGGCGGCGGAGTGAAGTCCTCGCCGATCGAACAGCCGGCCAGCAACAGGGCGACCAACGCCGCCCCGCCCTCTCCCGCCAGACGGGCGAGGGATTGTCCGTATGTGCGTTCCTGCCTCACGACGCGTTCTCCGCAATGGCCCGCCGTGCCCGCCGGCGTTCGGCGAGGCGGGCGAGGGCGAGATAAACCACCGGTGTGGTGTACAGGGTCAAAAGTTGTGATACCACGAGGCCGCCGACGATGGCGATGCCCAAGGGCCGGCGCAGCGCGCCGCCGGCCCCGGCGGCCAGGGCCAGCGGCATCGCTCCCAGCAGCGCCGTCATCGTCGTCATGGTGATCGGGCGGAAGCGCTGGTGGCAGGCTTCCAGGATCGATTGCTCGGGGGACATGTTGCGGTGCCGCTCGGCCTCGATGGCGAAGTCGACCAGCATGATGCCGTTCTTCTTGACGATGCCCATCAGCAGGATGACGCCGATCAGGCTGATCAGCGTCAGCTCGGTGCCGGACAGGATGAGGGCGAGCAGCGCGCCGATGCCGGCCGAGGGCAGGGTCGAGATGATGGTCAAGGGGTGGATGGTGCTTTCGTACAGCACCCCCAGCACGATGTAGATCGCCAGCAGCGCCGCCGCGATCAGGATCGGCTCGTCCCGCAGGGAATCGGTGAAGGCCTTGGCGCTGCCGGCGAATTCGCTGTGGATGCCGGCCGGCATGCCGATCGCCGCGGATTCGGCGCCGATGCGCGCCGTCGCCTCGGACAGCGCCACCCCCGGGGTGAGGTTGAAGCTGACGGTGGCGGCGGGGAACTGGCCCTGGTGGGTGACCGACACCGGCGCCGCGGCCGGTTCGAGGTGCGCCACCGCATCGAGCGGCACGGCGATGCCGCCGGCCCCCTTGACCCACAGGGCATGCAGCGACGACGGGTCGCGCTGGTAGGCCGGGTCGACTTCCAGCACCACATGATACTGGTTGCGCTGGGTGTAGATGGTCGAGATCTGGCGCTGGGCGAAGGCGTCCTCCAGCACGTTGTCGACGTCGGACACGGCCACACCCAGGCGCGCGGCGGCGTCGCGGTCGACCACCACCGTCACCTGGGGGGCGGCGGCGTCCTGGTCGCTGCTGACGTCGGCCAATCCTTGGGTCTTTTTCAGCCGCTCGACCAGGCGCGGTGTCCACAGCCGCAATTCGCTCAAGGAATTGCCCCACAGCACGAACTGGTAGGTGGCCTTGCCCATCCGCCCGCCGATGCGGATGTCCTGGCCGGCCTGGAAATAGGCCGAAATGCCCTCGATCTTGGCCAGCTTGGGGCGCAGGCGGGCGATCACCTCGTCGGCGCCGATCTTGCGCTCGGCCAGCGGCTTCAGGTTGACGAACATGCGGCCCTGGTTCGACGCCGAGATGCCGCCGCCGGCGCCGACGAACGATCCCAGCCCGTCGACCGCCGGGTCGGACAGCACCACCGCCGCCACCTTCTGCTGCAATTCCGCCATCTGCCGGAACGAGATGTCGGTGCGGGCCTCGGTCACCGCCATGATCATGCCGGTGTCCTGGGGCGGGAAGAATCCCTTGGGGACCAGCACGTACAGCACCACCGTCAGCGCCACCGTCAGCGCCATCACCGCCAGGGTGAGGCGATGGTGGCGCATCACCCAGCCCAGGCTGCCGAGATAGACCGCCTGCGCGTGCCCCATCGCCGCTTCGCCCATGCGGGCCAGGCGCGACGGCGGACGGCGGCGGCGCCAGGCCATCAGGTGGGCGTAGACGGTGGGCGTCACCGTCAGCGACACCACCGCCGAGGCCAGGATGGCCACCGTCAACGTCACCGCGAACTCGCGGAACAGGCGGCCGATGACGCCGCCCATGAACAGCAAAGGGATGAACACGGCCACCAGCGACAGGCTGATGGAGATGACGGTGAAGCCGATCTCGCGCGATCCGGTGATGGCCGCTTCCAAGGGATCCTGGCCTTGCTCGACATGGCGCGCGATGTTCTCGATCATGACGATGGCGTCGTCGACGACGAAGCCGACCGAAATGGTCACCGCCATCAGCGAAATGTTGTCGAGGCTGTAATCCGCCAAGTACATCACCGCGAAGGTGGCGGCCAGCGACAGCGGCACCGTGACCAATGCCGCCAAGGTCGGCGTCACCCGGCCGAGCGACAGGTAGACCACCAGGATCACCAGGGCGATGGTGATGAGCAGCGTCACTTCCACGTCGGCGAGATTGCCGCGGATGTTGCCGGTGCGGTCGGTCAGCACCGAGACCTCGGTCCCCGCCGGCATCCAGCGCTCCAGCTGGGGCAGCACCTGGCGGATGCGGTCGACGGTGTCGATGACGTTGGCGCCGGCCTGCTTGGTGATGATCACCAGCACCGCCTTCCGCGCGTTGTGCCAGCCGCCCAGGCGGATGTTCTCGACGCTGTCGACCACCGAGGCCACCGCCGACAGGCGGACCACCGCGCCGCCGGCCGTGCGCACCACCAGCGGCGCATAGCCGGCGGCGGTGGTCAGCTGGTCGTTGGCGCCGATCGACATGGCCTCCGAGGGGCCGTCGAAGCCACCCTTGGGCATGTCGACGTTGGCCTGGGCGACGGTGGTGCGGATGTCCTCCATGCCCAGGCCCATGGCCGCCACCTCGGCGGGGTTGACCCGCACCCGCACGGCCGGCTTCTCGGCGCCGCTGACCGAGACCTGGGCGACGCCCTCGATCTGCGAGATGCGCTGCGACAGGATGGCGTCCGAGGCGTCGAACACCTTGCTTTGGCTGAGGCTGTCGGAACTCACCGCCAGGATGAGGACGGGGGCGTCGGCGGGATTGACCTTGCGGTAGATCGGCGGGCTGGGCAAATCGGCGGGCATGTCGCCGGCCGCGCCGTTGATCGCCGCCTGGACGTCGTGGGCGGCGCCCGAGACGTCGCGCCCCAGGTCGAACTGCACGGTGATCGACGTCTGCCCCTGCGACGACGTCGACGTCAGTTCGGTGACCCCGGCGATCTCGCCCAGGCGGCGCTCGAGCGGTGCCGCCACGGTGGCGGCCATGGTCTCGGGATCGGCGCCGGGCAGCCGGGCCGAGACCGATACGGTGGGGAAGTCGACCTTGGGCAGCGGCGCCACCGGCAGCAGCGCCAGCGCCACCGCGCCCGCCAGGAACAGCCCCAAGGCGAGCAGGCAGGTGCCGACCGGACGGCGGATGAACGGCGCCGAAATGTTCATGGCGCGGCGGCCCCCTCGGCCACGGGCAGGGCCTTCTTTCCCCGCAGCCGCCGGCGCAAGCCGTCCAAAGCCAGGTAGATCACCGGCGTGGTGTACAGCGTCAGCAATTGCGACAGCACCAGGCCGCCGACGATGGCGATGCCCAAGGGCCGGCGCAGCTCGGAACCGGTGCCGAAGTCGAAGGCCAGCGGCAGCGCGCCCAGCAGGGCGGCGAAGGTGGTCATCATGATCGGGCGGAAGCGCAGCAGGCAGGCCTCGAAGATCGCCTGGCGCGGCGGCAACCCGCGCTCGCGCTCGGCGGCCAGGGCGAAGTCGATCATCATGATGGCGTTCTTCTTGACGATGCCCATCAGCAGGACGATGCCGATCAGCGCCACCAGCGACAGGTCCTGGCCGGCCAGGACCAGCGCGATCAGGGCGCCGACCCCGGCCGAAGGCAGCGTCGACAGGATGGTCAGCGGATGGATGGTGCTTTCGTACAGCACCCCCAGCACGATGTAGATCACCACCACCGCGGCCAGGATCAGCCACGGCTCGCCGTCGAGCGAGGACAGGAACTCGGCTGCGTCGCCGGAATAGTCGCCGGTGATGGTTTCGGGCAAGCCGATGCCCTTGCCGGCGGCGTCGATGGCGTGGGTGGCGGTGCCCAGCGACACCCCCGGCGCCAGGTTGAAGGACAGGGTGACGGCGGGAAACTGGCTCTGGTGGGTGATCACCAGCGGAACCAGCGTGCGGCTGACGGTGGCGAAGGCCGACAGCGGCACCAGCGAACCGCCGCTGGCGCGCACGTAGATCGCCGACAGGGTCTCCGGGCCGACCTGGTACTGCGGCGCCACCTCCAGGATCACATGGTACTGGTTGACCTGCGAATAGACGGTGGTCACCTGGCGCTGGCCGAAGGCGTCGTAAAGGGTGTCGTCGATCGCCTGCGGCAGCACCCCGTAGCGCGAGGCCTTGTCGCGGTCGATGGCGATCGAGGCCTGCAACCCGCCCTCCTGCTGGTCCGAGGCGACGTCGATCAATTCCGGCAGTGCCTTCAGCCGCTCCAGCACCTTGGGCGCCCACTGCGACAGTTCGGCGGAATCGATGTCGGTCAGCGTGTACTGGTATTGGGTGCGGCTGGTGCGCGGGCTGATCTGGATGTCCTGGGCCGAGCGCATGTGGACATCGATGCCGGCCACCGGCGCCACCGCCTCGGCCAGGCGGGCGACGACGTCGTCGGCCCCCGCCCGGTGTCCCCGCTTCAGCGCGATGGTCAGGTGGCCGGTGTTGACGGTGGGGTTGACGGTGCCGGCGCCGAGGAACGAGGCCACCGCGGCGACATCGGGATCGCGGCCGACGATCTCCGCCACCCGGCGCTGCAATTCGGACATGGCGCGGAACGACACCCGCGGCCCGGCATCGGTGGTGGCGATGATCATGCCGGTGTCCTGGGCGGGCAGGAAGCCCTTGGGGATGGCGGCATAAAGCACGAAGGTCGCCACCAGGGTGGCCAGCGCCACCCACAAGGTGGCGCGCTGATGCTCCAGCACCCAGGCCAGGCTGGACTCGTAGCGGCGGCGCATGGCGTTGAAGAAGCCGCCGCTATGTTCTTTGCGCGGCTCGCGGCCTTTCAGCAGGTGGCCGCACATCATCGGCGTCAGGGTCAGCGACACCACCATCGACACCACCACCGCCACGGTCAGGGTCAACGCGAATTCGCGGAACAGCCGGCCGACGATGCCGCTCATGAACAGCAAAGGGATGAACACCGCGACCAGCGACACGGTGAGCGAAACGATGGTGAAGCCGATCTCCTTCGACCCTTCGAGCGCCGCCTTGAACGGCTTTTCGCCCATCTCGATGTAGCGGGCGATGTTCTCGATCATGACGATGGCGTCGTCGACGACGAAGCCGGCCGAGATGGTCAGCGCCATCAGCGACAGGTTGTCCAGCGCGAAACCGGCCAGCGCCATGATGCCGAAGGTGCCGATCAGCGAGATCGGCAGGGCCACCGCGGGGATCAAGGTGGCCCTCGGATTGCGCAGGAAGAGGTGGATGACCATGATGACCAGGATCACCGTCAACGCCAGGGTGAACTGGACGTCGCCCACCGAGGCGCGGATGGTCTCGGTGCGGTCGGCCAGCACGGTGACGTCGATGCCGGCGGGGATGGCGCGCGACAGGTCGGGCAGGCCGGCCTTGATGCGGTCGACGGTGGCGACGATGTTGGCGCCGGGCTGGCGCTGGATATCGACGATCACCGCCGGCTTGACCCCGTACCAGCCGGCGACCTTGGCGTTCTCCACCCCCTCGGTGACCGTGCCGATGTCCTTGACCCGCACCGGGGCGGCGCTGTGGCTGGCGATGGTCAGGGCGGCGAAATCCTCGGTATTCTTGATCTGGTCGTTGGCGCCGACCGTCAGCGCCTGGGTGGGGCCGTCGAGGTTGCCCTTGGGCAGGTCGACGTTGGCCTTGGCCAGGGCGGTGCGGACGTCCTCCAGCACCAGGCCGTAGGCGGCGAGGCGCGTCGGGTCGACCTGGATGCGCCAGGCCGGGCGCTGGCCGCCCTCGACCAGGACGCGGCCGACGCCGGTGATCTGCGACAGCTTTTGCGCCAGCAGGGTGTCGGCGACGTCGTTGACGGCGGTGATCGCCAGGCTGTCCGAGGCCAGGGCCAGGGTCATGATCGGCGGATCGGCCGGATTGACCTTGGAATAGGTCGGCGGGTAGGGAAGGTTGACCGGCAGGACGCCCCGCGCGGCGTCGATGGCGGCCTGGACGTCCTCGGCGGCGACGTCGATGCTCTTGTCCAGGTCGAATTGCAGGGTGATGGCGCTGATGGTCTCGGAACTGGTCGAGGTCATCACCTTGAGGCCGGGGATCAGCCCGAATTGGCGTTCCAGCGGGGTGGTCACCAGCGAGGCGATGGTGTCGGCGCTGGCTCCGGGCAATTGGGTGGTGACCTGGATGGTGGGGAACTCGACCTGCGGCAGCGCCGAGACCGGCAGCAGGCGATAGCCCAGCAGCCCGGTCAGCACCACGCCGAGGGCGAGCAGCCAGGTGGCGACCGGGCGCTCGACGAACGGCGCCGAGACGTTCATTGCGCCGGCTCCGCCCGCCCGCCGCCGCCGGCGGGCACCACCCGCGAGTTGGGTTGCAACTTGCCGGCGCCGTCGGCGACCACCGGCTCGCCGGCGGCCAAGCCGTCGGCGATCAGCGCCTGGTCGGATTCCACCTGCGTCACCTTGACCGGGCGCATCTCCACCGACTTGTCGTCCTTGACCACGAAGGCGTAGGTGCCCTGGGGGCCGCGCTGCACGGCGGTGGCGGGGATGACGATGCCGCCCCGGACGGTCTCGACCAGCAGGCGGACGTTGACGAAGCCGCCCGGCCACAGGCCGCGCTCGGTATTGGGCATCACCGCCTTCAGCTTGATGGTGCCGGTGGTCTGGTCGATCTGGTTGTCCACCAGTTCCAGCTGGCCGCGGTCGACCTCGCCCTTGCCGTCCGGCTGCACCGCGATCACCGTCAGCGGTCCGCTCTGGCGGGTGATCTGCGGCAGCGCCTGCTGCGGCAGGGTGAACATCACCGCGATCGGCTGGAGCTGGGTCAGCACCACCAGACCGCCGGCATCCGAGGCATGGACGATATTGCCGGCGTCGACCAGGCGCAGGCCGGTGCGTCCGTCGATGGGGGCGGTGATGGTGGTGTAGTCGAGCATGGTCCGGGTGTTGTCCACCGCCGCCTGGTCGGCCCGCACGGTGGCCTCCAGCTGCTTGACCAGGGAGCGCTGGGTGTCGACGCTCTGGCCGGTGACGCGGTTGCCGAGGCTGATGTAGCGCGCCAGGTCGCGCTGCGCCATTTCGAGTTGCGCCTGATCCTTGTCGCGGGTGGCGATGGCCTGCTCCAACTGCGCCTTGTAGGTGCGCGAATCGATCAGCGCCAGTTGGTCGCCGGTCTTGACGTCCTGGCCCTCCTTGAAATCGACCGCGATCAGTTCGCCGTCGACGCGCGAGCGCACCGTCACCGTCTTGTAGGCCTGCACCGTGCCGATGCCGTCGAGATAGATCGGCACGTCCTTGGCCGCCGCGGGAACGATCACCACCGGCACCGGCCGACCCTGGCCCTGGGCGCGGCCGCCGGGGCGCTCGGCCGGGGGAGCGGAAAGGCGAAAGACCACGGCGGCGACCAGGCCGAGCGCCACCACCACTGCAATCACCGCCACTCTGGAACGTCGCAAGATCAACCTCCGTGTCGACCAGAATTCTTAGGGCCATACCGCCGCGGGCGCCAGAGTGTAAATCGCCTGCGGACCAGACAGTACTGCCTGTCCGTGTCCGAATTGCCAGCCATCTTGTTTCGAATGGTAACAGCCCTGGCGGCCGACGACAGGGCCGGAGCGGCTTCGCCTATGCGCGACTTTCCCTTGCCCGACAGGCGGGCTAGGGGCGAGTCACCCGAACGGGTCGTCGCACTTGCCGCACATGGGCACGTCCGCCAGGTCGCCCGAGGCGAACGCCGCGAGGATGCGGCGGAACGGTTCGCCCTGGCGGATCTCGGCCAAAGATTGTTCCATGATGTGGCCGATCTTCAGGTCGGCGTTGGAATCGTAGCAGCCGCAGGCGGTCACCGTGCCGTCGCAGAACACCCCCACCGCGGCGAGGAACAGCCGGCAGGGCATGCGCCGCTGGTGCTCCAGCGACTTCAGCGTCCACACCCCATGGCGCCGGTCGAAACGGCCCGTTTGCACGGTGCCGCCGAAATTGTTGGCGGCCATGGTGAACACCTTGTCGATGCCGCGCCCCTGGAGGAAGGCGCGGGTGCGGCGGCTGACCTCCGCCCAGTCGTCGCCGGCGACCACCGCCTTGACGAAGAAGTCGGTCTTGGTTCCCTTCACCGCCCGCTGCAAGGCTTCGAGATTGGCCAGGGTTCGCTCGAACTTGGCGCCGGCATAGACCGATTCGTAGCTCTCGCGGTCCCAGCCGGCGAACGAGAATTGGATGCCGGCCAGGCCCATCTTGCCCAGCCGTTCGCAGCGCTCGGGGGTCAAGGGGGTGCCGTTGGTGACGATGTGGACCTCGAATCCGGCGTTCACCGCCTTGTCGAGCAGGCCGAAGATGTCGGGATGCAGCAGCGGTTCGCCCTGGCCGGACAGGATGGTGATCCGGTGGATGCCGTTGGCGCCGCATTCCGCCAGCACCCGGTCGAACACCGCCGCCTCGATGAAGCCGGAATTGCTCTGCCAGGTCTCGTGGCCGCACATGGCGCAGCGCAGGTTGCAGCGGCGCGACACCTGGACGTAGACCTCCCAGGGGATTCCGTTGCGCCGCTCGACCGGCGCGATCAGCATGGCGCGCGCCTTGCCGATTTCCGCCGCGGCTTCGTCGGCGCGGCCGACTTCGTCGAGGGCGACGCTGCGGAAATAGCGCACCCGCCCGCTGTCCGGGCTCGCCTTGGCGGCGGCGTCGAGCCACGGCAACGCCTCGGCCGCCTTGCCCTGCTCGACCAGTGCGCCGGCCAGGCCCATGGCGGTATCGAAATGCCCGGGGGCTTTTTCCAGCACGGCGCGGAAACAGGCCTCGGCCTCGGCCCAGCGGCTCAGGCCCAGCAGCAGGGCGCCGCGGCGGAAGACGCATTCCAGTTCATTGGGAAATCCGGCCAGCAGCCGCTCGGCCGCCTCCAATTGCTGGCTGGCGGCGAGGCGTTCGCTCTCGGACAGCACCTGGGCAAGGTCGGCGGGAAGGGAGGACACGCGCGGGGCCTCGCTGGCGGGGACGGGAGGCGCATTGTCGTCCACGGGAGGGGGCGGGCTCAAGGGGAATGGGGAGGGCGGTTGCCGGCATCCGGCGCTACTCCGCCGCGATCTCCAGCCCCCGCCGCCGGTCCTTGTCCCGCCGGCGCTTCTTGCCGCCGCCGAGGCGCTCGAACGCTAGGTAGATCACCGGGGTGGTGAACAGGGTCAGCGCCTGGCTGACCAGCAGGCCGCCGACCATCGCCACCCCCAGCGGCTGGCGCAGCTCCGAGCCGGTGCCGGTGCCCAGCATCAAGGGCAGGCCGCCCAGCATGGCGGCGAAGGTGGTCATCATGATCGGGCGGAAACGCAGCAGGCAGGCGTGGCGGATCGCCTCCAAGGGCTCCATGCCCTGCTCGCGCTGGGCGGTGATCGCCACGTCGACCATCATGATGCCGTTCTTCTTGACGATGCCGATCAACAGCAGGATGCCGATCAGCGCGATCAGACTCATGTCGTGGCCGAACGCCATCAGGAACAGCAGCGCCCCGGCGCCCGCCGACGGCAGCGTCGACAGGATGGTCAGCGGGTGGATGAAGCTTTCGTACAGGATCCCCAGGATCAGGTAGACCGCCACCAGCGCCGCCGCGATCAGGTAGGGCTGGGTCGCCAGGGATTGCTGGAACACCTGGGCGGTGCCCTGGAAATTGGCCGACAGGGCGCCGGGGCGGTCGAGCTTGCGCTCGACCTCGCGGATGGCGTCGACCGCCTGGCCCAGGGCGTAGCCGGGATGCAGGTTGAACGACAGGGTCACCGCCGGGAACTGGCCCTGGTGGTTGACCGCCAGCAGGCTGACCGGCCGCGCGTCGTAGCGGGCGAAGGCGGACAGCGGCACCTGCTGCCCGGTCACCGGCGAGCGGACGTAGATCTTGTCCAGCGTCGCCGGATTGCCGCGCATCTCGGGCAGCACCTCCATCACCACGTGGTAGCTGTTCAGCTGGGTGAAGTACTGCGCCACCTGGCGCTGGCCGAAGGCGTCGTAGAGGGTGTCGTCGATCAGCTGCGGCTGGATGCCGAAGCGCGAGGCCTGGTCGCGGTCGATCACGATGCTGATGGTGGCGCCGTCGGTCTGCTGGTCGCTGGCGACGTCCTGAATCTGCGGCAGCGCCCGCATCCGTTCCAGCATCCTGGGCGCCCAGTCGTTGAGCTGGTCGATGTTGGCGTCCTTGAGGGTGTACTGGTACTGGGTGCGGCTGAGCAGGCCGCCGACATTGAGATCCTGCGGCGATTGCAGGTAGACCATCATCCCGGGCACCTTGGACAGCTTGCGGCGCAGGCGGTCGATGATCTGCTGGGCGGTGGCGGTGCGTTCGTCCTGCGGCTTCAGGCTCATGAAGAAGCGGCCGTTGTTCATCGTCTGCGAGGCGTTGGTGCCGATGCTGGCCGCCCAGTTCTCGATGCCGGGGTCGCCCGCGATGATTTCGGCTGCGGCCATCTGGCGCGCGGTCATGGCGGCGAACGAGGCGTCCTGCGACGTCTCGGTCACGGCGAACAGCACGCCGGTGTCCTGCTGCGGGAAGAAGCCCTTGGGGATGACGACGTAGAGCGCCACCGTGGCGGCGAGGGTGGCGAAGAAGCTGGCCATGGTGATGCGCTGATGCACCAGAACCCAGTCGAGGCCGGCGCGGTAGGCGTTCAGCAGGCTGGCGAAGGCGCGCTCGAACAGTTGGTAGAGGCGCCCGTGGCCGGAGGAATGTGCGGACTTCAGTACCCGCGAGCACATCATCGGGGTCAGCGTCAGCGACACCAGCACCGACACCACGATGGTCAGCGACACGGTGATGGCGAATTCGCGCAGCAGCCGGCCGACCACCCCGGACATCAGCAGGATGGGAATGAACACCGCGATCAGCGACACGCTGATGGAAATGATGGTGAAGCCGATCTCGGCGGCGCCGGTGATCGCCGCGTCCATCGGCTTCATGCCTTCCTCGACGTGGCGGTAGATGTTCTCCAGCATGACGATGGCGTCGTCGACGATGAAGCCCACCGCGATGGTCAGCGCCATCAGCGACAGGTTGTCGAGGCTGAAGTTGGCCAGGTACATGGCCGCGGCGGTTCCCGCCAGGGCCAGCGGCACCGTCACCGCCGGGATGACGGTCGCCCACAGGCTCTTCAGGAACAGGAAGATCACCAGCACCACCAGGGCGCAGGTCAGCACCAGGGTGAACTCGACCTCGTGCACCGAGGCGCGGATGGTCACCGTGCGGTCCATCAGCACGTCGACCTTGATCGCCGGCGGGATCGACGCCTGCAATTGCGGCAGCGCCGCCTTGACCTTGTCGACGGTGTCGATGACGTTGGCGCCGGGCAGCTTGTAGACCACCAGGAAGACGGTGGGCTTGCCGTTGGCCCAGGCGGCGGCGCGGACGTTCTCGGCGTCGTCGACGGCGCGGCCGATGTCATTGATGCGGACCGGGGCGCCGTCCTTGTAGGCGACGATGACCTCGCCCCACTGGCCGCCGCTGGTCAGCTGGTCGTTGGCGTAGAGGGTGAGGTTGCGGTCGGTGCCGTCGATGCTGCCCTTGGGGGCGTCGGCGGTGACGTTGGTGATGACGCCGCGCAGGTCCTCCAGGCTGATCCCCAGGGCGGCGATCTTGGCGGGATCGATCTGGATGCGCACCGCCGGCTTCTTCTCGCCGCCGATGCTGACCTGGCCGACGCCGGCGATGCGGCTGATCTGCTGGGCCAGCACGGTGTCGGCATAGTCGTCCACCACCGTCATCGGCAGGGTCTCGGAGGTGGTCGAGATGATCAGCAGCGGCTTGTCGGCCGGGTTGACCTTGCGATAGATCGGCGGCCCCGGCAGGATCTTGGGCAACTGGCCGGAGGCGCCGTTGATCGCCGCCTGCACGTCCTGGGCGGCTGCGTCGATGTTGCGGTCGAGGTCGAATTGCAAGGTGATCGACGAGCTGCCCAGCACGCTGGTCGAGGTCAGTTCCGCGACGCCGGGGATCTGCGAGAACTGGCGCTCCAGCGGCGTGGTCACCGACGAGGCCACCGTCTGCGGATCGGCGCCGGGCAGCGAGGTGTTGACCACGATGGTGGGGAAGTCGACCTGCGGCAGCGGCGCCACCGGCAGCAGCGGGAAGGTCACCAGCCCCGCCAGCAGCAGCGCCGTCATCAGCAGGGTGGTGCCGACCGGGCGTTTGATGAATGGCGTCGAGATGCTCATCGCGGGCACGCGTGGCTGAGGATCGCCCCGGTCATTTCTTCGCCTCGACCTTCGACCCCGGGCGCAGGCGGTACTGGCCGGCGGTGACCACGACCTCGCCGGCGTTGATGCCGGATTCGACCACGATGACGTCGTCGTCGCCCTGGCCGGCGACCAGCGGGCGCGCCTCGACGACGTTGCCCTGGTCGACCACATAGGCGTAGGTGCCCTGCTGGCCGCGCTGCACCGCCGTCGCCGGCACCGTCACCGCCTGGGCGCGGGTCTCGACCAGCAGGCGCGCATTGACGAATTGGCCCGGCCACAGCATGCCGTCGGCATTGGGCATGGTCGCCTTCAGGCGCACCGTGCCGGTGGAGGCGTCGATCTGGTTGTCGACCAGGTCCAATGTGCCGCGGTCGAGCGCCAGCTTGCCGTCGCGCGACATTGCGGTCACCGGCAGCCGGCCCGCCGCCATCGCCTTGACCACCCGCACCAGCGCCTCCTGCGGCAGGGTGAACAGCACCGAGATCGGCTGGACCTGGGTGATGACGACGATGCCGCCGGCGTCGTTGGCGTGGATGATGTTGCCCTGGTCGATCTTGCGGATGCCGACGCGGCCGTCGATGGGCGAGCGGATGGTGGTGTAGCTCAGCTGCACCCGGGCGTTCTCGATCGCCGCCTCGTCGCCCAGGACGGCGGCGGCGTATTGCTGCGCCTGCGCCTTCGCGGTGTCGTATTGCTGCTGGGTGACGTATTGCTTGGCCACCAGGGTGGCATAGCGGTCGCGGTCGGCCCGCGCGTTGGCCGCCGCCGCCTCGTCCTGCACCTTCTTGGCCAGCGCCTGGTCGAGGGCGGCCTGGTAGCCGCGCGGGTCGATCTGGGCGAGGACGTCGCCGGCCTTGACGTCCTCGCCCTCGGTGAAGGCGATGCGCTCGAGTTCGCCGTCGACGCGGGTATGGACGGTGACCGCATTGTAGGCCTGGACCGCGCCGAGGCCTTCCAGCACCACCGGCACATCGCGGCGCACGGCGATCGCGGTGGTCACCGGCACCGGGATCGCGGCGATCGCGCCGGCGGGGGCGGGGACATCGGGACCCTTCGCCCCGTTAAGCTGCCATCCCCATAACCCGGCCACGGCCGCCACCAGTAGCGCCGCCAACAGCCATGTCCGATGCTGCGTCTTCATTCGGTCCCGTCAGGTCACCTTTGATTGGCGCACAACCTAACATGCGATCTCCGACATTGCCCAGCGGCGTCGGGTAACGGCCGGTAACCGGCGCATTCCTAAGCCTTCGGGCGCTTGTCGACGACGCGCTTGGCCTTGCCCATCGAGCGCTCGACCCCGCCCGCCGGCACCACGCTGACGGTGGTCGAAATGCCGATGCCCGACTTGATGTGATGCTTCAGGTCGCGCGCCGCCGCCGCCTGGTCGGCGGCGAAATCGCGTTCGGGGCGCAATTCGACCACCACCGCCAGGGTGTCGAGATGGGCTTCGCGGCTGACCTCCAGCTGGTAGTGCGGGGCGAGCCGCGGGTCCTTGAGGATCAGTTCCTCGATCTGGCTGGGGAAGACGTTGACGCCGCGGATGATCAGCATGTCGTCCGAGCGCCCGGTGATCTTGTCCATGCGCCGGAACGAACGGGCGGTTCCCGGCAGCAGGCGGGTCAGGTCGCGGGTGCGGTAGCGGATGACCGGCAGCGCCTCCTTGGTCAGGCTGGTCAGCACCAGTTCGCCCAGCTCGCCGTCGGGCAGCACCCGGCCGGTCTCGGGATCGATTATTTCGGGATAGAAATGATCTTCCCAGATGTGCAGGCCGTCCTTGGATTCGATGCATTCGTTGGCGACGCCGGGGCCGATGACCTCGGACAGGCCGTAGATGTCGATGGCGTTGAGGCCGAGGCGGCTTTCGATTTCCAGGCGCATGGATTGGGTCCACGGCTCGGCGCCGAAAATGCCGATCTTCAGCGAGCAGGCGCGGCTGTCGACGCCCTGGCGGTCCATCTCGTCGGCGATGGCCAGCATGTAGGAGGGGGTGACCATGATGATCTCGGGCTGGAAGTCGACGATCAGCTGGACCTGGCGCTCGGTGAAGCCGCCCGACAGCGGGATGACGGTGCAGCCCAGCCGCTCGGCGCCGTAATGGGCGCCCAGCCCGCCGGTGAACAGGCCGTAGCCGTAGGCGATGTGGACCTTGTCGCCCGGCCGCCCGCCCGAGGCGCGGATCGAGCGCGCCATCAGGTCGGCCCAGGTGTCGATGTCGTGCTGGGTGTAGCCGACCACGGTCGGCTTGCCGGTGGTCCCCGACGAGGCGTGGACGCGCACCACCTGGTCCATCGGCACCGCGAACATCCCGAATGGGTAGGTCTGGCGCAGGTCGTCCTTGGTGGTGAAGGGAAATTTGGCGAGGTCCGAGAGATCCCGCAGATCCTGGGGATCGACGCCGAGCGCGGCGCATTTCGCGCGGTAATGACCGACATGGGCATGGGTATGTTCGATCGACCATTTCATGTGCCGCAGCTGGAGGGCCGCGATTTCGTCGCGGCTGGCAACTTCGATGGGATCCAGGATGTCCCGCGGCGGCGGGAGGCGGCGGCTGTCGACGGCGTTCACTTGTATGCCCTCTTGGATATGAATCAGCGCTGTCTACCGCTTCGGGCGCAGGCCTTGCAACAAAAGTTATGGGGTGGCGCTTCCGGCTATGGCGGTGCGCGCGGGGGAGGGCGTACACTCGCGGCCGTTGTCTGACGGGTGAGCGCATGATTTCGACGGAATTTGCAGACTGCAAGGTCCTGGTCGTCGACGACAGCCAGCGCAATCTGGATTTCGTTTCGCTGCTGCTGTCGACCGCCGGAATCACCAAGGTGGAATGCGCCCTCGACGGGATCGAGGGACTGGAAAAGGCGGCCTGGTTCGGTCCCGACATGGTCGTTCTCGACCTGATGATGCCGCGGATGGACGGCTACGACTTTCTCCGTCGCTTCCGCGCCATGCCCAGCCTGGCCGACGTCCCGGTGCTGGTGGCCACCGCGCTCGACGATCACGAGCAGCGGGCCAAGGCCTTCGACCTCGGCGGTTCAGACTATGTGGTCAAGCCGATCGAGCGGCGGGAGTTCATCGCCCGGCTGTCGGTGCATCTGCGTAATCGCCAGTTGATCGGGCGTCTGCGCAATTATCAGGACCGCCTGCAATTCGACCTCGAGATCGCGCGCTCGATGCAGCGCGGGCTGCTTCCGTCCCACGACCGCGTCGCCGCGCTGGAAAAGGCCTATGGCATCCGGATCGGCTCGGTGTTCCGAACCGCGTTCGAAGTCGGGGGCGACCTGTGGGACGCCTTTCCGCTCGATGCCGATCGATTCGGCCTGTGGCTGGCCGATTTCGCCGGGCACGGTGTCGCCGCCGCCATCAACACCTTCCGGCTGCATGCGATGCTGCGCGACTCCCCCAACGCCGGCGATCCCGGCACGCTGCTGGCGGACCTGAACGGCAGGCTGAAGGGCGTGTTGCCGCGGGGGCAGTTCGCCACCATGGTCTATGGCGTCTGCGACGTGCGCGAGCATAAGCTTTCATTCAGCTCGGCCGGCCATCCCGGCCCGATTCTCAAATCGCTTGCCGGCACCGTCCAGTCCTACCCGGTGGCGTCGCCGCCGCTCGGCATCGTGCCGGGGACCAAGTACCGCAGCGTCGACCTCGCCTTCGGCCCGGGGACGTCCCTGTTGCTCTACAGCGACGGGCTGAGCGAGGCGGAAGCCGCGGAAGGGCCGGTGGGGGAGGAAGGCGCGCTCGCCGTCGCCGCGGCATTGGCGTCGGCCGCCGACCTGCCGGCCACCATCGTCCGCCTGCTGGGCGATCAGGCGCCCGAGGACGATCTCACCGTGGTGTGGATCTCACGCGACTGAATCGCGGAACAGCATCGTGATGCGGCGACCGCCGCGGCTGAAGGTAACCCTGCGGCAGCAACTGCGAATGATGGCCAGCCCGTTGCCGCCGCCCGCGGAAAGTCGGAAGGCGTGGGGCGGTGGTGGCGTGAAGCCGTTGCCGGAATCCTCGACGCGCACGGCGATCCCTTGTTTCCGGCGCAGGGCCGAAATGGTGACGGCGCGTTCCGCGTAGGCCGGGTCATGAAGGCGGCGTTCCATTTCGGCTGCGTAACTTCGCAGATCGCTGAGGGTGGCGCGCAGGCTGCCGTCGAGGGCGAGGTTGCCGTGCATCACCGCATTGGCGACCGCCTCCTGCAAGGCTTCGTGCACCCGCAGCTGGTCGTCGCGCAATTCGGGGAAGCGCTCGCCGGCGGCGGCGGCGAAGGCGTCGGCGACATCCAGCCTGGCGGCGGCGGCAGTCGACAGCACCAGCACGAATTCACCGGCATCGGCGGGCAGGCGATCCTGGCCGGCACAGGCGGAATCGACATAGGCCGCGGTGTCGCCGGCGGCGAGGATGCGGCCAAGGTCGGGCACGGTGCCGCCGTCGAACACCGTTACCCGCAGGTGCCCTCGCCACGCCACTTCGATGTCGGCCGGCGCGCCCATCGGCATCACTCGAAGGAGAACAACTCGTCGAAACTCGCCCGCCGCAGGGAATCGCGGACCTGTCCGTGGACGTTGCGGAGCACGACGGTGGCGCCGTTGTTGCGGGCAAGGTCGTAGACGTGGATGAACAGGCTCATCCCGGTCGAATCGATCGCCTGCAGATCGCCCAGATCGATGGCGCAGGTCGACGCGTCCTTCATCGCCTGATCGAGAAATTGCGGGAAATGCGGGGCGTCGGTGAACGTCAAGCGCCCGGAAATCGTGGCTTCGACGCCGGAGCCGTCCCGCTTGGTGGTGTACTGCATATCAACGCCCCTCTTTACATCCGCCAGTGGCAGCTGGGCCTTTATCGAATTTGCCCTTACAATAGCCCACCCCAATCCCTGCTGCAACGCGGTAGGCACAACAAAGATATCTCCGCCGGCCGGCGATGGTTACGTAACGCAACTTGCCGCCGTTAGTAACGCGATCAGCCATCTTCCCCCACCACGTGGCCGTCGATGACCCGGCATTGGCCGCGGAACAGGGCGACCACCTCGCCGTCCTGGTTGGCGACGGTGACGTCGTAGGTGCCGCTGCGGCCCTTTCGGTGGACCTCGACACCCTCGGCGATCAGCCGATCTCCCAGGCGGGCGGCGGCGGGGTAGGAAATGGTGCAGTTCACCGCCACGGCATTGCGGTTGTGGGAATTGCAGGCATAGGCGAACGCGTCGTCGGCCAGCGTGTAGGTGAAGCCGCCGTGGCACATCCCCAGGCCGTTGAGCATCTCGGCGGTCACGGTCATCGACATGCGGGCATATCCCGGGCGGATCTCCTCGAGGCTGACGCCGAGGAAGCGGGAGCTGGCGTCACGCTCCATTATCGCCCGACCGACCTTTTCCGCTACCGTCACGCTATGTCCCGACATGGATCTCCCCCTTTTGCAAAGTAGCCATCAAAAACCATCGCGGCGCGCCGCCGTCAACCGCCGTCCAACGCATGCCCTCGGGGGCGAATAGCGCTTGCCAGCCTCCGAGGCAGGCATTACCGTCTCGCGCAATCGCAGGGGAGCAAGGAGCGGCCTGGTGCAGGTGGTGAAGCCCATCACCGACAAGCTGGCGTCCACGGTATTTGTCGGCGTGACTGCGGCCGAAATTCTCGACCTCATCATTCCAGGCCGGCAATCCGCCTTCGTCCAGCGCCGCCGTGCGCTGCTTATCCTGTCGCGGGTGCGGCTGGTGGCGGCGATCTTCGGCGTGCTGACGCCCCTGTGGATTCCCATCGACTTCTACATCTTCCAGACCGCGCTCGGCATGTATCTGGCCGCGCTGCGGCTGCTGGCCAGCATCGCCTTCATCCTGCTGGTCCCGTTCTACCGGGGGGCCGACAGCATCGGCATCGCCCGCTGGGGCCTGATCTGGCTGCTGTCCATTCCCACCGTCTTCTTCCTCATCAGCCATCCGCTGCTGGCGCAATTCGCCGTTACCGATCCGGCGCAGCAGGTGGTCGCGGCGGGATACGCGTTCCTGCCGTTCGTCATGGTCGCCGGCCTGTCGGTGTTCCCGATCACCGCGATCGAGGGCGTGGCGCTGGCGACACCGCTGCTGCTGGCCTATCTGCTGACCGGGATGCTGGGGTACCAGCTGCTGCCGTTCGCCTCGCACCTGGGGGCGTTGTGGCTGCTGCTGCTGCTGGCGACGGTGGCGACGCTGGCGGGAATGAGCCAGCTGCATTTCATGAGCCAGCTGGTCGATCAGTCCTCGCACGACGGGCTGACCCGCGCCTACAACCGGCGGGTCGGCGAGGAAATGGTGATCCAGCAATTCGTTACCGCCACCCGGGCCGGCGCGCCGCTGTCCCTGGCATTCGTCGATCTCGACGATTTCAAGTCGATCAACGACCGCTTCGGCCACGAGGAGGGCGACAACGCCCTGCGCACGGCGGCGACCGCGCTGCGGCGGGTGCTGCGCCGCGGCGATATCCTGGTGCGCTGGGGCGGCGAGGAATTCGTCGCGGTGATGCCCAACACCGACCCGGTGGGGGCGGAAACGGGGATCAAACGCCTGCGCGAGACCGGGTTGGGAATTCGGCCCGACGGCCTGCCGCTGACCGCGTCCATCGGCATCGCCGAGCGCGTGGTCGACCAGGCACAGCAATGGAGCGACCTGGTCGAGAAGGCCGACCGGCGCATGTACGCCGCCAAGCAGGCCGGCAAGAACCGCGTCTTCGGCTGCGGCGATTAAGGCAACGCGTGAAAATAAGTGCGTTGCCTTGTTTGTTCTGCTGGGTTTCCGCGTCCGCGGAAACCCTGGCTCAGACGCCGCTCGGGCTTGGCGGAGATGGAGCGGTTATTCCGCTCCATCTCCTAATCAAGTTCGAAAATCGCCTCGATCTCGACCGCCGCATCGAGCGGCAGCGCCGCGGCGCCGACGGCGACGCGGGCATGGCGGCCGGCATCCCCCAGCACCTCGACCATCAGGTCCGAGGCGCCGTTGGCCACCTTGGGCTGGTCGGTGAACCCGGGCGCGCTGGCGACGTAGGCGGTCAGCCGCACCACCCGGCGGATGCGGTCGAGGTCGCCGCCGGCGGCGGCCGCCGCCTGGGCGAGCAGGTTCAGGGCGCACAGGCGGGCCGCACGGTAGCCGTCGTCGATGCCCGGACCGTCGCCGAGGCGGCCGGTGCATGTCGGCTTGCCGCCCGCCATCGGCAATTGCCCCGAGACGAACACCAGCGAGCCGGCGATCACCCAAGGAACGTAATTGGCCACCGCCGCCGCCGGAACCGGCAGTTCCAGTCCCAATTCGGCCAGGCGTTTTGCCACGCGTCCGGTCATCCAGGATTCTCCTCATCTCTCGGGGGGCGAACTCTACCAGATTTATCGGCGCGATCAGTCCCCCGCGGCGCCGTAGCGCAGCACCTGCACCTTCTCGAGGGTGACCAGGCCGGTGCCCATCATCGGTTCGACCGCGGCGAGGAACGCCTGGATCTTGTCCTCGGTGTCGACCAATTCGATCACCAGCGGCAGATCTTCGGACAGGCGGAGGATCTTGGCGGTGTGCACGCGGCTGGTATAGCCGAAGCCCATCGGTCCGCGCAGCACGGTGGCGCCGGCCAGGTGCATCTCGCGCGCCTTCATCACCAGCGCTTCGTACAGCGGCCGGTGCCCGATCTTGTCGCCTTCGCCCAGGTAGATGCGCAGCAACTGGGCGTCCTTGGGCAACCGCATCCGATCCTCCTACCGATTGAGCGCCACGGCGCCGATGTGGCCCAGCCACACCGCCACAAGGCACAGCGCCACCGACAACATGATGTTGAGGCCGGCTCCCAGCCACTCCCCATCCTGGGCCAGGGCCAGGGTCTGCAGGCTGAACGATGAGAAGGTGGTATAACCGCCGCAGACGCCGATCATGAAGAACTGGCGCCATTCGCCGGGGACGAAAACGCGCCCATCCGGCCCGGTCAGCGCCGCGAACAAGCCGATCGCCAGCGAGCCGGTGACGTTGATCACCAGCGTGCCCCAGGGAAAGGTCTGGCCGACCCAATTGGCGATCAGGCCGCCCAGCCAGAAACGCAGAGTTCCGCCGAGGGCGCTGCCGACGGCGACCAGGACGTAGGTCATGGCCGCATGGTAAGGGGGCGAAACGGGGCGGTCAACGCGGGACGTTCGGTCACGCAGGGCAATCTGTTGAAACTGCGAGGATTGACCCCTCTCCCGCCTCGCGGGAGAGGGAGGGACCCGCCGCCATCGGCGGTGGGTGGGTGAGGGAGCCGGGAGCACGGTGCTCGGGACTCCCTCACCCTCCCAGCCTGCGGCCGGGCCCCTCCCTCTCCCGTGGAACGGGAGAGGGGCTCGGATGTGCGGCTTCACCCGATCGCCCTATTCGGTCACGCCGTTCGTACGCCCTCCAGGAAGGTGGAGACTTCACTCCGCAAATTCCACGCCTGGGCCGCCAACTGGCGGGCAGAGGACAGCACCTGGCCGGCGGCGGTGCCGGTCTCGCCGGCCGCCTGGGTCACGCCGGTGATGGTGGTCGCCACCTGCTGGGATCCGGCCGCCGCCTGGACGACATTGCGGGCGATCTCGACGGTGGCGGCCGATTGCTCCTCGACCGCGGCGGCGATGGCGGCGGCGATCTCGCCGATCTCGCCGATGCGGCCGACGATGCCGGAGATGGCGGTCACCGCCTCGCGGGTCG
>Ga0265331_10000924_pt1 | contig 23520 bp, 19 predicted proteins | sample 41923metaG_FD_202088 | JGI IMG/M metagenome (GOLD analysis project Ga0265331, IMG submission 202088) | Rhizosphere microbial communities from Carex aquatilis grown in University of Washington, Seatle, WA, United States - 4-19-23 metaG | ecosystem: Host-associated > Plants > Roots > Rhizosphere... | reverse complement strand
TTCTCCCCAAAATAAAATTGCAAGATTTCAGCGCTCACCACGCCGAAACCTTGCAATGTTTCAATACAAAAATCAATACAAATCACAACAAAAAAGCGAGTTTATTTAATTTTTAACGGAGGACTGAGTAGCTCCCGATTTATTCTTCGGCTGTAATTCCCAAGGTACGCATCCGGCGGTACAAATGGCTGCGCTCCATTCCAAGCGTTTCCGCTGTGCGGGTCATGTGCCACTGATTTTCTTCGAGCTTGCGGAGGATGAATTCACGCTCGTAGGCGTCGCGCGCCTCGTGAAGCGTCGCGTTCGGGCGCTGCGGCATGCGGGAACTGCCGCGAAACAGCTCGCCCGGCAGGTGCAGCGGCTCGATTTTGTCCTGCGGGACCACAATCATCAGGCGCTCGATCAGATTCCGCAGTTCGCGAACGTTTCCCGGCCAGTGATAGCGAAGCATCACTCCTAAAGCTGCTTCGCCCAATTCTTTGTGCTTTCGTCCGTAGGCGACTGAAAAATCGGCCAGAAAATGGCGCGCCAGGATGGGAATGTCTTCGGTGCGTTCCCGCAGCGGCGGGAGATTGAACGGGATTACGTTCAGGCGATAGAACAGGTCTTCGCGGAATCTGCCCGCGGCGATTTCATCTTCGAGTTTTTTATTCGTCGCGGCGATTACGCGGACATCGACGTTGATGGTTCGGTCCGAGCCGACCGGTTCGAGGCGTTGCTCCTCGAGAACGCGCAGCACTTTGGATTGCGTGCGCAGGCTCATGTCGCCGACTTCGTCGAGAAACAGGGTGCCTTCATCGGCCTTCTCGAATTTTCCGACCTTATTTTCGCTTGCTCCGGCGAAGCTGCCCTTCACGTGGCCGAATAGTTCTGACTCGATCAGGTCTTCCGGGATGGCCGCGCAATTCACTTCGACGAACGTTTGATTGGCGCGCAAGCTGGCGGCGTGCAGCGCGCGGGCGACCAGTTCCTTTCCAGTGCCGCTTTCGCCGTAAATTAAAACGCGTCCGTTGGTGGGAGCGGTTAGCGCAATCTGCTGGCGCAGGGCCCGGATCGGCACGCTGTCACCGAGTACTTCGGTGCGCCCGCCCAGTTCTTCGCGCAGGCGGCGATTTTCCTGTTCGAGGCGATTGACCTCCAGAGCGTTCTTGATGACGAGGATGACTTTTTCAAGTGAAAGAGGCTTCTCAATGAAATCGAAAGCGCCCAGCTTGGTGGCCTTCACGGCGGTTTCGATGCTGGCGTGTCCGGATATCATTACGACCATCGAAGCGATGCCGATCTCTCGCATGCGATCCAGGGTTTCGAGCCCGTCCATGCCTTCCAGCCAGACGTCCAGGAGCACAAGGTCGGCTGGTCTTTGACTCAGCAGAGAAAGGCATTCCTGGCCGGAAGCGACCGAGAAAGTTTCATAACCTTCGTCCTTTAGAATCGAGGAGAGCGCCTCGCGGATTCCTTTTTCGTCGTCAACGATGAGGATGGATTGGGGCATGGTCTGAAGTCTAAGCCGTCCGAGTAGGGATCGGCACCGGCGAAATCTCCGTAACGGGCAGTTGCAAAATAAATTTGGACCCCACGGGAGAATTATCCTCGACGCGAATGGAGCCGTAGTGCTCGGCCATGATTCTGCTGGCGATCGCGAGGCCCAGTCCCGTGCCACGATCCTTGGTCGAAAAATGTGGGAGGAACAGGTTGTCTTTGTCCTGTGGCGAAATTCCGTGGCCGCTGTCCGCAACGATGATTTCGACGGTTTCCCGGTCGCTATTGAAGCGGGTCGAAAGTACCAACTCTTTTACCGACGAGCCTTCCATCGCTTCGGCGGCATTATCGATGAGATTGGTGATAACTCTACGCAAGAGCTCCTCATCGGCGCGGATCGCGGGGATTTCAGGGCCCAAATCCTTTCGAACAAGGATACCGTCCAGGCGGCCTTCGAAAACGGCGAGCGCTTCGGTGACAATCTCATTCGGAAAGGCGGAGGATAGTTTGGCGGCAGGGAAGCGCGCAAACTGAGAGAACTCGCTGACCAGCGATTCGAGGGCGGAGACTTCTCGTTCGATCAGCCCAGCGCACTCGCCGACAAGACGGACCAATTCCGGAGGATCCTGCGTAGGAGTTTTTGCGGGATTCGATTTCGTGCGATCCAAGTAACGAGACAATCGTTGCGCGGAAAGCTGTATGGGAGTCAGGGGATTCTTAATCTCATGAGCGATGCGCTGGGCGACTTCCTGCCAGGCCGCGGCCTTCTGCGCGCGCAACAAGTCGGTGAGATCGTCCACCACGACCACGTAACCGCGATTTGAGCGGCGTGGACCGAGCGAACTAACGGTCACAGCAGCATGAAGAAGGCGGCCGGAAACGGTGAATTCGAGTTCTTTCGATGCTGTGCCGAGTCGCAGCGATCGGCGCATCAGGGTGTGTACCAATTGCCCCGCGCCCTCTCCCATCAATTGCGCGAAGCCGACCACCTGCTTTGCAATCTCTCCAAACAACCTTACGGCGGCAGGATTTACTCTTCGGATGGATTCCTGTTCGTCGACAGAAATGACGCAGGTTGGGATGTTTTCCAGGATGGTTTCCATTAGCGTGCGGCGGCGTTCGAGTTCCTGCACGGCCTGCTGCAGGTTGTGCGTGAACTCATCGATCTGGCGGCGATTGTCACCAAGCTGCTCGGTCATACGATTAAAAGAACGGACCAGCGTTTCCAGTTCGTCCTGTGCCTGAACGTTGACCCGGGTCTCAAATTTTCCCGCGATAATATCCTGTGTCGCTTCTGCGAGCGCCTGAATGGGGACGGTAACCTGCTTGGACAAAAAGAGGGCGAACCACGTTGCCGAAAACATTAGAAGAATCGTGAAAAGCAGCAGAGTAAGCAGCATCTGCGATTTGTAGGCGCGCAATTGCTGGCGCTGCAGGCCGTAGGTGAAAGTTTGCGCCTCGATTTGCTTGATGCGATCCGGGAAATCGTCGGGGACGTTCCGGCCCGCCAGCAGGAAATTGTTTCGAGATTTGGCCCGCCCCGCCAGGAAATATTTTTCGCGATACTGCCACAATTCCGCTCCATTGGGCATGGAGCGAAGATGAACAGGAAGTTCGGAGGATGGAGCCGCAGGTTCGCTCGGCTGGGCCGTGTTGAATTTAAAGTTTAGATTGACGCCAACTGCGATTGGCTGGCCTTGATCGTTTGTCTCCCAGGCAAGGTCCGCTCCCCGGGCGAACAACGATTCGAAGGTGTGAATCGTGTCGCGGGCGGTCCCGGAGGAGTCGGGGCCGGCAACGTCGTTTGCAATTTGCGTCATGCGCTCGGAGTCGCCATGGGCCATCTCATCCACCAGTTCCCGGCTGAATTGGGTGGCCAGTTCGAGAGGCCGGGGAAACCAGAGGACCAGTGTGCGGTTCAACAGGGCGTAGCTGATAAAAAACATGAAGACGAGGGGCAAAAAAGAAATTGCAAGAGCGGCCAGAACCATTTTTGACTTGAAGCGCGAGCCGAGTTGGTGGGCACGGCGTTCAGCCCAGAGCCGCAAAAGGCTGCGTGTGAGGATGAGTCCGAAAACCAGCAGCGCCGCAACAATGAATGTGGACAGCGCATACAGGACCAGGATCTGGTTCAACTGGTTGGGCGCAAACGGAAGCTCCAGCGAACCGAGGGTAAATACAGCCGCAAGCAACAGCGTGATCGCGACGCCACCGAAAACAAGCAATAGATTCGGCTTACGTGCGGTGGTCATGCCGGTTTACTCCGGGTGGAGCGGCTATTCTGCAAGGCAATCAAAGATTGAGATAACGATTGCGATAACGGGGAATCCGGCGGGAGCAGCGGGGCCAAAGGGCACTCCGTGCAACGCGGGTCCTTCTTGCGGCACCAATTCTTTCCTGTATTCACAATCAGCGCGTGGAATTCGTTGAATAACTGCGTATCGCGCGGAAGCATATCTTCAAACAATGTGCGGACATTTTCGTAGGCGGGCTTGCCATCGGTAATCCCATGCCTGCCAAAAATCCGGTGCGTATAAGCATCGACGACGAAGACGGGATGATTTCCGGCGTACAGCAGGATGGAATCAGCCGTCTCGGGTCCGATGCCGTGCACGGATAGGAGTTGCTCACGCAGCGGTGCGGTAGGGGTATCGAACATGCGTTTCAATGAGCCAGCATATTCCTTGTCCAGAAATTGCACAAATGCTTTTAGCTTCCTCGCTTTCTGGCGGAAATATCCCGATGGGCGGATCAAAACGGCCAGGCGGGACAGCCGGACTGCTGAAATCGCTGACGGAGTAAGCATTTTTGCCGCGCGCAGATTGGCGATGGCTCGCTCGACATTCGTCCATGCCGTGTTCTGCGCCAGAATTGCCCCCAGGACGACTTCAAATGGCGTCCTGGCGGGCCACCAATTCATGGGGCCGAGCGCTCTAGACATCGCATAAAAGTAGGCCATCACCATGGATGTCGTTACAGGCAATCCATCTGCTCCTAATGCAGCGTGTAAATCATCACGGCTAACACGATAGCGAGAATTTCTGACTAAAGCACTCATTAGCGGCAAGATAACGGGCCTCCAGTGTGTAGTCAAGGCATGGTACTTGTAGTGTGCCGAAACGACCTGTACGAAAGTACAGGTCGTGCCGTATTGCCCGTTTCAGTACCACTCCCGAATTTGGGGGGATGAGTGACTCGACGCATCTGCTACCTTTAATTTTCCGGGGTTTTGCACGCCCCGGGGAGTTCTCGTCCGATGTCGTCCCGGCTAGGCGAAATACTGATCAAAGAAAGTCTGATCACTTCTGACCAGCTCCGTCAGGCCATAGAAGCCCAAAAGGCAGGCGGCGGAAGGTTGGGGACGTGCTTGATGAAGCTTGGCTTCATCACCGACGATGAAATTACCGGTGTTCTGTCCCGCCAATATGGTGTTCCTTCGATCAATCTCAAGTTCTACGAAGTCGATGAAACTGTAATCAAGCTTATCCCGCAAGACACAGCTGTCCGGTACCAGATCGTTCCGCTTTCGCGCGTCGGATCCACTCTGACCATTGCGATGACGGACCCCACCAATGTCTTTGCAATGGACGATATCAAATTCATGACTGGGTTCAACGTGGAACCAGTCGTGGCATCCGAGACAGCGATCGCCGATGCTATTTCGAAGTTTTATGGGTCGGTGGACAGCGGTGAAGAACTTAGCAAGGTGATGAAGGACCTAAGCGCCGAGGAAGCGGCGGATCTCGAACTTGCGTCAGAGGAACAAGAAACAAACCTTGCCGACCTAGAACGAGCTGCCGAAGAAGCTCCAATCATAAAATTGGTTAACCTTGTATTGACGGACGCAGTCAAGCGCGGCGCAAGCGATATTCATGTGGAGCCTTACGAGCGGGAAGTGCGTGTTCGCTTCCGAATCGATGGCATTCTCCAATCGGTGATGAATCCGCCGATCAAGCTTCGTGATGCAATCACAAGCCGGATCAAGATCATGGCTAAGCTTGACATCAGCGAAAAGCGGCTGCCGCAAGACGGCCGCATCATGATCAAATACCGGAAGGACGGCAAAATCAAGGATCTTGATTTCCGCGTATCGACCATACCCACGCTTTACGGCGAAAAAATCGTAATGCGATTACTGGATAAGGAAAACCTGCGTTTAGATATGACCAAGCTTGGATTCGAGCAGGAATCTCTGACGAAGTTTGAGCGGTCGATTCTCCGCCCCTATGGCATGGTCTTGGTAACTGGGCCAACCGGATCCGGTAAAACGAATACTTTGTACTCTTCGATTGCACGCCTGAATACACCAGAAACGAACATAATGACGGCTGAGGATCCAGTCGAATTTCAGCTGGCCGGAGTCAATCAGGTACAGATGAAGGACCAGATCGGCTTGAATTTCGCGGCCGCTTTGCGCGCTTTTTTGCGGCAAGACCCGAACATTATCCTGGTCGGTGAAATCCGTGACTTCGAGACGGCGGAAATAGCGGTAAAGGCTGCGCTGACGGGCCACTTGGTACTATCGACGCTGCACACCAACGATGCACCCTCAACGGTCAGTCGTTTGATGAATATGGGAATCGAACCTTTTCTGGTTGCGACTTCAGTCAACCTGATCTGCGCACAGCGCCTGGTTCGAAGAATCTGCCAAAATTGCAAGGAAGAGTTCGATGTGCCGGAGCAGGCGATGCTCGATGCCGGCTATCTGCAAGAGGAAATTGCAAGCACGAAAATCATGATAGGGAGAGGGTGTGGCACCTGCAACAAGACCGGGTACAAGGGACGACTTGGTCTTTATGAAGTTATGGAAATTAACGATGAACTGCGGGAATTGATATTAGTCGGTGCGTCGGCGCTCGAGCTTAAAAAGAAAGCTGTTGATCAAGGGATGCTAACACTCCGCAAGAGTGGCCTGGCTAAGATCAGTGCAGGACTCACAACCCTTGAAGAAGTACTTCGTGAAACAGTTTTATAAGAGAAGAAAGGAACATCGATGTCGGGGATAACACTAAGTGAATTGTTGAAGAAAATGATCGAGCTGGGGGGAAGCGATCTTCACATCACGACCAACAGCGCGCCACGAGTACGGGTGCATGGCAAACTTCGCCCGATGGATATGGCGCCGTTGACCGCCGCAGACACAAAGGCTCTGGCATACAGCGTACTTACCGATGCTCAAAAACATCGATTCGAAGAGAATCTGGAACTCGATTTTTCGTTTGGTTTGAAGAGCCTGGCGCGCTTCCGCGGAAATCTGTTTCAGCAGCGGGGTGCTGTGGGAGCCGTTTTTCGAACCATTCCATGGGAAATTAAAGGGTTTGATGCGCTTGGCCTACCTCTGGTAGTGAAGGCTCTTTGCGAAAAGCCGCGTGGCCTGGTGTTAGTGACAGGACCGACCGGGTCTGGGAAATCAACCACGCTTGCCGCCATGCTCGACAAGATCAACAGTGAGCGCGAAGAGCATATGATTACGATCGAAGACCCGATCGAGTTTCTTCATAACCATAAGCGATGTCTCGTGAATCAACGGGAAGTGCATTCAGATACGCACTCATTTGCAAATTCCCTTCGGGCCGCCCTACGCGAAGATCCCGACGTAGTCCTCATCGGAGAAATGCGTGATCTTGAGACAATAGAGTCCGCACTTCGCATCGCTGAGACCGGACACCTTACATTTGCTACATTGCACACAAATTCAGCGATTTCGACGGTAAACCGCATTGTGGACGTTTTTCCGTCCTACCAGCAGCCTCAGATTCGCGCACAGCTCTCCATGGTGCTCGAGGGCGTTCTCTGTCAATCGCTTTTGCCCAGGGTGGATGGCCGTGGACGCGCGATGGTGATGGAAATCCTGATCCCGAACCCGGCCATCCGCAATCTGATTCGTGAAGACAAGATTCACCAAATTTATTCGGCCATGCAGACCGGGACGGGTCAGTCGGGAATGCAGACTTTCAATCAGAGCCTTGCCAACGCGTACTTTGGCAAGTTAATCACTTTGGAAATCGCATTGTCGCGGTCGTCCAATCCGGAAGAATTGCAAGATATGATCAATAGAGGTGTTACTTCGCCCGCTTCTACGCGTGGCCCAGCAACCCCGGTTCGCCGCTGATGATAAATGAGTTGGACAGTTTAAGCGTAAATCGCCGGCCGTAATTAGGACGATTTGCCACAGGACGTACTTCGAGGAGGAAAGATCCATGCCGGTTTTCACATATCGCGGAACTAACCGTGCCGGAGCGACGGTAACGGGCGAACAGTTAGCGCCGAGCAAAAGCGAACTCGTGAACCTGTTAAAGCGACAGCAAATCAACGTCACAAAGATGTCGGAGAAAGGCAAAGAATTCAATGTCCCGACATTCGGTGGAGGCGTGGATTCCAAAGAGCTCGCCGTTTTCACGCGGCAGTTCTCCGTGATGATTGATGCGGGATTGCCGCTGGTCCAGTGTCTCGAAATTCTGGCAGGCCAGCAGGAAAACAAGGTGTTCCAGAAAGTCTTGACCAGTACTCGAGCGTCTGTTGAAGGCGGTTCCACCCTATCGGCTTCTATGCGCCAGCATGAGAAGGTGTTTGACGCGCTGTACGTCAACCTCGTAGAAGCGGGCGAAGCCGGCGGTATTCTGGATACGATTCTTCAGCGGCTTTCCAGCTATATCGAGAAAAACGTCAAATTGAAGCGCGCTGTGCGGTCGGCCATGGTTTATCCGATCGTTGTGCTGTCGGTTGCCGGAAGTGTTATAGCGCTATTGTTGTGGAAGGTCGTCCCAATTTTCGCCACATTGTTTGCCGGGCTCGGTGTAACCCTTCCTCTACCAACGCGCATCGTCATCGGTATGAGCAATTTCATTGGAAGTATTTTTGGATTGCTGATTGTTGTTGCGGTGGTCGGAATGGCTGTCAGTCTGAAGGTCTGGTATGGAACACCTATGGGCCGAATGGCCATTGATCGAACTTTGCTCAAGCTGCCTGTCCTCGGACTCTTGCTCAGGAAAATCGCTGTCGCGCGTTTCACTAGGACCCTAGGCACGCTTATTTCTAGCGGCGTTCCGATTCTGGATGGTTTGGAGATCACGGCTCGTACCGCTGGAAATGCCGTGATAGAGAAGGCGCTCATCGATGTTCGGAAGGCTCTCGAAGCAGGGCGAAACCTTTCAGATCCCCTTAGAGATTCGAACGTATTTCCAGGCATGGTCACGCAAATGATAGGAGTCGGTGAGCAAACGGGTGCGATGGATGCCATGCTGCAAAAAATAGCCGATTTTTACGAAGACGAAGTAGATGCTGCGGTGAAAGATCTTCTGGCGGCAATGGAGCCAATAATGATCGTGATACTAGGAGTAGTCGTTGGCGGTATCGTGATCTCAATGTATTTACCATTGTTCTCATTGATCGGCCAACTCGCCACTGCGCATTAACGCGACGACCGTAGATTGAGCAAGGGGAGGCGAGGCATTGTGCTCGCCTCCCGTGCTTGTCCGGGTCCGCCCTGAAGGCAATTCTAAAGAGTTGAACGTCTTATTAGTCGACAAGTTCGCCTTGAATGGAAATGACACAAAATGTCGCTGCTTGGCTCAACTGGTTGTCGCGCGTCCGTTTCTTTCTAATAACCCTCCTACTGACGCTTGTAATCGTCCTCGGGAAGACAAGTCAACTTGAAGTTTCCACTCGCCTGTTCCTTCCTCTGATGATCCTGTGGTACACACTGGCCATCATCTACGCAATCTTGATGCGATGGATCCCTGTGGCATCCTGGCACGGACCTCTCCAATTGGTTTTTGACCTCCTGATGGTCACTGCTCTAATTTATTTGACGGGGACTCAGGATAGTTATTTTATTTGGCTGTACCCGCTGGCCATCATCGTCGCAAGCATTCTGTTTTCTCGTGAAGCCACGTTCATCGTGGCTGGGCTGAGCTTTGTGCTCCTTGGTGGTTTGGCAGAATCGATTTACTACAATGTTCTGCCGCGAATGCAAGCGGCGGTGCCGAGTGGACGGCAACTGCAGACTTGGATCTTCAGCAATCTGTTCTATTTCATGTCTGTAGCATATCTTTCCAGTTTGTTAGCGCAGAACCTACGAAGGCAGAGTGCTGAATTGGAAGTGAAGCGCTGCGAATTACAGGATCTTCAGGCATTTAACGAAGACATCATACACTCAATGCGCGGGGGGTTGCTTACGACCGATTTGGAAGGTCGAATCCTCTTGCTCAATAGAACTGGAGAGGAGATTGCAGGTCGCGATTTTAATTCCGTTCGTGGCGTGCGGCTCCAAGAGCTCTGGCCGATGTTTTGGTTGCCAGGCGACATGACCGAGGATGGAAGACTGCCCCAGCGGCGAGAAGTGGGTCTTCTCACGCCGGAAGGAAATAAGCGATTTATCGGCATATCGGTTTCTCCTCTGCGAACGGGGGAGCGACGAACGACAGGATACGTTTTTAATTTCCAAGACTTGACGGATTTGAAGCGATTGGAACAGGAAATCGCCATCAAGGAGCGCATGGCTGCACTAGGGCGTCTTTCGGCGGCGATTGCGCATGAAATTCGACAACCCTTGACGGCGATGGTTGGCGCGGTCAAGGAGTTGGGGCGGCTTGTGCCATTGCAAGAAGACGAACAACACCTGGTTGGAATCGTCAGTCGCGAATCGGAACGGTTAAATAAAATCATTACGGATTTCCTGAACTACTCGCGAGAAAAAACGTATGACTTTTCGGATGACGATGTCGCGGTCATTCTCGATGAGACGCTCACGCTGTTTGAGCGGAATCCGCAAGTGAACGGAAAATGTCGAATCGAACGGTTGTTCGCTGTATCAAAAGTTCGCATCAGAGTGGATCGAAACCGAATGAAGCAAGTCTTTTGGAATTTGTCCGACAATGCCTTGCGAGCAATGCCTTCCGGAGGCGTTTTATCTGTCTCGCTCGAACTCCTGCCGCACTGGGTGCGAATTCGGTTTCGCGATACAGGTGTAGGATTCGATCCTAAACAAAGCGCCAAGATATTCGAGCCATTACAGTCAACGTTCGTGGGCGGGACCGGTCTCGGACTGGCAATCGTTTATCAAATTATTCAGGCCCATAGCGGGCGCATCAGCGTGGTCTCCGAAAAAGATCGCGGCGCGGAATTTGTGCTGGAACTACCTCGACAGTTGTAAGTCGTGCGTGAAGGAAGAGGTCTCGTATGGCGCACATCTTGATCATTGATGATGAACAATCCATTTGTGAATTGCTCGAGATTACTTTTCGTAAGGAAGGTCATCGTATCGAAGTGGCCAGAAACGGCGATACCGCAAAGCGCCTTCTGAAATCGCAGATATTCGATATTGTAATTTCTGATATCCATATGCCGGACACAACCGGCGTGGAATTATTGCAATTTTGCAAGGAACTTTCACCGTCGAGCTATTTTCTGTTGATCACGGGTGTGCCTACGATTGAAACGGCGATTGCCGCGATCAACTCCGGTGCGGACCGCTATGTGATCAAGGATCACGACTTGGTAGACCAGTTGCGTAGGGCTGTTCGTCAGGTAGATGAAACTCTTCGCCTAAAGAGCGAGGCCGGCTATTTGCGACGCGAACTCCGCCGTCTGACCGGACAGGATAATATCATCGGGCATAGTCCGAAAATGAGGGCCATCTTTGAAATGATTCAAACCGTGGCGCCGCAGTCTAGTCGCGTATTGATCACTGGGGAGACCGGCACGGGAAAGGAACTGGTTGCCCGTGCCATTCACGAAAACAGTTCCCGTTCCCAACAGCCCTTCATCACGATTAACTGCGGAGCATTCCCGGAAACACTTCTGGAATCCGAGTTATTTGGTTATACGAAGGGGGCCTTTACCGGCGCGAATGAAAATCGCCAGGGTCTGTTCAAGGCTGCTAATGGCGGAACGCTCTTCCTCGATGAAATTGGGAACATGAGCCTGCCAATGCAAGTGAAGCTGTTCCGCGTCCTCCAGGAAGGTAAGGTTCGTCCTTTGGGTTCGAATGAGGAAATCGAAGTAGATGTGCGTGTCATTGCAGCGACCAACAAGGATCTAGATAAGGCTATCGCGGACGGTGAGTTTCGTGAAGATCTCTATTATCGATTGAGCGTGATTCCCATCCAATTGCCGCCCCTCCGGGCGCGTCGTGACGATATTCCGTTGCTGGCGCGATCCTTTCTGGATCGTTTTCGCAAGTCAATGGAAAAACCGATTGAAGGAATTTCGCCAGAGGCTATGAATATGCTTGAGGCATACGATTGGCCTGGAAACGTTCGCGAACTGGAAAATACGATTGAGCGATCGGTGGCCCTTGAGAACGGAAAGACAGTCTCCGTCGCGGTATTGCCTGAAAAAATCAGCCGAAAGGGAAAGGAACCCGGCCAACTAGCCTCGACCGTTTCAACGAATGGGCAAGTATACATACCGGAAGGCGGAATCGATCTTGAAAAGCACATTCAAGACATGGAAAGAGCCTACATTGTCTCAGCAGTAGAAGCGTGCGATGGAGTCGGTACGCGCGCGGCGGAATTGCTCAAAATGAGCTATCGCTCTTTCCGTCATTATTCCAAAAAATATAACATCCCCTGATTTCTAACCGCGTCTGTTAGTTATTTGGCAGGGAGGGTGAAGGTGTAGCCAATTTCGTCCGCCGAGCGCGGGATCGAGCGGTCGATATCAGGGTCACTAATCCGCTAGTTGCGAGCACCAGAATAATTGGATCGATGGGGAAGCGATAGCGCGGAGAAGAGTGCGTTAGGTAAAAAACGATTGGAAATATGAGTAGAACCAAACCATACGGCGCGGCCTCCTGAAGCCCCGCGCGGTAGGCATACAAAACCCCAAGCATACATAGCAAAGGTAGCAGAGAATTAAACGCAAGGTAGAGTCTTACCAAGAGCGACGCGTTTGACCAAATATCTACTGGACTATCTGTTTGGGCCAGCCATATATCCACAAATCGATGGAAAGTGTAATTCATTGTATCGCTGGGGTGCGTCCGCATGAATTCCAGAGCTTCGTGCTGCTTTTCTTCCATATAGGCAATCTCGCCCATGCGAACGTATTTCGCGGCCTCCATGGAATTATCGTTGGGATGTAACATCTGATTCAGCATGTCTATGACATTGGGGTTATTTCCGAGCCATAGTTCCAGCCCGAAGTTTGACCGCAGTACGATGATTTTACCAAACACCCTGTAATTGCGAACGGTCCAGGGGACCATGCCGATTGTGAAGAGCAACAGAACTGCCCCCGCGTGCTTGAAGCAAACGGTCCATTCTTTTCTTTCATTCCAGACCAACCATACGAGAAAGAATGGAAACAGAGAGAGAATGGAGGGGTTGATTGAAACCCCGACCGCCCATAACGCTCCATAGCCCACCCAAGGAATTAAGCTGCGTTCTCCACGCAACTTTAGGGTCGCAAAAAAAATAAGTGAGAAAAATAGGGCTATTAATGAAGTGTCCCAGACCCATGTGATGGGGAAAAAGATCGCGTTGGGAAGGAAAACCCACCCCCAGGACGCGCCGATCGCGACATCGTTTCCAAATGTCCTCTTGGCAATTCCGTGGATCGGAATGATCGTAAGCGCAGTGAAGGCACAATTAAGCGTGGTTATAATAGCCCGGGAGGTTTGAGTGTATATGCCCCAGATTCTAAAAATTCCTGCAATCAAATAGGGATAGATGGGCGTGAACCACGCGGTAGGCCCAGTGTCCAATTCTCGCAAAGGTGAAGAAAAACCTTGTCCGGCCGCGATGGATCGGGCAACTCGACCTAATTCGTATCCATAGGGAAAATCAGGTTTCAACGGAGCAGGTGCATTTCTCCAAACAATAAGCGCCACAATCATACGCAAGGCGAACGCAAATCCAACAATGAAGACGGGTGACGTGAAAAGGCACTTTAGGTAATATTTCATGATCAACGAGATGCCTTCGGGCTGAATCCGCTAATGTTTCTTGTGCGGGAATTCAGTGTACATATGCAATGCAGAGCAAGCAACTTCCGGCATGACTTTTAGAGGGTTTGGTTGCTTTTATGGTTAGCCACTACCAATTGAACCTGTGAGAACACACACCGGGGTTGGCGGCAGACGAAGCTTGCTCTGAATCTAATGCACAATGCCACTTTATGTCCCACTAGATTGACAATTATCGTCAGTTTTTATGTTCATTCATGATTTCTTGTTGAGCTTCTTATCGAGTTTGTGTGGGCGAATGGTTGCATATAATTGATAACACGCGGGTTGTGCTCAAGGAATGGTGTGCTGAATATCGCTAAAATTGGCATAGTAATTGCCGTATTCAAGGGTCATCGCGGCACGAAACGAATCTATAGCTGACTCTTTATACGGAGTGCGAGGAATGCGAAGCAAGCAGAAGGGCTTTTCACTTATTGAGTTACTGATCGTTGTCGCAATTATCTTAATTTTAGCGGCAGTTGCCATCCCAAATCTAATGCGGTCAAAGATGGCAACAAATGAGGCATCAGCCGTTTCCGCACTTCGAACGCTGAACACATCTGCAGCGACATATTCGACCTCTTACGGAAATTACCCACCGTCTCTTGCGTCGATGGGGCCGGCGGGCTCACCAACTTCGACGGCAGCTGATTTGATAGATTCCGTGCTCGGTCAAGACCCTGCAACTAAGAGCGGATATACCTTTGTTTATACAGCTACTGGTACACCCCCCTCCGCCTACACGATCACTGCAACACCACTGACGGTTGGATCCACCGGCCAGAGAGGATTCTTTACGAACCAAACCGGGGTGGTTCGCACCGACTCCAACGGTGCAGCAACATCGGCCAGCACGCCACTTAGCTAAGCCCAATTCAACTGATCCCATATGATAAGGGAGGAAGCTGGCCGCGCATTCTCCTCCTTTTCACATTCTGCCCACGTTAAGTTGTAAATGAGTGGGTAGACCGACAATCCATGTTGCGATCGTCTTTCCAAATAAATTAAGTCTACGATGCCCACAAATGAGTATGATTTATGCAATTAGGTCATTACGATGGTCGAAGCTCGTCCACTTCGCCGCAGCTCTGCCACAATCAAATTATACTTATCAAACCGACTAAGAATCCGATATTCGTGGCAACGCGGTCATATGTGCGGGGTCTGGAAAGCCGCTTTTCAAAAGAACTCTATTCGGTTTCCCTTTAGGCACAGTGGAACGGACTTCCTGTTACAATTTGATTGTGAATCTTCGACGACCACGATCATTCTTTTTTGCTCAAAGTGTTTTCTTGTTCGTGAATGTTCTGTTGGTTTCGGCTGGACCACAAAACGTTGATAAAACTGGGTCTACTAACGCGATTGCACAGCGTCTCCAGGCCCACTATCGCCATATCCAATCTCTTCGCGCGGTGTTTTTGGAGCGGTATAGTGAAGGGCCCCGAGAAGCCAAAATCGAGTCTGGAACCGTGTACTTCCGCAGGCCAGGCCGCATGCGTTGGGAATATGAGGCCCCTGAAAAGAAGCTCTTCATGTCCGACGGAAAAACTGCCTGGTTTTACGTCCCAACGGATCACACGGTCACTCGCGCCCCGGTGAAAGAGAGCTCTGACTGGCGGACACCACTTGCATTGCTGACCGGAAAAGCGGACTTGTCACGACTTTGTAGCCGCATTGATTTAGTAAGCCAGAAGGGAACTCCGTTGGGCCGCGCAGTCCTGCGCTGTTTGCCAAAAGGCAAGGAAAACGTGAGACATTTGGGCGATTCTCACCCATCAGGCGATTTGGCAGAACTTCCTGAAGTGGTCGATTTTACGGAAGTTTTTCTCGAAGTGGAATCCGCTAACGGAGAGCTTGCAAGCGTGCGGATCAGGCAGGCCGGAGGGATAGAGATCGAATACCGGTTTGGAGATTGGCAAGAAGACCTTCTACTGTCCAATGATATGTTTCGCTTTCAAGCGCCTACGGGCGTTGCCATTGTAGATGGCTCAGCGCCTGCAAGTTCAACCCATTAATCATGTCGAGCAATTCCGTTTCATTTCCGATACGAAGAAGTGTTTTCGCAACCGCTTCAGCAATTTGTCTCATCATTTGCTGATAAGGCACGGACAGGATGAGAAACGCTGCACTGCGGGTGCAATCGTGGTGATATGTAAGTGGAAGTCTGCAATCGAGCGCCGTATGCCTGTCAATCGAATCATAAGAATCGCCCTTACCGCGCTGGTGCTGGTTTGCGGCATTTGGCTGGGAACCGGTCGCCAGTTTTACCGCGAGGCGATGGTCTCCGCTTTTCTCGCGCTTGCTCTGGCCAGCGTCATCATTATTCACCTTCGCGTCTGCGCGACGTGGATGGACGCACTGTCGATACTTGCCGGGACAGCGCTCCTGAGCGCGATCGACCTCCGAATTCTGCATTTTCGGCCCGCAATCATGGCATGGTTTTCGTTTGCGGGATTGAGCAGCCTGGTCATCTTTGCGATTCGGGCGATATGGGCCAAACAGAGTGAGCGGAAGTTGTTCCTGTTGGGATTCGTGCCTGCGCTTCTCTTCGTCGTCTCCGAGTATTTTGCCGACAACCTTCTCCATTGGACTGCGGCCAACCACCCGAAGGCGCTTGATCTGTATTTGTTTTCATTCGACTCCAGCCTGGGTGTTCAATTTCCATTTTTGGCCGGGCAGGCGTTCGCCATCTGGCCCTGGCTGCGCCTTGTGGGTATCTTGTTTTATATCGGGCTTCCTATTCCTATCGCCGTGGTCTACTCGGGACAACTGCTGGGCAAGCGCGAGAATGCGACACCTTCGATGGTGGCATTTTTGGCCACGGGGCCGATTGGAATTATTTTCTACAATCTCTTTCCTGCCCTCGGGCCCATGCACCTGTTTCTTCAAGGTTTCCCGTGGCATCCGCTTACCATAGAGCAGGCGTCACGTCTTCTTGCCGAGCCGATTGCGATTGACGGTCCGCCCAACGCAATTCCATCGCTGCATATGGCATGGGTGCTTCTGGTCTGGTGGTATTCTCGCGGGCTTACCTGGTGGGAGCGTTCCGTGGCCATGTTGTTTCTTTCGTTCACGGTGCTTGCCACGCTGGGTACCGGGGAGCACTACTTCATCGACCTGATTGTGGCGTTTCCGTTTGCCATGATGGTCGAGTCGCTGTGCGCGTTTAATCTGGAGTTTTCAGATCGCACCCGCTGGCTCGCGTTTTTCGCCGGATTGGGCGGGACGCTGGGCTGGTTCGCGCTGCTTCGGCACTCGTTGCACTTCTTCTGGCTCAGCCCGATTTTGCCGTGGTCATTTTGCCTTGCCACCGTCATTGTGTCGCTCTTTTGCGAGCGCCTGCTGCAGACACACAAGCAAGCCTCAGCTTTGGCTGCTACGGTGCCTTCGCCTGCATTATCGCCTCTTTCCTGAAAACGTTTTTACGTTACCTAACCAATGCGCCTTGAATGCTTTGTGAGAGTACTGACGCCCATCTTATTGCGAAACCGGACGGGAGTTACCACCCAGCGCACGCAGCCTTGGCACGGCTTTTGGCATCTAGACGCTTGAGGTACACTGGTCAACATGGCTGAGTTTGTCTGCAAGGTCGCGGACGCGAGCGGCAGGGTCTATTCTCAAATCGAACCTGCCCAGACCGTTGCCGAGGCACGCCAAAAATTATCCGACCGGGGCCTGTTTGTCTATCAGGTGCGCCCGCGCGACGGTTTTTTGGGCGATAGCCTGACCCACAGAGAAAAAGTCGTCCGCGGCGACGACTTCCTGGTCTTCAATCAACAATTCAACACTTTGATCAAGGCGGGAATTCCGATTTTGAGAAGTTTGGACCTGCTGGCGGAACGCGCGGCGGCTCCCAGCCTTCGTCCGGTTTTGGGCGAAGTTCGGCGACTGGTTCGCGAGGGGACCACTTTGTCTGATGCGTTGGAGCAACAGGGCGTGTTTCCCAAGGTGTACACTACGTCCATTCTGGCCGGAGAAAAGAGCGGCAACTTATCCGGCGTTCTCGAGTATTACATTGCGTACCAGCGCGTCAGCACGGGCCTGCGAAAGAAATTAATCGCCACGCTGATTTATCCGACGATACTGATCATCGCCGCCGCGGTGATCGTAATTTTTCTGGTCAGCACCGTTATTCCGAAATTCGCAACGCTCTATGGCGATTTGAATGTGAATCTGCCTGTAGCGACCCAGATCCTGATTTCCCTGACGGTGACCTACCGGCCCTATCTGCTGGCAGCCTTGGGCTTGTTTGTACTGTTGGGGCTGGCGGCGTTTGCATGGTCCCGAACGGAAAAGGGCGGGCTGATTCTGGAGCGCATTCGAATGCGCCTGCCCCTGGTAGGCGAAACGCTCACTAAATTTCAAGTGGCGCAGTTTTGCCGGACGCTTTCGACCCTGCTGGCTGGAGGAACTCCTTTGGTCCAGGCGATGGAGACGTCCGGGGGAGCGATTCGCAGCCGTTTGGTTTCTGGGGCGATTTCGAAGGGTGCACAATTGGTCCGTGAAGGACAGTCCCTGCACGATGGGCTTGCCTCCACAGGACTGGTCCCCGACTTGGCGCTGGAGATGATCGAGGTTGGAGAAGCCAGTGGCGCCCTCGGTCCCATGCTGGCCAGCGTGTCAGAATTTTACGAAGACGAAGTGAATACTCAGCTAGCAAACCTGGTCGCATTGATCGAGCCGGCGATTTTGATATTCATGGCAATCTTGATAGCGTTCATCCTGGTCGCGTTGTACCTGCCGATGTTCTCCTTGTCGGTTGGCAGCTAGGGTTAGGACAAAGTGAAATGAGCACAACAGATCAAACAATTTCGACGGCGGCCTCCGACCCACAGGGCGAGCGAGAACGCTCGCGCCGTTTGGCGGAGCGATACCGTTGTCCGTTCGTGGACCTGTTCGAACAGCGCATTGACGCGGAGCTTTTCCGCAGCATCCCCGCCGATCTGATGTTCCGGTTCAACTTCGTGCCGATGGAAGCGCAGGGCGCGGCTTTGGTAATTGCCGTCGCGGATCCCAGCCAGGTGCTATTGAGCGACGAGCTGCCCCTATTGCTAGGGAAGAAGCTGATCCTGAAAGTCGCCACTCCCACTCAAATCGGCGACCTGCTGAAGCGTACCGAGCAATCGCAGCGCGTGCTCGATCAGGCTACCGAAGCTTTTACGCTAACCGTCGTCGAGGAGGATGAGGAGTCGGACGCCACCATCTCCGCGGATACTCTGACCAGGGATTCCGCCGTAAGCCCGGTCGTCCGCCTGGTGGATACCGTGATTTTTACGGCCCTCGAACGGCGTGCGTCAGACATTCACATCGAAGCTCGCGACATTGAGGTCGCCGTAAAATACCGCATTGACGGCGTGCTGGTTCACGCCATGGCGCCGATTTCGAAGGACTGGCTTTCCACAATCATTTCCCGCATTAAGGTCATGAGCGAATTGGATATCGCCGAGCGGCGCGTCCCGCAGGACGGACGATTCCGGGTCCGCTACAAAGGCCGTTTCGTCGACTTCCGTGTTTCCATCATGCCGTCGATTCATGGCGAAGACGCTGTGCTTCGCGTGCTCGACAAGGAGACTTTGTCGGAGAAGTTTCAGAACCTCAGCCTGGAAGTCGTGGGCTTTTCCGGCGAAGACATGCGGAAGTTCCGCAGGTATATCCGGGAGCCATACGGCATGGTGCTGGTTACCGGGCCCACCGGATCGGGCAAAACGACGACTCTTTATGCGGCCATCAACGAGATTAAATCGGATGAAGACAAGATCATCACGATCGAAGACCCGGTCGAATATCAGGTGCGGGGCATTACGCAGATTCCGGTAAATGAGAAAAAAGGCCTGACCTTCGCGCGCGGATTGCGCTCGATTCTGCGCCACGATCCGGACAAGATCATGGTCGGTGAAATTCGAGACAATGAAACTGCGCAGATCGCAATTCAATCCGCGCTTACCGGACACTTGGTTTTCACTACAGTTCACGCCAACAATGTCACGGACGTCATCGGCCGCTTCATCAACATGGGAGTCGAGCCCTACAACTTCGTTTCGGCGCTGAACTGCATTCTGGCACAGCGATTGATTCGCGTGGTGTGCGTGCATTGCAAGAAAGTGGTACGGTATTCTCCGGATGTTTTGCGCGCCTCGGGCCTCGATCCTGACGAGTGGGCGAAAGTGCAATTTGTGGAAGGCGCCGGATGCCTGGAGTGTTCCGGCACAGGCTTCCGCGGACGCAGCGCCATTTCGGAGTTGCTGGACCTCTCCGACCACATCCGGGAGATGATTATTAGCCGCCGGCCGACTTCGGAGATCAAGCGCGTCGCAAAAGATGAAGGCATGACGTTCCTGCGCGACTCAGCCCTCAGCAAAGTTCGCGAAGGCCTTACGACTCTCAAAGAGATCAACAAGGTTACGTTCATTGAGTGAAGACAACGCCATCCGTAAGGGGATTTACCAGAGCTCGATCGTCCGGCGTATGGCGCGCTGGCTCGATGCTATTCCGCACCCGTTGATTGCCTGCGAGATTGCCATCGATTATGTTGCCGCCGCGCGCTGGACGCGCACGGGGGCGGGCTTGGATGGATTCGCAGTCGAACCTCTTCCACCCGGCTCCATATTACCGACGGCGGCGGAATCCAACCTGGTGAATGTCGCCGACGTGCGAGCTGCGGTAGGCCGCGTGTTTTCGCGCCTTCGAGCGAAGAATGAGCAAGTCGCATTGCTTGTGCCTGACGCTGTGATTCGAGTGTTCGTGCTTCATTTTGACGTCTTTCCCCGTAAGTTGGACGAAGCAATCCCCATGCTTCGGTGGCGGCTCAAGAAAAGCGTCCCCTTCGAAGCCGAGGAAACGCTGATTTCCTTCATGCGCCAGATGCCCCGGGAAGAGGGAGTAGACATTGTCACCGGCCTGGCCCGCTTGAGAATTGTGCGCGAGTACGAATCGCTTGTGGAATCAGTCGGGATGACGCCTGGAGTGGTCATGAGTTCGACTCTGGCTGCGCTACCGCTCCTTTCCGACGAGCGGCCCGCGTTGCTGGCCCGCGTTGCGGGTTCCACGTTGACGACGGCTATCGTCCGGGAAGGCGTCCTTGCTGGGTACCGGTGTATTACTTTACCGGCGGACGTCCAGAACTTGACACCACAGGCGCTGCTCGATGAAATTTATCCGCTGGCTGCTTATTATCAGGACTCCTGGAGCGAGGGAATCGCGCAAGTCCGTTTGGCTGGATTGGGCGATCGAACCGAAGAGTTTCGTGAGCCGCTTGAGCGCGAGTTAAATTGCCCGGTCGGATCGTTGCTCAGCGCGGCATCGGCGGAGGGCCGGATTCACGCCGATGAACTACCGCTGGCCGAACGTGGACTGGATGCGCTGATCGGTTGGACCTTGAACCGCGGGGCCTAGTGCAAACTGGAAATGGGAAGGGAATCGGATATCGATGAAGGTTCGTCTCAATCTTGCAACGTCACCGCTGCTCAGTAACCGCCGGTTTACGGTGGGTGCGCTGGCGCTGAGCCTTCTGGGCCTCATGGCATTCTTTTTGCTGTCCTGGCATGCCTACAGCGTGTGGAACGGCGAAAGAGTGTCCCGGATGCAGCAGCATGCGCTCGAAAATCAGATCGCAATGCTGCAACAGCGACGTCAAACGCTGTCATCATTTTTCGATCAGCCGGAGACGATGACGCGCCGCCAGCGGGCGGCTTATCTCAACGCGCTGATCCAGCAGCGGGCCTTTCCCTGGATCAAGATTTTTACCGACCTGGAGCAGATTCTCCCGGAAGGGGTCCGAGTGGTAAGCATTGAGCCGAAGCTGGTCAACGACTCGGTGCAATTGAAATTTGTAGTGGGCGCGTTGACCGATGAAAGCAAGTTGAAGTTCCTGAAGACGCTGGAAACATCGCGGGAGTTTTCTCACATTCAGCTGTTGAACGAATCCAGTTCAGGCCGCGGCGACGCGAACGATCGCGTGGTGCTGGAGTTGCTTGCGCAGTATTCGGTGATCTGACGATGAGTTCAACCATTCACATTCAGAAGAGCATCGTCCGGTGGGCACTGCTTTTTATTCTGGTCCTGGATGTGGTTCTCCTGGGCCTGAACTATAAGCTGAGCCAGTCTCCCCAGGTTTCCGCCGGCGATTTGAACCGGCTCATGCTGCTGGAAAAATCCTACCGGGCCGACAATGCCAGGCTTGAGAAATTTCGCACGGAGCTTCCCACGGATGAAAAACAGTGGGACGAATTCTTTACGTCCAATTTCCGTCCGGCCACGGCGGGGTATTCGGCTGTGAGCGAGGACCTGGGCGAATTGTCGCATTCCGCCGGGCTGCATACCGATACGATTTCCTTCCACCAGCACGCACCCGATGCGCGGGGCCTGATGGAAATCGAAATCACTACCGCTGTCGAAGGGGATTACACTAGCCTGGTGAATTTTCTCGACAAGCTGGAGCACTCGAAGAATTTTTATGTCCTGGACAGCCTGGCATTGGCCTCCAGCAACGGTGGGAAACAAAGGCTGAATATCCAATTGAGGACTTATTTCCGAACCTGACATGTCTCGCCGCAATCAAATCGGTATGCTCGTTATACTCCTGGCAGTGCTGGGCGTCATGATCGGCGTGCATTTCTGGCCGTCGGACGATTCTGCGAAAGTTGCCCCAACGGACGTTCTGTTTACACCGATCAATGTCGATAATCCCGCCTTGCGCATGGACGTTCTGCAGCGATTTCTGAGCCTTGAATACAAGGGGACACACCGCAATATTTTCAGCGCCAGTTTGCCTCCGCCGCCTCAGCCGGCGCAAAAAATAGTTCCCGTAAACAATGCTCCTCCGGTTCCGACGGGACCGCCGCCGCTCACAGTGGACGCGAAGTATTTCGGCTTTGTCAGCGATTCCGCGGGTAGCCACCGCCGCGCGTTTTTCGCAACGCCCAACAATGAGGACGTCTTCATTGCCGGCGAGGGCGACACGCTCATGGGACGCTTCCGCGTGGTGAGGATCACAAATACTACAGCGGATGTGGAGGAAGTCTCCTCCGGCCGCCACGCCACTCTCACATTGGAAGAGCCGGGTCCAAACGGGTGATGGCCGTGCCCAAGTCTGCAAAACCTACGCGTCGCAGAGAGCAAGCTGGATATAGCCTGCTGATGGTTATATTCCTGGTCGCAACGATGATTATTCTGGCGTCTGCTGCAGCCCTGAAAATCGATACACAAGGACGACGTGAGCGCGAAACAGAATTGGCTTGGCGCGGTCAACAGTACGAGCGCGCCATCGGAATGTATTTTCGAAAGTTTGGAAAATATCCCACAAGAATTGACGATCTGGTCAAGCAAACCAACGGAGTTCGCTTCCTTCGCCAAGCCTATAAAGACCCGATGAACAAGGATGACGGTAGTTGGCGCTTTATCTACGTGGGTCCGAACGGGCAACTGATCGGGAGCATGCGCCACATCAGTTTGCTTCAGAGTGTGCTTTCAACCGCAGCAGTCCCGGGAGGAGGATCCCCATTTGGCATGGGAGGAATGCAAGCCCCTACGCCGCCGGGGAGTGGCACGACCCCCGCAACTCCGGGCACGCCGGGTCAGACCGGTCAAACAGGACAACCGGCAAACCCCGCCTCCACGCCTGATCCTCTTGCATCACAGCCGCAGCCGCTGCAAGGCGCTGTCATCGGCGGGAACATTATCGGTGTCGGAAGCAAAGTGAAACAGTCGTCGCTACGCCTCTACGAAGGGGGCGATACATACGAGCAATGGGAATTCATTTATAACCCGATACAGCAGGTAGCCATCCCCGGACAGGGCCCTGTTAACCCCAATGCGCCGCCAGCTCCCGCAGCCCCCGGAGCCACTGCAGCCCCTGGCACGCCGACGGATGCTTCGCCAAGTGCTCCACCGCAAGCTGGACTACCTCCCGCACAAACCTCTCCGGGGACACAGTAGGACAGGTTTCAACCTGTCCGCTTTTGGTTTGAAGTCCTCCGTTAAAAATTAAATAAACTCGCTTTTTTGTTGTGATTTGTATTGATTTTTGTATTGAAACATTGCAAGGTTTCGGCGTGGTGAGCGCTGAAATCTTGCAATTTTATTTTGGGGAGAAC
>Ga0265331_10000920_pt1 | contig 23547 bp, 26 predicted proteins | sample 41923metaG_FD_202088 | JGI IMG/M metagenome (GOLD analysis project Ga0265331, IMG submission 202088) | Rhizosphere microbial communities from Carex aquatilis grown in University of Washington, Seatle, WA, United States - 4-19-23 metaG | ecosystem: Host-associated > Plants > Roots > Rhizosphere... | reverse complement strand
ATCTTTTCCGAACGCAAAACAAGCTCGGTGTGGATGCGCATATAGGCAAACATGTCGCTCAACCTGCCTTGCCCGAACTTTCTGGCGAGCGTCAGGAACAGCCGCCCGCCTTCATCATGCTGAAATTCGCCGCTTTTTATTTTTTCCAGAAGATGCAGATGGTTTTCATAATCGGAGAGCAGCCAATCATGAACGTCGCTCTCGCTGCGGGTGAAGATCAGCACGAGCGATAGCGGACAGACAATGAGCAAAAAGGCGGTTGCGATCAGCGGCGAGGATCCAAGAATGTTGAACACCGCATGGAGCAGGCTGGCGGCCAGAAGCGCCGGAAGATAAGCGATTGCTATCGGCCGAACATTGCGTTCGATCAAGGCCTGCACAACCATTGCGAACAGTGCGGTTGCGCCGCTGTGCATCAGGGCGGTACCAAAGCCGCGAATAATCCAGACGCCGAGTGTTGCGTCTGGGAAAGCGTAGAGAAGATAGATGTTCTCGACGAGGGCGAATCCGGCTCCGACCGCAAACCCCATGATCGCGGCATCGATCATGAAACCGATGCGGTTTCGCGTGAACAGATAGACAAGCGTGAGTGCCTTCAGCGTCTCCTCAACCGGGGGCGCTACGAAATGGCTATAGGGGATGAAATCGAGGCCGAGGCGATTCATCAGGAAGGCATTGACGCCGAGGCTCACAAGGCAGAGCAGGGCGCCTGCAGTGATCGTGACGACGACTTCGCGAAAGCTGACGAGATCGTAGCTATCGAGATAGAGCAGCGTTCCGAACAGCGCGAGCACAGGGACAAGCGCGATTGGGGCTTCGAATAAGAGGTGCTGCGTCATTTCTCGGTCGGACTATCGCAGGCTTGGGCTCGAAGTTCTGGAAGTACTACAGGATCTTCAGCGATGCGAGAATTTCATGGCGCGATTCATGGCCGCCGCCAAAGCCTTTTGCATAACCTATCGAAAATGTCATCGGCAGCCGCACCGCGACGGTGAAATTGAAGTCCAGCTGGCCGCCGACCGACGCGGTGTGCTGGCTGTCGCTCGCGCCGGGATTGGAGGCAAGGATGCCCGCAAAAACGGCCGGCCGCACCGAACTGAGATAGAGGGCAGGGGAGCCCAGATCGCTGAACCGCACAGGGGGCAGATTCCATTCCGCGACGGACCGGATGAAGTCCCGCGCGCTCAGCGCGTCGATGCCGAAACCAGGGAAACTTTGATATTCCCGGTATCTCTTGACCGACCGATCGTCGACATAGTTGTTGCCGAACGAACCGAAATAGAAATCCCTGAGCGAACTTTGCCGGTCGCCGCTTCCCGCGCCGGCTGCGGTGTAGAGCCACGCCGACGAATGTTTCCAGGGCAGCATGAAGCCGAAATCGAAGTTCGCGAGGATCTTCGGGAAGAACTCGCCGCGCTGGTAATCGCCGAGGAAAGAGACGCTGGTTTGATAGCCTTCCTCGTGATCCACCGAACCCAGAGAGCCTGCGAGATTTGTGTAGGCAAGACCGATTTCCGTCGATGCGAGACTTCCTGCGCCTGCACTGATGTTCTGTTCACCGGGCAATGTGTCCAAGCCGGAATAGAGGCCCACATCCGCGCTGAATGAAAGTTGGCGCGGCGGATCGTAGATCAGAATGTCCTTATAACCGCCGACAAGCGAATCTCCTTTACGGCTGCGTTCGACGGGGCCAAAAAGATCGTAGAAATCCGAGCCGTTGTGCTTGTAGGTGGCGTGCCAATAAAGGGTGTGGAACGATATGTCGGCATGGAATGGTTCGCCGGACTTCAGATCGCCCGCTGGCGAGTAGGAAACGTTGGCCGAAAGTTGATCGTATTGCATCGGATCTTCGAACAAAACGTACCAACCGAGTGCCGCATGACTCTTGTAGCCCGAGATCATGGGGTAGGTTGCGCTTAAGCGCATTTCGTTCAGCGGCAGATATTCGCCCCGGTCGGTGATCATGGAATCGATTGGAATTTTCGACGGCGATCCCACGGCCCATGTCTTCACGATGGGATGTTCGTTGGCGACCTGCGTTCCCAGAAGCTTGATCGTGCCCAGATCGTCCAGCGGTTTGGGATCGATCTTTACCGGCTGAAATCCCTGGCCGGTAAATTCGTAGACGATCAACGAACCGTCCTTGAGTGGAATGGGGCGGAAAAAGCCGGTCACCGCATTGCTGACTGCGTCCACTTTTCCCGTTGCGATTTCCAGACGGTAAACGTTCGAAACGCCTGTATAATAGGCGGTCGCATAGAGATAGCGGCCGTCCGGCGAGAACGCGCCGCCTTCCGGCACGGAGCTTCCCAGCTTCAATGTGGTGATTGCTTGCAGATTGCCATCGAGAAGGTCGGAGATGCGATAGACATCGATCCGCTGGTCGCCGTTGATTTCGCCCACCGATGCGGACAGCATCGTTCCATCCGGCGAGATGTCCAGATCGAACAGGCTGTGGCCGTAAGTGAACGTAATGATCTGGTTCCAGATTTTCTGATCGCCGCTCAGCCGCACCAGCGTGTCGAGGCCATTTAAGTGACGGATGCCCCACACTGTGTGGTCCGCGGGATTGACCGCGAGATCGCCAACCCGGCCGTCTTTGATGAGCAGCTTGGTTTCGCCCGTCGAAATGTCGAGCTGCATCAGGTCGCGCTGGGCGTAATTGTCGGTGGTGTAGTAGACGACGTTCTTTTCGCGGTCGAAGGCGAGCGACGCCACCTTGTAAAGCTCGGGCCCTTTGATGGTAGCCAGCTTGCGCACTTGTCCGTCTTTTAACGACAGCATGCCAACATGGGCAAATACGCCAGGAGACCAAAATCCGCCGATCAGGCTGTCGGTTTTGGGGTCGTAGAATGCGCGTGATGTTGAGCCCAATGCTTGTTGTGAAAGCCGCTTTACCGGCGTTGGCGGATATTGCTGGACCAGCGCGAGATTGGCTCGTTGAAAGGTGTGTTCGAAGGTGATCCAGTCCTGCCATGCGGCATCAAGCGGCTTTCCGAAAATGCGTTCGAATTGGGCCGAATAATATCTGTTGCTGTCTTTGCCGCGTTTCAGCCATTCGATCACTTTCTCTGGCGAATAGGTCAGCGCGAGATAGCTGAAAAACCGCGTGCCATAGAGATAATCGTTGGCGCCGACTTGGAAATCGACCGTGTTGCCTTCCGATTGCAATCCCAGCGGATCGTAGAAGCGCGCGTTGTCGCGCACCATCGCGCGGAACACCATTTCGTCGTAGCCGCCCTGTGCGCGGCCCAATCCGCCGCCCATCCAGGTTTCCATGAAGACCGCGCTGCCTTCGAGGTACCAGCGTGGAACGTTCGCGCGCGGTGTTGCGAGATAGTTGTAGAGGATCGTTTCAGGATGGTCGGTGGTTGGAAGCGGTTTGCCGTGAAAGAAGCTGCGCCACCATTCATCCTGGTCGTTGTAAACGTCCATGGTCGCGATATGAACCAATTCGTGGTTCATCAGTGTGAAGAAGCGTTCGCCCGGACTGAACGTTTCGAACGACACGCTGATCGGCGCCACGTCGATGAACAGCGCGTTGTTCGGCGTCGCGCGCACAACGGCTTGGCCGCTGTCGGAAAGATCGCGCAATTGTACGCTCGGTCTGTCCCACGGCGTCCAGTCGAAGGTCTTGCGCTGAAACTGAAACGAGTTTTCGTAAGCTTGCGCGGCGTAGGGCGTGAGATAGGTCTGCAGCGGGTCGTAATAGAGAAGCAGGAGATCTTTAGTTTCGATCTTGCTCAAACCGACCGATTGGATCGACTCGGCGGACGCTTGAACCCAGGGAACAAGAAACGCGAACGACAAAAGAAGCGCGGCTTTGCGCATCCCAACCCCTCGACGGTCTAGCCGTCACTGCCTTTCGCTAGCGTGCCAGCAAATGCCCAAAAAAAACAACCACCGTGCGGAACACGGTGGTTGTCGTTGGTCTGAAAAACCGATTATTGCGCGCGCATTGCTGCGTCTTGAGCCGCGTGCGAAGCGGCCTGTGATGCAGCATGCGAGGCCGCATCGGCAGCGGTGCGAGCCGAAGCCTGGGCGGACGCGCGAGACGCTGCCTGAGCGGCCGAGTGAGCGGCGGCTTGCGCTGCTGCTGCTGACGCTGCCTGCGCGGCCGCGTGAGACGCAGCTGTCGAAGCCGCGCGGGAAGCGGCCTGAGAGGCGCTGTGGGCGGCTGCGGCGGCGGACGCTTGCGAAGCCGCTTGTACCGAGGCCTTCGAGGCTGCATCGGCCGCGTGCGCCGCAGCGTCTACGGCGTTGCGAGCGGCAGCCTGGGAAGCTCCGCGTGCGGCAGCGTCCACAGCCGAGCGTGCCTCAGCCTGGGCCTTGGCGGCCGAAGCGGCCTGTGCAGACGCCTTGGAGGCTGCATCCGCAGAGGTCCGCATGGCGGCTTCAGCGGCGGCGTGCGCGTTGGCAGCCGACGTGACAGCCGATGCGGCGTTGGCCGATGCTTTCGAAGCCGCGTCCGCGGCAGCATGTGAAGCGGCCTGTGCCTGGGCAGCCGAAGCTGCCTCAGAAACTGCCCGGGATTGGGCTTCGGCCGCGGCATGAGAAGCTGCGTCGGACGCCGAATGGGCGGCAGCCGTCGAGGCAGCCCTGGATTCCGCCTGGGCTTTCGAAGCTGCATCCGCCCTCATGGACGCCTGGACAGCCGCATGGGAGGCCGCATCCGCAGCGGTGCGGGCTTCTGCTTGGGACTTGGCTGCGCTTTCTGCCTGCTGGGATGCCTTCGCGGCTGCATCGGCCGCTGCTTTCGAAGCAGCCACATATTTGGATTGTGCCGTGGAGGCCAAGGCAGCCTGCTCGGCCGCATGAGAAGCGGCCTGTGCCGAAGCCTTGGAAGCTGCGTCATTCGCCGAGCGAGCGGCGGCTTCCGCAGCGGTGCGTGCGGCAGCTTCCAGCTTGGTCATCGACGCGGCCTGCTGTTCTGCATGGGAAGCAGCGTCGTTGGCGGCACGGGCAGCGGCTTGCGAAGAACTGTGCATAGCCGCTTCCGTTTCCTCGGCAGATGCCGCGTCAGCCGCTGTGCGGGACGCGGCCTGCGAAGCCGTTTGGGAATCGCCCGAAAGTTCCTGGAAGGAATCGGTCTGCATCATCATCGCTGTGCTGTTGTCGCCCAGCTTGACGTCGTTTTCCGATACTTGTTTGGCCTGATAGCGGTCGACGGGCACAATGGTGCCGGTCGTCGGACCGTTCTTCGGCGGATAATACTGACCGACGGCGAACACGCCGGCGGCGAGAATTGCGACAGCAGAGGCGCCGATCAGCAGCTTCCGCTTATTCTGGGTAGGTTTGCTCACTTAAGCCCCCGTTTAGGTTGACGTGAAGATGGGACTGCACGCTCTGGGGGTCAATGAAGTTGATCACACCAAATACATACACTTCTAACCATATTTTGGGTCCCCGGGGCACTTCTTAAAATGCTGCAAAAACAGGGGCTTGAGCGCTGTTTTGGATAACCCCGAAATGCTGTGAGCAACAAACTTCTAATTCGAATGGACTAGCGAAAAATCGCTTTCCAGCGATATTCGCGGTACTAGTTTTTGCCTGTCCAATGGCAGGCGGAGAGACGGTTGCCGGCTTTTTCGATTTGCAAACGATAACAACGGGCTATGGTGATATCGCGTGATCCAGCGACGGCATCGCAGAGCCTCGGGGCATTAACTTCATGGTTGTTGTAAAGGCTGCTCAAACTGATCGCGCCGATCCGCGTTCGTCGAAAATCGTCGACACTTTGGGAAAGAACGCGGTGCTTGGCGTGCTTTCTCTCGCCAGCCGTCAGATTCTTGCGCGAAATGGCTCTCCGGTGGAGCTTTCTAAGGGGCGTGAGCTTTTCCGCCGGGGCGACACTTCCGATGCGGCCTATGCGATTCTATCTGGCGAGATCGAAGTCAGCCTGCCGGGCCTCGACGGGCGCGATGTGTGGATTGCCCGTTTGGGCGCAGGCACGGTTGTCGGCGAAATGGGTTCGCTCGACGGTTCGCCGCGTTCGGCGGATGCGCGCGCCACGCGCAAGTGCGAACTCTGGCGGATAAATCGCAATCTCATCATGGATGCGCTGCAGAACGAGCCGAGCGCTGCGCTTGCGCTGTTGACCGTGCTGGTGCGCCGGTTGCGCGATACCGACGCGCTGGTTGAACGAAATTCTTCTATGAGTTTGGGCAAGCGGTTGGCGCGTCTTCTGCTCGATGAATCCATCAATGGGCGGATCATCTACAACCAGGCGGAACTTGCACACCTGATCGGCGCCACGCGGGAAGCCGTCAACCGCAAGCTGTCAAGCTGGCGCAAATCGAGCTGGATCGAGATCACGCCGACCGGGCTTTATGTCCGTGATCGCCAAGCGCTTTTGGTTTTGTGCAAGCGCGTCGTCGATGCTTAGTCCGCCCCGGCGTTGGCGCCTGGGGTTCGGCTATCTACATCAAATCCAACGAAACATTCACGGAACGACGAGGACCCCCATGGCCGAAGCATATATCATCGACGCCTGCCGCACGCCGCGCGGCGTAGGAAAGGTTGGCAAGGGTGCGCTTGCCGACATTCATCCGCAGCAGCTTGCGGCATCCGTTCTGAATGCGATTGCGAAACGCAACGACATCAAGACGGCGGAAGTCGACGATATTATCTGGGGAACATCATCCCAGCGCGGCAAGCAGGGCGGCGATCTTGGCCGCATGGCGGCGCTCGATGCGGGTTATGACACCAAGGCAAGCGGCGTCACGCTCGACAGGTTTTGCGGATCGGGCATCACCAGCGTCAATCTGGCGGCCGCGCAGATCATGTCGGGCATGGAAGATCTCGTCATTGCGGGGGGCACCGAAATGATGAGTTATACTGCGGCTACCGCCGATCCGAAGGTGCCGCCGATGATGGACAGCGGAAACTTGCGTCTGCGCGCGCATCATCCGCAGTCGCATCAGGGCGTTTGTGCCGATGCTATCGCGACATTGGAAGGCATCAGCCGCCTGGCGACAGATGAATTGGCGCTTGTCAGCCAGCAACGCGCAGATGTTGCAATCAAGGGCGGACATTTCAACAAGAGCCTTGTGCCGGTTTATCACGAGGATGGAACGCTCGCGCTCGATCACGAAGAATTTCCGCGCCCGCAGACCACACTGGAAGGCCTGTCGGCACTGAAAGCATCATTCGCGGCGTTGGCCGAATTTCCGTTGGATGAAAAAGGCACGACTTATGGCGGGTTGATCCGGCAGGTCTATCCCGATCTCAAAATCAACCACGTCCATCACGCGGGCAATTCATCTGGCGTTGTGGATGGCGCGGCGGCGGTTCTGCTTGCTTCGCCGTCTTATGCGAAGAAGAACGGCTTGAAGCCCCGCGCCCGCATCGTTGCCACCGCGAATATGGGGGACAGCCCCACGCTGATGCTCAACGCACCCGTTCCGGCTGCCCGCAAAGTGCTGGAGAAGGCGGGGCTCACGATCGACGATATCGATCTGTTCGAGATCAACGAGGCGTTTGCGGTTGTTGCGGAGAAGTTCATTCGCGATCTGAAGCTTGATCGCAACAAGGTGAATGTGAACGGCGGCGCGATGGCGCTTGGCCATCCTATCGGCGCCACGGGCTCTATCCTGATCGGTACGATCCTGGACGAGCTGGAACGCCGCGATCTGAAGCGCGGCCTTGTGACCATGTGCGCTGCGGGCGGCATGGCACCTGCGATCATTATCGAGCGCGCTTGAATAGGAATTCGCGGCAACAGGTTTTGTTTGTTGCGCGTAACTTTGTTTGTTAGCCTTCGTTTTGAGGAGAGGGGAAAATCTCTCCTCAAGACATAAGAAGCTGATATTCGACATCTTGAAGGAGGAACTCCATGACGCTGCGGCTTGGAAGCATTGCACCGGATTTTCGTGCCGAAACCACCGAAGGTCCGATCCAATTCCATCAATGGCTGGGAGATTCCTGGGGTGTGTTGTTCTCGCATCCGAAGGATTTCACACCTGTCTGCACCACCGAACTCGGCTACATGGCGAAGCTGAAGCCCGAATTCGACAAGCGTAACGTCAAGATCATCGGGCTGTCTGTTGATGCAGTGGATCGCCATTCGGGCTGGGCAAACGACATCAAGGAAACGCAAGGCACCGCACCGAACTATCCGATCATCGGCGATTCCGATTTCGCTGTGTCGAAGCTTTACGACATGCTGCCGGAAGACACGTCGGGAGATTCCGGTGCACGCACCGCGGCTGACAACCAGACAGTGCGCAACGTCTTCATCATCGGACCGGACAAGCGGATCAAACTGATCCTGGTCTATCCGATGACCACGGGCCGCAACTTCGACGAAGTGTTGCGGGTGATCGATTCCATGCAGCTCACGGCGAAGCACAAGGTGGCTACGCCGGTGAACTGGCAGCCGGGCAACGATGTCATCATCGTGCCGTCGGTCTCCGACGATGAGGCCAAAAAGGCATTTCCGCAGGGCTGGAAAACCCTCAAGCCTTATCTGCGTCTGACCGGCCAGCCGAAGTAATCCATACCCATTCCTGCAGACAGTGGCCCGACAAACGGCCGCTGCTTGCAGATGAACTAACTGGTATGATAAGCGTACCAGATGATGAGCGCTTCGGCATTGAAACCTGTTCCAAGGCAATCGCTCTCGGAATCCGTTTATCTCCAACTCCAGGACAAAATCGTTCGTGGAGAGCTTCCGCCTGAAAGTCCGCTGCCGTCCGAGCGCATTCTGAGCGAAACGCTGGCGGTGAATCGCGGTGCGGTGCGCGAAGCCATCAAACGTTTGCAACAGGCGGGGCTGGTGGCCGTACGTCACGGGGGCAATCACACGATCCGGGATTACGAAGCCGAAGCAGGGCTCGAACTGCTTCCCGCGCTTCTGGTGGATGCACGGGGTTCTCTCAACATCGATGTGTTGCGTTCGATCATGGCGATGCGTTCAGCGCTGGCGCCCGAGATCGCCGCCGCTTCGGCGGAGAAGGGCGGGGCGGCGCTGGCCAAAAAGCTGGATGCTTTGCTGGAACAGATGCGTGCAAGCGAACACGATCTCGCGCGCTTGCAAACGCTTGTCTTCGAATTCTGGAAAACGCTGGTGGCCGGAAGCGCCAACATCGCCTTCCGCCTCGCGTTCAATTCCATGACCAAAACATATGTTCAAGCGTGGGACGCCATGCGTGCGCCCCTGGAGCCGGAACTGCGCGATATTCGCAATCTGCGCGCCATCTCTGCCGCCGTTCGCGCGCGCGATGCGCAGGCTGCGCGCAGTGCGGGCCGCCGCCACGTCGAAATCGGCCGCGCTGCGATGGACAAGATGCTGGGCGCATAGAGGGGCAGATGAGCAAAACCGACAATGGATTGATAATCGCTGCATCGGAAACCGCCAAGATGAACCCTTCTCAGCCACCGGCGCGTTTGCCGCGCGATGGCAAGACGGCGTTCAACGTGTTCATTTCGCAGCGCAGCCCACAACTTATCGCGCTTGCGGTTTTAATTGCCGCCGGTGTGCGCATTTGGATCGGCGGCTTTACGTGGATCGATGCCGTGGTGGCGCTGGCAGCCGTGGCTTATTTTCCAGTCAATGAATGGCTGATCCATGTGTTCATGTTGCACTATCGGCCGCGCAAGCTTTTCGGGCGTACCATCGACTTCTATCTGTCGAAAACCCATCGCTGGCATCACGCCGAGCCTTGGAACATCGAATGGATTTTCATTCCGCGGCATATCCACCTTTTGGTGTTTCCGCTAGTCGTGTTGGTCGTGTTGCTCGCAGGTTCGTGGCGCGGGCCGGTGTTGAGTTATTTCACGGTCTATCTTCTGTTGGGCCTGCACTATGAATGGGTGCATTATCTCGCGCATATCTCGTGGTGCCCAGACAACAGCTACTACAAGCGCCGTGTGCGCGAGCACCGCTGGCATCACTTCCGCAATGAGAATTATTGGTGGGGTGTGTCCATGGGAATGGGGGATCGCTTGTTCCGTACCGCGCCCGCAATTGAAGACACGGGCCGTTCGGGCACAACCGCGACGATTGGTATGGGGCGGGAAGCGCCTTAAGCCTGGCGTGTCAGCATGCCCATAAGATTGGCTTCGACTTCCGGCCATTCGTCTGCGGTGATCGAATAGCGCGCGGAGTTGCGCACAATACCATCGCGTCCTGGACGGTCGGCACGGTGGATGCCTTCGAGCTTTGCGCCCAGCCTGGCGATGGCATTGCGCGAGCGGGTGTTTCGTTCGTCCGTTTCAAAATGTACGCGATGGACCTTCCACGTTTCGAACGCGTGGCGCAGCATCAAAAGCTTGGCTTCGGTGTTGCAGCGGGTGCGTTGTGCGGTTCGCGACAACCACGTGCCGCCGATTTCCACCGCATCGGGTGTGGTGCGTCCGAATTGCGGATGGCCTTCCGGCCAATCCCAGAACTCGACCCGGAAATAACTTGTCCAGCCAACGATACGGCCTTGAAAGAGGGTGACGAGCGGATAACGCGTTCCTTCGCTGCGCTGCTGGATTGCTTTTTCGGCCATCCTTCGCGTTTCGTCGGCGCCCTCCGGCACCCAGGTCCAGGCGAAGGTGTCACGCGCTTCCGCTGCGGCAGCAGCAAGCGCCTCCACGTCCGCAAGGGCCAGCGGACGCAAGAGAACCTCTTTTCCTTCCAGGATGAAATCGGGCAGCTGCATGGATGCACCATGCCTGATCCGGGCACGTTCGCGAACCGCAAAACTGGAATGGCAGTTCTGCGAAAGTGCCACAGGTGCGACGATCCCTCGTCCCCACCTCGTTGTCAGTGCGCGTATCGGCGTTTCAATTCGGCTTCCAAGTTGTCAATCATGGCTTCTGTCCCCTCGCGGCGTCCGGGAAGGTTATCGGCGCCGTCCAGGAAGACGATCTGCTCTGTATAAATCAAGCGCGTGCCCGAGCCGTTGGGCCGGAACTCGATGGTCGCTGTCGATACGGTGATCAGCGTCGCATCGAGATGCATGTCGAAGGCAAGGACGATGCGTTCATTCGGGACAATGTCCTTGTAGACGCCATCATATTTGTGCACCGCTCCACCCGGCGGGCCGCCGTAAGAATGCTCGTGGCCGCCAACGCGAAAGTCGAGCGCGTGTTCGTCCTTGCCCCATTCTGGCGGGCCGGAAAACCACTGTACTTTCGCTTCCGGATCAGCCCAGGCCTTGAACACAAGTTGGGGCGTGAAATCGAGTTTGCGCTCGATCGTGAAGGTTGCGTGGTGAAGGCTGTGTTCGCTCATCTTTTTTTCTCAGCGTGGAAGCATGTTGAAATAAGGCTCGGCTTCCTTGAGCGCCCGCGCATAAGAGGGACGTTCCATCAGCCGCTTCAGATATGCCTGCGTATTCGGGAATTCCTTGGCCAGCGGAATCAGCCGGTTCGCATAGAAGAGAGCAGGGGCTGCCGCGCAATCGGCCAACGTGAAAGCGTCACCTATGACCCATGTCTTTGAGCCCATCTCGCCCTCGAGCATGCCAAGTGCGGTGCGCATTCGCGCGAAGGCCTCATCGACGCCTTGCGGATCTTTCTTTCCTTCGGGCCGCCGCACATCGCCCATTATTTTTTGCATATGCACGTGGATATGCAGATCGAAGAAACGGTCACGCATACGTACTTGGCGCGCCAAATCGGCGTCCTCGGGAATGAAGCGTGTTTTTCCCGGGAAATGCTGCTGCAGATATTCGATGATGATGCTCGATTCCGGCACCATCCAGTTACGTGCAGTATCCTCAATCACGGGGAATTGGCCAACCGGCCAGATCTTCAGAAATGCAGCCCGCGATTCCGGATCGCCGAGATTGACGAGCACCGGTTCGAACAGTGTGTCGTTCTCGTAAAGCGCGATGAGAGTCTTGTGGCAATATGAAGAAAGGGGGTGATAGTAGAGTTTCAGAGCCATGATCTTCTCCTTAGGGTGTCGCTGGCCGGCTGCTTCCAAGCGGGCCCGTTGAGTTCGGTTTCAATGGCAATGTCGATCTTGTCTCCCACGCCCATCGTGCTGCCTGGCGCGGGGATGCCGAAGCCCAGCCCAAAGTCGGAACGCTTGAATGCGCCGTGCGCGGAAAACCCGATGCGCGCTTGCGGATCCATTGCGAAACCGGGATAGCCGCCGTTGAAGGTGGCATCGAGAACGATGGGTTTGGTGACGCCGTGCAATGTCAGATCGCCTGTGATCCGGGCGGTTTTGGGGCTGGTCATTTCGATCTTTGTCGAGCGAAAGGTAATTTTCGGAAATGCTGCGGCGTTCAGCCATTGCACGCCATGCAACATGTCGAGAAAGCCCGTTGGCGCGTTATCACTTGTAAGTGAGGCGGTATCCACCGTCGCTTCGAGCTTCGCTTTGGCTGGCTGTTTGGGATCGCCTTCCAGTTTGGCGTCGATGCCTGTGAACCGCGCGGTGAAATGCGAGAAGCCCATGTGATCCAACCGAAGGATCAGGCTCGTATGCGCCTTGTCCACCGTATAAACGCCCGCCGGCGCATCAACCGCGACCGGGGCAATCTCGGCCGCGTGGCATTGCGATGAAGCCACCGCTAAGACCGCGCATGTCAGAAGAAAGTTTTTCATATTAGTTTTCCTTATTTCTTTGAGATGAGTGCTTCGAGGCGTTCGAAGCTCTGCGACCAGCCTGCTTCCATGCCTTCCAGCATTTGCTCGGCGATTGGGACAAGGCCCGTCGCTCGAGTGACGACAATCATCCTGGTTTTGTCGCCTTCAGCAGAAAAGGTGACGTTGGTGAACCCTTCGAGCAGATAATTGCCGTTTGTGTCCGTCGCAATGTTTGTGAACGAGAGCTTTTCCGGGGCTTTGATTTCACGAAAAATCCCTTTCATCGGATAATCCGAGCCATCCGGTCCACGCATAACAATCCGCAACGCACCGCCCACGCGCAGGTCGATTTCGCACACCGGATTGGTGAAGTGATGAGGGCCCCACCATTTTGCGATTTGCGTGGGGTCTGCCCATGCCTTGAAAACTAACTCGCGTGGTGCGTCGAGAAGACGTGTGAATTTGACTTCGCGATTCATTTTGGCGGTTGCGCTTGTCACAATGTATCTCCGTTCTTGTTGATGCCGGCGGCCGTTCGCCGCCGGCACCACGATGCGGCTTAGTGATTGTCCACGTTGATCATCCAGGGGATGCCGAAGCGATCTGTGACCATGCCGAACTTCTGAGACCAGAAGGTTTGCTGCAGCGGCATCGTCACGTTTCCGCCTTCCGACAATTCCTTGTAGACACGGTCGGCATCTTCCGGCTTGGCGAGAGTGAGCGACACATGCCAGCCCTGCGGCTGCTTGTAGTACTCGCCCGGCGCATCGGAACCCATGATGACGGCGCCACCCACGTTTAGTCGCACATGCATGATCATGTCGCGCCACGCCGGGTCGGTGTTCATTTCAGGCGGCGCGTCTTTGTGCGTCATCATCATTTCGATCTTGCCGCCGAAGCATTTCTCATAAAAGCGAAACGCTTCCGCGCAATTGCCTTTGAAGTTCAGATAGGGGGACACTTGCATTTTTATCTCCTTGTTTTCACGCCTCGTCAGCGAGGCGCATGGTGATTTCGGTTTGCCATTTGCGGGAGTCAGGCTCCGTACGCGGGTCGGTAAAATAGACCTCCAACCTGCAGGCGAAATTCACACTGTTGTGTGTCTGTGTCGTGTCGAGTTCCAGGTCGTTGTCCTCGGCCCATTTGAGGACCGTGGCGGTTGCTTCTCGCAAGCCATTGAAGGGGCCTGTGAGCAACGCGCTGATGAAGCGTCCGCCGGGCAGGATGCCTGTCAAAACGTGGTCGTCGCCGTTGATGCCGGGTGGAACCGGCGCGCCCCATTCAAGTTCCAATTTTCCGTCGGCATAGAAGCGATTGTACTTGAAGAACGGTGCGCCGGCGGGGGCTATGCTGCGCTGGCCAAGCCAGGCAAAGAACTCGCCCGACATTTTGTCCGCGAACTTGGTTATGTCGTTCATTCCGATGGTCCGGCGGACAGCCGCATAGGGTTGCGATGCACGCTCGACGATCTGGGGTTCGCTCAGCGTGGGACGCTTGTTGTTGTTCGCGGTCATCGTCTTGTCCTGTGATTTACGGCTTGAGATCGGTGGCCGCGCGGAAGTTGCCATCCATGTAAAACGGAACGGATTCGTGGATGTGCGCGGTCTTCCATTCGCCGCCTTCCTTGCGGAAACAATGCGTGATGCGCAGCCACAGATCGGGCCGTTCGCCGTCGCGTTTGATGCCGCTCATGTGGCTCAGGCCATGCGCGAACGCGATATCACCGGAAATTTCTATCCGTACATCGCGCAGTTCGAGATTGATTGGGCCCGACCAGGTATCGAACCAGTGCTTGATCGCCGCGCGATTGCACGCTTCGGGCCCTTCATGGCGCAGGGGCGGTGCAAGGTTGGCCACCGAGACGTCGGCCGCATAATGCGCGACCAGGGCTTCTGCATCTTTTGCGTAAAGTGCTTTGGCTGCATCATCGAGAATGCTGCGGATTTGGGCTTCGTCGCGAAGTTTGTCGGTCATGACGAACTTCATAACGTTGCCAGATATTGATCGAAGCGGTCGAACGAACTGTTCCAGCCGTAGCTGTGGCCATTGCGGTTGCTCACCGTGTCGAACAGGAATTGTTTGAACGTCATGCGTGTCTTGCCGCCCACGTCTTCCAGCTCGATGCTGATGAACGTTTCTCGCGGCGGCGTCCCGCCCACCATGCCTTCCCACATGAAAGTGAAGGCAAGCTTCTTTGGTTCGTCGATTTCGCGATAAACGCCGCTCTGCCAGAGGTCTTCACTGCCATCGACGGCGTGCAGGCCGATGCGCCACTTGCCGCCGACGCGAAAATCGTTGTCGACTTTCATCGCAGGGTATTCGACCGGTCCCATCCAACGAGCGAGATGTTCGGGGTTGGTCCACATCTTGAACACCATCTCGCGCGGCGCATTGAACGTGCGTGTGATGACAAGCGTGCGTTCTTCGGTTGCGATATCACTTGCGCTTGCGGTCATCGGACTTCTCCTTGGCTTGCAATTCGCGCAGATATTCTTCGAGGCGGTCGAAACGCGCTTCCCAGAGGCGGCGATAACGCTCCAGCCATTCGTCAACGTTCTTTAGCGCCTGCGGCTCAAGCTTGCAGGGGCGCCACTGCGCCTCGCGGCCACGCGTGATGAGGCCCGCTTTCTCCAAAACTTTCAGGTGCTTGGAAATCGCCGGTGCGCTCATCTCAAACGGTTCTGCCAGCTTTTTCACCGAGGCGTCGCCCAGCGCCAGACGGGCAAGGATGGCCCGTCTCGTCGGATCGGCGAGGGCTGCGAAAGTGACACTGAGGCGGTCGCTCATTTGTAATGAACCATTGAGTTAATTAACTAAATGGTGAAATAAAGCCGATGACGCCGAGAGTCAAGCGCCGGTCTCCAAATTCTTCGAGTTGACCGGGGCCTCTATTTCGTACACTGTACGAGTACAACGTACGAAACTGGCAATGCCCCGCGAACTCACCCAGGAAGACGTTCAAGATTTCCGCGCCAAGGCTGGCGAGGCGGCAGCCGCGCTTTATGCAAAAGGCGGCGAGAGCGCGATCACCATGCGGGAGATCGCGCGCGCTATCGGCTCCAGCCCGATGGGGCTTTACCGGTATTTCCGCGACCGGGACGAGATCATCGCTTATTTGCGCATCGGCGCTTTCAACAAATTCTCCCAGGCTCTCGAAACGGCTTTCGCCAAAGGCAGCGATCCGTTCGCACGCGCTCGCGCTGTTGGCCGCGCCTATCTGGATTTTGCTTTGGGAAATCCCGGTGACTATCGGCTTATGTTCGATCTCAGCCCGCCGGATGAAGAGGGCAATGACGAACTTGCCAAAGCAAGCGCGCGTGCCACGCGCACCGTCACCCGTCATGTCGACGATCTGCGTGCGGCAGGCATCGTCACCGGAGACTCAAAAGAAATCGGCCGCGCCATGTGGGCAGCGGCGCATGGCGTGATTGTTCTGTATCTTGCCGGCCGGTTGCCGAAAAATACCGACGTTCGCGATCTTTATTTCGAAACGATGCGCCTTACCTTTCGCGGCGCGCGCACGCCATCTTCGAAAATCCAACCCATCGCCAATCCGAAACGGAGCAGCAAATGACCATCCACACCACGCCGTCACGCGCACTTCCCGGCGCTCTTGCGAAGCCCCTGTCGATTCCGGTGATCGCTTCGCCGTTGTTCATCATCTCCAATCCCGATCTTGTCATTGCGCAATGCAAGGCCGGTGTGATTGGCTCGTTTCCCTCGCTCAACGCGCGGTCCGTTTCGCTGCTCGACGAATGGCTGGCTCGCATAACCGAAGAATTGGCGGCTTATGATCGCGCCAATCCGGACAAACCTTCCGCGCCGTTTGCCGTGAACCAGATTGTGCACAAATCGAACGACCGCTTGGAACAGGATCTGGCGCTTTGTGTGAAATACAAGGTGCCAGTGGTCATTACTTCGCTGGGCGCGCGCGCCGATCTCAATGAAGCGGTCCACTCTTATGGCGGCGTCACGCTGCACGACATCATCAATGTCAAATTCGCCCGCAAGGCTGTTGAAAAAGGCGCTGACGGGTTGATCGCCGTTGCCGCGGGTGCTGGCGGTCATGCCGGCACGACATCACCCTTCGCGCTGGTCGAAGAAATTCGCGAATGGTTTGATGGCCCCGTTGCGCTTTCCGGTTCGATTGCAACAGGTCGCGGCGTGCTGGCTGCGCGCGCTATCGGCGCGGACTTTGCCTATATCGGTTCGGCTTTCATCGCGACCGAGGAAGCCAATGCCCCACAAGGTTACAAGCAGATGATCACCGAAAGCGTGGCGGACGATATCGTGTATTCGAATCTTTTTACCGGCGTACACGGAAATTATCTCAGGCCGTCCATCGTTGCCGCTGGTCTCGACCCGGAAAACCTTCCGCAGTCGGACCCATCAAAGATGAACTTCGGCTCGGGCGGCAATACCGACAAGAAAGCCTGGAAAGATATCTGGGGTTGCGGCCAGGGCATCGGCCTTGTGAAGGACGTTTTGCCTGCCGCCGAGCTGGTCGCACGACTGGAACGCGAATATCACGCTGCAAAGAAGCAGTTGACGGCCTGATCGCGCTTACGCGTTCCGATGTGCCTTGATCTCGTCGAGAAACACGGCTGCGAATTCGCGTGACTTCGCGGCGCCTACGCCGTGAACCTCGCCGAATTCGTGTTCGTTGTGCGGGCGCTTCTGAGCCATGTCGATCAATGTGCGATCGGAGAATACGACATAGGCCGGAACGCGGCGCTGCTTGGCGAGCTTTGAACGAAGCTGTTTCAGGGCATCGAGCAACGATGTCTCTTCCTGGGAAAGCGCTGCGTCTCTGATGACTTTCGTGCGTTTTTCCTTGCGCGTGGAAGCTGTCACAGGCCGGTAACGGAAATTTTCTTCCCCCTGCATCAGGGCGCGCCCCTTCGGCGCGATACGCAAGCCGCCGTAACCGCCGATATCAATTAGAAGGAAGCCGCCGCCCACCAATTGCCGGATCAGCGATTGCCATTCTTCGCGCTTGCGTTCGGCCCCTGCGCCGAATGCGGCGCTGTTGTGATGACGGTTCGTCAGGACCTTCTCGGTTTCGTTGCCGCGCAGAATGTCCACGATGTGTGCCGCGCCGAACAACTGTCCCGTGAGATGAATGGCCGACAGAATTTTTTTTGCATCCTGCGTGCCGTCGACCATCGCAACGGGGTCGAGGCAGACATCGCAATTGCCGCAAGGAGCGGATTCTTCGCCGAAGTAGGTCAGCAACAATTGACGGCGGCATTCGGGCGCTTCGCAATAGGCGAGTAGTGCATTCAGCCGTTGATGCTCGCGGCGCTTACGCTCCTCGCTCGATTCTTCATCGTCGATGAACATGCGGCGCATGCGGATGTCGCTGAGACCGAATAGCATCGCCGCTTCCGCCGGTTCGCCGTCGCGGCCCGCGCGGCCGATCTCCTGATAGTAGGCTTCAAGGCTTCCCGGCAGATCGGCGTGCAGCACATAGCGCACATCCGGCTTGTCGATGCCCATGCCGAACGCGATGGTTGCCACCATCACGATGCCGGCTTCGGTCATAAACCGATTTTGGTTGGTTTCGCGCGTCTCTTTCATCATGCCCGCATGATAGGGAAGGGCGCTGATGCCGTGTTCGTTGAGGAACGAAGCGATTTCTTCCGTGCGCTTGCGCGAAAGGCAGTAGATAATTCCGCTTGCGCCCGACCGCGCTTTCACGAAAGCGAGTAATTGTTTCTTGCTGTCTTTCTTGGCCTCGACCATCAACCGTATGTTTGGCCGGTCGAAACCCATCACCAGCGGCTCGACATCGCCGCCGAACAATTTTTGAGCGATGTCGGCTCGCGTGGTTTCATCGGCTGTTGCCGTCAGCGCCGCAATCGGTACGCGCGGAAACACATCGCGTAACCGCGTCAGCGCTTCGTATTCGGGCCGGAACGCCGGGCCCCATTGCGAGATGCAATGGGCTTCGTCGATCGCGATCAGTTTCACCGGAAGCTTTGAGAGGGCCTCCAGCATCCGTTCGGTCATCAACCGCTCGGGCGCCATATATAAGAGCCGTGTTTCGCCCCTCGCCGCGCGCTGCCAAATGGCGACATTGGCGCCGCGATCCTGCGAGGAATTGATCGCCTCTGCCGCCACACCGGCAAGTTTCAAAGCCGCCACCTGATCCTGCATCAATGCGACCAACGGCGAGACCACGACCGTGAGGCCGCCCATCACCAATGCCGGAACCTGGAAGCACAGCGATTTGCCAGATCCCGTTGGCATCACCATCAAGAGATGTTTGCCGGACAAAAGCGTATCCACCGCATCTTCCTGTCCGGGACGGAAATCGTCGAAGCCGAACACGCTTTTCAGAACGTGCCGCTTGGGATCGCGATGTTCGGCTTCCAGCGCTGCCATTCAGAGGTTCACAGCGTTGTGCATCTTGTCACCGAACATATTCGATCATTCTTCCGGCGACAGGTGTTGCTTGCGGTTCAGATATTTCAGCGGGATTGCAAGTTTCTCCGCGGTGCGCCCCCGAATCACAGCAGGCCGCTCTGCAATCGCATTAAACCAACGATGGATGTTGGGATAGTCCGCAATGTTAATGTTCATCGAACCACCCGCGCTGCGCCCCGGCCAGATTGCGATGTCGGCAATCGAATATTCGTCGCCTGCGAGATATTCCGCTTCGCTAAGCCGCCGTTCGAGCACGTGCAGCAACCGCTTCACTTCTTTGGTGTAACGCTGGATCGCATAGTCGATTTCCTGTGGCGCATAGCGCATGAAATGCGCCATTTGTCCGCCCATTGGGCCAAGACCCGCCACCTGCCATGTCAGCCACTGGATCGCGATGCTACGCTTGCGCGGATCGGTGGGCAGCATCTTACCGAACTTTTCGGCGAGATATTGCAGGATTGCCCCGGATTCGAACACCGCATGCGGCCCGCCGCAGAAGGCCGGATCGCGATCGACGATGGCGGGAAGCTTGTGGTTGGGGTTGATTTTGCCGAATTCGGTCGTGTGCTGATCGCCTTCGAAAATATCGTAGAGAATCACATTGTAGGGCAAGCCCACTTCTTCCAGCATGATGCTGATCTTCTGGCCGTTGGGCGTGGCCACGTAGTGAAGGTCGATCATTGGAATTCCTTGGGTAATAGCTGAACCCCAACCTTGCGCGATGGGCCCGCGATCCGGCAATAAGAGAGTGATTTTTTTACGTCCCGGTCCTACTCTGCCGGGGTGAGGGATATGGCGTGAAAATCAAACTCCACAAAGGCGATCTGCCCGACGGGCTCGATCTTGGCCCTGTTGTTGCCATCGACACCGAAACGTTGGGCTTGTCTTATGTCCGCGACCGTCTGTGTCTTGCGCAGCTCTCGGCTGGCGACGATGTCTGTCACGCCGTTCAGTTCGCGCCCGGCACCTATCAAGCGCCAAACCTCAAGCGGCTTCTGACCGATCCCAAAGTGTTGAAGATCTTCCACTTCGCGCGTTTCGACGTGGCGATGTTCCAACGCCATCTGGGCGTGGTGACCGCGCCGATCTACTGCACCAAGATCGCCTCCAAGCTGGTGCGCACCTATACCGACAAGCACGGTCTCAAGGATCTGGTGCGGGAACTCCTCAACGTCGATCTGTCGAAGGAGCAGCAAAGCTCCGACTGGGGCGCCCCCGAACTCACCGAGCGCCAGCTGGCTTATGCTGGCAACGATGTGGCTTACCTCCATCGCCTGAAAGAATCGCTCGACACGATGCTGGCCCGCGAAGGCCGCACGGTTCTGGCCCAAGCCTGTTTCGGCTTCTTGCCGTCGCGGGCCGCCCTCGATCTCGCCGGTTGGGATGAGGTCGATATATTCGCGCATTAAATGGTTAACGGCCTCGAAGGCCTCGTTAACTCCTTGAAAAATTTTAAGACTTGAACACCGACAGGGGATCGGCCACATTTGGCACGATTTTCGCGTGGGGGCGTCGCTCGCGCCTGCGGGGAGCACCGCCAAGCACTGAAGGGTAATCGATGCGTTCCGCCGCGACCGCTGCTGCCACCGCTGAGCAGGCTCCGGACCTCAAGGCCGCGCGCCGGGTGTTCGAGATGGCTGGAGAGGCTATAGCCGCCCTGGGCCAGTCGCTGGATGGCGATTTCTCGCGTGCCGTCGATGCCATTCTCTCGATCAAGGGCAGGGTGATCGTCAGCGGCATGGGCAAGAGCGGCCACATCGCCCGCAAGATCGCGGCGACCCTGGCCTCCACCGGAACCCCGGCTTATTTCGTTCACCCTGGCGAAGCGAGCCACGGCGACCTTGGCATGGTCACGCGTGAAGACGCGGTGCTGATGCTTTCCTATCGCGGCGAGACCGCCGAACTCGGAGATCTGATGACACATGCCAAGCGGCTGCGCATTCCGCTGATCGGCATTGCGGGCAATCCCAATTCCACCTTGCTGCAAACCGCCGATATCGCATTGGTGCTTCCGAATGCGCGTGAAGCCTGTCCGATGGGCCTGGCGCCCACGACTTCCACAACGATGATGCTGGTGCTGGGCGATGCGCTTGCCGTCGCATTGATGGAGCGTCGTGGGTTCACGGCGGATCAGTATCGCGATTTCCATCCCGGTGGATCGCTTGGCAAGGCGCTGATCCGCGTGAGCGATCTCATGCATACCGGCGAAGAAATGCCGCTGGTGGGCGAAGACGCCTCGATGCAAGAGGTCGTGCTCACCATGGCGGCGCGGCGTTTCGGCTGTGTCGGCATTACGGATAAAAGCGGCGTGCTGAAAGGCATCATCACGGATGGCGATCTTTCGCGGCACATGGATCGCGAACTCCTGGATCGCAAACCGCTCGATATCATGACGCGCAATCCCAAAGTGATCGCCGCCGATCGGCTTGCCGCCGAAGCGCTCGCGTTGATGAACGAAAAGAAGATCACCCAGCTTTTCGTGCTGGACGAAGCCAAACGTCCCCAAGCCATCCTGCATATGCATGATTGCCTGCGAGCCGGAGTGGGCTGATGGCGGATCGGGCGACGACGCTCAAAGCGAAGCGGCGCGATTGGACTGCACGCCCGCGCGGCACGATGCTTGATGCCGAGCGATATACCCGCTTTGTCACCCTTATGAAACGCGCCCTGCCTATCGGCGCGTTGGTGCTGTTGGCGGTCGTTGCGATTTACACCTTCCAGCCGCGTCAGCAGGATCGCGTGGCGATGACGTTCGAGCGCGTGGGCGAAGTGGCCAACGATCTTGCCATGATCAAGCCGCGTCTTTCCGGCAGCGATGCCAAGGGCAATCCGTTCGTCGTCACCGCCGACCGTGCCATTCAGCAAGGCCGCAATTCGCGCAAGGCCAGTCTTGTGAATGTCGATGCGGACATGACGCTCGACAACAATCGCTGGCTGAACGCGACTGCTGTCAACGGTCTGTTCGATGCCGACGCCAAGACTTTGATACTTGATGGCGGTATCTCTGTCTTCTCCGACAATGGCTACGAACTGCACACCAGGAGCGCCCGCTTCGATCTGAAAAAAGGCTTCGTTCACGGCGAGCACACCGTCACCGGTCAGGGGCCGCTCGGCACGGTGAAAGCCGACAGGTTCGAAGTCGACAAGGCGACGCAGCAAATCCGCCTCTATGGCAACGTTCACACCACCCTGCAGAAGGCGAACAAGACGTGACGCGCAAATTGCTCCCGCTTGTTCTTTGCCTGTTTGCGGCACCCGTCTATGCTGCGAACACGCCGCTTGATTTCGGCAAGCACAACGCCAACGAACCCATCAATGTTTCGGCCGATGCTTTTCTGGCCGATATCAAAGGCAAGACCGGCACCTATTCGGGCAATGTGATTGTCACGCAGGGAAGCCTCAAGCTGCGAGCCGATAAGGTTCGTGTGAATGTCATCGACAACAAACCCGACAAGATCGAAGCGACCGGTCATGTGGTGGTCGATTCATCATCTGGAATCGCGCAGGGCGATATCGGCATCTATGATGTCGGTCCGCGCACAATCACATTGAACGGTCACGTTGTGCTGGCAAAAGACAAGAATGTGATGCGTGGCACCACGCTGGTCGTAAACCTCGTGACAGGGGCAGCGACGTTGCAATCCAAGGGTGCGAATGGCGGTCGTGTTCAGGGATTATTTACCCCGCCACCCCAGAGACCGTCTCAATCGTTAAAGTCTGCGCCAACCAATCCGTAACCATTCATTGTTCCTTAAGCACGAGTAGGCACAGTTCTTGCCCATGACAACAAAGGCCACAGAAATCAGCACCAAGGCGCAGCGCGCGGAACCTCCGCGCGTGGTTGAAGGCAGTCAGGGTCTGGTTGTGACGGGCATCGGTAAGAGCTTCCGCAAGCGGCCCGTGGTCCGCTCGGTGAGCCTTTCGCTCAAGCGCGGTGAGGTGGTGGGTCTGCTTGGTCCCAATGGCGCGGGCAAGACGACCTGTTTCTATATGATCAGCGGTCTTATCCCCGCAGACGCTGGCACCATCGAAGTCGATGGCCACGACGTCACGCATTTGCCGATGTATCGCCGCGCGCGGTTGGGCATCGGTTACCTGCCGCAAGAAGCCTCGATCTTTCGTGGTCTCTCGGCGGAAGAAAACATACGCGCCACTGCCGAACTGATCGAACAGGATCCCGGCCGTCTCGAATCCATGGTCGAAGATCTTTTGGCCGAATTCGGGTTGACGCATGTGCGCCACACGCCGGCGATTGCGCTTTCCGGCGGTGAGCGCCGCCGCGTGGAAATCGCGCGCGCTCTGGCCACGCATCCTTCTTATATCCTGCTTGATGAACCGCTTGCCGGTATCGATCCCATCGCCGTCGGCGAAATTCGCGATCTGGTGAAGCATCTGAAGGATCGCGGCATCGGCGTGCTCATCACCGATCATAACGTGCGCGACGCGCTTGAGATGATCGACCGCGCTTACATCATTCACGAAGGCCATGTTCTGAAGGAAGGCCTTCCATCCGACATCGTGGGCGACCGCGACGTACGCCGAGTCTATCTCGGCGAAAGATTTTCGTTGTGACCGGGAATTGGTGAG
>Ga0265331_10000918_pt1 | contig 23615 bp, 18 predicted proteins | sample 41923metaG_FD_202088 | JGI IMG/M metagenome (GOLD analysis project Ga0265331, IMG submission 202088) | Rhizosphere microbial communities from Carex aquatilis grown in University of Washington, Seatle, WA, United States - 4-19-23 metaG | ecosystem: Host-associated > Plants > Roots > Rhizosphere... | reverse complement strand
TTCCGCGAGCCGGTCTACCGCACCCTGCGCGAGCTGGCCATCTCCTACTTCGAGGATTACTACAACCTTGCCGGCGAGAAGACCTTGCGCGCTTACTCCCGCCCGGTGAACCTGCGCCGCTTCGACCGGATCGGCTGGATGACCGCCGAAGAGGATCTGTGGGCCATCTCCGACTACCTCTTCGCTATCCCCCACCGCCCGCTTCTTTCTTCCTCCGTCCGGTACCATCTCAACCACATTGACGATCGCCTCTACCGCGCCGGCATGCTGGGCATGGTGCGCTGAGCGTTCTTTGCCGTCGGGTCCAGAAACAAGGCGTGAAAAATCAGGTGCGCGGAGGTGTCGATCCACCGGTCCAGCTCCACCTTGGGCATCCGCACCGCTTGCGCCAGCAGACTCCAGAAGAAGCTGTCCATCACGTTCGCCAGCGCCCGCAGGTCCGCGCCCGGCCGCGCACCCGGCAGTTGCTGCAGGTACTCGAATACCCGTAAGACCCGGTTCGCGGTCCAGGCGTGAATCTGACGGTCCTTGCGCGCCAGGGCGGCATCGCTCAAGATGGCCTCCTGCCACGCGCGGTATGCGCCGAGGTATTTCAGGTCCCTCGAGAACGCGGCTGACAGCAACTCTCGCAGGCCCGCCTCGACGTCGGCGAAGGCTTTCGGCTGCAGGTTCACCTGGCTCAGCCCTTCGAGGAGTTCGTCCATCAGCGCCACGAGCAATTGCCGCTTGGACCGGAAGTGCTGATAGAATCCCCCCACCGCGAGTCCTGCGCGCTCGGCGATCTCGTGAATCGAGGTAGCCTCGTAGCCCTTCTTCCCAAGCACGGCGAGACCGGCCGCCTTCAAGCGCGCCTGCTTCCGCAGACTGCGGGCCTGGCGCGGGGCCGCCGGAAGATCCTCGCCCGCGAGAAGGTTGGGGCGTGTCTTCACGTTGCCTTCGGCCGGCCCAGGGTCGCTCCCAACAGGCCGCCCGCGCAGCACCACAGCATCCACCCGCCGAAAACGCCCGCCACCTCGCGCGCCATGTTGGGAAACAGGGCGGGGAAGAATGCGCTCGAAAACGGGTCCAGGAGCAGGGTTGGCAGCAGGACCGCCACCGCGCCGCTCAGCCACTGATCCCGCCGCAGCCCGAGCCGGCTGCACAACCTGCGCACCAGGAGCGCCATCAGCGGGAAGCTCACGGCGAATAGGACCAGCGTCCCGCGCCAATCTTCGGGACGCAGCAAATGCTGGCCCCCCCATCGCAACGCGATCGTGGCGGCCGCCCAGCCCGCCAGACCAACCCAGAAGAGTCGTTTCATATGTGAACCTGAATTCAGGTTCGCATATTGTGGAGGCGATTGCAACGACACCCTTAGCGCCGAACCGCCAGGGAGCGGACGGGCGAGGGCCGGCGGATGTCCGCTCGCTTACGCTCGCGGTTCGGTGCTGTTGGTGTGCCGGCTTCGAAGTTCGCTTACCGCTTGCTGGCGCGCGCGGCTCGGAACGGAGCGGTCTAGTTCGCCGGCAGCAAGGCGCGCAGGGAGGGCTGTTCGAACAGTTTCTGAGTCAGCTCGATCACGGTGCTCGAGAACGTGCTGTCCGGTTCGAGGAAGACGACCGGGGAGCCGGCCTGGTGGCCCCGCGCGCAGAGCTCGGCGGCCGGTGGAATCGCCCCCAGCGTCGCGCAGCCCAGTTGGGCCGAGATTTCGTTGATCACCATCGGAGTCAGCGCCATGGTGCGGTTGACCACCACGGCTCCGGTGATGAGCTGGCTGATGCCCCACGAATGCAACAGCTCGAGGAACCGCGCCGCCGCATACACGCCCGTTGGATCGCGCTCCAGCACCATCGAGACGAAATGACACTGCCGGATGGCGCTGCGAAGCATGGACGAGCCCGCGTTCGCCGCCGGCAGGTCGATCACCACACTCTCCGCCATGCTGGAAGCTGTGCGGATGAGGGCCTCGACCCACGCGGGATCGAGGTCGCCGAACTCCTCCGGCCGCTGCGGACCGAATAACACTCGCAGTCCCAACGGGAGGGTGCACAGTGCGGCGCCGAGGGCGGCTTCGTCCAGTTGATCGGCGCCCAGGGCATTGAGAGAGCTCAGATTGGCGGCGGGCGCGTGCTTGAGTTGGTAGGAGAACATGCCGCCGCATGGCTGTAGTTCGATGACGATGGTGCGGCGCCCCTGCTTAGCGAGCGCGGCGGCGACGTTCAGGGCCATGGTCGTGGTTCCGGCTCCTCCCTTGACCCCGCTGAAGCCCAGAACCACGGAGCGGGCGTCGGCCGCGTCCTCCCGGTCCTTGGACTGGCGCCGCTCCACCGCCAGGCGCAGACGGCGAATCAGCGCCGGACCGTTGACGTCTCCCTTAACCAGACTCTCCTCGGCGCCCTCGCGCAGGGCCGCAAAGGCCAGTTCCTGGTCCTCCGACGCCGTCCACACGATCAAAGCCGCGTTGCCGCGGTGCGGGAGCAGACGCGACAGAGTCTGGAGGCCGCGGCTATCGGGAAGATTCAGATCGAGCAGAACCGCATCGAAAGGCGTCGCGTCCAGGCGGGTCAGCGCTTTCTCGAGCGTGTCCACCCACTCGAGCTTGATCGAAGCCGCAGGCGCTTCCGCCACCGCAAGCATTCGCTGGACGGCGTCGGCCGTCCCCGGATGGTCTTCGATCAGGAGGACCTTCAAAAGATCCGGCACCGCGGTCCCCTTTCTGGAAGAATCATACCAGGGTACCGCGAGCGTGAGCGGCTATTCGTACCGCAAGGCCACCACCGGTGCGACCCGTGTGGCACGGCGCGCGGGGACCAGGGTGGCCGTGAGGGCCACGGCGGCGAGTGTAACGGCCACGCCGATCAGAGTCGCCGGATCGCCGGCGTTGACCCCGTAGAGCATGCCGGCCATGAGCCGGGTCAGCCCGAACGATGCGGCGAGGCCGATGGCCAGGCCGGTCAATACGGGAAGCATGCCTTCGGAGACCACCACCTTCAGAACATCGGCCTGCTGTGCCCCCAGCACCATGCGGATGCCGATCTCACGGGTGCGCTGCGCCACCGTGTAGGAGATCACTCCGTAGATCCCCACCCCGGCCAGCAACAGCGCCAGGCCCGCGAAGATGCCCAGAAGCAGCATCGAGAAGCGACGGTCCGCGATCGACTCCGAGACGATCTGATCCATGGTCCGCACGCCATAGACCGGCATGTCGTTTCCGGCCGCGAGGACCGCGCTGCGCACCGCCGGCAGCATGGCAAGCGGATCGATTCCGGTGCGCACCACGAAGGAACAGCCGCCGGCCATGCCCTTCACGAACTGGTCCGGGATCTGGGACAGAGGCAGGTATATCTCGCTGCGTACCCGTGCGGTGGTGTCGCTGTCCAATCCCCAATGGTTGACGTGGCCGACGATCCCCACGACCTCCATCGGTATGGAAGCTTCGGGGCCGAGCTCGCCGGTCATGTCGGCAATCACGATGCTCTTGGTCAGCGGGTCCTCGTGCGGGAAGAGCGTGCGTGCCATGACGTCGTCGATGACCACTATGTGCGAGCCGCGGTGCATATCTCGTGGTTCAATGTAGCGGCCGCGCAGGAGAGGCATGTCCATGGCCTTGAGATAGCCGGGACCGGTGGCGTACAACAGTGCCCACAGCATGTCGCCCTGAGAAGTTGGGCGAGGGCGTCCCTGCACGTAGAACGGGATTTCGCTGTCGCTGCCGCCCAGTGGCACCAGCGACGTCACCGCGGCGCTTTTCACGCCGGGCACGTTGCGGATGCGATCCACGGTCTCGTCGAAGGTCTGCAGGATGCGATCGCTGCTGCTGGTCGCGGCCGGGGACAGGCCCACCGAGAAGGTCAGAAGGTGGCCGGTGTCGAACCCGGTATTGACGCCGCCCAGGCTCCAGATTGTGCGCAGCATCAGGCCGGCGCCCGCCAGCAGGACCAGCGCGGCAGCCACTTCGGAGACGACCAGCAGGTTGCGCAGGCGCCGGTGCCCGGCCGAGGAACCGCGGCTGCCTTCCTTTAACGTCTCGTGCAGATCGGTGACCGAGACCTGCAGGGCCGGGGCGAGGCCGAAGACAACGCCGGTAAGAAGCGAGATGCCCAGGGTGAAGGCAAGCACCCAGCCATCCACAGCGATGTTCTCCATGCGGGGCAGGCCGCCCGGCACCGCCGCCAGCACCGCCTGCGTGCCCCAGCGCGCGATGGCCAGACCGGCAACCCCACCGGCAAGCGCCAGCACCACGCTCTCGGTCAGCAACTGGCGCACCACGCGCGCGCGTCCGGCGCCAATCGCGGAGCGGATGGCGATCTCCTTCTGCCGCCCGGCGGAGCGAGCCAGCAGCAGATTCGCCACGTTGGCGCAGGCGATCAACAGCACGAATCCCACCGCGCCCAGCAGCACCATCAGGGTGGGACGGACGTTCCCGACGATCACGCCAGCGAGCGGCGCGACGTTAACGCCGTGCTTGGAGTTCGATTTTGGATAGGCGTTGGCCAGGCGGGCTCCGATGGCGTTCATCTCCATCTGCGCCTGCGCTTCGGTCACGCCGGGCTTGAGCCGGCCCACCACGAACATGCCGGGGTGCATCTCGCGCGAGCGGGCCAGGACGTCGTCCCACTGGTCCAGGAGCGTGTAGACGTCGGCCTTGCCTTCGAGCTGAAAACCGGCGGGAGCCACGCCCGCGACGGTGTAGCTGCGGCCGTTGAGCATGAGCTGGCTGCCGATGACAGCGGGGTTGGACGCGAACCGCCGGCTCCACAGGCCGCCGCCGATGATGGCCACGGGCGCGGCGCCCAGCCTGTCCGTACGAGAGTCGAAGTCGCGGCCCGCGACGGGGTGAATGCCCAGGACGCGGAAGAAATCGGCCGAAACCATTTTGCCGCTCAGATGTTCGGGCTGCCCGCTTCCGGAGAGGTCGGTGTCCTCCCAGCGGAACGCGGCCAGGGATAAGGTGCGGCTCTGGTCCTTCCAGTCCACGAAGTTCGGATAGGCAACCGACATTGTTGCGAACTCGGGAGACTTCTCGCTGAGCCGCATCAGGCGTTCGGGATCGCCATAGGGCAGCGGCCGCAGCAGCACGCCGTTGACGACGCTGAAGATGGCCGTGTTGGCGCCGATCCCGAGGGCAAGCGCGATCACCGCCACCGCCGAGAACCCCGGATTCTTGGCCAACAGCCGCAAGCCGTAACGCAGATCCTGAATGAATGCCGCCACGCTAGTACCCTCCCGACGCCGAACCTGGCGGCGTTCCTGCCGCCGTACTTCTTAGTACGGGCGGCGCGGGGGCGATGTTCCGAGTGAGTAGTGCGGAAGTGCAGGGCTTCGCGCGCGATTAAGCCCCTGGCAGAATCAGAGGCGGCGCAACCCGGCGCGTGCGAGCCAAGAAAGCGCCACCTCCGTTCTCCGCCGAGACTCAGGCAAGGTCGAAGCGATCGAGGTTCATCACCTTGTTCCAGGCAGCCACGAAGTCCTTCACGAATGTCTCCTTCGAGTCGTCACTTGCGTAGACTTCCGCGAGTGCCCGGAGCTGGGAGTTCGAACCGAAAACGAGGTCGATACGGGTGGCGGTCCACTTCATTTCGCCGGTCTTGCGATCGCGGCCCTCGTACACGCCTTCGGATTCAGGGGACGGCTGCCACTTGGTGCTCATGTCGAGCAGGTTGACGAAGAAATCATTCGTCAGCGTCCCGGGCCGGTTGGTGAAGACTCCGTGCTTGGATTGTCCGAAGTTGGCATTCAGGGTGCGCATTCCGCCGACCAGAACCGTCACCTCGGGGGCAGTCAGCGTCATCAACTGCGCTCGATCCAGCAGCAGCTCCTCCGCCGGTTTTGGGTCTCCCTTGCGCTGGTAGTTGCGGAATCCGTCCGCGGCCGGCTCCAGCACGGCGAAGGTGTGCACATCGGTCAGCTCCTGCGACGTGTCCGTGCGCCCCGGCGAGAAGGGAACCGTTACGTTGTGGCCGCCCTTCTTCGCGGCTGCTTCGACGGCTGCGCAGCCACCCAGAACGATCAGGTCCGCAAGCGAGACCTTCTTGCCGCCGGACTGCGCGCCGTTGAATTCCTTCTGGATCGCCTCCAGCGTCTGAAGGACCTTCGCCAGCTCGGCCGGCTGGTTCGCCTCCCAGTCCTTCTGCGGCGCGAGGCGAATGCGCGCCCCGTTGGCGCCGCCGCGCTTGTCGGAGCCACGGAATGTCGCCGCCGACTCCCAGGCCGTTGTGACCAGCTGGGAAATGGAAAGTCCCGATGCGAGGATCTTGGCCTTGAGGGCAGCGATGTCCTGCTCGCCGATCAGTTCATGATCCACGGCGGGAACGGGGTCCTGCCACAGCAACGGCTCGGCGGGAACAAGCGGGCCGAGGTAGCGCGAGTGAGGCCCCATGTCGCGGTGCGTGAGCTTGAACCAGGCCTTGGCGAACGCGTCCGCGAGCTCCTGCGGATGCTCGAGGAAGTGCCTCGCGATCGGCTCATAGATCGGGTCCATCCTCAGGGAGAGGTCCGTGGTGAGCGTGAACGGGGCGTGCCGCTTCGACGGATCGTGGGCATCGGGAACGGTGCCCGCTCCAGCGCCGCCCTTGGGAGTCCACTGGTGAGCGCCGGCGGGGCTCTTCGTGAGCTCCCACTCAAAGCCGAACAGGTTCTCCAGGTAGTTGTTGCTCCACTTGGTTGGGGTGGTGCTCCAGGCGCCCTCCAACCCGCTGCTGATCGTCGAGGCGCCATAGCCGCTGCCAAAGGTATTCTTCCAGCCGAAGCCTTGCTCCTCGATGCTGGCGCCCTCGGGTTCAGGGCCGACATACTTGCCCGGTTCGGCAGCGCCGTGGGTTTTTCCGAACGTGTGCCCGCCGGCGATGAGGGCAACCGTCTCCTCGTCATTCATCGCCATGCGGGCGAAGGTCTCCCGGACGTCCCGTGTTGCGGCGATCGGATCCGGCTTTCCGTTGGGCCCTTCCGGATTCACGTAAATCAGGCCCATCTGAACGGCGCCGAGAGGATTCGCGAGCTCGCGATCGCCGCTGTAGCGCTCATCCCCCAGCCACTTGCCCTCGGGCCCCCAGTAAGTGTTTTCGTCCGGCTCCCAGATGTCCTCGCGCCCGCCGCCGAAACCGAAGGTCTTGAATCCCATCGACTCCAGCGCGACGTTGCCGGTCAGGACAATCAGGTCGGCCCAGGAAATTTTGCGGCCGTACTTTTGCTTGATCGGCCAGAGCAGGCGGCGCGCCTTGTCGAGGCTAACGTTGTCGGGCCAGCTGTTGAGGGGCGCAAATCGCTGTGCTCCGGAACCCGCGCCGCCGCGGCCATCGGCGATACGGTACGTGCCCGCACTATGCCACGCCATACGGATGAAGAACGGCCCATAGTGGCCGTAGTCGGCGGGCCACCATTCCTCCGATTTCGTCATCAAGGCATGGAGGTCTTTGATCACGGCATCCAGGTCGAGGCTCTTGAATTCTTCTGCGTAATTGAACTCCTTGTCCATGGGATTGGACAGGGGGGAGTGCTGGTGCAGGATACTCAGGTTCAGCTGATTCGGCCACCAGGCCGCATTCGTCGTGGCCCTAGCCGTATGTCTCGGAGCGCCGCCCGACACCGGGCACTTACTTTCGGTTGACAAGTTTTGCTCACCCATGTATTTGTTTTCCCTCAATTTGGTCTGGCCTTGAAGCGTGACGCGGAGCGCACTTCGTGCACAGCCCTCTGAAAATGAGTTCGCATTCGCGAACGATCCGCTTGCCGAGCGAGCGCGAAGCAGGCCGGGGCACGTCGTACCAGTCCATGTCCTCAACCTTGCCGCAGCGGTCGCAGATGAAGTGGTGATGCGGCATACCTGTCGCATCGAATCGAGCGGCACGGCCCTCGACGGCCACTTCACGAACTAAACCTGCCCGCACCAGGTCCCGCAGATTGTTATAGGTCGTGGCCCTTGAAGAGCGCGGATCCACGCGATTCACACGTTCGAAGATTTCCGCAGCCGTGGGATGCCTGTTGTGCTCCGTCAGGAATGCCATTACGGCAAAGCGCTGCGGAGTGCACCGCAACCCGCGGTCTTCCAAGGACCGTCTAATCGCCCCAGCATCCCTCACGCCCTTAGATTATATCTAATGTGACACTCTGTCAATGATCCTCCCAAGCCCTCGCCTCCACTGCTAGTCTGTAAAGACGGATGCGCTCGATTCTCCTGGTGGCCGTCTCTTCCTGCCTTGCCGCCCAGACGCCGGCTCGCTCGCCGGAATACGACGCGCTGCAGCACCGGCTCGCGCGGGGTTGGAACACTTGGGACGTTCACAGCGTCGCGGTGCAGGTTCTGCTTCCGGAGGGGTTCACCATCCGCGTTGGGCTGAAGCACAACACGGGCCTGAACTCGGACGCATTCCTGTCCGACGCGCTGATCGGCCGCCAGGGCATCGGAGTGGAACAGGTCTTCCCGGGGCCTCACACGTGGAACGGCAGCTACACGGAATTGCGCCTGGCGTGGCGCGAGCACTCGTTCCTGCTCCAGAGCGCGCACGACGGGGACGACCTGGTGATGCTGGCCACGCCGCTCAGCTCGAAAAGCGCCGTTCTCCCCACGCTCGTGTTCTCCGCCGGCGTGCTCTGGAATCTCCCGGGGAGCGTCGCCCGCGACGGCGACCACATCGAGTTCCAAAACGGATCGCGCCGGATTCCAACGTTCTCGACAGCGAAAGAAACGGCCGCCCCATCCCTCCCCATCGCGACGCCGTTTTTCGCGGCGCCGTTCGACCAGCCGGTCGGCCTCAGCACCGGCCGCCCGCGCTCCATCGAACAGATTCGCGCCGTTCTCGACCGCGAGCGGCCGCGCGGCACCGCCGTCTCCGAAGCCATCGAGACCGTTCTCGGCTGGGACACCATCTACGAGCCGTCTCAATCCCGCGTGGTTTCGCCCGTGAGCCGCGTGTGGTCCACCGGTTGGGGCGGCTACGTCCTGTTTGACTGGGATACGTTCTTCGCCGCTTCGATGGCGGCCGTCGGGGACCGCGACTTGGCATACGCCGACGCCATCGAGACGCTGCGTGAGAGCACCGCGGAGGGCTTCGTTCCGAATTATGCGCGCGCGGGAGGATGGAAGAGCTTCGACCGTTCCGAACCGCCGGTCGGAGCGATCACGGTACTGGGCCTTTACCGGCAGTTTCATGATCGCTGGCTCCTCGGCGACGCCTTCGAGCCGCTTCTCCGCTGGAACCGCTGGTGGGCCGCGCGCCGCGACCGTGGCGGCTATCTGGTGTGGGGTAGCGATGCTGGCAACGGGCCCTCCAATCCCGACGACAACTCGGTGGGCACTCTGCAGGCCGCGAAGTACGAATCTGGTCTCGACAACAGCCCCATGTACGACGATGCGCCGTTCGATGCTCAATCGCATCAGATGCACCTGGCGGACGTCGGCCTGATGAGCCTTTACGTTGCGGATTCCGACGCGCTGGCGGAGATCGCGGACGTGCTTGGAAGGAGCACGGAGGCGAAGGAGCTACGAGATCGCACCAGCCACTACCGCGCCGCCCTGCGAACGCTGTGGGATGAGAAGACCGGCATCTTTCTCAACAAGAATCTCGATACAGGCAAGTTCAGCGCGCGTATTTCGCCGACGAATTTCTATCCACTGCTGGCCAAGGCAGCCACGCCGGAGCAGGCCGATCGCATGGTGAAGGAGCATCTGCTCAACCCGGCCGAGTTCTGGGGCGATTGGGTCATCCCTTCCATCGCGCGGTCCGATCCCGCGTTCCGCGATCAGGAATACTGGCGCGGCCGCGTGTGGGGACCGATGAACTTCCTGGTGTACCTCGGACTGCGTAACTACGACCAGCCCGCCGCCCGCAAGCAGTTGGCCGAGCGGTCGCTGGCTTTGTTCCAGAAGGAATGGACCGCGAACGGTCACGTACACGAGAACTACAACGCCATCACCGGAACGGGCGACGATGTGATGAGCAGCGACCGCTTTTATCACTGGGGCGCCCTGCTCGGGTTGATTGACTATCTTGAGAAATGAAGACCTTACTCTTTGCCCTCTGTGTTGTGTCTGCGTGCGCGCAGAAGCCGGTGTGGCAGCCATCGCCGGGACATACGCAAGTGCCGATATGGCCGGGGGCGGCGCCTGATCCGCAGCCTGTCGCGGGGCCGGAGACTGTGGGGACGGTGAAGGACAAGCTGGTCGCCGGCAGGCCGTGGGTTTATGTGAGCAACGTGCTGCGGCCTACGCTGACGGTCTATTCGCCCAAGGGAAAGAACACCGGCGCGGCAGTGGTGGTCTTCCCTGGTGGGGGCTATCAGATTCTGGCCATCGATCTTGAAGGCACGGAGGTCTGTGACTGGCTGACGCCCAGGGGAATCACGTGTGTGCTGTTGAAATACCGCGTGACCGATGTGGGGCCGTATCCGAAATCGGGGCCGTACCCGGAATCACGGATGGCGCTGGAGGATGCGCAGAGGGCGGTGGGGCTGGTGCGCCTTCACGCCGCGGAGTGGCACATCGATCCGCACAAGATTGGCGTGCTCGGGTTTTCGGCAGGCGGTCATCTGTCGGCAGCGATAAGCACTCACTTCCAGACGCGTCTGTATCCTGCTGTCGATGCCGCCGACAAGGAGAGCTGCCGCCCCGATTTTGCGGTGGCCATTTATCCGGGTCATCTGTCGCTGTCCGCGGCGCAGTGGGATGCTAAGCAGGGGAAAACGAAGTTCGTGGTTCCTCAGGCCGATCCTCTTTCGGTTGGAGATTTGGCGTTGAACCCCGATCTCCATATCACCAGCCAGACGCCGCCCACGTTCCTGCTGCAAGCGGAGGACGACCACGTAGACAATGTGAACGACTCGCTGGCTTACTACGTCGCGCTGAACAAGGCCGGGGTTCCCGTGGAGATGCATTTGTACGCGCAAGGCGGGCACGCGTTCGGGCTGCGGCGCACGAAGTTTCCGATTACGGGATGGCCTCAGTTGGTGGAGAAGTGGCTGGGGACGCTAGGGATGATTCCGGAATAACAAATTCCTGCATCCTCCATGCACTTGCCAGCATCCGATGAATCTTACATACTTCTATCGGGGGTTTTTGGGTCATGGACTCCGCTTTGGCGCTGCATAGATTTCACTTCGCCTTCACCATCACGTTCCACTATCTTTTCGCGCAGCTCACCATGGGCCTAGCCCTGCTGATCTTCGTGCTGAAGTCAATCGCAATGAAAACCGGCGACGACCGCTATCACCACGCCGCCCGCTTCTGGACCAAGATCTTCGCCATCACCTTCGCCGTCGGAGTGGTCACCGGCATTCCCATGGAATTTCAGTTCGGCACCAACTGGTCGCGCTTCTCCCGGTACGCCGGCGGCGTCATCGGCCAGACCCTCGCCATGGAAGGCGTCTTCGCCTTCTTTCTCGAGTCGAGCTTCCTGGGCCTGCTGATCTACGGCGAGAACCGCCTCGGCCGCAAGCTTCACTGGCTCACCTCGCTGGTGCTGCTCGCGGGCACCTGGCTCTCCGGTTTCTTCATCGTCGCCACGGACGCCTGGATGCAGCACCCCGTCGCATACGCGCCCGGCCGCGACGGCGTCGTCCTGAGCAGTTTCTGGGGCCTGATCCTCAACCCCTGGACCTTCTGGATGTACATCCACAACATGCTCGGCACCGTGGTGACGGCGTCGTTTGTCATGGTCTCCGCCGGCGCCTTCTACCTGCTCGCCCAGAAGCAGGAGGAATACGGACGCATCTTCGTGCGCACCGGCGTGATCGTCGCCGCCATCGCCTCGGTCCTCATGCTGTTCCCCACCGGCGACCGGCAGGGCGTCATGGTCACGCGCTACCAGCCCGTGACCCTGGCCGCCATGGAGGGCCTGTTCGAAAGTGCCAACGGCGCCCCCATCGCCATTCTCGGCCAGCCGGATATGGAGAAGCAGAAGCTCGACAATCCGCTCCTGGTTCCACGCGCATTGAGCTTCCTCACCTACCAGGAGTGGGCCGCGCACGTCAAAGGCCTCAACGCGTTTCCCCCGGAGGACCGCCCCGATAACATCCCGCTGCTGTATTACAGCTATCACATCATGGTGGGCCTGGGGACTCTGTTCATCGCGGTCATGCTGGTCTCTTTGTGGATGCTCCGCCGGGGGAGCATCTATGAGTGCCGCCCCTGGCTCTGGGTCCTCATGCTTGCGATTCCGTTCCCCTTCATCGCCAATACCGCCGGCTGGATGACCGCCGAGCTCGGCCGCCAGCCCTGGCTGGTTTACGGACTCATGCGCACCGCCGCCGGCCCGTCGATGCAGGTTTCGAGCGGCAACACGCTATTCACCCTGATCGGCTTTATGGGCATGTACACGCTTCTGGCGATGCTGTTTCTGTTCCTCATGCACCGCGAGTTCGAGCACGGTCCCGAGCCCGAGTTCGAGAGCACCGAGCCCCTCTCCGGTGGGGCGGGCCGCGGCCCGCGTGGCGCTTCAGCCCCGCTGTCTTAACTAAGGAGCCCCTATGGCAACCGTCTGGTACTGTCTGGTCGCACTCATGATCGCCGGCTACGTCATCCTCGATGGCTTCGACCTCGGGGCCGGCATCCTCCACTTCTCCGTCGGCCGCACCGAGTCGCAGCGCCGCCGCGTCATCCGCTCCATCGGCCCGGTCTGGGACGGCAATGAGGTCTGGCTCCTCGCCGGTGGCGGCACGCTCTACTTCGCCTTCCCCAACCTCTACGCCCAGAGCTTCTCCGGCTTCTACCTGCCGCTCATGATGGTCCTGTGGCTGCTCATCACGCGCGGCATTGCGATCGAGTTTCGCAACCACCTGGAGGACAACCTGTGGCGTCCTTTCTTCGACGCCCTGTTTATGCTGGCCAGCGCGTTGCTCGCGATCTTTTACGGCGCGGCGCTGGGCAACGTCGTTCGCGGCGTGCCTCTCGATGCCAGCGGCAGCTTCTTCCTGCCGCTCTGGACCGACTTCCAGCCCGCCGGCAAAGCCGGCATCCTCGATTGGTATACCGTTCTGGTCGGGCTGCTGGCCTTCGTCACGCTTACCGTCCACGGCGCCCTCTGGATCGCGCTTAAGAATGAGGATCTCTTGCAGCACCGCGCCCGCATTATCGCGAAGTGGGCCTGGGGCGCCGTCGCGCTCCTGACCGCCGTGGTCACCCTGGCCACGTTCCGCGTCCAGCCACTGGTTCTCCACAACCTGACGACCTACATCTGGGGCTGGGTGTTTCCCGACCTGGCTCTGGCAGGTCTGATCGCCATGCTGGTCTTCATCCTGCGCGGCGACGACCTGAAGGCCTTCCTCTCTTCCTGCGCCTTCATCGCCGGCATGCTGACCAGCGCCGTTTTCGGCATCTACCCTTACGTGCTGCCGTCGAACACCGACCCGCGGCTCGGCCTCACCATCGCCAACACCCAGACCTCCTCATACGGTCTGTCCGTGGCGCTGGTCTGGTTCATCCCGGGCATGTTGCTCGTGCTGGCCTACACGGTCTTCATCTACCGCCACTTCGCGGGCAAGGTGCGGTTGGAGGAGGACGGGTATTGATCCCGCGCCGGGACGCGGAGCGACTGGTGTAATAACCGGGCCAACTGCTCGTCTCTGTTTTTGGTTGGAGCGGACCGAGATGCAGTGCCCCAAGTGTGACGCCAGGATACGTCCAGCGGCGGTCGATCTGTTTGAGGGTTTCGAGTATCCGGCGATGGCGGCGGTCCGCCGGATCGTGTCCGCGGTTGGTCTGTTTGACTATCTGGCCATCGTGTCGCAAGACCTTTGTCCTCATTGTGGTGTGAAGATCTATGTCATCGACGGGTGGCGTCATGTGCGCGCGATCGCCTGTCTGGCATTGGCTATCTTCCTCAGCTATCGATGGTTCCCGAGCCCGGAATGCTGCGGCACAACCGAAGGGCAAGTTTGGATTGCCTTGTGCTATGCCTGGTTCGTCGCCTTGGGGACGCTGGCTCTGTGGCTGATCAGCATCTCTACCAGGCTCCTTCCCCTGCACTTCGAGCTCGTTCCTCAGGATGGTCCCCTTCGTCTAGACTTGTGAAAGGCACATGCATCGCCTCCTTCTGGCTGTTTCCTGCGGGTTCGCACTATGGGCACAGACCGCCCCCGACGTCCAGACCCTGGTCGAGAAGACCTATCCCAAGAGCACTCGCCTCAAGGAGATCCGCATGCCCGAAATCGTGCGGGAGTTGCGCATCGCGGACGGCAGCCGGGTTGCCGATGTGGGCTGCGGATCGGGCGAACTGTCGGTGATCCTCGCGCAAGTCGTGGGAGCAACCGGCAAGGTCTACTGCGAGGATATTGGCGACGACAAGCAGTGGGGCATTCCTGCGGCGCGCGTGACCTTCAAGAAGCACAAGGTGCGCAACGGGGAGGTGATTCGTGGCCAGCCCAACGACCCCAGGCTGCCTGCCTCACCGCTCGATGCCGTGATGATCGTGAACGCATACCACGAAATGCCGCAATACCAGGCTATGCTTCAGCACATTCGCGAGGGGCTCAAGCCGGGCGGCCGCCTGGTGATCATGGACAATCGCCCCAACCGCACAGCCAGTCGCCCGCGCGACAAGCAGACCAACAATCACGTCCTGTCCGTCGATCTGGCGGCCTCAGAGATCGAAGCCGCCGGCTTTCGCATCGTTCGCCGCGATGACGCCTTCCTCGATGATCCCGATTCCGAGGGCGCGCACTGGCTCATCGCGGCGGAGCGTCCCTGAACCTCCCTGAATCGGTCACCTGGTGGAGGCCCGCGCAGTCCCGCTTCAACTTTCGGGCGCCTGTCGCGTGGACCTGCCTCCAGCCCCATCCCGCCCTGGATGGCCCCCCGAGGTCAAGTTAACTTTCTTTTATAAATCGCCTGGCCATTGTGGTATAATCGGGTCGCGTTGCTTCAGGTCTTTGCTTTGAATCGGTTTTGGCATTTACCGCTGTGGGAGTCCTCGCTAGCCGGTGTACTTCACGGGTCCGTGTCCAAGCCCGTTCGGAGTTCTGCGCTTGGAGTCTATTGACGCGAACAAAAGGGGAAAGTTTAAGGAAGCTCAAGTAACATGAAGGAAAAAGGAACTGTGAAGTGGTTTAACGCCGCCAAGGGTTTTGGTTTCATCCAACGCGAGAGCGGCGAGGATGTTTTCGTCCATTTCAGCGCCATCAGCATGCCAGGGTACCGGTCGCTGGACGAAGGCGCTCAGGTTGAGTTCTCTGTCAAGCGAGGTCCGAAGGGGCTCCAGGCAGAGGACGTCACGCTCGCGAGTTAGGGTTCTCCCTCTATTCTGAAGTACCGCCGCGCTCCGGGCAGATTCCTCTGTCTGGAGCGCGCGCGTTTGTGTTGCACCGGCCGGCGATTTCGGCTACTGTACGTACAACATGCCTCATTTCTTCTTTCCCGTCCTGAACGCCTTGAGCGAAGGACGGGTCATTAGGAAGGTTGCGGCGCTGGCACTCAGGATTCTGGGCATCGTCCTCGCTTTGTGCGGCCTGGTGCTGGTGATTGAAATCCTCAAGTACTCCTTCCGGCCTGACACTACCACCGAAGCCACGCTGGGTGGGCTACTGTTCTCCCTCATTCTGCTGGCGGCCTTCGCCTGCGTGGTCGAGATCCACTTTTACCACGCGCGGAACATCGGTCAACTGGGCGAAACGAGCTTTGCCGTGATTCCGGTGGTGTCGATCCTGTGCCGGCTGACGGGAGAAGTGTACGCTACGCTGCTGGTGGGTGTGGGCATCGGGGGCTGCGTTTTTCTGTGGCTCGCCAAGGTCAGCCCGCTTGCGTTCTTAGGCGCGTTGGGAGGACTGCTGCCGGCGTCGAATCTGGAGGCCAGTTTCCTGGGTGGAGCGTTGCTGCTGGTGGAGATGTGCCTGCTGGCGCTGGCCGTACTGGCGGGCTTCTACGCGGCGGCGGAAGGACTGCTGCTGGCGGTAGACGTGGCAGACGATGTCCGCCGGCTGGCAGGGCAGGCGGGTCCGGCTCAGGCTGCCGCGCCCCTGGCGGCCGCCGTGGGGTCTGCCGCGCCGGGCGACTTCTGCAAGGTTTGCGGAGCGGTGTGGGTGGCCGGCAATAACTTCTGCGGCAATTGCGGTTCGCGGGTGTGAGCGACCCGTGGCAAACTGAAGCTTGCCCCGCGGACAGCCGATAGAAGGGTGAGGAGGTTGTGGCGTGCGGAAGTTGCTTTGGGCTGTGGTCATCGCCGCGTCTCTGAGCGGCGTTCCGACCTCGCTTGCGGTCGCGTCGCCGGCCCATACCGCCTGCAAACGCGCGAAGCAGAAAAAGGCCAAGCTCTACAAGGCGGGCAAATACAAGGTAGGCAAGTTCAAGGTAAAGAAGCTCGGCAAGCGTTCCAAGTATAAGATCAAACCGTCGTCTGCCGCTTCGCCAAAGCCGATTTCACAGCCAGCGCCAGATCCTGCGCCAGGTAAGGCTTCTGAATAAAGCCCGATATCCGGGCATCCCCGAAGGGACGAAGCGCTTCGTCCTCTGAGTAGCCGCTGGAGATGAGAACATCGAGGCCAGGTTTCAACTCGCGGAGGTGCACCAGCGTCTCCGCGCCGCTCATTCCGGGTAGGCCCGAATCCAGAATGACGAGTTGGACGCGGTTTCCCTGCGAGCGAAAGGCCTCGATTGCCTCAGGGCCATCTGCCGCCACCAGAACCTGGTGACCCTGGCGCTCGAGGGAGCGCTTGCCGAGGTCTCGCACAATCTCCTCATCGTCGATGATCAGGATGGCCCCCTGGCCGGCCAGATTCTGCTTCCGCCGCTGGGGCCGGGCGAGTTTTGCAGCCGGAGCCGCCATGGCTGGGAACAGTACCCGGAACGAGCTGCCGGTGCCTGGCGCCGTCGACAGCCGGATCGCGCCCTTGTGGCTGCGCACGATTCCGGCGACGGCCGCCAATCCTAGACCCCGTCCCTGGAACTTGGTGGTGAAGAAGGGATCGTAGATGCGGGTCATGGCATCGGCGTTCATCCCGCAGCCGGTGTCGCGGACCTCGAGGAACACGTGGCGGCCGGGCTGGATGGGCCAGCCTTCCAGTTCGCCCCCGAGCTCGGCGGCAAAGAGCTCCTGCTCGCCTGTCGCCACCGACACCACACCGACCTCGTCGCCAATCGCCTCGGCCGCGTTCAGTGCCAGGTTCATGAACACCTGCTGCATCTGGCTGGGATCGGCTTCGACTGCCGGAATCGCGGAAGAGAGGTCGAAGTGCCATGCGATCTTCTTCGAGATCGAGCCCTGCAGCAGAACGGTGGTCTCCCGTACCATCGCCGTCAGGTCCACTTCCTCGAGAACGAACTGGCCCTTGCCGGCATAGGCAAGCATCTGGCGCGTCAGATGCGCCGCCTGTTCGCCCGATCGGACGATGCCTTTCAGGATGCCGGCCAGCGGGCTCCCTGGCGGAAGCATGTCCTCGGCCAGGCTGGCGTTTCCGATGACTCCCACCAGCAGATTGTTGAAGTCGTGGGCGATCCCGCCAGCCAGCAGTCCGATGCTCTCGAGCTTCTGCGACTGCCGGATGTTCTCCTCGGCCCGCTTCCGCTCGGTGATGTCGAGGTTCACGCCGACGAAGCGCGCGGCCTTGCGATTCTCATCTTCGCCCTCGAAGTACACGCGCCCGTGCGACGACACCCAGTGCACGGACCCATCCGGCCAGACGACGCGGAATTCCTGGTGGTAGGCGCCGCCGCCGGAGCCGGCGATGGCGCGCTCGACCGCCTGGTTGGTGGCGGCGCGGTCGTCGGGGTGAATACGGTCTATGGCTGAGTTGTATTCGATCCGCGTGCCGGAGGGGATACCGAACAGGTTCCGGCAGCGATCGTCCCACACGACCTCCCCGGTCGTGAAGTGGTAGTTCCACGCTCCGAGCCCGCCTGCTTCAAGCGCCAGCCGGCGCTGTTCGGAGGCTTGGAGCACGTCTTCTTCGGCACGCCTGCGGTCGGTGATATCGACCACGATGCCGGTGAAGCGAACCGGTTGGCCGGCACCATCAAGCAAAGGCCGTCCACGGGCCAGCAGCCAGCGCTCCGTCCCATCCCGATCCAGCACGCGGAACTCAACCTCGAGAGTGGTCCCGTTGCGCGCGGCCTCCTGCACCGCCCGTTCGGCACGTTGCCGGTCTTCGGGATGGATCATCTGGCGCCAGGCCTCGTAGGAAGGTTTCACGCTGTGCGGTTCCAGGCCATAGACCTTCCAGAGTTCCTCCGACCACACGTTCTCGTTGGTCCGCAGGTCCCATTCCCAAGCGCCGGCATGGGCGCCCTCGTAGGCCAGGCGCAGGCGCTCTTCGCTCTCGCGCAGGGACTGTTCCACCTGTGCGTGCGCGGCCCGCAGTCGAAGCACGGTTATGCCGTAGGCAAGGTCGCCGGCCAGCTCGGCCAGCAGCTTGATCTCATCGTCCGGGAAGCCGTCCGGTTCGCGGGCGTAAATGGTCAGCGCGCCGAGGGCCTGTCCCTCGGCCAGCAGAGGCAGGGCGGCCGAAGAAGCGTAGCCGCGGCGCGTCGTCTCCGCGCGCCAGGGCAGGAACAGGGGATCGGTGAGCATGTTGCGGCAGAGACGGACCTGGCCGGTGCGGATCGCCGTGCCGGTGGGCCCGCGGCCGCGCTCGGTGTCGGCCCAAGTGACGTTCAGGCTGGCGAGATATCCCTCGTCTAAGCCGAAGAAGGCCGCGGGGCGAACGGTCCGGCCCTCATCTTCCTCCCGAAAGCCGACCCACACCATAGCGTAGCCGCACTCGTCGACCACGATCTTGCAGGTCTCTTCGAGCAGCGCCGCTTCGTTGGTGGCCACGAGGAGGGCCTGGTTGCTCCGTCCGATCGCCCTCAGGGCGCGGTTGAGACGGCGCAGCTTTCCGGCCTCCTGCTCGCGGCCTTCCTCGGCCTGCCTGCGTGCGGTGGCATTTACGGTGACCCCCGCGAACTGGACCACCGCGCTCTGCTCGTCACAGGAGGCGCGCCCGCGATCCGCGAGCCATCTCACGGTCCCGTCCGGACAGACGACGCGATATTCGGTATTGAAATCGCCATGCTGTGCGAGGGCGGCGTTCCACTCCTGAACCACGCGCTCGCGGTCGTCCGGGTGCAGTGCGGCCTGCCAGTCTTCAAGCGTGACGCGGGCGTCCGGAGAACGGCCGAGCAGGCGCTTCCATGTGGCATCCACGACCAGATCGGGCGTCCCCTCCGTCCAGGAACAGATGCCGATTTCCGCCGCTTCGGCGGCCAGTTGCAGACGCTCGGTCACACGGCCGATTTCCTCCGCCGCATGCTCCCGCTCGGCGGCGAGCTTTACCTCAGCCTCCGCCTCGCCCGCTCGCGCCTGTGCGCGATGCATTCTTTCGGAGATCCAGGAAACCGCGGTGGCGCTCAAGACAAAGAAGGCGAGCCCCCAGGCGTCGGCGGCCTTGTGAATGGTGAACTGGCCGACTGGCTCGATCCAGAAATACGTCACGAGCAGGGCCGAAAGCACGGTTGCCACCAGCCCCGCCGAGAAGCCCCCGTAGAGGGCGGCCAGGATCACGGCCGGCGAGAACGTAATGTAGGGCGCTTTCGTTCCGAAGAATCCGAAGGGCCATACCCGGATGCCCGCGGCCACGGCGGCAGCGAGGACAGCGACCGAATAGCGCACCCACGCCCGGCGATTTGCTCGTTGGAAAACCATGCTCGGCCTCCGCGCCTGGCGCAGCCGCGTGCGCTGGCGCGATCTTGACGTTCGCCAGCCTTTCAATTGTACTTGAAGGTCGTGTCGTCGCGGTATGAATAGCGGGCGTTTGTGCGGCCTTTTGCGCCTTTCGGCGGGAGGCGGCCCGCCCCCGATGGACAGAACGCCCCCGGCGAGCGATTATAGAGTGTTATCCATATACAGGATTCTCAGGTCTGAGTCAAAAGGAGGGCCCATGACAATCGGGCGAAAGTTGCTTGGGGGAATCGTAGCAGCCAGTTGCACTCTGGCTCTGCAGGCGCCGCTGGCGAGCGCCGCGGACAATCCGCCCGAACAGGTGAGAGTGGTCCGCTTGAACGTGGTGGCGACCGACAGCGCCGGCAAGCCGGTCGGCGATCTGACGGCTGACGACATCAAGGTGCGCGACCAAGGCAAGGACCGCCGCATCTCGCTATTCCACGCTAATGTGGTGCCGCCGGCGGTGGCGGGCGAAGTCTCAAACCGGTTCATGCCCACCGTGCGCCCCCCCACCATCATCCTGATCGACCTGCTGAACCCGGAGCGGGTGGCGCAACTCCAAGCGCTCAAGGATCTGCGCGCGACCCTGGACCAGGTCAAGTCGGGAGAGTCCCTCTTCCTGTACAGACTGAACGTGGACGGGACCATAGAGCCACTGCACCCCGTGGAAGACTGGGCTAAGACGGATTGGATGAAAGATGCCGGGGCGATGATCGATAAGGCCGGGAAGGAAGCCGGGCTGCCGAAGCCCGCTGGCCAGACCGTGGAGGGGACCACCAAGGAAACCTATGTTGCGCTGGAGACGCTGAGCACGAAGCTGGCCGCGTTCCCCGGGCCGAGACAGATCGTCTGGCTCAGCTACAACATACCGAACGTGCTGCCATCGCAGGCTACCTCCGACGGAGGCAGGGCCCAGACGGACTACAAGGATGTGGTCGGCGGGGTCGGTGCGAAGGCGAGTCGGATGGAGGACTCGGTCGGGGTGCCATGGGCACCGGGATCGGGCGACACCAGCTGCAAGACCGGCATCTGGGTCGATTGTGCACTGTATGTTCCCCATCTGACGACTACGCTCGACAAGAACAACACCAGCATCTACAACGTCAACTACGAGGGCACCCTGGACCCGGGCTGGGTGCGAGGTAACGAGCAGTTCGCCAACGCTGTCGCGGGGCGGTGGTTCCAGAAGGACACGCTCGCCAGCTCGCTCACGCAAGCGGCTGCCGACGCGCAGGGGGGCTACGCGCTTGCGTTTGAACAGCCGAAGGAAGGCTGGGACGGCAAATACCACTCGTTGAAGCTGATCTGCTCGCGCAAGGGCGTTACCCTTGTGACCAGGGATCACTTCTTCGCGGCCAAAGACACCAGAGACCCCGCCGCCAGGGAGCAAGGGGCTCTGGTCGCCGCGTTTAACGCACCCGGGAACGTGTCCGATATTGGTCTTCGCGCCTCGCTGGCAGCCGGCGCGGACGCAAGCTCCGTCCGCCTCAAGCTCCGCGTGGACGCGGCGGATTTGCATCTGATTCGCCACGGGGACGCCTACGATGGCCAGGTGACGGTCTCCTGGGTGAGGTACGGCGCCGCGGGGTTGGTGGGTGCGCCCGGCATGGCGCATCCGACGGTGCACTTCTCGGCCGCGGAGATCGGCTCGGCGATGAAGGACGGGATCCAAATCGACCAGGACGTTCCGGTCGACGGCACGATCAAGGCGATCCGGCTATTTGTGGTCGATCGCACCACTTGTATCGCAGGATCGCTGTTCATCCCGCTCGGCCGCTGATCCCTCTTTCGCAACGGAGCCCGCCGCGTCACAGCAAAATGGCGCGGCGGGTCGCCCTCACTCCCGAAGCGCCGCGATGAGAAGCGCGCGCCAGTCCCTTTTCGCTCCGCGAGCGCGCACTTGTTATAGTTGAGGGGGCGCATGAATCTGCCGAACCTGCTGACGCTGCTCCGGATCTTCTTCGTGCCGCTGCTGGTGGCGGCGCTGGTGCAAGACCGGGTGTATTTCTCCGTCGGCGAGGTGCATGTCAGCCACGATCTTGTGGCGCTGGGGATCTTCCTGGTGGCTTCGGCGACGGACCTGCTCGACGGCTACCTGGCGCGGCGCTGGAAGCAGGTGACCACGGTCGGCACGCTGCTCGATCCGATTGCGGACAAGCTGCTGATTTCGGCTGCTCTGATCGCGCTGGTGCAGGTGCATGTGGTGGCCGCCTGGATCGTGATCCTGATCGTGGGACGCGAGTTCGCGGTGAGCGGCCTCAGAAGCATCGCCGCGGCGGCCGGCTATACCATCCGGGCCAGCGAGCTGGGCAAGACCAAGATGGTTTCGCAAGTGGTGGCCGTGTCGCTGTTCCTGCTGGGCATGCATTGGAAGGGGATCGCGCCGTGGGCGATGTGGTGGATGTGGCTGGTGGTGGCATTCGCCATGATCTCAGCGGCGGACTACTTCCTCAAGTTCTGGCGCAAGGTGAGCGACGAGATCAAGCTACGCGGACGGCGCGAGCTTCTGCTGCTCGAGCGCGAGCGGACGCGCTCGGCGAGGCTGGAAGCGCGGCGGGCGCGCGGCAGAGCGCCGGTGTCGCCGGCTCATAAGGGTCTGTAGCGGCGGCTACGTCACTTCGACGAACTTAGCGCCCGGGGTTCCGCAGATGGGGCACTTCTCGGGCGGAACTCCGAACTCGATGTTGCCGCAGGAGGGGCAGAGGTAGAAGCGCGCCTCGGACAGGTCGGCTCCCTGGGCGGCGGCTTCGAGCGCCTTCTTGTATAGCTCCGCGTGGACGGCCTCGGCCTTCAGCGCGAAACCGAACATCACCTTGGCGCGATGGCCTTCGGCCTCGGCCTGCGCGAGCATGGGCGGGTACATCGACGTGTACTCGAAGGTCTCGCCCTCGATGGCGGCCTTTAGGTTTTCCGCGGTTGAGGCGATCCCGGCGAGGCTCTTCAGGTGGCCCTCAGCGTGGATGCGCTCCGCTTCGGCGGCGGTGCGGAACAGGCGCGCGATGTGGGGCATGCCGTCCTGCTCTGCCTTCTTGGCGAAGGCCCGGTATTTCTGGTTCGCCTGGCTCTCTCCCGCGAACGCCTCTTTGAGGTTATCCGTTGTGTTCATCGAATTTACGCTCCGAATCTCTTGAGGAACGAGGATAACACGAAGGAGACAGGAGGCAGGAGTCAGGAGACAGGAGGGGCGAGGCAGGAGGCGCCATCTCCGGCAGCTCACCTCCACGGGCCGCCGGGCCCCCACCGGCGGGGGAGTGCGGATTCGGTCGTAGCCGCTTGGAGCACGGGAAGCAAGAACTCGCGTATTCGCTCGCCGGCTTGCGAGAGGGTCAGATCGGTCTCGATCCCGATTCGCTTGAGGAAGGCTTGCCACTGCACACGCTTCGTTCCGTCCTCCAGGAATTCCGGTGTGAAGGCAAACGGCCGATCCGTGGGCACGGCTGTTCGACGCCGCTCGAACGTAGCTCTAACGGAGCGAGCGAGCGCCCGCAGATCAAAGGAAAAGCATTCCGCGATGGTGCAAAGGTCGTAGAAATCCTTCATGCGGCTGTTGGCGATCCCCAGAAGGACCATGGCGTGCAGCTTCTCAGCGACGACGGCCTCAGGAGGATACGCTCGAAGTCGGGGTGCTTCGGCCGGCAAGAGGACCGGAAAGGTCAATTCGCCGGGAGGCGGTTCGACCGCATCCCCGAATCCCACGTCGACTTGTAGCAGCAGGCGGGCGCCGTCAAGCGATGCCGGGATTCTGACACGCACTCCCTCATACTCGGCATCTTCTTTGATTCGCTCGGCCTCAATCCGGCCTGGATCGAAAACAAGTCCGTCGCCGCCGTCGATCATTGAGATCTCGCGGAATGCGCTCACGAGGCGATCGGGGTCAGGGCTGCCCCAGCCGAGCAGGTCGAGATCTCTCGTGGGGCGGTAGACCTTGCCAGTCCATGCGGCGAAGAGCATGGCGCCCTTCAGAACGAAACCCTCTTTGTGGCGCGAGATGCTGAGCCGGTAGAGAAAGCGCTCGAT
>Ga0265331_10000915_pt1 | contig 23670 bp, 17 predicted proteins | sample 41923metaG_FD_202088 | JGI IMG/M metagenome (GOLD analysis project Ga0265331, IMG submission 202088) | Rhizosphere microbial communities from Carex aquatilis grown in University of Washington, Seatle, WA, United States - 4-19-23 metaG | ecosystem: Host-associated > Plants > Roots > Rhizosphere... | reverse complement strand
CGCTTCGTGCTGCCCCACGAGCGCCACTTGCGCCCCGAATGGCTGATTCGCATGGGGCTCTTCCTCTATGACCATCTGGGCGGGCGCCAACGGCTGCCGGGGTCAACGGGCGTCGACTTCGCCCGCGATCCCGTGGGCCGGCCTCTCAAGGAAGGCTTCAAGCGCGGCTTCATCTATTCCGACTGCTGGGTCGAGGATTCGCGCCTCGTGGCGCTCGCCGCCCGCGACGCGGCGGAGCGGGGTGCCACGATCGCCACGCGCACCGGCTGCCTCTCCGCGGGACGTGCCGGCGACAGCTGGCGGGCGAGGCTGTCGGACGGGCGCGAGATCGAGGCGCGAGGCCTGGTCAATGCCACCGGACCCTGGGTCGCGCGCTTCCTCGACCAGGAGCTGGGGCTGACCCATCGCGCGGCCTTGCGCCTGGTCAAGGGCAGCCACATCGTGCTCCCCCGGCTGTTCGAGGGCGACCAGGCCTATATCCTGCAGAACGACGACCGGCGCATCGTGTTCGCCATCCCCTACGAGGGGAAGTTCACCCTCGTCGGCACCACCGATCTTCCCTTCGAGGACGACCCGGCGAAGGTCGCCATTTCCCCCGATGAGACGGCCTATCTCTGCCAGGTGATCAACCGCTATTTCCGCAAGCAGGTGTCGCCCGCCGACGTGGTCTGGAGCTACGCCGGCGTCAGGCCGCTCTACGACGATGCAGCGGCCAATGCGTCGGCCGTGACGCGCGATTATGTCCTCGACCTCGAAGGAGCCGCGGGCGAGGCGCCGCTGCTCTCGGTCTTCGGCGGCAAGATCACCACTTTCCGGCGCCTGGCCGAGCATGCGCTGGCCAAGCTCGCACCCTTCTTTCCCAAGGCCGGCCGGCCGTGGACCGCGACCGCGTCACTTCCCGGCGGCGACATAGCGGATGCGGATTTCGGCCGTTTTCTGGCGAGCCTTCAGGCGAAGCGCCCCTGGCTGCCCGCGGAATTGGCCCGGCGTTACGCGCGCGCCTATGGCACGCGGGTCGAGCGCATGCTCGGCGGAGCGGGTAAGCTTGCCGATCTCGGCCAGGATTTCGGCGGCGGCCTCTACGGCGTCGAGGTCGACTATCTTGTCGACCAGGAGTGGGCGCTCAGCGCCGAGGACATTCTCTGGCGCCGTTCGAAGCTGGGTCTGCACCTGCCGGCGGCGGCCCAGACGGCCTTGAAGGCCCGATTCGCCTAGATGATCCAGCGGATCGGCATTCTCGGGGCCGGGGCCTGGGGGACGGCGCTGGCGGTGACAGCGCAGCGCGCGGGACGGGACGTGACTCTCTGGGTCCGCCGTTCGGTTCAGGCGGCGACGCTCTTTGCCCGGCGGGAGAACCTGCTGCATCTGCCGGGCGCAATGCTGGATCCGGCGATCCGGATCACCAATGCCATCGAGCCGGCGCTGGAGGCCGACGCCGTTCTGGTCGCGCTCCCAGCCCAGCATCTGCGCGAGCATCTTGCGGGCCTATCCTGGTCCGGAGCACCGGCCGTCCTCTGCGCCAAGGGCATCGAGAAGACGAGCCTCAAGACCATGCCCGAGGTGATGGCCGAGATCGCGCCCGGCCTGCCGGTCGCCGTCCTCTCGGGCCCTACCTTCGCGCCGGAAGTCGCGGCCGGCAAACCCACCGCCGTGGTGATCGCTGCCAGAGACCTCGGCCTCGCCGAGCGTCTGGCCGTCGCCCTCGCGGCGGCCTCCTTCCGGCCCTATGCCTCGGACGATCCGCTCGGCGTCGCTCTCGGCGGTGCCGCCAAGAACGTGCTCGCCATCGGTTGCGGCATCGTGCTGGGCCGGGCGCTGGGCGAGAATGCGCGTGCGGCTTTGCTGACGCGGGGCCTGGCCGAGCTGGCGCGCCTGGTCGATGCGGCCGGCGGCAGGCGCGAGACGGCCATGGGACTGTCGGGCGCGGGCGACCTGATCCTGACCGCGACCAGCCTCCAATCCCGCAACACGACCCTTGGCATCGCTCTCGGCCAGGGACGGCCGCTGGCGGAGATCCTGGCGGAGCGGACCAGCATCGCCGAGGGGGTGGAAAGTGCGCCGGCGGTGGTGGCGCTCGCCCGGCGCCTAGGCGTCGATATGCCGATTTCCGAGGCGGTAGCGGCGATCGTCCAGGGCGGCGACATCGACGCCGAGCTTCGCCGGCTGCTCGCCCGGCCCCTGAAGCGGGAGGCTTGAGACCCGGCAGGCATAGCCGCCCCGCGCAAAATCCTGTGGTGGTCGCCCGGCGAGGCCGGATACCTTGATGGCCCATGGACCGGCCGCTCAACATCCTCTCGATCCAGAACGAGGCGATTTCCCACCCCGGCTATGTGGGCGAGCGCGTCTATCGCCGCGGCGGCGTGATCGAGGACGTGATGCCCCAGCATGGCGACCCGATCCCGACGAGCCACGCGCCCTATGACGGGCTGCTGGTGCTCGGCGGCACCATGGACGCCTTCGACGACGAGAAGAACCCCCAGTTCCGGCCCCTGATCCGGCTGCTTCAGGGGTTCCATGGGGCCGAGAAGCCGATCCTCGGCATTTGCCTCGGCGCCCAGCTCGCCGCGCGCACCTTCGACAAGCGGGTCTATCGCCACCACGAGCTCGAGATCGGCTTCACCGAAATCGAGATCACGGCGGCGGGCTCGGCCACTCCCGTTCTCTCCGGCCTCGCCCGGCGCCAGTGGGTGATGGAATGGCATCAGGACACCTTCGACCTTCCCGACGGGGCCGAGCTGATTGCCACAGGGGAGCGCTGCCCGAACCAGGCATTCCGCATCGGCCGGCACGTCTATGCCTTCCAGTTCCACTTCGAGGCCAGCAAGCCGATGCTCCGCAGCTGGATCCGCGCCGGCCTCGCGTCGGTGGAAAAAAACCACCCGGACTTCCCGGCCAGAATGGAGCGCGAGTTCCAGCGCCACATGGCGGGCCAGGCCGCCTTCGCCCGGCATGTCTCTGACCGCTGGCTCGATCTGGTTGAAGAGCGTGCCGGCCTCCCGTCCCTGTCGAAGGCCGGCTGAAGCGGAATCATCGGGCGAAGACCGCGCGGATGCGCGGTGGCGGGCCGTGCTCGCGGTCAGCAGACCCGGGCAATGACGGCTATCAGCAGGCTCCCCCTCACCTGGAACAACTTGTTTGAGTCTCCAGAACCGGCCCGCGTTGACGTCGAAACGAAGGGTCTCGCCGTCAAGAAACCGACCGGAATGCTGGAAATTCACGGCCAGTCCAATTGACCGTTGCTGAATTGCGACGTATCTTTTCTTTCAGTGGGTTAAATTGAGTTTCTGGACATGAAACACGCTCCCAGTCCGGCTTGGGGCAAATAGCGTAGACAAATCAAAAAGATTAGGGGTCGACCGCCGCCGCAAAGCCGGGAGTGGCGGATGGCCGCAAAAACAAGGGGGGATTCATGAGCGCTGACTCCAAGCAAACCACGGCTTCGAAGGAACTGGGGTACGTCGAGTCCGGCCTGAAGAAGGAAACCGGCTGGTGGGGGGCCTTCGTCATCGGGCTTGCCGGCACCATTCTGGTGACCGGCATCGCGCCGGTCATGGTCAACGCACTCGGCGCCTCTTCGATCCCGATCACGGTGTTCATCACCCTCACCGGCTGGCTGCTGTGCCTGTTCCTGGCCGAGCTTTCGGCCATGATGCCCGAGCGCACCGGCGGCTCGCCCAGCTACGCGTACCCGGCATACAAGGATCGCTGGCCGAGGCTGGCCAAGCACATCAACGGCTTCACTGCCTGGGCCTATTGGCTCGGCTGGTTTCCGGTGGCGCCGCTCAACATGATCCTCGCTTCCTATTATCTGGCGGACCGCTTCGGCATCAACACCACTGCCGGATTCACGCCGATCCACACCTTCATCGCCTGGTCGACCCTGATCATCTCGGTCGTCGGCATTCTGCTGGTCTTCATCCCGGCCTATCGCGGCATCCGCTTCGGCGCCGTCTTCGCCACGATCCTGGGATTGCTCTCCATGATCCCGCTCACCTTCATCGCCATTGCCTGGATCTTCAACCCGAGCGTGGTGAACATGGGCGAGCTCGCCGGCTTCAAGCATGTGGACGGGACGAGCTTCTTCTCCGACATCAGCGGCTTCAACTGGATCCAGGTCTACATCGCCTATGGCTTCCTGCTGACCTGGAACGTGATCGCCATGGAGGCGGCGGCCTGCTACATCGGCGAAACCGCCAACCCCGACCACGACGCCAAGATCGCCATGAATCTCGAGGGCGGCTACGGCGTGTTCATCTATACCCTGGTGCCTGTCGCCTTCGTCGTCGTGCTGGGCGCCAAGGCGCTGTCGGATCCCTCCCAGGCGGACCCGAAGACCATCTTCGTCAACTTCGCGAGCAAGGTCTTCCCGGGTGTGGGCGGCGAGTTCCTCAACTGGGTCATCGCCACCATGCTGATCGTGGCCCTGGCGCTCTCGGCCCTCAATGCCATCATGGGCTCGAGCCGTTCGCTTTATCAGATGGCGCTGGACGGCGAGTTCCCGCTCTGGTTCACCAAGAACAACGATCACGGCGTGCCCGCACGGGCCATGTTCTTCAACGTGATCGCCTCGCTGATCGTCGTGCTCGCCGGCGGCGCGGTGGAGATCTACAGCTTCTCCAACGTCGGCTATACGGTCTCCTTCATTCCCGTCCTCATCGGCTACTACCTGTTGCGCCAGGACAAGCCCGATCTCCGTCGGCCATTCAAGCTGCCGGAGTACATGAAATATGTCGCCCTTGCCGTGGCCGCGATCTATTTCGTGTTCTGGCTGTTCGGCGGCCTGTGGTACTCGAAGCTCGGCAATGTCGAGATTTACTATTGGCTGGGCTGGGTGACGCTGCTTGCCTATCTGCCGCTGTATTGGTTCCGCGTCTACGTCGAGGACAAGCGCAAGCCTGCTTGATCCGATCGGAGCGGGCGGCCCTCGGACGGGGCCGCCCGCACCCCTCTTGCCCGCTGTCGAATCGGATTCGCCATGGCGCTGAAATTCCCGCGGCGCTGGCCCTGGAGTCCGCCGCCCGAACTTCCTGACCCCGGGACTTTTGCACCGGCTTCGGTCCTGCTCGCCTCCGAAGGCCGGCGAATTCCGCCGACGGCGGTGGAGTTCGCCGTTCGACTGGCGCGCAAGGCCAATGCGCCGGTCCATGTCTTCATGATCGCGCGGGTCTGGGGCAGCGCATTCGGCGTGCCCCATCCGGGCCTGATGCCGAGCAAGCGCGAATGGCAGACGCAGCGCGACGCGGTGGCCGAGGCCGTCGACCGCCTGCAGCGCCGCGGGGTCGAGGCCACGGGCCAAGTGGTGAGCAGCCGGAACGCCGGCAAGCGCATCCTCGCCGAGGCCGAGCGCCGGCGGCCCGAGGCGATCGTCATGGCAGCACCCCCGCCGCGTCACTGGCTCATCGCCGATTTCATCTGGGAGCAGGAGCCCTATCGGGTGCGGCGCCTGGCCGAGTCGCCGGTCTACCTGGTGGTCGAGGTCCCGACGCCCCGGCGGGGGTAATGGCGGCATAGCGGAACCAATTCTAGGCCGCTCATTTCGCTTATGCTTTGTTTTCCCCGATGTTTTCCTCAGCACGGAATGGTTTGGTTCGAATTGGCCTTGTCGTGGTCGTTGCTTGGCTGGCGTCCGACTTGTTATAAATTCTCCATAAATAGGGAAGGGGGAGATGAGTCTGGGCAATCCTTCCACCCATCGCGCTGCACGCCGCGAAACCCGCAAAATCGGGTCGGGCGGCGCTTTCCCGCCGAGCAGAATCGCCGCCCGTGCCGCCAGGCCGGGCGGTTTTCGTTTGCGGCATCGTGACGTCCAGATCACCCCGCGGGTAATCACCCGGCGGGCAAAACAAGCCGATCAGGCGGCAAGCCATGCCGCAGCCGGGTCGGCAAGAACCGTTCCATAGGGGGAGAAGACAATGACCGCGATCGCTGAGCCGATGGGCGAGCATACGCTTCGCCGGACCATCGACTGGAAGAAGACGTTCTGGATCGCCAGCGGCGTGCCGCCACTGGTGCTGTTTTCCATCGGCGGCATCGCCGCGACCGTCGGCACGCCGTCCTACATCGTCTGGGCGCTGTCCATCATCATGGGCTTCATCCAGTCCTTCACCTATGCCGAAATCGCAGGCATGTTCCCCAACAAGTCGGGCGGGGCACCGATCTATGGCGCCGCGGCCTGGATCCATTACGGCAAGATCTTCGGGCCGCTCTCGGTGTGGAGCTACTGGCTCGCCTGGACGCCGGTGCTGTCCATCGGCACGGGTATCGCCGCCGGCTACATCCTGACCGGGTTCTTCCCGGCCGATTCCGCGGTCAATACCTGGCAGTGGACGCTGCTCAACCTGGGCTTCATCCAGGACAAGCTGACCTTGCGTATCAACTCGACGTTCTTCCTGGGTGCGGCCCTGCTGCTGATGTGCTTCCTCATTCAGCATCGCGGCATCCTGCGCACCGCCTGGTTCCAGACGGCGGTCGGCTTCATCGTCACCGTGCCGCTGCTTATCGTGGCTCTCTGGCCGATCGTCACCGGCCATGTGCTGGCCGTTAATCTGGGACCTCTGGTGCCGCTGGGCGACGCCAATGGCGCCAACTATCCCTTCAACGGCGCCTGGGACAAGAATGGCTGGTCGCTTTTCCTCGGCGGGATGTTCCTCGCCGGCTGGTCGACCTATGGCTTCGAGACTGCGGTCTGCTACACCAGCGAGCTCACCAATCCAGCCACCGACACCTTCAAGGCGATTTTCTTCTCCGGCATTCTGTGCCTTGTCATCTTCATCCTGGTGCCGTTCACCTTCCAGGGCGCGCTGGGGGTGAAGGCGATGCTGGATCCTTCGATCTACGACGGCTCGGGCGTGGCCAAGGCCATGGCCAGCATGTTCGGGACCGCGGGCAGCATCTACTTCCTTATGGTGATCCTGCTGCTGCTCGCCCTGGTCCTTTCGATCATTACGGCCATGGCCGGCTCCTCGCGCACGCTGTACCAGAGCTCGGTCGACGGCTGGCTGCCCAAATATCTCAGCTACGTCAACCAGCATGGCACCCCGACACGCGCCATGTGGACGGATCTCTGCTTCAACCTGATCCTGCTGATGATGTCGAACTACCTCTTCGTGCTGGCGGTCTCCAACGTGCTTTACATGGTCTTCAATTTCATCAACCTCAACTCTGGCTGGCTGCATCGCATCGATTCCGGCCATGTCCGGCGGCCCTGGCGGGCCCCCAACTGGCTCCTGGGCCTGGGGGCGATCCTCGGCTTCGTCAATATGTTCTTCGCGGGGGCCGGTGCGAACCAGTACGGCAGCAATACGCTGCTCCTAGGCGTGATCGGGGCGGCGCTCATCATCCCGATCTTCATCTTCCGCCACTACATACAGGATGGCGGCAAATGGCCGGCCAAAATGCTGGCCGATCTCGGCATAACGGCTGATGCGATGGCGATCCGCAAGGCGGGAATGCTGCCCTATCTGACCATCCTCGGCGGCATCGCGGCGATGGCGCTCGGCTATTATATCTTCTGGTGGTAGGCGCATAGCGGCCACCGCATAAGGCAAAGGGGCCCGGCGACGGGCCCCTTTCGCTTCCGGCACGATTTTTTTCATAGCCGCCCCCGACCTCATTGACAGGCGCTCGCGCAATGCTATTTGTGTTGCGCCTTGAGCAAGGGGTCAGAGCGTGACAGCGATGCTTCGAATCCGACGACGAGCCGGCAGAGCGGGGTATTTCCCCGCCGCCCCCGTCGTCTGACCGAAGCGTCCCTCCGCAAGCTTCAGCGCGCAGAAGGTTCCGCCGACGGTCAGTCCACCGCCGTGCCGCAAGAGGAACCTTCCATGACCGTCACCATCGATTTCGAACAGCCCGAAGACGCCCCCGCCATCGAGGCCCTCCTGGACCAGGCCTTTGGCCCTGACAGGCAGCGCAAGCAATCCTACCGCTACCGCGCGGACGTGGTGCCGATCGCCGAACTCTGTCTGGTCGCCCGGGATCGGGGGCGGATCGTGGGCAGCGTCCGCTTTTGGCCCATCGTCGTGGTCGGCGAGCCGGGCATCAAGCCGGCCCTGTTGCTGGGCCCCATCGGCGTGGTGGCCGACCGGCGCAGCGAGGGCGTCGGCGAAATGCTGATGCAGGCGAGCCTGCACCGGGCCGAGGAACTCCGCTTCGGCATCGTGCTGCTGGTCGGCGATCTCAGCTACTACGGCCGTTTCGGCTTCCATGCCGCCGCCCCCTACGGCATCCGGATGCCGGGCGAGCGGCCTGAACGGCTGCAGGTGCTGGAGCTGGAGGCGGGCGCGCTCGCCAACGTCTCCGGCGATCTCTGGCCCGCCCAGCGCCGGCCTCTTGCCCGCAAGCGCAAGCCCCGAGCGCCGGTCGCGGCGCCCAAAACCAGGCGCTACGGCACGTAGCGCCGGCGTCGAACCCGCTCCGCCCAACTTGGGCGGAAGCGGGCTCAATTCGGCCGTCAGCTCCCCAGATGCATCCAAACCGACTTGGTCTGGGTGTGGAGCAGCATGGACTCGAAGCATTTGTCGCGGCCGTGGCCGGACTGCTTGTAGCCGCCCCAAGGCAAGGTCATGTCGCCGTGGTCGAAGCAATTGACCCAGACCACGCCCGCCTGAATATCGCGGGCGGCGGTGTGGGCGGTGGTGACGTCATTGGTCCAGACGCTGGCGGCCAGGCCGTAGATCGAATCGTTGGCGATCTCCACCGCCTCGGCGACGCTCTTGAAGGGGATCACCGCCGCCACCGGCCCGAAGATCTCCTCTTGGGCGATCTGCATGCTGTTCTTCACGCCGGTGAAGAGGGTGGGCGAGACGTAGCAGCCCTTCTCCATGCCATGGGGCACGTCGCCGCCGAAGGCGAGCTTGGCGCCTTCCTTCTTGCCGATGGCGATGTAATCCAGCGCCCGCTTCTGCTGGCTCTTGGTGACGAGCGGCCCCATCTGGGTCTTGGGATCGAAGGGATCGCCCGGCTGGAAGACCGTCTTGCTGCGCTTGACGAAGAGGTCGAGGAATTCGTCATGGATCTTCTTGTCCACCAGGAGCCGCGAGCCCGCGTTGCAGACCTCGCCTTGATTGCCGAAGATGCCGGTGATGGCGTAGTTCACGGCGGCGTCCAGATTGGCGTCGCCCATGACGATCTGCGGAGTCTTGCCGCCGCATTCGGTGGCGACCCGCTTCATGTTGGATTGCCCGGCGTAGATCATCATCAGCTTGCCGACCTCGGCCGAGCCGGTGAAGGCAATCTTGTCCACGTCCATGTGGAGGGCGAGGGCCTTGCCCGTTTCCTCGCCATAACCCTGGATGACGTTGAAGACGCCCGCCGGTCCGCCGGCCTCCATGAACAGCCTGGCCATTAGGTTGCCCGAGAGCGGGGACTGCTCGGCCGGCTTCAGGATGACGGAGTTGCCCGTCGCCAGGGCCGGGGCCACCTTCCACGCCGCCATCATCAGGGGATAGTTCCAGGGCACGACGCAGCCGACGACGCCGAGCGGCTCGCGCAGGATGTAATGGAACTCGGAAGCGGCCGTGGCCGTCACCTGGCCGAAGATCTTGTCGATGCATTCCGCCATGAACTGGAAACTGATGGCCGAGCCCGGCACGTCGGAGTTCACCATGTCGGAGACGGGCTTGCCCATGTTCAGCACGTCGAGGGCCGCGAACTCCACCGCATGATCGCGGATCAGCTGGGCGTAGCGATAGAGCACGTCCCTGCGGTCGCGGGGCGCCATGCGCGACCAGACGCCCGAGCGAAAGGCCTTGCGGGCCGCCTTGACGGCGGCATCCACGTCGCTCGCGTCGCTGCGGGCGACCTCGCAGATGACCGAATTGTCCACCGGATTGATGGATTCGAAGCGCCGGCCCTTCTTGGCCTCGACGAACTTGCCGTCGATGAAATTGCGGGTTTCGGGCTTCAGCTTGGCCGCGACCTTGTGCCAGCCCTTGCGATCCAAAGCCTTGGCTTGATCGAGATTCATGGGCGTCCTCCTGATCGTTTTCGGAAACTCGCGGTCCCTGCCATTTGAGGCAGCTCACAGGACCGGTATATCGGCGGAAATACAGCGCCTTCTATAGCACCGGTCTTGCCGTTGGGGCTAGCGCGCCTCCGCCCGGCGCACCCGTTCCCGATGGATCACGTAGAGGCCGCTGGCGGCGATCACGGTCCCGCCGGCGAGCGTCCAGGCGTCGGGGAAATTGGCGAACAGGACGAAACCCAGCCCCGTCGACCAGAGGAGCTGGATATAGCTCAAGGGCGCAAGCGTGGAAGCGGGCGCCCGGGCATAGGCGAAGATCATCAGCAGGTGGGCTGCACCGCCGAGACCGCCCAGCAGGGCGAGGCCGAGCCAGCCGGAAAGGCCGGGCGATCGCCAATGGAAGGGGACGAGGAAGCTCAGCACCACCAGCCCCACGACGGCCGACCAGATGAGAGTTGTGGCCCAGCCGTCGCTCCGGCTCAACAGCCGGGTGCAGATCGCGTAGCCGGCGAAGCAGGCGGCCGAGCAGAGGGGCAGAAGTGCTGCAGGCTGGGCCATGTCTGGGCCGGGCCGGATGATGATGAGGGCGCCGAAGAAGCCAACGACAACGGCCGCCCAGCGCCGAGGGCCGACCTTCTCCTTGAGGAAGGGAACCGAAAGGGCGGTCAGGATCAGGGGGCCCACGAAGCCGATGGCGGTGGCGTCCGCCAGGGGGATGAACTTGACCGCGTACCAGAAGAACACGGTCGAGCCCAGGAGGAGGAGCGAACGCAGGAGCTGGAGCCAGAGCCGGTTGCTGCGGACCGTGGCGAAGCCGCCGTACCGGCCGACGATGAGCGGCAGCACCAGGGCATGGAAGAGATAGCGGCCCCAGGCCACCTCGATGACGGGAACGCTTTGCGCGAGGTATTTGGCCACGGCATCCATGAGCGTGAAGCCGAAGCCCGCGGCCATCATCAGCAGGATGCCGCGGAAGCTCTGGCGCGCAGGAGATGGGGGTTCCATGGACGGGCCGACTATGCCGCCATCCCTGGGTCGCTCCAAGCCCCGCCGGCCGCGGCTCACGGCTTTTTTCTCATCCGGGCCCCGCCAACCTCTGGACAATTATGAGGGTCGCGCTCTAATTGCAAACTCGCCAGGCGGCGAGTCACGAGGCGCATGAAGCGACCTTGAGGGAGAGCCGCCGAGGGCCGAGCAACGGAGCCTGAAGGAGCTCCCGATCGCCATGAAGCCGCTACCGGCTCGGGAAGATGCCGAGCCTCCCAGTACGAAGATCCGTCTTCGTTTCCGCCTTCCATTCCCATTGCTCCCGACTCGTCCGCCGGCTTTGCCGGCGTTTTTTGTCGGCGCCGGCATTGACCAGCCGCGGAGGCCGCCATGCTGCGCATAGGCATGAGCTACGACCTGCGCGACGACTATCTGGCCGCCGGCTATGGGCCCGAGGAGACCGCCGAGTTCGACAGCCTGGAAACCATCGAGGCGATCGAGCGCGCACTGGCCGCCAATGGCGTGGAGCCGGTGCGCATCGGCAATATCCGGGCTCTGGTGCAGCGCCTCGCCGCCGGCGAGCGCTGGGATTTCGTGTTCAACATTTGCGAGGGGCTGTCGGGGGCCGGGCGCGAAGCCCAGGTGCCGGCGCTCCTCGAGGCCTACGGCATTCCCTGCAGCTTCTCGGACAGTCTGGTCATGGCGCTCTCGCTGCACAAGGCCATGACCAAGCATGTGCTGCGAGACAAGGGCGTGCCGACGGCTCCCTTCGCCCTCATCGAAACTCTGGCCGACCTCGACCGCCACGCCCTTGCCTTTCCGGTCTTCGCCAAGCCGGTGGCCGAAGGCACCGGCAAGGGCGTCTCCCCGGCAAGCCGTGTCGAGGGCCCGGCGGCGTTACGCAAGGTCTGCCGCGGCCTGTTGACGCGATTCCGCCAGCCGGTGCTGGTGGAGGGGTATCTGCCGGGCCGGGAATTCACCGTCGGCATCATCGGCGCCGGGCGCAGCGCCGAGTCGCTGGGCGCCCTCGAGGTGATCCTTTCCGATCGGGCCCAGAACGCAGCCTATGGCTACGTCAACAAGGAGGAATGCGAAAGCCGGGTGGTCTATCGCCTGGTCGCCGACGAGGAAGCGAAAGCCGCCGTCGAGGTGGCGCTCGCCGCCTGGCGGGCGCTCGGCTGCCGCGATGCCGGCCGCGTGGACCTGCGCTCGGACGCCAAGGGTCAGCCCCAGTTCATGGAGGTGAACCCGCTCGCCGGCCTCCATCCCACACATTCGGATTTGCCGATCCTGGCCCAGCAGGCCGGGATGACCTATGAGCGGTTGATCGGGCGCATCCTGCGCCAGGGCCTGCAGCGCGCGGGATTGCAGCGCCGGCCCGCCGCCGGCGCCGTCGCGGCCTAGGCCCGTGGCCCTGCCGCTGAAGGGCCGGCGCTCCGCGAGCAAGGTCGTCGTGCTCTACGGCGCCGTCGCGGCCGACGCCGCGCCGGACGAGCAGGACGTGCTGACCGAAGTGGAGACGGTGAGCCGCGGCCTCGCCGCTCTCGGCTACCAGCCGGTGGCGCTTCCCATCACCCTGGATCTGGAGGCCGCGCGCCGGCGCCTCATGGATCTGCGGCCCGCCTTCGTCTTCAATCTGGTGGAATCGGTGGAAGGCCTCGGCCGGCTCATCCACCTGGCGCCGGCGCTGCTGGAATCCCTCAGCCTGCCCTATACCGGCAGCGGGGCCGATGCGGCGTACGTGACCTCCAACAAGCTCCTCGCCAAGCGGCTCATGGCCGCGGCCGGGATCGCGACCCCGTCTTGGGCGCCGCCGGGCCGTCTGCCCGAGTTTCCCGGCCCCTACATCGTGAAGTCGGTCTGGGAGCATGCCTCCATCGGCTTGGAAGACGGTTCGGTCACGGCCGATCGCGGGCGGCTGCCCGGCATCCTGCGTCGGCGCCAGCGGCGCCATGGCGGCGAGTGGTTCGTGGAAGCCTACGTCGAAGGCCGGGAGTTCAACCTCTCGCTCCTGGCCGGGAACGGCGGGGTCGAGCTGCTGCCGCCGGCGGAGATGTGTTTCGTGGGCTATCCGCCAGGCAAGCCCCGGATCGTCAACTACGCCGCCAAATGGGAGGAGGCGTCCTTCGAATACCATGCCACCCAGCGCCGGTTCGATTTTCCGCCCGACGACGACGCGCTCCTGGCAAGGCTGCGCGAGACAACGGTCGCCTGCTGGCGCCTGTTCGAGCTCCGGGGCTATGCGCGGGTCGATTGCCGGGTCGATCTCGCCGGCGCGGTGCAGGTGCTCGAGGTCAACATCAACCCCTGTCTTTCTCCCGATGCCGGTTTCGCCGCGGCGGCCGAACGGGCGGGGCTCGATTTTTCGGCGATCCTCGGGCGCATCGTCGCCGACCGTGGCCAGACGGCGGCAAGATCCGCACCTGCCGATCTCTCCCTGGCGATTTCCGGGTGAACGACATTGCGCTGCGCGACGTTCCCCGACCTGGCGACGGACCGGCGATCCGGCATCTCGTCGAGGCGGCGGGGGTCTTCAGTCCGGCCGAGATCGCGATCGCCTGCGAGCTGATCGAGGAACGGCTTGCCCGGGGGCTGGCGGTCACGGGCTATCATTTTGTTTTCGCCGAAGAGGGGCGCGGCCAGCCTCAGGGCTATGCCTGCTTCGGGCCCATCCCGCTCACGCGCGCCAGCTGGGACCTCTATTGGATCGCCGTCGATCCGCAGCGCCGGGGTCGGGGGATTGGCCGGCGGCTGATGGCGGAGGTCGAACGCCAGGCGGCGGCGGCCGGTGCCACGGCCCTTTTCATCGATACCTCGGGTCGAGCCGATTATGGGGCGGCGCGGGCGTTCTACGCCTCTCTCGGCTATCGCATTGCCGCGGAGTTTGCCGATTTCTATGCCCCCGGCGATGCCAAGGTCGTGTTCCGAAAGGACCTGTAGTGCCCTTCAGCCGGCGCCCTGGTCGAATGCTCCCAGGCGCTCGCGCGCCACGGCGTCGATCGCCGTCTTCAGGCCGGCATCCTCGGCCAGGAGCCTGTCGAATTCATCGGCGGTGAGGGCGAGCAGGCTGCAATAGCTGATGGCGATCACGTCGGCGGTTCGCCGGCCGCGGGAGAGCAGGGCGATCTCGCCGAAGAAATCACCGCTGCCGAGCCTGACCTCGGAATCGCCCAATTCGACGGACAGGGCGCCCGAGGCGATGAAGTACATGGCGTCGCCCTTCTCGCCCTTGGCGACGATGCGCTCGCCCGGCAGAGCCAGACGCGGCCGCAGCAAGAAGGCGATCGCCCGTTGGCGCTCAGGCGCCAGATCGGCGAACAACGGCACCTTGCCGATGAGTGCCGTCGGATCGAGAGCGACGTCGAGCCTTGGGCGGCGCTCCAGCGCCCGCCTGCGCCCGGCGGCGCGCCGTTCGAGATCGTTGAAGATCTCCTGGCTCACCACGGATTCCTCGAACAGGTTTCGGAAGGCGTCCTCTTCGAGGCGGAGCGACAGGCGGCCTAGATAGCGCGCCTCGAGGGTCTCGGCATAGTCAGGGTATTGCAGGCGAAGTGCCGCCAGCGCCTCGCCGATCCTGGCTTCCCGCTGCTTGAGTGTTTCGGCCAGAACCGCCGCCGTCGCCTCGCCCAGGATCGGCTTCAGGCGCTGGTCCACGAACTCCGCCAGATCGACCAGCATCATGCGTTCCAGCAACAAGCGCTCGAAGCGCTCGGCCAGCACCGCGGCCAGCGGCCGCTCGATGCCGAGATGCCGGTGCAGCCAATGGGCAAAGCGGAAGCTCGGCCGGAAGCCCGCCGCCTTCGCGGCCGCCTTCTGATAACCCTCGGCCGCCCCCGACTTGGCGGCGTCGCCCAGCTTGGCGGCCGCGGCGATGAGGGCGTCGCCCACGCTCTGGGGCAGGATGCCCGCTTCCAATCTCTCGAGGGCAAGCTCTCCTTCCCGGGCGGCCAGGATGCGCAGGCCGACGGACACGAGATCCGCCTGCGAAAGGCTCGGCGTCAGGCGCGCTTGAGCCTCGAGGGAAGCGATACGCTGGTCGAAGTCTTCGGCCAGATTGGCGAGCGGGACCGCGGATAGATGCTCCGCCGCGCCGAGCCCGCCGAGCCGGTCCTTGATGCGCACCAGAGCCAGGGTCAGTGCCCGGTCGCGCAAAGCCTGCTCCGCCGCCGGCAGGCGGTCGAGGCCCAACAGGCGGATGATCGGCCTGAGGCTGATGCCGTTGACCAGCAGGGTAAAGAGGACGAAGCCGGTGGTGAGTACGACCACCATGTGGCGAAGGCCTTCGGGCAGCGCCTCGTTCCCGGCGACCGCCAGGGCGAGGGCCAGGGACAGCGCGCCCCTGAGGCCGCCCCAGACGATCACCAGACCATAGGCCCGCTCGATGCGCTCGGAGAGGCCCAGCATGCTCAAGACCGGCATCAGGCCGAAGACCACGACGAAGCGGGCCAGCAGGGTGAATACCACCATCACCGCCAGCATCGCCCCGTCCCACCAGGTGACGGAGGTGACGATGCGCGGCACCAGCATGGCGGCCAGCAGGAAGACCAGGGAATTGGCCCAGAATCCCAGCTGCTGCCAGATGCTCTCAAGCCGTTCCCAGGTGTTCGGCGTGAGCCGGGTCCGCCCGATCGCGCCCAACGTCAGCGCGGCGACGACTACGGCGACCACGCCGGAGACGGCGAGATAGTGTTCGGCAAAGAAATAGACCAGATAGGCGAGCGCGAGGGTGAGCGTGATCTCGGCCAGCGGCAGGCCACGGAGCGGGCGGGCGAGCGCCAGGGCGCCGCGGGCAGCCAGATAGCCGAAGATGCTGCCGCCGAGGAAATCGTGCAGGAGATTGAGGGCGGCCCCGCCGGCCCCGCTGCTGTGCTCGCCCAGCAGCAGCTCGATCAGCAGGCTGTAGAGGGCAATGGCCGAGGCATCGTTCAGCAGGCTCTCGCCTTCGACCAGAAGACGCAGACGCCTGGGCGCGCCTAGGTCGCGAAATATCCCGACCACGGCGATGGGATCGGTGGTGGCGACGATGGAGCCCAGCAGCAGCGCCGCGGTCAACGCGACGCCAAAAATGGCGGAGAGCGCGAAGGCGACGCAGAAGGCGCAGACGATGACCGCGACCACCGCCATCAGCAGGATCGGCGCCAGGTCGTCGAAGAGCTGGCGAGCGTCGATGGAAAGGGCGGTCTCGAACAGGAGGGTCGGCAGGAAGATCGAGAGTATGGCCTCGGGCGGGATGTCGAAGCCGCGGAGCGCGCCGAGGAAATCCCCCACCGGCCCCAGGTGCCCGAGGTCGGCGGTGACGATGACGAGACCGCCCAAGCCGAGCCCCGCGCCGGCGAGCAACACGGTGTAGGGCAGATTGACCCGACGGGCCAGCGCCGGCAGGAAGCCGACGAGAGTCAGCAGCCCGACGATGCCAAAGACATAGAAGGAGACTCCCGCCACGGCCTGGCGGCTAACCTTGGCCTATCTTTGGCCGATGTCTCAGCCTTCCTGTCCGCCTTTGGGCGCGGAGTTGTGCTCCGGATTGCTGCCGCCCGGCGCCCCGGTGCCTTCCCCGCCGCCGCCGCCATCCACACCCGGATCCCGCGGCACATCGCTCAAGCCGACCGCCGAGATGCCGCAAGACGGCGTCGTCTTCAGGGCCTGGCCCGCCGTGGCGCTCCTGGGTTCGCCGTTGTTGCAGGGCGTCATGTCGACATGGCCGTCCAGCACCTCGAGGATGCTGGTGCCGTCGCTCCCGACGAAGAGCTTGAAGTCGGTGCCCCGGATGGTCAGCGTCGCGGTCGGGGTGGCGAGCTTGACCGCCTCCTTGTTCTTGATCTCGCCGGTCACCCAGCGGAAGATTCCCTTGCTGAACTTGATCGAGGCATCGCCCTGCTGACTGTCGGGGTCGTAGACGAAGCGGTCCAGCACCACCGTCGAGTTGGCGCCGAGCTGGAGGCGGGTGGCGTCCTGGAACAGGAGCGCGGTCGAACCATTCCCGGGCGTCGCCACCGTCTCGCCCGAATACACCTCGTCCCGGTAGTAGAGATCCTTGGCCGCGCTGCCGACGACCATGCCGGTGGCACCGGTGAAGTCCTTCTGGATGACGCCGCCGATCCTTGCGTCATTGGCCGCCGACGCGCCGACCGTCACCAGGGTGAGGGCCGCGCAGACAGGCAAAGCACGCATCGTGAACGACATGGGAGACCCCTCTCTCGGTTCCGGGGCCGCAAGCACCCGCGACCCCTTGCTATGGCACCCAGCAACATAAGCCGCCCACCGACCGTTTTGAAGGGCGGCGGTTTTTCTCAACGTCCTGAACAGCTTACCCCGTCTTGGACTTGGCGATGAAGACCCCGTCCCAATCGGCGTCCGGCGGCTCGGCCTCATAGTCCTCGATCCGCGCGGCATAGAGGTCGTAGAGACCCTTGAGACGCGGGGCCAGGCCGAGACAGGCGGCGATGGCTTCGCGGGCCGCGCTCCAATCCTGTCGGCGATAGGCTTCCAGGAATTTGGCCTGGGCGCTCGCCAGGGCCTCGAAGGCCGCATCGCGGCTCTCGGCGAGCAAGGTGTGAATGGTGAGAGGCTGGGTCCGCCCCTTCACCTGCACCCGATCGATCTCCAACAGCGCCATGTCGGCAATACCCTCGGCAACGTCTTCGCCGACGATGATCTCGACGCCATAGCTGCGGGTGAGACTCTCCAATCGTGAGGCGAGATTGACCGTATCGCCAAGGGCCGAATAGGCCATGCGCTGGACCGAACCCATGTTGCCGACGCTGCAGGGCCCGCGGTTGATGCCGATGCCGATGCCGATATCGATGACCTTGCGCCCTGCCTTGCGCGCCTCTTCCGCGAGCGTCGCGTTGGCCTGGGCCAGCGCCTTCTGCATGGCCAATGCCGACTTGAGCGCGTTGCGCGCATGCTCGGAATCGTCAAGCGGCGCATTCCAGAAGGCCATGATGCAGTCGCCGATATACTTGTCGATAAGGCCCTTCCTGTCCTGGATGGCCGTGGTCAAAGGCGTCAGGACCGAGTTGAGCATATGGGTGAGCGCGTGCGGATCGAGTTGCTCCGAGATGCGCGTGAAGTCCCGGATGTCGGAGAACATGACCGTCAGGTCGCGAAGCTCGCCGCCGAGTTTCAGGCGCTCGGGATGCCGGCTCAATTCCTCGACCACTGCCGGCGCGAGGTACATGCTGAAGCTCCGGCGCACATGCCGGCGCTCGCTCTCGCTGCGCAGATACCCGAGCAGCGAACCGGTGAGATAGACGGCGAACGCCGCCAGGCCGGGATAGAGCGGATCGAGGAGCAGGCCCTCGCGCTGGAAAGAGAACCAGGAAAAGGCGAAGGACGCGGCGATCGCGATGACAGTCACCACGGCCGCCCAGAGCGCGCCCAACGGATGCAGCAGAAGTATCAATGCTAGACCGAAGACCAGGAGGAACAGCATCTCCGCGCCGTCGGCCCAGTCGGGCCGCTGCAGATACTGGTGGTTCAGAATCTGCTCGAGGATCTGGGCATGGGTCTCGATTCCGCTCGCCCGGGGGTCGAGAGGCGTCGGCTTGAAATCCCTCAGGCCCTCTACCGTCGAGCCGATCAGTATGACATTGCCCCTGACCAGGTTGGCATCGAAATCGGGTTCCAGCACCCGCCACAGGGAAACAAAGCGCTTCGGCTGGAAACCGGAGTCGTAGAGCAAGACGTTGCCATGGGAATCGACCGGAACGATCGCGCCGCCGACCTTCACATTGTTGAGGCCCGTGTGGGCACCGAGAGCGGTCTCGCCGCTCGCGTTCGAGGCCTTGACGATGTAGGTCGAGGCACCCGGCTGGGCGATCCTGAGCGCCTCGGCGACCAGGCTTGGATAGATCTGGCCCCGGAAGGCGAACAGCAACGGAACCTTTCGCACGATCCCGTCCCGATCCGGGGGGACCGTGACGCTGCCGTAGCCCGGCGTGGCCTTCTCGAGCTCAGGCAGCGCCGTGGTCGCGCCGGGTGGAGAGAGAAGCCATGGCAGAGCGTCGTCTCCGGCCATGGCAATCCCCGCCTTCACTGCCGGCGTCTGGCCGCCGGGCTGATCGTTGAGGGCAAAAGCGAGCACGGCCGGAGCGATGGTGAGCTCCTTCGCCAGTTCCGCGTCGGGGTCCGGCAGTTTCGCGACCGCATCGCTCAAGGCTGCGATGTCGGGCCGGCCTTGCCATTGCTTCAGCAGGGCTTGTGGCCCGGTCCGGTCGGGCTCCGCCAACAATACGTCGAGGGCGATTGCCAGGGCGCCATCCGCCGTCAGGCGGCCGACGATGCGCGCCAGCGTATCGCGCGGCCAGGGCCATTGGCCGAGATGCTTCAAGCTATCCTCGTCGATGGCAAAGATGCGTACCTGAACGCTCGGGTCGTAGGGGCGGGGGTCCAAGCGCTGATAGCTGTCAAACAGGATGTTGCGCACCCCGATGACAAACGGTCCGTCCTGGTAACGCAGGGCAAGCATCGCCACCAGCACGAGGAGGGAGACAAGAAGATCGATGCGCCGGCGCATGGTGGCCGCAGTCTAACGTCTGTTCCGCGTTGCGTCAGCGACATCCCAGCCGCTTGACCGCGGCGCCGGGCCTAAGCCACCCTCGCGGGCCGCCGCCGAGGACGGGGGAAGACATGGCAAAGGCGAAGACGATCCTGCTTTATCCGGAGGCTGCCTTCGGGCCGGCGCTCAATTGCGTGGGCATCGCCCAGCGCCTGAAGGCCATGGGCCACAACCCGGTCTTCGTCTGCGACCGGGGCTTCAAGGGCGTGTTCGAGAAATACGGCTTCGAGGAAAACCTGGTGGACATGTCGGGCGGCCTCTCGGACGAGGAGGTGGCCAAGTTCTGGGCCAACTTCATCACCGGCCATCTGCCCCATTTCCGGCTTTCGCCCATCCGCCAGCTTGCCACCTATGTCGTGCCGGTGTGGGAGGCCATCGTCGACAGCGCCATCATCTCCCATGAGGGGCTGACGAGCCATATCGCCCGGATCAAGCCGGACGTGATCTGCGTCGACAACGTGATCCTGTTTCCGGCCATCAAGGCGGCGGGCAAGCCCTGGATCCGGATCATCTCCTGCTCGGAGAACGAGATCCCCGATCCGAACATCCCGCCCCATCTCTCCGGCTGCCACGAGAAGGACAAGGCGGGCTTCAAGAAATTCGAGCAGCGATTCCTGAAACTGATCAAGCCGGCCCATGGCCGCTTCAACGCGTTCCTCGCCAAGGTCGGCCATGAGCCCTATCCGCTGGGCGAGTTCTTCGAGACCTCGCCCTACATGAACCTGCTGCTCTACCCGAGGCCGCTCGCCTACCGGCGCCGGAAACCCTTGAACCCGCGGCGTTTCCAATATCTGGAGGGCTGCGTGCGCGACGAGGGCAGCTACCAGGTGCCGGACTTCAGTGCTCACCAGGACAAGCCGCTCATCTATGTGAGCTTCGGCAGCCTAGGTGCCGCGGATGTCGATCTCTACAAGCGGATGATCCGGCTCTTTGCCAAGCTGCCCTACCGCTTCCTGATGAATGTCGGCGACTACATCGGCGAGTACGGCGAGGTGCCGCCCAACGTGCATCTCGAAAGCTGGTATCCCCAGCCGGCGGTGATTCCCGAGGTCGATCTCTTCATCCATCACGGCGGGAACAACAGCTTCACCGAGGGGCTCTATTTCGGCAAGCCGGCCATCATCATGCCCTATTGCTGGGACGGGCTCGACAACGCCGCCCGCATCACCGATACCCGGTTCGGCGCCGACCTGCCGCGCTACAAATGGACCGATCGGAAGCTCGCCAAGACCATCGAGCGCCTGCTCGCCGACCGCGCCGTGGCCAGGCGCCTCGACAAGCTTTCGCGCCATATGCAGAAGGCCAAGGGTCCGGAGAAGGCCGCGCGCCTGATTCTCAAGGTCGCGGAGCGGGGCGCATGATGGAAAGTTCCGCCCCCCATATCCCCCAGGCGACGACCGCGGTCGGGCTTGCCGATTGGGGAATCCAGCCCGATGGGATCGAAGGCCAGTCCCGGACCAGCGGCCGGCTGCTGTGGAAGCGGGAAGCGCCGGGCGAGCCCACGGTCCGGGCGGGGCTCTGGGCCTGCACGCCCGGCTCCTGGCGCTGGACCATGCCGGGCGACGAGCTTTGCTTCTACCTAGCGGGCCGCGCCACTTATACCGAGCACAACGGCGAGAGCATCGAGGTCGGCCCCGGCACGGTGGTGCATTTTCCCTCGGGCTGGACCGGGCGCTGCGATGTCAGAGAGACGCTGCGGGTCACCTACATGCTGGTCGTGAAGCCCACGGCCGTCGACCGGGGCGCCTCGCCGACCTTGCGAAATCCCCTCGGCGCCGGGCCGCTCAAGGACTGGGGACCAGTGCCGACCATGATCGAGGGTCAGTCCGTGACCGCCGGGATCCTTCTGCACAAGGGCCCGGGCGGCTCATGCGAGAGCGGCATCTGGACCTGCACGCCCGGCTTCTGGAACTGCCATGTGACCAGCGACGAGTTCTGCCACTTCATCGCCGGGCGCTGCACCTACACCCACGAATCCGGCGAAACGATCGAGATCGCCCCCGACACGGCGGCTTTCTTCCCCAAGGGCTGGAAGGGCACCTGCCGGGTCCATGAGACGGTCCGCAAGGTCTATATGATCCGGTGAGGGCGGTTGCGGCCGCTTCGCCGCCGGATCGGGCGCTTTCATTGCGCCATACCCTCGCCGGCGAAGTCGATCAGCGAGGCCTCGTCTTGGCCGCCAGGCGCCCGAAGAAGACGTATAACCCGGCGCCGATGAGGCAGAGCGCGGCGCCCAGGAGGCGCAGGCCCGCGACCCCGGTCAGCATCGGGCCGAAGATGATGAGCAAGAGCCCCAGGATGGCGTCGCTCGCCATGATGATGCGGATGAGCCGGTAGATGGGCTCGCGTTCCGGGGGATCCTGGGGCATCTGCATCTTTCGAGAGTAGGCTCGCCGGTTCGAGGCGGGCAAGGCTCGCTTTTGGGGGTTCGGCTCCCGAATTTGTCGGCGATCCGGCTTGCGCGGGCTGGCCCGGTCCCTATATATCCCGGCGGGTTCAATGGTTTTTGGGGAGTGCCGGCCTGTGCCGCAATGAGGCGGGCTTGCCGGACAATCCGCCAGGAGAAGGATAAATGAGCAAAGTCATCGGAATCGATCTCGGCACCACCAATTCCTGCGTCGCCGTGATGGAAGGCAAGGACGCCAAGGTGATCGAGAATGCCGAGGGCGCGCGCACGACGCCCTCGATGGTCGCCTTCACGGATTCCGGCGAGCGCCTCGTCGGACAGGCGGCCAAGCGCCAGGCCGTCACCAACCCGGAGAATACGCTGTTCGCCATCAAGCGCCTGATCGGCCGGCGTTACGACGACCCCATGGCCCAGAAGGACCGCGGCCTGGTGCCCTATAAGATCATGGCCGGCGACAATGGCGATGCCTGGGTGCAGTGCCGGGGCACCAATTATTCGCCCTCACAGGTCAGCGCCTTCATCCTGCAGAAGATGAAGGAGACGGCGGAGAACTACCTGGGCGAGAAGGTCACCCAGGCGGTGATCACCGTTCCCGCCTATTTCAACGATTCCCAGCGCCAGGCGACCAAGGACGCCGGCCGGATCGCCGGGCTCGAGGTGCTTCGCATCATCAACGAGCCGACGGCGGCCGCCCTTGCCTATGGCCTGGAGAAGAAGGGCAGCGGCACTATCGCGGTCTATGACCTCGGCGGCGGCACCTTCGACGTCTCGATCCTGGAGATCGGCGACGGTGTGTTCGAGGTGAAGTCCACCAACGGCGACACCTTCCTCGGCGGCGAGGACTTCGACGCCCGCATCATCGACTATCTGGCCGAGGAGTTCCGCAAGGAGCAGGGCATCGACCTGCGCAAGGACAAGCTCGCCCTGCAGCGCCTGAAGGAAGCGGCCGAGAAGGCCAAGATCGAGCTGTCGAGCGCGACCCAGACCGAAGTCAACCTGCCCTTCATCACCGCCGACCAGACGGGGCCGAAGCATCTGGTGATCAAGCTCACCCGGGCGAAGCTGGAGGCCCTGGTGGACGAGCTGATCCAGAAGACGGTCGAGCCCTGCCGGGCGGCCCTCAAGGACGCGGGCCTCAAGGCCTCGGAAGTCCAGGAGGTGATCCTGGTGGGCGGCATGACCCGCATGCCCAAGGTCATCGAGACGGTGAAGCAGTTCTTCGGGCGCGAGCCCCATCGGGGCGTCAATCCCGACGAGGTGGTGGCCATCGGCGCGGCCATCCAGGGCGGCGTGCTGAAGGGCGACGTCAAGGACGTGCTGCTGCTGGACGTGACGCCGCTGTCGCTGGGCATCGAGACGCTGGGCGGCGTGTTCACCCGGCTCATCGACCGCAACACCACGATCCCGACCAAGAAGAGCCAGGTGTTCTCCACCGCCGAAGACGGCCAGACGGCGGTCACCATCCGGGTCTTCCAGGGCGAGCGCGAGATGGCGTCGGACAACAAGATGCTCGGCCATTTCGACCTGGTCGGCATTCCCGCAGCCCCGCGCGGCGTGCCGCAGATCGAGGTCACTTTCGACATCGACGCCAACGGCATCGTCAACGTCTCGGCCAGGGACAAGGCGACGGGCAAGGAGCAGCAGATCCGCATCCAGGCCTCGGGCGGCCTGTCGGAATCCGACATCCAGAAGATGGTCAAGGATGCCGAGGCCCATGCCGCCGAAGACAAGAAGCGCAAGGCGGCGGTGGAA
>Ga0265331_10000912_pt1 | contig 23793 bp, 23 predicted proteins | sample 41923metaG_FD_202088 | JGI IMG/M metagenome (GOLD analysis project Ga0265331, IMG submission 202088) | Rhizosphere microbial communities from Carex aquatilis grown in University of Washington, Seatle, WA, United States - 4-19-23 metaG | ecosystem: Host-associated > Plants > Roots > Rhizosphere... | reverse complement strand
TGCATCGATGGCACCTCCGGCCTCTGGCCTCCAGCCTCTCACCACCGATTACGAACTCATCCAAACCCCCGACCGCCTGCGCTGGTGGGTCAATGCTGCGCGCGCCAATGGCCATGTCGCCATCGACACCGAAACCAATTCCCTGACCGCCTGCACCGCCAAACTGGTCGGCGTGTCACTGGCGATTGCGGCGGGGAAGGCTTGTTATATTCCTGTCGGCCATGTCGATCCCGACACGGCGCCGGCAGAAGGCGGGTTCTCCTTCGATACCAAAGCCGCGCCGAAGCAACTGTCGGCGGCGGAAGTCGCCGATGCTTTGCGCGATTTGCTGGCCGATCCTGCCACGCTGAAAATCGGGCATAATCTGAAATATGATATGCAGGTGCTGGCGCAACATGATCTGAAGATCGTTTCTTACGACGACACCATGTTGCTGTCCTACGCCCTGTCGGCGGGGCTGCATGGCCACGGGCTCGATGATCTGGCGGAGCTTTATTTCCAGCACAAAATGATCGCGTTCGAAGATGTCTGCGGCACCGGCAAAAACAAAATCACCTTTGATCGTGTACCCCTCGACAAAGCCACTGATTACGCTGCCGAAGATGCGGATTTCACCTTGCGCCTGTGGCACCTTTTGAAACCGCGCCTCGCGCAACAGCATGTGACACGGGTTTATGAACGGTGCGAAAGGCCTTTGGTGCCCGTCGTCGCCTTGATGGAAACCACCGGCATCCATGTCGATTCCGACGTCTTACGCCAACAAGGCCACGGCATCGGCAAACGTTTGCAGGTGCTGGAGGAGGAAATCCACGCCCTCGCCAAGCACCCGTTCAATGTCGGATCGCCGAAACAACTGGGCGATGTGCTGTTCGCAGAAATGGGCTTGCCGGGGGGCAGCAAAGGCAAAACCGGTGCCTACTCCACCGCTTCCGATGTTCTGGAGCCGCTGGCGGAGCAAGGGCATGAAATCGTCGCCAAAGTGCTGGACTGGCGCGGACTCGCGAAACTGAAATCCACCTATATCGACGCGCTGCCGGAACAGATCAACCCCAAGACGGGGCGCGTGCATACCTCGTTCTCATTGGTCGGCGCGGCAACGGGGCGCCTGTCATCGACCGAACCGAATTTACAAAACATCCCAATCAAGAGCGAGGATGGCCGCGCCATCCGCCGCGCCTTTGTCGCCGCCCAAGGATATGAATTACTGTCGGTCGATTATTCGCAAATCGAACTGCGTCTGGCTGCCGAAATCGCGGGCATCACCGCCCTCATCCAAGCGTTCCATGACGGCGTCGATATTCATGCGCTGACCGCGAGCCAAGTTTTCGGCATTCCCCTGAACGAACTGCCGCCGGACCGTCGCCGCGCCGCGAAGGCCATCAATTTCGGCATCATTTACGGCATCAGCGGTTTCGGTCTGGCGAAGCAAATCGGCATTTCGGCGGGGGAGGCGAATGACTTTATCAAATGCTATCTGGATCGTTTCCACGAACTCCGCGACTGGATGGAAGCCACCAAGAGTTTCGCGCGTGACCATGGCTATGTCGAAACCTTGTTCGGGCGGCGCGTGCATGTGAAGGACATCAAGGACAAAATGCCCGCCCGCCGTGCCGGTGCCGAACGCGCCGCCATCAATGCTCCCCTGCAAGGGACAGCCGCCGACATCATGAAACGCGCCATGATCCGCGTGGTTCCAGCCTTGGCCGAGGCGGGATTGAAGGCCAAACTTTTGCTGCAAGTCCATGACGAACTGGTGTTCGAAGTGCCAAAGGCGGAACTGGACGCCACCACGGCACTGGTCAAACACGTGATGCAGGACGCCCCCAAACCCGCCCTTACTTTACGCGTCCCCATCATCGCCGAGGCGGGGCATGCAAGCAATTGGGCGGAGGCGCATTGAGTTAATGTGCCCTTTGCTCCTGTGCCTCGACAAAGGCGCGCAGCACAGCATTGATCCGCGTTTGATAACCGCGCCCATCGTGCCGGAACCATTTCATGATGACGGGATCAAGCCGCAAGGTGACCATTTCCTTGGGTTTGGGCATATCCAGACGCGCTTTTCCGAACCACGAAGCATCAGGCACAAACGTATCCGGATCGGTTGCAGCAGCCCGTTTGATGTCAGCGTCGGTTGTATCGCGCACACGTTTCCAATCCGTTTTGTCTTTTATTGTTTTATTTTTCTTTGGCGATGCGCGCGTCATAGAATTTTTTCTCATCTGTTCCTGCCTTTCTTGCGCTGATAATTCGGCGGCTGTTGCCGCGCTCCGTATAAACGACGAAAAGCAAAACACCGTTTGCCATACCGTAACTGCCAAAGCGTGGCTCACCATAGTCATGCCGCGTATCGGCACCGGTAATCGTCGCGCCGTCAAAAATCAGCCTGGCCGCTTCAAAATCGACCCCGTGCTTAACGCGATTGGCGGCGCGTTTCTTTTCGTCCCATTCGAACAACATATCTATTAATACATTTTGTTATTACAAATGTCAATATAAAAACGCCTTACAGCCTTACGCAGTAAAACTTCTGGCCTTTCCACCTTAGAATCGTTATAATACACATCATGCGCGAACATGCTCACGATATCGCCTCCCTCCTCCAAACCGCTGGCTTGCGGTCGACGCAGCAGCGGTTGACGCTGGGCGCGTTGCTGTTTGACGGGACGCATAAACACCGGACGGCGGAGCAAGTCTTTGCCGCCGCGCGCAAAGCCAAGGCTCGCGTATCGCTGGCCACGGTTTACAACACGCTGCACCAATTTACCGAAGCCGGATTGCTGCGCGAGGTCGTGATCGACGCCAACCGCGTTTATTTCGACACCAACACCGAAACGCATCACCATTTCTTTGATGAAACATCAGGGCATTTGTCGGACGTTCCGGCGTCGGCGATCCAGATCAGCCGCCTGCCCAAGCCCCCCGCCGGTTCCGAACTGGACCGCGTCGATGTGGTGATCCGCATACGTTCGCGGGCGTAATCTTTTACCTCTCCCCTTGAGGGAGAGGACGCAAAAACTTGGACTTACGTAGCTCTTGCGAAGTAAGTCCTTAGTTTTTGCTGGTGAGGGGGTGAGCGGTGCCGACGACGGGTACCCCCTCACCTATGAAAACTAGACGTTGCTTTTGCAACGGCAATTTTTCACTTCCTCCCCCTCCACGGGGGGAGGGAAAAAATCTTCCTTGACATAATTTAGAATTATTCTAATATAAGCCCATGTTCGTACACCGAACATACAAACCACTCTTGATCCCAAGGAGACAGCAATGTCCAAGCTGAAAGGCTCGAAGACCGAGAAGAACCTGAAGGACGCGTTTGCGGGCGAAAGCCAAGCAAACCGCCGTTATCTGTATTTCGCTCAAAAAGCGGATGTGGAAGGTTATAACGATACCGCCGCCGTGTTCCGTTCGACCGCCGAAGGCGAAACCGGTCACGCCCATGGCCATCTGGAATATCTGGAAGAAGTCGGCGATCCGGCGACGGGCTTGCCGATCGGCAAAACCGCCGACAACCTCGCGGCCTCCATCGCTGGCGAAACGCACGAATACACCGACATGTACCCGTCGATGGCGCGTTCGGCCCGTGAAGAAGGTTTCGAAGAAATCGCCGAATGGTTTGAAACACTGGCGAAGGCTGAAAAATCGCACGCCGGACGTTTCCAGAAGGCGTTGACTGAATTGAAGTAAGTGCTTGAGGGGACGGAGTGCTTTTCACTCCGTCCCCGTTGACCTGTTGCCTCAATCGACAGGGACGGAGTGAAAAGCACTCCGTCCCTAACCGCTCCAGCCTCTAACCGCGAGTCCAGCTTATGCGCGAAGGCAGTCTCCAAGCCCCCACCCGTCACGCCATTGATTGGCAAAATCCGGATTTTTACGACGAGGAAAAACTGGATGCCGAATTGCGCCGCGTGTTCGATATCTGTCATGGCTGCCGCCGCTGTTTTAATCTGTGCGACTCCTTTCCCAAATTATTCGATCTGGTCGATGCCGCGCCGTCAGGCGAATTGCATGATGTGAAATCGGAAGATTTCAAACCGGTGGTCGATGCCTGCACGCTCTGCGACATGTGCTACATGACCAAATGCCCTTATGTGCCGCCACATGAATTCAATCTTGATTTCCCGCATCTGATGCTGCGTTACCGCGCCGTGGAATCGAAAAAGCATGGCGTGCCGCTGGCCGACAAAGAACTCACCAAAACCGACCGCAACGGCGAATTGGCGAAATTCGTCGCGCCCATCGCCAACTGGGCCACCTCCACCCACAACCGTTTAACGCGCGGCGTGTTGGAAACGGTCGCCGGAGTCCATCGCGACGCCGCCCTGCCGGAGTACGCGTCCAAAACCTTTATGGCCCGCGCCAAGAATGAAGTGCCGGAGGTCAACAAGACCGCCCCCGCTTACGGCCAACGCAAGGCGGTTCTGTATGCGACCTGCACGATGAATTACAACGATCCCGACCTTGGCGTACTGGCGCGGAAAGTGCTGGCGAAACTCGGCGTCGAAACGCAGGTAGTGTACCCCTCCTGCTGCGGCATGCCGCAACTGGAGCAAGGCGATCTGGAACAAGTCGCCGCCAATGCGCGTAAAGTCGCGGGTGAACTGCAACGCTGGATTGATGATGGGTATGATGTCGTCGCGCTGGTGCCCAGTTGCGCGCTGATGCTGAAACTCGAATGGCCGCTGATTGTGCCGAAAACCGACGCTGCCTATGCGCAGGTGGAAAAATTGGCGCAGGCCACATTCGACCTGACCGAATTCGTTGTTGATATCGCCAAACGGCACGGACTCGCGGACGGGTTGAAACCGCTGGCGGGACCGGTTGCCCTGCACCTCGCCTGCCATGCGCGGGCGCAGAATATGGGTGCGAAGGCGGCGGAAATGCTGAAGCTGTTGCCCGATGCCGACGACATCACCGTAATTGAACGCTGCTCCGGCCATGGCGGGTCGTGGGGTGTGAAGAAGGATAATTTCGACGTCGCGCTGAAAGTCGGCAAACCGGTGGCGCGTAAGGCCGCCGAGACATTGGCGACCGCCGCGGAAAAGAACAAACCGGCCTTCATCGCCTCGGAATGTCCACTCGCTGCCGAACATATCGTGCAGGGCGTGGAACGTCTGGGCGACAAAGCCCCCGCGACCAACCCGCGCCCCTACAACCCCATCGAAATTTTCGCGATGAGTTATGGAATTACCAAGAATAGCCCTCCCCCTTGATGGGGGAGGGTTGGGTGGGGGTGCTCTCTCCTGTTACAGAGCGCCCCCTTCATTTAAAACCGGAGCGCATACCATGACCCGAACCCTCACCGCCGCCGACATTCTTCCCAACGATGCTTACGAAAAAATCCGTGCGGAAAAACGCGGCGCGATGATCGCGATGAAGAAAAACCGCCGCGTCGCCGTCGGCCCCTACGCCACTTTTTATTTTGAGAATTACGACACGATGTGGCTACAAATTCAGGAAATGCTGCGCATCGAAAAAGGCGGGACGGAGCAACTGGCCGACGAACTCCGCGCCTACGCCCCGCTGGTGCCACAGGGGAACGAACTGGTCGCCACCGTCATGCTGGAAATCGAGGATGAAAAACGCCGCGCTACCGTGCTGGCCACCCTCGGCGGCATTCAGGATTGTATCGAATTGCGCTTCGGCGGCGAAACGGTCAGGGCCGAAGCCGAACGCGATCTGGATTACACCTCCGCCACCGGCAAAGCCTCATCCGTGCAATTCGTCCATTTCCGCCTGACTCCAGAACAAATCGCGAAATTCCGCGCCGCCAACGCCGACATCATCCTCGCCATCACCCACCCGAATTACGGGCACATGGCGGTTATGCCAGAGATTGTGCGGCAGGAGCTTGGCCGGGATTTCTTCTAGCTTGGCCTGGCCGCGTCACGTACTGCAAAGGCGGTAATTTTCGTCTGGGACTGGGAAAAAGATGGTGAGTAATTATCTGCTCGGCCATATCGACAACCGCTCCTGCGAATTTGTGAGTACCTTTAAATTCATGTCCTTGTCCGACAATTCCATACTGCTGAAACAATTCGTGTGTTTTTTTTGCGCAATGTCCAACGCTTGCTTCCGTCGGCGCGCGTCTTGCAACTCTGCCAATTTCATCGGCATCTGTGTTTAAAAAAAAGAAAGGTATTCCTGAGTCAGAAAATTCAGTTGCATCATTAACCGCAACGAACGAGTTCACCGTCACTCTGCATCGCAACCCATCGCGCTTTATCCCCGCGACATGGGCAGCAGCCACCTTCGTCCCTCCCATAGAATATCCCAACTCGACATGGGGCTTACCGTCCATACCTTCCTGTTTAATGGCTTCAATAGTACACTGCTCCATTTTTTCTGAAGCCCTAAAGGCTTCAGGAATTGTAGCAACAAAATTAGGAAGCACTGGAGGAGGATTAAGAATGCCAGTCCGCATCATCGCAGAGGCGTAGCCAATCGGATCATAGACCTTCCATTCTTTTCCATCGAAGAAATCGAATTTAATCGGATAGAACATGGAAGGATTTACCAACATGTTGGTATAACTTCTTATAGCTCCGGCATAAGTACCACCGACATTTCCGCTCGCAAATACTTCTTTCAAGGCCGCTTTTAGCTCTGCCTCCAAGCTTGGGTATAAACGAACCAAGGGTGCCATTGTTAAAAGCTTGTCAACCCAATTGGCAATACCAGCTTCGTCAGGTTTCGGCCTAATCACCATGACTCCACGTCGCGCCCACATTTCATCAAAGGCTGCTTCGTCAGCATTGCAATCACCAAACCCAGTATCATGGACGATGAAAGCTGACGGCTCGGCATCGCCAGCCAATTTGATAGTCCTACAACTATTGTGATCACGCTCGATAATTCGGGTAACGACAGGGGGGGCAGCGATGGTTCTTGGGGCAGCTTCACTTGGCACAGACACCGACTGAGTGGTTGGAGCGTCCGTTTCGCTCACCCTCTCCGACAGTCCCCAAAATGATCGGGCTAAACTAAAACCAAGATCAAGCATCCCCCGATTGCATACCCGTCCCAATAGTTGCGCAAGGGGAAAAGAGAAAACGAATCAGAATTGTGAACAACAATTGCGCACCTGTGGCTAGAATGACTCGCGGATCAGGGTAATTCCAAATTTATGGTTAAGACGGCGAAACCGTCTTTACGATTTGTGCGGCGCACCTACAAATCACGTCGCGTAAAACCCGCTATCCAAACCGCCGCGCATGGGTAAACTGGTGCTTCTGATTCACCTCATATTGGAAAATCACCCTTGTCCCCTCAACGTCAAAAAATTCTGATGTGCGCGCCGGATTATTTCGGCGTGGATTATGTCATCAACCCATGGATGCAAAACCAGATTGGCAAAGCCGATGCGCCGCTGGCGATGCGGCAATGGCTGGGGCTGCGCGACGCGCTGGCCCCGCATGCCGAACTGGTTTTCGAACCGCCGCAACGCGGCGTGCCGGATCTGGTGTTCACCGCCAATGCCGGCTTGGTGCTGGACAACCAAGTCATCGTCAGCCGTTTCCGCTCCACCGAACGTCAGGCGGAGGAACCCTATTTACGCGACTGGTTCACGCAGCATCACTTCATCCTCATGGACTGGCCGCCATCAATTTCATTCGAAGGTGCGGGTGATGCGTTACTGGACAGGGCCGTGGATATTATCTGGGCTGGGCATGGCTTCCGTTCCGATGCCGCCGCTCCTGCCCTGATTGAAAAAACCTTGGGGCAACGGGTTATCGCGCTGAAACTCGTTGATCCGCGTTTTTATCATCTGGATACGTGTTTCTGTCCTTTGGCTGATGGCTGGCTGCTCTATTTCCCGCCCGCCTTTGATGCCGCCGCGCAAGCAGCCATTGCCGCGCATGTGCCAGAGGCCAAGCGCATCGCGGTGAGCGAGGCGGATGCCTTGCGTTTTGCGTGCAATGCCCTCGACCTCGACGGCAAAATTTTCATGAATGATGCTTCGACGGAATTACAGGATCGTTTGCGGCAAGCAGGTTTCACAGCGGTTCTGACTCCCCTGTCAGAATTTCTGAAAGCAGGCGGCGGCGCAAAATGCCTGACCTTGAAACTGGTGGAAGAATGAGGGGGGGTACAATAGTTCCCTCCCCCTTGTGGGGAGGGTTAGGGAGGGGGGCGCGACGCTTGGCACTCTCTCTCAGAGTTGCGAACCATTTTTCCTTTAGCCTTGCGGCACTATTACTTAAAAATAACGAACGTATATTCTTGTTGAACGCCCCCCTTCCTAACCCTCCCCACAAGGGGGAGGGAATCCCTGCGCACTTTATGGCAAGCATATGAAATACGCGGCCCCTATCCTTGTCTTTGGCATGATAGGCTCTGCACTGGTCGCACTTGTGCTGTGCCCATCACTCGACCTCGTGGCTTCGGGTTTGTTTTACGACAACGGTTTTTTTCTGGCGCAGCATCCCGTGTTTGTTTTTCTGCATGGGCTGGCGGTGTATGGGTCATGGGCCCTAGGCGGCGTTCTCGTCCTGATCACCGCTACTGCCTATATAAGGCGCAAGGATATCAGCCCTCTACCGCGCAAAGGCTGGCTGTTCCTCCTCCTCGCCTTGCTGATCGGTCCCGTCCTGATCGCCAATGTCGGATTCAAAGATCACTGGGGCCGCGCCCGACCACGCGAGGTGACGGCATTCGGTGGGACAGCGACATTCTCCCCCGCCTTAGTGCCACAAGCGGTTGCGACCAAGAATGGCTCGTTCATTTCCGGCGATGGTGCTTTTGGTTTCTATCTGCCTTGCTTCGCTTATCTTGTGCCGCTGTCACGTCGCAACCTGTCGCGCCGAGTCTTTTGGGGCGGCATGGCGGCGGGCGGCGTTTTCAGCTTTGCGCGGCTGGCGATGGGCGCGCATTTTCTCAGCGACATTCTCTTCGCCGCCTTGTTGATGCTGGCGTGCAGCACGGCATTGCACACCATGCTGTATGGCAAGCAAACAACCCGCGCTTATTGGCGTGAATGGTTAGGACTTACTCCGCCACATCGCTGAACACCGACGCCGCAAACGCGTCTTCCCACGTGCCTTGGGTCGCGGCGCGGCTGTATTCGGTGGCGCGGGCTTCAAAGAAATTGGCGTGTTCGATGCCGTTCAGCATATCGTCCATCCATGGCAATGGGTTCTTCGCCACTTTGTAAATCGGCTGCAACCCAAGCTGCGTCAGGCGGCGGTCGCCAATATAGCGGATGTAGGATTTCACATCGTCGGCGGTGAGTCCTTCGATGCCGCCGAGTTCGAACGCCAGATCGATAAACGCGTCTTCATGATCCACGATGGTATCGCAAGCCAGATACAATTCGCGCTGGAAGCTGTCGGTCCAGATGAATTTGTTTTCGTCGATAAAGCTGCGGAACAAGCGGATGATGGAATGGGTGTGCAGTGTTTCATCGCGCACCGACCAGGTGACGATCTGCCCCATGCCCTTCATCTTGTTGAAGCGCGGGAAATTCATCAGCATGGCGAAGGAGGCGAACAGCTGCAGCCCTTCGGTAAAGGCGCCGAACACCGCGAGGGTACGGGCGATTTCCACCGGACTGTCGCAGTTGAAATTCTGCATGTAATCGTATTTGTCCTTCATTTCCTTGTAACGCAGGAAAGCGGAATATTCGACTTCGGGCATGCCGATGGTGTCGAGCAAATGCGAATAAGCGGCGATATGGATGGTTTCCATGTTCGAAAACGCCGACAGCATCATTTGCACTTCGGTCGGTTGGAACACGCGCGAATATTTCTTCATGTAGCAGTTATTGACTTCAACATCCGCTTGCGTGAAGAAGCGAAACACTTGCGTCAGCAAATTGCGTTCGGCGGCGGTGAGCTTCTGCTTCCAATCCTTGATATCATCCGCCATCGGCACTTCTTCCGGCAGCCAATGAACCTGCTGCTGCTTCTGCCACGCTTCATAAGCCCATGGGTAACGGAAGGGTTTGTAAACGGGGTTCGGGGTTAGAAGACCGGACATGGGAAGACTCGCTGGTTGGGAAGATGATCGAAGGGAGGATTATACTTTTCTAAGGTTGGTGCAAATGATTCTAATTAATCAGCACGGGATTAGGCCAACTTCACCACCGCCACGCCGCCTTCGTTCCGGCGCAGCATGTCGAGCAGTTCCGCACCCCAAGCGGATTCCATCAGGGCGATTTTTTGTTTCTTTAGGGCGTGGTCGGTCGATAACTCGCCGCCATTACCGTAGTAAGCGCGGAAATACCGCAAGGCTTCCAGCCCGTGGCGGAGATTCTCCGGCACCGCCTCGTCACCCTCGATCACATCGAGGATATCATCGAGTTGCTGGGCATTCCCAAACAACACAGCATCCTCAATCGCCAAGACGAGGGTGGAGGGGATTTCGGATTGTGGGGTGTGCATGTATTTGCATCCTTAAAATAAAACAATGTCATTCCGCAAAATTTTCTCTTCGCGCTTGCGCGAAAGAAAATTTATGCGGAACCCAGTTGCGCAGAAGACAAAGACAGCATCACCGCTTATCGAGCAATTTCCGAAAACAGATCCGCCCATTTCGGATTTTTGGTTTCGATGAGCTGAATTTTCCACTGCCGCCTCCATTTCTTCAACTTCTTTTCCCGCTCAATTGCCGCGATGACCGAACCGCACTCTTCGTAATACACCAGCCGGTTAACCTTATTATCCGCGGTAAAACCATAGAAAGTTCCCTCACGATGTTGGCTGATCCGCTTTACCAAATCTGAAGTCATACCGACATAAAGGGTGCCAGCAACCTTGCTGGCCATGATGTAAACGTAACCTGTCTTTTCGTAACTGGCATGCATTGCGCAAACTTCACGCGTAACTAGGTTCCGCATAAATTTTCTTTCGCTGCACGAAGAGAAAATTTTGCGGAATGACGTTATTTATTTTTTACTGACACGACAGGCATTCTTCGTATTTGCTGACTTCTTCGACCATAGGTTCGATTTTGGCATCGTCGTTGGCGATAACCGGATTGGCTTGCTGGTCCGGTTTGTGGGCGCCATGCGCGGTTTCGGCGCGTTGAACCGATTTCGAACGGCAGTAATACAGGCTCTTCACGCCCTTCTTCCAGGCCGTGTAATGGATCATGTGCAGATCGCGTTTATGCACATTGGCGGGCAGGAACACGTTCAGACTTTGCGCCTGACAGACAAACGGTGTGCGATCCGCCGCCAGTTCAATCAGCCAGCGTTGATCCAGTTCAAACGCTGTCTTGAACACCAGCCGTTCGTGATCGGTGAGGAAGTCCAGATGCTGCACCGACCCTTCGCGCGTCGTGATGCTGCTCCATGTATCGTCGTCGTTGCGCCCGTATTTATCGAGTGCTTGCGACAAATATTTGTTCCGCACGGCAAAGCTGCCCGACAATGTTTTGTGGGTATAGCTGTTGGCCGCCATCGGTTCGATGCCGGGGCTTGCGCCGCCGCAAATGATCGAGATCGACGCCGTCGGCGCAATGGCGATTTTGTTGGAGAAACGTTCCATAACGCCATATTCGGCGGCATCGGGGCATGCGCCGCGTTCATGCGCCAACTTTACCGAAGCTTCGTCGGCCTGACCTTTGATATGGCGGAACATACGCTTGTTCCAGACTTTCGCCATAACACTTTCGATCGGCACATTCTGGCTTTGGAAGAACGAATGCAGCCCCATGACGCCGAGACCAACCGAACGTTCCCGTGAAGCGGCGTATTTTGCGCGTGACATCGCATCCGGCGCGCGGGCGATGAAGTCAGACAGAATGTTGTCGAGGAAGCGCAGGCAATCTTCGATAAAGGTCGGATGGTTTTCCCATTCCAGATATTTTTCGAGATTGAGCGAGGACAGGCAGCATACCGCCGTGCGGTGCTGACCGTCTTTATCTTCGCCGGTCGGCAGCGTGATTTCGCTGCACAGGTTCGACATCTTGACCTGCAGCCCCGCCAGCTTGTGATGCTCCGGAATCGCGCGGTTGACGTTGTCGATGAACAACAAATAAGGCTCGCCGGTTTCGACGCGGGCGGTGAGGATGCGAATCCACAAAGCGCGCGCGCTGACACGGCTGATGACCGTGCCGTCTTTGGGGCTGGTCAACGCCCATTCCTCGTCTTTTTCCACCGCGCGCATAAACGCATCGGGAATAACGATGCCGTGATGCAGGTTGAGCGCTTTGCGGTTGGTATCGCCGCCGGTCGGGCGACGCATTTCGACAAATTCTTCGATCTCCGGATGGCTGACATTCAGATAGCACGCCGCCGAACCGCGACGCAGACTGCCCTGACTGATAGCCAGCGTCAGGCTGTCCTGCACGCGGATGAAGGGAACGATGCCCGATGTCTTGCCGTTACGGCCAACCGGTTCGCCGATGGAACGCAGATTGCTCCAATTCGAACCGATGCCGCCGCCAAGCGCGGCCAGCCACACATTTTCGTTCCACAGATTGACGATGCCGTCGAGGCTGTCGGAGCATTCATTGAGGAAGCACGAAATCGGCAACCCACGGTTGGCCCCGCCATTGCTGAGAACGGGGGTGGAGGGCATGAACCATAGCTTGCTGATATAGTCATACAGACGCTGCGCGTGATCGGAATCATCGGCATAGGTCATGGCGACACGGGCGAACATGTCCTGCGGCTCTTCGCCGGGCAGCAAATAACGGTCTTTGAGAGTTTCGGTGCCGAAACGGGTTAGTTCCGCATCGCGTGAGCGATCCACAACGACATGGGGACCGCGTTCTACCTGCATGACATCGAACATCTATACTCTCCTATATCCATGAGTTAGAGGATGCTCTTCGCGCAACACATCAAACGACATGGATACTATACTGTGAATCCAGCGAAACTTCCACAACATCTAGCGATGACGGGTTGTGATCATACCATATATCGTGTGACTGTCACCTGTTGACAACAGTCCGAAATGAAGGCGGTTAACACTGGCTTGGCTTTGATTCCGTTGATAAATATGCGCACATATCACCGCGCAATTTTATTGCTTTCTTTAGTTGCAAACAAAGTACCCCCAAGATTCTACGCCGCCATGCGGCACCGCACACGCTACACGCTTTGGAGATCAAAAAAACCAAAAATCATACCGCCTGCGCGACGAGGCATACTAGCCGCCGCCTCCAGCCCAGAAATTGCCACATTTGGCCGTCACGAATCAAAAAGGGGCAACCGAATCAGTCTCAGCCGTGCTTTCAATTTGCAATCTGCCCCGCATTTCCTCTAGATTGCCGTGACGCTCTGATGAAACAGTACAGGATAGGTACGACATGCAAGTTATTCTCGCCCAGCCGCGCGGTTTCTGCGCCGGCGTTGAACGCGCGATCGAGATTGTGGAAAAGGCTTTGGAGAAATTCGGCCCCCCTATCTATGTGCGCCATGAAATCGTCCATAACCCGCATGTGGTCAAACGCCTCGCCGACAAGGGCGTGAAGTTTGTCGAGGAAACCGACGAAGTCCCGCCGAACGCCGTCACCATTTTCAGCGCGCACGGCGTCGCCGAACAGATCGAAACCCATGCCAAGGATCGCGGTTTGCAAGTCATCGACGCGACCTGCCCGCTGGTGTCGAAAGTCCATACCGAAGGCCAACGTTACGCCAAGAACGGGCGCGAGATCATCCTGATCGGCCATGAAGGCCATCCGGAAATCGAAGGCACGCTGGGCCGCATTCCGGGCGTGGTGCATTTGATTTCCGAAGCCGAAGACGTGGCCAAGCTGAAGGTCAAAGACCCCGACATGCTGGCCTATATCACCCAGACCACCCTCAGCGTCGACGACACCAAGAAAGTCATCGATGCGCTAAAGGCACGATTCCCCAACATCGTCGGACCGGCGACCAAGGATATTTGCTACGCCACGCAAAACCGCCAGACCGCCGTGCGCGAATTGGCGAAGCATGTGGATGTGGTACTGGTGATCGGCGCGCATAACAGCTCCAACTCCAACCGTCTGCGCGAACGCGCCGAAGAAGTCGGCGTTCCCGCCTATCTGATCGAAGACGCGTCGCATCTTCAGGTCGAATGGGTGAAGGGCAAAAAGCGCGTCGGCATCACCGCAGGCGCATCGGCACCGGAAGATCTGGTGCAAGATTTGATCGAACGCCTGCGCCAGATCGAACCCGTCGATGTGTCGATTCTGGATGGCGTGAAGGAAAACGTCCATTTCCGCCTGCCCCTGTCGCTGACCAAAGCGGTCGGGCGGGTCAAAGGCGATGAAACAAGCGCGGCGTAACGAAACTTATTTAAGGTAGCTAACAATGTCCGTACCCTTACGCCAACAATTCGATGTCGCCCTGTACATCATCAAGCAAAAACTGAAGGGTAACAAACATTACCCGCTGGTGCTGATGCTGGAGCCGTTGTTCCGTTGCAATCTCGCTTGCGCCGGTTGCGGCAAGATTGATTATCCCGATGCGATTTTGAATCAGCGCCTCAGTGTCGAGGAATGCATCAACGCCGCCGAAGAATGCGGCGCACCCATCGTCTCCATCCCCGGCGGCGAACCTTTACTGCACAAGGAAATCGACCAGATCGTCAAGGGCCTGATCGCGCGGAAGAAATACGTCACGCTCTGCACCAACGCGCTGCTGCTCGACAAAAAGATGGATCTGTTCACGCCATCCCCTTATTTCAATTTCTCGGTGCATCTGGACGGCGACGAGCAAGATCATGACCGCTCCGTCTGTCAGGACGGCGTTTACGTGAAGGCTGAGGCCGCGATCAAGAAGGCTTTGGAAAAAGGCTTCCGCGTCAACATCAACTGCACCCTGTTCAACAACGCGGTACCGCAACGCATCGCCGACTTCTTTGACCATATGATGGAAATCGGGCTACACGACATCACCGTGTCCCCCGGCTACGCTTATGAACGCGCGCCGGATCAAGAACATTTCTTGTCGCGTGAGAAAACCAAGAATCTGTTCCGCGACATTTTCCGCATGGGTAAGGAACGCGTGAAGGCGGGCAAAGCTGCATGGCGTTTCAGCCAGTCGCCTTTGTTCATGGATTTCCTCGCAGGGAATCAAACCTATGAATGCACGCCGTGGGGTTTGCCAACACGCAATGTGTTCGGCTGGCAACGTCCTTGCTACCTGCTGGGCGAAGGCTATGCCAAAACCTATCGCGAACTGATCGATACCACCGAATGGGACAAATACGGCACGGGCAAGTATGAGAAATGTGCCAACTGCATGGTGCATTGCGGCTATGAACCCACCGCCGCCAATGACGCTTTCAGCAATCCGTTGAAGATGGCATGGGTTGGTCTGCGCGGCATCAAGACCGAAGGCGCGATGGCAAAAGACATCGACCTGTCACAACAACGCCCCGCCGAATATGTGTTCAGCAAACATGTCGAAGAAGCCCTGAGCACCATCCACGCTGCCAAAGCGGAAAAAACTGTAGCGAAGGAAAGCGTTGAAGCGGCGGAGTAAGTATCGTCGACTTTGTATTACAGGGCGTTCCCTGCCGCGGCTAGCACGCGCAACGCCTTCGCCATGCTCATCCCGATACCAATCAGATTGGGCAGCAGGCTCGGCTCTTTGATGATGCCGGTGATAACCCGCATGAGGTTGATACTGCCGTCGGGATTAGTGGCGTAGAGCGTGAAGGCTGGCACATTGTGCGTAGCCTCGTCGCAAACGACGCGCACCACGGCCAAAGGCAGCTTGGCTTCCGCCGCAACTTCCGCCGCGCATTGGCTTTCCATATCGACGATGGCGCAGCCGGTGCTGGTATGTAGGCCGATTTTTTCCGCCGCCGTCGGCACCAGAACTTCGGATCCCCAGACCGCGCCGCGTTGCGCCTTGGGCAGACGCTGCGCCAACTGATCACCCCATGCGGCATCGCATCCCCAGTTGCCCTGCCCCGTCACGACGCGCGTACCGACGATCAACGTGCCGACTGGCAAAGCGGGATCAAGCGCACCGGCGACGCCGAAGCTCATCAAATGCGTCGCGCCGCCGTCAACCAAGCCGCGCGCAAGCGCGCGCGCCTTATTGGGAACAGCCGCCGAACAAGCAACCCTTGCTCCCGCAACCCGATCCGCAATTTTGGCTTCGGACGACAATCCACAGAGAATACCCAACATCATGAATGCAACCTGAAGGTCAGAGCAAGATTGACAAATTCACCACTACGGCATCCGGCATTGATTTCAGCGCGCCCTAACGTACCATTACTGGTATCGGTATAAATCTGCCGCCATGCTTCATGTTGCGATTTTACATCGATCTGCTGCAATCCCAACGACCGGACATCTTTGCCCAACAACCCAAGAACACGCACACAAATCTGCGAAGATACGCTGTCTTCGATGCGCAACAACCCCGCGCCACTGATAAAGGCCGTAAGCGTTCCATTCCATGGATTGGTCGCGGCTTTAAAACCTTCGCTTTCACCCGTTATATCAATCCGGTTGGTCTGCGATAAACGCAGCACCACATCATCGCGAATAACAACCCCAAAACTATGATCGGTGTCGGCGATTTGACGTGCGTTATCGACAATATCGATAATCTGATGCACGCCCATGGACATACGCGTCTTTTGCGCAATCGCCCCCAAAGAGATCCACAGACTTACGCCGATCAGCACCGCAACAATCCCGGCCACAACCACCAACAAAACGCTGCGGGCCGATGTCATTTGCGGCGTGGCAAACTTGGCCAATCGCCCAGCTATCGGTTTTGAAAATCGCGAACCGGCCATGAACTACATCCCGAAAAGAACAGGCGCGGCATTGCCCTGTTTCAGATTTTTGTATCGCGCCAGTGCCCATGTCGGGAAAAACGCCTTATAGCCGTGATAACGAAGATAAAACACGCGGGGGAAACCGACCGCCGTGTAATATTCTTCGTCCCATGTGCCGTCGGGTTTTTGCGTATCCGTCAAATGGCGAATCCCGCGTTCGACGGCGGGATTATCAATTTCACCCGCTGCCATCAGGCCGATCAAGGCCCAAGCCGTTTGCGACGGCGTGCTAACCTTGCACGCGCCACGCGGTTGGTCGTTCCAGTAGCTGGCACCGTCTTCGCCCCAACCACCATCGTCCCGCTGCTTGGACAAAAGCCATGCCACGGCACAGCGCATAACCGGATCATCGCCCCCGACGCCAACGGCGTTCAAGGCGCACAATACCGACCATGTGCCGTAAATATAATTCGTGCCCCAGCGGCCAAACCACGCGCCGTCCGGCTCCTGCTCGCGGCGCAGATAATCGACCGCCGCCACCACGGCGGGATGGTCTTTTTTGTACCCAAGCTGAGCCAGCATGCCAAGGCAGCGCGCACTGACATCGGCGGTAGGCGGATCGAGCAACGCGCCATGATCGGCAAACGGAATGTGGTTGAGATAAGTATATTCATTATCCGCGTCGAACGCGCCCCAACCGCCATTCTTCGATTGCAGACCCAACACCCACTCCACACCGCGTTCAATCGCGACGCGGTATTTGACGCGATCAAGCCGATCCAAGGCCATCACCACCACGGCGGTATCATCGACATCCGGATAATGATCATTGGCATATTGGAACGCCCAGCCGCCGGGTCGAACATGGGGCCGCCATTCCGCCCAGTCACCGACAACATTCAGGATTTGCTTGCTGACCAGCCAATCACAGGCTTTTTCCAAACGCGCGTGATCCGCCGCGCCGGATTCCATCAGCGCGTGCAACGCCAATCCCGTATCCCAGATCGGCGACAGGCAAGGCTGGCAATAAGCGCGGGCTTTGCCGTCATCGACCACCAGCTTGTCCACCGATTTGCGGGCAATCGCCGCATCGGGATGATCCGGCGGATAGCCGAGCACATCATACATCATCACGCTGTTGGCCATGGCGGGGTAAATCGCGCCGAGGCCGTCTTCGCCATTCAACCGCTCCTTAACCCACAGCAAAGCCATATCCATCGCTTTGTTGCGGAGCAAACGCGGCATATGCGGTTCGATAAAACGCAACACGCCATCGATCCAGCGGAACACCGGATTCCAGATGGAGTTGGTATTGTTGCCCGGCCAATGCTTCACCTGATCCGGTGACGTCACGAAGAGTTCATTGATCAACACGCCGCGTGGATTCCGCGCCCGTGGCCTTTTCGCCATCAACACCAGCAGCGGCACGATCACCGTGCGCGACCAATACGATACTTTGCTGAGGTGAAACGGAAACCAGCGTGGCAGCAGCATGATTTCAATCGGCATCACCGGCACCGCCGTCCACGGCACCGCGCCGAACAGAGCCATCTGGATGCGGGTGAAGACATTGCTCGTCTCCGCCCCGCCCGCCTTCAGGATCGCTTCGCGCGCGCGCTTCATGTGCGGGGCGTTGATATCGTCGCCGACGCATTTCAGCGCGTAATAGGCTTTGACGCTGGCGCTGATATTCAAATCGCCACGATGGAACAGCGGCCAGCCACCATGCTCTTCCTGAATTTCACGCAGATAATTCGCCATGCGTTCATGCAACGGCTGATTGACGGTGCCGAGATAATGGTCGAGCAAAATATATTCAGCCGGAATCGTCGCATCGGCTTCCAGTTCGAACGCCCAATGCCCATCCTCGCGCTGCGCCTTCAGCAACGCATCGGCGGAAAGAGAGGCGGCGCGATCACACGCGCCAAGAACCGTATCGGGCGCCGAGCGCACAGCATAAGAAACAGGGTTAATCATAGGCTTCTAACCGTTAAAGTGGATCGCGCCATCCTGCGGAAAAAAGGCCCGAATGACAAGGTTATATTACGACTTTGTGCCATAAAAACGGTAGAATTTCATACCTGCTTCCATGGCGGCGAGGCGGTGCCGCCATGTCTCGACGCGGCGCAAAACCGCCAGACTGGTTTCCTTGTCGGGCTGCACACCGGAGCCGAGGAAATCCATCAGCTTTTTCATCCCAAGCATGACTTCGGTTTTATAAAAATCCGTCAGATCCTCATGCACACGCAGATTAAATCCGACTTGCGCCCATGCTTCGGCCATTTCGACAAGACCCATAGGCTTGGCCAGAATTTCGTTGCCCTTCCACGCCGCAATCGCCGGATGATCACGATGTTCGGGATCGACGATATAGTCGGTAAAGGCGATTTGCCCTCCGGCCTTCGTGTGTTTAGCAATCGCGGCGAAGAAAGCGCGTTGATCCGGCACACGGTAAAACGTTTCACGGGCAATGATGCAATCATAGGTGCGGCTGAGCGACAAAGTCGCGGGATCGTAATGCGCAATCGCCGCATGTTTGCCTTTGCCCGCCCGAACTGAAAGTTGCATGCCGCGCGCGGCCACAGCGGGATCGGGTTCAAGGCCGGTGATATAGGCTCCCGTCTCCTCCGCCGTGCGGCGCATGCGACCGCCAAGACCGGCGGAGAGGTCCAGCACGCTCATTTCCTTGGTCAAACCCAATGGCTTGGTCAACATGCCGGTAATCACCACACCACCCGGCGTTACATAACCATTTCCCCACATTTTTTCCGAAACTTCGCCGGGTTCAGCGTGCCAATGCGTGGGATCGACCTGCGTATTTGCCGCCTGAAATGCTTGAGCCGCGTCACGGTTATGTAGCGCAGCCCCACTGATCGAAGACGGTTCCCGCCGCTTGATTTTGACCTCCAGCAGATTTTCCTTGCCGTCATGCCAGAAATCTTCGGCAAGACCGAACACATGCATCTTCAACCGCGGCAAGAAAGCCGCGCCAAGATGTTTATCGACGAGAGCAGAAAGGGCTGGGGGCATGTTCAACGCAGGCTGGCGAAAATGATTCGCAACTCTACCACGAAAAGAACCCGCCAGCCATCATGCACTGCCCCCCCCCTGTCGAGCAGAGCCACAGAATGCATTGATTTTGGTTGACGACCTTATATTGCGTCCATAATCATGGACATATGAACATCAAGCACGCCACCAAAGCCTTCTCATCCCTATCCCAATCAACGCGGCTGCAGGTCTTCCGTATCTTGGTAGAGCACGGCCACGATGGCATAGCCGCAGGAACGATCAGCAAACAGCTTGGCATCCCGCATAACACGCTGTCCTTTCATCTGGCCCATCTGAACGCGGCAGGCCTTGTCACATTCGTCAAGAAAGGACGTTCCGTGATTTACCGCGCCGATCTGGACATGTCGCAAGCACTTGTGCGTTTTCTTCTGGAAAACTGCTGCGCCATTAATCAATCCACCTGCAAGGGTATCGAAAAACTTATGAAAGACTGCACATGCTGAATGTCCTTTTCCTCTGCACCGGAAATTCCTGCCGCAGCATTATGGCCGAGGGTTTACTCAACCATTTCGGACAAGGGCGATTGAGGGCTTTTAGTGCCGGAAGTCATCCCACGGGGCACGTGAATCCCATGAGCCTCGTCACATTAAAAGCGCACGGCATAAACACCGATGGATACCGCAGTAAATCTTGGAATGAGCTTGGCACCCAGCACATGAACGCAGTAATAACCGTATGCGACAGTGCCGCAGGGGAAACCTGTCCTGTCTTTTTTGGCGCACCCGTCAAAGCCCACTGGAGCGTATCCGATCCCGCGCACTTTCAGGGGAGCGAAACCGAAACTCAGGCCGAGTTTGATCGCGTGTTCGGGATTCTTGAACGGCGCATTAGGGCGATGGTCGAGCTACCGGATAATATGGACAGAGTAACGTTCACCACCAAACTTCGGCAAATAGGCACATTATGAACGCCTCACCCTTGGGGTTTTTTGAACGTTATCTTTCTATCTGGGTTGGCCTCTGCATAGGTGCGGGTGTGTTGCTTGGCTACCTATTTCCATCGGTTTTTAAGTTTGTCGCTGGCTTTGAATATGCTCATGTCAATTTTGTTGTCGCCACCCTGATCTGGGTAATGATCTATCCGATGATGGTGAGCGTCGATTTTTCAACCATCAAGGATGTCGGTAAAAACCCCAAGGGACTCATCATCACTTTCATAATCAATTGGCTAATAAAACCGTTCAGCATGGCAGGATTGGGGGTCTTATTTCTGCAACACGCCTTCGTTGCCTTCGTGTCGCCGGAGGACGCCAAGCAATACGTCGCCGGATTGATTCTGCTCGGCACCGCGCCTTGTACAGCCATGGTTTTCGTATGGAGTCGTTTGGTCAAAGGCAACGCCAATTACACGCTGGTACAGGTATCCCTGAACGATCTGGTGATGATCTTGGCCTATGCGCCGATCGTCGCATTCCTGCTCGGCGTGTCGCATATTGCTGTGCCATGGGCAACCTTGCTGCTGTCGGTTGGAATGTATGTTGTTATACCCATTGCCGCGGGATATGTGACACGCAAAAAACTATCCCCACCTAAATTGCCGCCACTACTTGACCAACTGAAACCATATTCGGTGCTGGGTTTGCTGGCTACAGTGGTTCTTTTATTCGGCTTTCAGGCGCAAACCCTGTTGGATAAACCGCTTGTGATTTTGCTGATCGCCGTACCCATCCTGCTGCAAAGCGTTTTCATGTTCCTGCTGACCTATGTATCGATGTGCAGGGCACGCATCCCTCACTCCATCGCCGCGCCCGCCGCGTTGATTGGCGGCTCCAACTTTTTCGAGTTGGCTGTGGCGGTTGCTATCAGCTTGTTTGGGCTGCAATCCGGCGCGGCTTTGGCTACCGTCGTCGGCGTTTTGGTCGAGGTTCCAGCCATGCTTTGGTTGGTATTGATTGCTAACAAGACAAGTCACAAATTCACTTCTTTAGAAAAATAAACACCTTGGCACAGCACTTCAGACCCCGCTCATAATCTCGACTTAAAGATGGCCTCCCGATGAAGGCCATCGCTATCACGCATGTCCCGCCTCACCGGAGAGCAACATCGGGCTAACCCCAATTTTGGCGAGGGCGCGTTCCCATTTTTTGTCGAGGGCGACGTCGAACAAAAGCTCCTCATCCGCCGGAACGGTGAGCCAGCCATTGGCCTTCATTTCCTCTTCCAACTGCCCCGCGCCCCAACCGCTGTAGCCGAGAGCCATAATCAAACGCTCCGGCCCGCCACCATCGGCAATCGCCTGCAAAATCTCGACGGTGGCGCTAAGGGCAATGTTATCACCAACAACCACCGTTCCTTCGCGTACATAATCGGCGGAATGCAGGACAAAACCGCGTCCGGTTTCGACCGGACCGCCGTAATAAACTGGCAAATCAGGGGTTCGCGCCGATTGGACGATATTCAACTGATCCAGCAACATGCCGAAATCGGCGTCGTTGAACAGGCGGTTAATGATGATCCCCATCGCCCCGTTCGGCCCGTGCGAACAGATATAAACCGCCGACCGCGCAAAACGCGCATCCGGCATCGACGGCATGGCAACCAGAAGCTGTCCGGTCAGCCAATGCTCGGTGGGTCGGGAAAAGGGAAAGGATGGATTGGTATGCATGACGCAACCCCTAACATGGTTTATAAAACTAACGCAACGTGCGGCGAATCAAAAGAGGTGAATCATGTGGAAACGGCTAGGCTTCTTTTTATTGCTCTTTTTACCAACGCAAGCTTTTGCCATCTCCAGCAACTGGCAACATGACAGCATGGTCGATGCGCGTTTAATCTCCGCCGTTGAAGGCGTCGGACAACTGAAGGTTTTGCCGCTCGGCCTCGATATCAAAATGGAACCGGGCTGGCATACCTATTGGCGTTCGCCGGGCTTGACCGGCCTGCCACCGCAAATCGACTGGACGAACAGCTTAACCGAAACCGGCAATGTGCGTTCGGCAACCTTGTTTTTCCCCGCCCCGAACCGTTATCAGGACAACGGCGCGGAGACTATCGGCTATCAGAACCATGTACTCTACCCCATCGATGTCGCGGTAAAAAAAGTCGGCCAACCGGTTCAAATCGATGCCACGTTTAATATTCTGGTGTGCAGCACGCTGTGCGTACCCAAAACATTCACGCTGAAATTATCTATTCCCAAGGATGCCGCCATCGAAGGGCCGGAGGCTGATCTGCTGAATCCCGTGCGGCGGCACCTGCCGACCAGCGATGTGGAAAAAGCGGGGCTGGCGGTGGATTCCCTCAACAATGACGGGCAAACCCTCAACATCAACATCACCGCGCAAAAACCTATGGACGCGCCCGATGTCTTTATCGAGAGCCAGCAAGAGATTCCCTTTTCACCGCCCGTGGTCAGCTTTGCGCCGGATCAACTCAGCGCGACGCTAGCGGTCAAAGTAACCGACCCCGCGATGAATTTGAAAACGCTGGGTAACACGCCACTGACCCTGACTGTCGTGGATGGGGATCGGGCGTTGGAAACCCATGCCCCTTTACCACCCGCACCGGGCATGGATTCGCCCCAAGGGCATCCAACGCTTTCGCTGCGACTTGCCTTATGGCTGGCCATTCTGGGCGGTCTGATCCTGAATTTCATGCCCTGCGTCCTGCCGGTTCTGTCCTTGAAAATCATGGGCTTGATCGGGCATGGCGGCGGCGAGGCAAAAGCGGTACGGCGCAGCTTCCTGACCACCGCCGCCGGTATTCTGTTTTCTTTTGTCGTTCTGGCGCTTGTGACCGTGACGATGAAAAGCCTGGGCATGACGTTTGGCTGGGGCGTGCAGTTTCAACAACCGCTGTTTCTGATCATCCTGATCCTTTTGCTGACCTTCTTTGCCGCCAATATGTGGGGCTTTTTTGAAATTGCCCTGCCGCGCTGGCTGATGGACCGGTTGGCGTCGCATCATCCGAAAATGGCCGGTGATTTTGCCACGGGCGCGTTGGCGACCTTGCTGGCAACTCCCTGCACCGCGCCGTTTCTTGGCACCGCGATCGGTTTCGCTTTCGCGTCGGATTCGTCGCGCGAGATCATCGGCATTTTCATC
>Ga0265331_10000910_pt1 | contig 23833 bp, 20 predicted proteins | sample 41923metaG_FD_202088 | JGI IMG/M metagenome (GOLD analysis project Ga0265331, IMG submission 202088) | Rhizosphere microbial communities from Carex aquatilis grown in University of Washington, Seatle, WA, United States - 4-19-23 metaG | ecosystem: Host-associated > Plants > Roots > Rhizosphere... | reverse complement strand
GTGACCGGCGCATCACCGCTGTTGTTCACGGTGACGACCGCGGTCGGCGCGGCGGCCGAGAGTTCGACCCGCATCGGCGTCAGGCCGAAAGTCGCCGCGGCGGCGCCCCACGACAATGCCGCGAGCACCATCCCCGCCAATACTTTGCACCAAATTTGCATTGCGCACCTGCTCGTCAGTTGTAGGTCGCCGTGACCTGGACCGTGTCCGAGTAATTGCCGGCCGAAGGATATTGTGCGGCCGGAATCGATGCGCAGATGTTGATCAGCTTCGCACCGCCCGTGGTCGTGAAGAGTGACGTTGCTACGATCCTGTTCGCGTTGTTCCACTCCGGTCCTGCGCCGGCTGCCGGACAGGTGTTGAATGTAGCACCTGTCGGCCGGTCGATCTTGTAATTCAGGAAGCTGCCGGAGACCGGTTCGCGCATCCGCTTCTGCGTTCCGGTGGCGTTGGCTCCGTTGTTGAGCGCGACGCGCGTCACCGTCGCTCCCTTGTTGCAGGTAAGCGTCACCCGTGCGGCGGTGTTGGATACGGGGGCACCGGCATTGACCGTGCCGAACGCCACATTGGTCGCCGACACCGTGCAGAAGGTGGCGAGCGTCGCCCCCACCGTAAAGCTCGCGGGGCCCGCAGTCAGCGCTGCGGCCGGACCGATCGACATCCAGACGCTGGATGCCAGAGCGGCGACGGCGATATGTGCGGCGCCGGGACGATGCGCGAACACCGCCCGGACCGTACCCGATCCTCGGGACATGGCGACGGACGAACGGCGAACACGCGAGCCCGGCAGGATGCGATCCGCCGGACTCGCGCGTGCCGGATTCGTCAGTTATACGTCGCCGTGACCTGGACCGTGTCCGAATAGCTGCCGGCCGACGGGAACTGGTTCGCCGGGATCGACGCGCAGATGTTGATCAGCTTTGCACCGCCCGTTGCCGTGAACAGCGAGGTCGCGACGATCGTGTTGGTCGCGTTCCACTCGGGGCCGGTGCCTGCGGTGGGGCAAGTGTTGAAAGTTGCGCCGGTCGGCACGTCGATGTTGTACGCAAGCGTGTCGGAATTCGCGCCATTCTTCATCTGTTTCGAGCCGGCTGCGAAGTTCGAGCCGCTGTTGAGCGCCACCGAGGTCACGTTCGCCCCCTTGTTGCAGGTCAGTGTAACGCTGCTCGACGTGTTCGTTGCGGCAGCGCCGGCATTGACCGAGCCGAACGGGACGTTGGCGGCCGACACCGTGCAGAAATTCGCGACGGTTGCGGTGACATTGAAATTCGACGGGCCGGCAGTCAGGGCTTGGGCGGCGCCGAAAGGAAGTGCAAGTGCGACAGCAGCGGCAACAGCCGCAACACGGGGTGTCCAGGAACTCGACATGATTACTCCTTTTACTTGGTTATCAAAGGCTTACTGTCTGGGGCCCGGATTGCGTCGATCTGCAATCCGCCCCACGCGGTCCTTCTAAAGCAAGCCGCGTGCCACCCCATTTGCACCATTTTTACCTCTAGGAAACAAGGCTATAGCCGCATGCGTTTTTTTGTCGCAGGGCGCGGTAGTTCGCGGGTTGTGACGCATCGCGGCATCGCCCTCGCCGATCCGGGCGGCGCGTTTTTCGCGGTTTCGGATCTTTCGCGGCACGCGCATGCTGATTGCGGCGCATCCGACCGGCATGTGACGCACAATGCGGTCGTCAATTTGTCGATGCGACACAAGGCGGCGGAAGTCCGCGCCCGTCCCGGCATCTGCATGTGTATGTGCGGGGCATGCTTCTTGCGTTATCGTGAATGAGCCCTTTCCCTGCTTCGCCACCGAGATCAGGCTGCAGGATTCGCGATCGCGGTCGATCGCCACGCAACGGAATTCGCCGATGCATCGCACCCGAGTCAGACACTACGCGAACCGGATACGGGATCGCCGCAACGCGCCGCGGCAGATCGCCGCAGAACTGATCCGCTCGCTCGACATCGACCCCGGCGAGCGGCGGCTGGTCGAGAGCATTGCCGCGCGCTGGACCGGGACGCGCGAGGTGCTCGCGACTGCGGCGGGCCCGCACGAGCCGATCGGCGAGCTGCTGGTCCGCGCGGGGCGCCTGACGCGCGAGCAGCTGGAGTCGGCACTCGCGGCGCAGCACGGCGCGGGCGTGCGCCTCGGCGAGATCCTGGTGAGGAACGGCTGGCTCTCGGAGCCCGAGCTCCGCGCGCTCCTCGCGTTCCAGAAGCGGCTCGGCAAGGTGGGCGCCGACCGCGCCGGACCGCTGCAGCTCGGCAACCTGCTCGTCGCCTGCGGTGCGATCTCCCCGGAGCAGCTCGAATTCGCGCTGGTGCACCACCGCGAGTCGAACCAGCGCCTCGGTGATGCGCTCGTTCATGGCGGCTACGCGACGGAACGCCAGGTCCAGCAGGGACTGCGGCTGCAGCGGACACTTCTCGCCGTTGCGCTCGCGGTGCTGCTCGCGCTGTCGGCACACACGGCGACAGCAGGCATTGGCGGGGTCGGCGCCGCGCACAGCACGATCGGCCTGTCGGCGACGATCCTTCCATATCATCGGCTCGACGTGCTGCGCCAGGCCGCGACATTGACGGTGTCGCGTTCCGATGTGGAGCGCGGGTACGTCGACGTTCCGGGCGCGACGGCGCTGCGTGCGCTGTCGAACGATCAAAAGGCCTTCACGGTGAGCTTCGAGACGCGTGTGAACGTGTTCGACCGGGTGACGGTCGCCGGTCTCGGCGCGCCGCTCGATCTCGGCAACGACGGGGGAGCCGCGCTGTACGCTTACGCCGGCCGCGACACTGCGCTGGAACTGAGCTACCGGTTCTACCTCGCGGCGGGGCTCGCGCCGGGCAACTACCCCTGGCCGCTCCTGATCTCGTCGTCGGTCACGTACTGAATCCGGACGGCGTGCCCGCGCCGCGGGGCTGGATGCGGGGCCGGATGCGGGGCTATGTGCGGGCGCGCTGGATGCGCCGGACCTCGGGGACGCGCTTCAGCGCCCGCATCACCTTCGCGAGGTGGCGCCGGTCCCTCACCTGCACGCTGAAGAACATCGCCAGCACCTCGCCGCCGTCCGGACGCTCCATCGACACGTTGTCGATGTTGCCGTCGGCGTCGGCAATCGCCGTCGCGAGATCGGCCAGGAGCCCGCGCCGGTCGTCGACGAGAAGCCTGATGCCGGCGTCGAACACGCCCTCGATGTCCCGCGCCCACTCGACGTCGATCAGCTGATCGGGGTCGGGCCGCTGCTTCCTCAGCGTCACGCAGTCGCGGGTGTGCACGAGGAGGCCGTGCCCCTTGCGGAACTGGCCGACGACGACGTCGCCGGGAATCGGCCGGCAGCATCGCGCGTACTGGATCGCAACGCCTTCGACGCCGCGCAGCGTCAGCGCGCCGGTCTTCGACGGCGCCGGCGAGACTGCGGGCGTGGATTCGTCGCCGCCGGGCACGCGCGTCAGCGCCTGCGCGACGGCAAACGACAGCCGCTTGCCGAGCCCGATGTCGGCGAGGATTTCTAGCTGGCTTTTCGCGCCGTATTCCTTCTGCAGCGCCTCCCAGCGCTCCCAGCGGATGGATTCGGGCGCCATCTTCAGCGTCGCGAGCGCCTGCGCGAGCAGCCGCTCGCCGAGCGCCGCCGACTCCTTCTGCTGCAGGCCTTTAAGGAAATGGCGGATCCGCGAGCGCGCCTTGCCGGTGCCGACGAACGAGAGCCATGACGGATTGGGACGCGCCGTCGGCGAGGTCAGGATCTCGACGTGGTCGCCGTTCTTGAGCTCGGTGCGCAGCGGCAGCAGTTCGTAGTTGATCCGCGCGGCGACGCAGTGATGGCCGATGTCCGTGTGCACCGCATAGGCGAAGTCGACGGCGGTCGCGCCGCGCGGCAGCGCCATGATCTTGCCCTTCGGCGTGAACACGTAGATCTCGTCGGGGAACAGGTCGCCCTTGATGTTCTCCAGGAATTCCTTGGAGTCGCCCGATTCCGACTGGATCTCCAGCAGGCTCTGCAGCCAGCGGTGCGTCTCGCGCTGTGCCTCGGCGAGGTCGAGCGTTCCGCCCGACTTGTAGAGCCAGTGCGCCGCCACGCCGGCCTCGGCGATGCGATGCATGTCGTGCGTGCGGATCTGCGCCTCGAGCGGCGTGCCGAACGGGCCGAACAGCGTCGTGTGGAGAGACTGGTAGCTGTTCGCCTTCGGGATCGCGATGTAGTCCTTGAACTTCCCGGGGATCGGCTTGTAGAGGCTGTGCAGCACGCCGAGCGCGCCGTAGCAGTTCGTTCGGTCGGGAACCAGCACGCGCACGCCGTAGATGTCGAACACCTGCGCGAACGTGTAGTGCTTCTCGCGCATCTTCTTGTAGACCGAGTAGATCGTCTTCTCGCGCCCGCTCACCGTCGCCGCGATGTTGGCCTTGGCGAAGCCGTCGCGGATCACGTCGAGCAGCCGGTTCATCACCTCGCGCCGGTTGCCGCGCGCCGCCTTGATCGCGGCGGCGAGGATCCGGTAGCGCATCGGGTTGATGTGCTTGAACGAGAGGTCCTGCAGCTCGAGGAAGAGCGCGTTCAAGCCGAGGCGGTTGGCGATCGGCGCATAGATTTCGATCGTCTCCCGCGCGATCCGCCGCCGGTGCGTCGGTGCCATCGCGTCCAGCGTGCGCATGTTGTGCAGCCGGTCGGCGAGCTTGATCAGGATGACGCGGACGTCCTGCGCCATCGCGAGCAGCATCTTGCGGAAGCTCTCCGCCTGCGCGTCCTCGCGCGAGGTGAACTCGATCTGGTCGAGTTTGGAGACGCCGTCGACCATGTCGGCGACGGGACGGCCGAACGAGGTCTCGATCTCCGCCTTGGTGACGGTCGTGTCCTCCATCACGTCGTGGAGGAGGGCGGCGGCGAGGCCCTGCGCGTCGATCCGCCACTGCGACAGGATGCTCGCGACGGCGAGCGGATGCGTGATGTAGGGCTCGCCCGACTTGCGGAACTGGCCGCGGTGGGCCGAATCGGAGAACAGGAACGCGCGCTCGACGAGCGCGACGTCAGGCGGCGCCAGGTAGTTGCCGAGGTGTCGGGTGAACTCCGCGATCTCCGACATGTGGCCTCGTCACCCTATGTAGAGCAGTGCGTAGCGCCGCCGGAATGCCTTTCTGCAGGGCGCGGAATGGAACGGGTCCATTTGTCCGGCAAGGCCACGCAGCGTCGCCGCGGGGCCGGGCCGGACGTTGCCGAGCGTCAGCTTTGCGCCTTCAGCAGCATCTCGATGCCGACCTTGCCGGCGGCGATCTCGCGCAGCGCGATCACCGTCGGCTTGTCGCGGTCCTGCTCGACCAGCGCCGCGGACCCGGCGCTGATCTGGCGCGCGCGGTTGGTCGCCGCGAGCGTCAGCTCGAAACGGTTGGGGATCTTGTCGAGACAGTCTTCGATCGTAATGCGTGCCATGGGCGCCTCTAGCGTTCGGTGGGTTGGAGCATTCGTTGCAGGAGCGCCGCAATTCGCGCGGTCTGCCGCGTCGCAGCAAGCCGTGCGGAGCGGACAATGGCCGACAGGTCGTCGACCGCTCTCGCAAAGTCCTGATTCATAATAACATAATCGAACTCGCCGCAGTGCGCCATTTCTTCGCGCGCGGCGACCAGTCGCCGGGCGATCACCTCGGACGCATCCTGGCCCCGCCGCTCCAGGCGCTCGCGCAGCGATTCGAGCGACGGCGGCAGGATGAACACGTGGACGGCGTCGGGAATGAGCCGTCGCACTTGCGCCGCGCCCTGCCAGTCGATTTCGAGCAGCACGTCGTGGCCCAGCGAGGTCTCCCGCTTGAGCCACGTCGCGGAGGTCGCGTACCAGTTGCCGTGCACGTGCGCGTGCTCGAGGAACTCTCCGGCAGCCTTCAGCGCCAGGAAGCGCGGCTCGTCGACGAAGTGGTAGTCGACGCCATCGGTCTCGCCCGGCCGCGGCGGTCGCGTCGTGTACGACACCGAGAGCCGGATCGCAGGCTCGCGCTCGAGCAGCGCGCGCACGAGGCTCGTCTTGCCGGCGCCCGACGGCGCAGCGAGAACGAACAGGCAACCCGTTCCGGGCGTCGGGCCTCCCGTCACCGGCGTCTTGTTCTTGGTGTCCTGTCTGCTCGTCATTGTTCGAGCCCGCTGCACGTCCCGTTCGCGGACGCCACCGGACGCTATTCCAGGTTCTGCACCTGCTCGCGCATCTGCTCGATCAGCACCTTGAGCTCGAGCGACGCCTGCGAGAGCTCGGCGTCCACCGATTTCGAGCCCAGCGTATTCGCCTCGCGATGCAGTTCCTGCATCAGGAAATCGAGGCGCTTGCCGGCGCTGCCGCCGGCCGCGAGGACGCGCCGCACCTCGGCCACGTGCGTCGTCAGCCGCTGCATTTCCTCGGCAACGTCCACCTTGGTTGCGAAGAGGGCGAGCTCCTGCTTCAGTCGATCCTGGTCCGGATCGAGCCCCGCCTCGCGCAGCCGCGCGGAGAGCTTCTCGACGTACGCCGCATGAATCACGGGAATGCGCGGTGCGACGCGCTCGATCTGCACCTCGATTGCCGCGCAGCGCTCTTCCAGCGTCTGCGCGAGCCTGGCGCCTTCGCGGGCGCGCGATGCGCGGAGTTCCGCGAGCGCGTTTCCGACGAGGCGGTGCACCTGAAGCGCGAGCTCCTCCGGCGGGACCGTCGGCTCGGCGAGCACGCCCGGCCAGCGAAGTATTTCGGCGACCGAGAGCGGCGCCGCGCCGGTGACCTGACGCATGACGTCGCCTGCCGCGTTGGCGAGCTGCTTCACGCGCTCCCGGTCGATTGCAAGTTCGGCGGCGCCCGGGGCGGTCCGGTTGAGGGAGACCCGGCATTCGACCTTGCCGCGCTTCAATTCGGCCCCGATGCGCTCGCGCAGCGCGGATTCCTGTGCGCGAAGCTCGTCGGGAAGGCGGACTTGCAGGTCGAGGTACCGGTGGTTGACGCTGCGCAGCTCGACCGAGAGCGCGACGCCGGGCAAATCCGCGGCAACCGCGGCAAAGCCGGTCATGCTGACGATCATCGGGAGTTTTTCACCGGTTTGTGCACGATTTCCGCGCCCTGGGCGCGCCGCGGAGAGCCACGAATGTATGCGTTATCCCCCCGCCACGCAAGCTTGGGCAGGGTGTTTGGCACGCGAATTGCGAGCGGGTGCCGAGGATATCGCTTATTATTTCCGCCCATGGCAGTCACCAACCAGGCACTTTCCGGCGGTTACCAGCTGCTCAACTACCGGATCGACCGGCAAATCAGCCGCGGCGGGTTCTCCATTGTCTACCGTGCCTTCGACGAGACCGGCGCGCCGGTCGCGATCAAGGAATATCTGCCGTCGTCGCTGGTGCTGCGCACCGAGGGCGACATCGTCCGCGCGAGCTCGGCCGAGAACCTCACGTCGTTCCGGTACGGGATGAAGTGCTTTTTCGAGGAAGGCCGCGCGCTCGCCAAGATCAACCACCCCAACGTCGTGCGCGTGCTGAACTTCTTCCGCGCCAACGAGACGGTGTACATGGTGATGCGCTACGAGCGCGGCCGCACGCTGCAGCAGCAGATCCAGATGCGGCAGGACCAGATGTCGGAGCGGCTCGTCCGGCACGTGTTCATGCATCTGCTGAACGGCCTGCGCGAGGTGCACACGCACAAGCTGCTGCACCTCGACATCAAGCCCGCCAACATCTATCTGCGCACGGACGGCAGCCCGGTGCTGCTCGACTTCGGCGCCGCGCGGCAGACACTGACCACGAGCCGGCCGAAGCTCGCACCGATGTACACACCCGGGTTCGCCGCGCCGGAGCAGTATCGCGAGCCCGACCGCCTCGGCCCGTGGACCGACGTCTACGGCGTGGGCGCCAGCATGTTCGCCTGCCTCGCCGCCTTCGCGCCGCAGGCGGCCGACGCGCGTCTGCAGGAGGACCACCTCGTCTCGGCGAAGAAGATCTGGTCCGGCCAGTACTCCGACAACGTGCTCGAGGTCATCGACTGGTGCCTGCGCCTCGACCCGCTCGAGCGGCCGCAGTCGGTCTTCGCCCTGCAGAAGGCGATTCGCGAGATCCCGCCAAAGAAGCGCAAGCTCACCTTCTTCGGCAATCTCAAGCGGAAGCTCTTCACCGAAATCGGCGCCTGACGCGCGCACGAGACGGCGTTTCATGCGCTTCACGATCTTCCAGGAAAGTCGCAAGGGCTCGCGCAAGGTCAACCAGGACCGGATCGCGTACACGTTCGGCCGCGACACGCTGCTGCTCGTCGTCTGCGACGGCATGGGCGGGCACGCCGGCGGCGAGATCGCCGCGCAGATCACCGTGCGGCTCTTCATCGAGCGCTTCCAGGCGGAGGCGAAGCCGATCCTCAAGAACCCGCTCAAGTTCCTGCAGGATTCGATGATCCGCGCGCATGCGGCCCTCGGCTCCTACGCGAACCAGTTCTCGATGCTGGAGACGCCGCGCACCACGTGCGTCGCCTGCGTCGTCCAGGCGAGCCACGCGTACTGGGCGCACGTCGGCGACTCCCGGCTCTACCTCTACCGGCAGGGCGGGCTCATCGGCCAGACGAAGGACCACTCGAAGGTCCAGTACCTCGTCGACCAGGGAATCATCGGCGCCGACGACGTCGCGCTCCATCCCGATCGCAACAAGATCTTCAGCTGCCTTGGCGGCCTCGTCGACCCTGTGATCGATCTCGGCAAGCGCACGCCGCTGCGCGAGGGCGACATCCTGATGCTCTGCACCGACGGTCTGTGGAGCGTGACGAACAAGGAGGAGATCGCCACGTGGCTGACGTCGACGCCGATCCTCAAGTCGGCGCCGCAGATGGTGCGCGAGGCCGAGCGCCGCGGCGGCGACGAAGGCGACAACGTTTCGACGATCGTCGTCCGCTGGGGTCCGGATTCGATGGCCGACCTGCCGTCGACGACGATCACCGAGACGATGGGCCTCGGCGAGTTCCAGACGCAGATCGACCGCACGCTGACCCTGACCGACCGCAAGGGCACGCAGCGCGATCTTTCCGACGACGAGATCGAGCGCGCGATCGCCGAAATCCAGGCGACGATCCAGCGCTACCGCAAGTAGCACGCCCGATGCGCCAGATCGTCCTCGACACCGAAACCACCGGCCTCGATCCCAGGCAGGGCCACCGGATCATCGAGCTCGCCGCGATCGAGCTCGTCGACCGCCGTGCGACGGGTCGCACGATCCATTTCCGGATCGATCCGGAACGCGACATCGACGCCGGCGCGACCGAAGTGCACGGGATGACCTGGGACGACCTCAAGGGCAAGCCGAAATTCCGCGAGATCGCTGCCGATTTCATCGAGTTCGCGAGCGGCGCCGAATGGGTGATTCACAACGCGCCGTTCGACATGGCGTTCCTCGAGGCGGAGTTCGGCCTGGCCGAGCTGCCCGCCTGCGCCGGGCTCTGCACGAAGCTCGTCGATACGCTGGCGCTTGCGCGCGAGACGTTTCCCGGCAAGCGCAACAACCTCGACGCGCTGTGCGAGCGCTTCGCCGTCGACCGTTCCCGCCGCACGCTGCATGGCGCGCTGCTCGACGCCGAACTGCTGGTCGAAGTCTACCTCGCGATGACGCGCGGACAGGAATCGCTGACGATCGACATCGCCGTGCCCGCACGTCCGGCGGGACTTTCCGCGCAGGACGGCGACGGCGCGCATGCCGACATCGCGCGACCGGCCATCGTGATCGCGCCTTCGGCCGCCGAGGCCGCGCTGCACGCCGAATATCTCGCCGCGCTCGACCGCGAATCGGGCGGCCGTTGCGTGTGGCGGGTCCTGCCCGCCACGGAGGCGGCGCCGGAACCCCTGGCGGTCGCCACCCCGTAACCGCGCTGTCACGTGCGCAAGGCAAGCTGATGGACGCTTCGCACGCCCCGATCCGGCTTCGGGCCCCCACCCCGGACGTGCAGGGGACGCAACTCCACATGTCCCGACCCGACGCCGACGCGCCCCCGATCAATCGCGAGCTTTCGCTGCTCGCGTTCAATCGCCGCGTGCTGGCGCTTGCAGCGGACGCGCGCGTGCCGCTGCTCGAGCGGCTGCGCTTCCTCTGCATCCTCGGCAGCAATCTCGACGAGTTCTTCGAGATCCGCGTCGCCGGCATCAAGGAGCAGCTCCGCGCGAAGATCTCGCCGCTCGGCATGACGCTGCACGAGGCGCGCGCGATGCTGCACGCGGTGGGCGACGAGGCGCGCGCGCTGATCGCGCTGCAGTACACGCTGCTCAACCGCGACGTGCTGCCGTCGCTCGAGAAGGCCGGCGTGCGGCTCGTCCGCCGCACCGAGTTCACGCCGGCGCAGCGCCGGTGGGCGGCGCGCTATTTCGAAGGCGAGGTGCGGCCGCTGCTGACGCCCATCGGCCTCGATCCCGCGCACCCGTTTCCGCAGGTCGTCAACAAGAGCCTCAACTTCGTGATCGAGCTGTCGGGCCGGGACGCGTTCGGGCGCGACTCGGCGATCGCGATCGTGAAGGCGCCGCGCGTTCTGCCACGGATCATCCGCATCCCGCACGACGTCAGCGGCCGCGACAACGACTTCGTGATGCTGTCGTCGGTGATCCACGCGCATCTGCACGAGCTCTTCCCGGGACGCGCCGTCGTCAGCTACGCGCAATTCCGCGTGACGCGCGACGCCGACCTCTGGATCGACGAGGAGGAGGTGAAGAACCTGCGGCAGGCGCTGCAGGGCGAGCTGCCGCAGCGGCAGTTCGGCTCGGCGGTGCGGCTCGAGGTGGCGGCGAACTGCCCCGGGCCGCTCGCGCAGTTCCTGCTGCAGCAGTTCGAATTGACCGACGCCGACCTCTACCGCTGCGACGGGCCGGTCAACATCGCGCGCCTGTCCTCGCTCGCCGATCAGGTCGACATCGACGCGCTGAAATACGAGCCGTTCGTTCCCGGCATCCCCGACCGGCTGCGCGAGCAGCCCGACATCCTCGCGGCGATCCGCAGCCGCGACATCCTGCTGCATCACCCCTACCAGTCGTTCGAGCCCGTCGTGGAATTCATCCGCCGCGCCGCCGAGGACCCCGACGTCGTCGCGGTCAAGCAGACCGTCTACCGCACCGGCGTGAACTCGGTGCTGATGGAGGCGCTGATCGAGGCGGCACGGCGCGGCAAGGAGGTGACCGTCGTCATCGAGCTGATGGCGCGCTTCGACGAGGAAACGAACATCAACTGGGCGGAGCGGCTGGAGCACGCCGGCGCACAGGTGGTCTACGGCGTGTTCGGCCTGAAGACGCATGCCAAGCTCGCGCTCGTCATCCGGCGCGAGCCCGATTCGCGCGGGCGCGTGCGGCTGCGGCCCTACGCTCACCTCGGCACGGGCAACTATCATCCGCGCACGACGCGCCTTTACACTGATTTCGGGCTGCTGACCGCCGATCCCGTGGTCTGCGCCGACGTCAACGACGTGTTCCTCCACATCACGAGCCTGTCGCGCGCGGGGCGGATGCGCCGGCTGCTGCTGGCGCCGTTCACCATGCACCGCCGCGTGATCGAGATGATCCGGCGCGAGACGCGCCATGCGCGGCAGGGAAAGCCCGCGCGCATCGCGGCCAAGATGAACGCGCTGCTCGAGGATGGCGTAATCCGGGCGCTCTATGTCGCGTCGCAGGCCGGCGTGAAGATCGACCTCGTCGTCCGCGGCGCATGCGCGCTGCGCCCCGGCGTCAAGGGCGTGTCGGACAACATCCGCGTGCGCTCGATCCTCGGCCGCTTTCTCGAGCACCATCGCGTCTGGTATTTCGAGAACGACGGCGCCGGCGACGTGTGGCTCACATCGGCCGACTGGATGGGGCGCAACATGTTCCGCCGGATCGAGGTCGCGTTTCCGGTGCGCGACCCGGAGCTCCGCCGGCGCGTGCTGGATGAAGGATTGCGCGAATACCTCGCCGACACGTGCGACGCATGGTCGCTGCGCTCCGACGGCGAATGGACACGTGTCGTGCCGCGCGGGCGCGCGCCGGCGCGCTCGGCGCAGCAGGCGCTGCTCGCGCGGATGCGCGAGCCGGAAGAAACCGACTGATCATGGATCTGATCCTGTGGCGGCACGCGGAGGCGGAAGCGGGCGAGCCCGACATGGGGCGCCGGCTGACCGCAAAGGGCCTGAAGCAGGCGGAGCGGATGGGTGAGTGGCTCGACCATAACCTGCCGGACACGACGCGCATCCTCGTCTCGCCCGCCGACCGCGCGCAGCAGACGGCGCTCGCGCTGAAGCGCAAGTTCAGGACGGTCGACGACATCGCGCCCGGCGCAAGTGCGCACGCGCTGCTTGCGGCCTCGGGGTGGCCGGATTCGCGCGAGGCCGTGCTGATCGTCGGCCATCAGCCCACCATCGGTGCGGTCGCATCCTTTCTCCTTTCCGGCGAGGAGGCGTGGTGGTCGGTGAAGAAGGGCGCGGTGTGGTGGCTTTCCAATCGCGACAAGACGGGTGCGGCGTCGGTCGTGCTGCGCGTGGTGATCGGTCCGGATTTCGTCTGACACGACGTTCCCGCGTCAGTCGCGCCGGCGCCGCAGCACCGGCCACAGGGCGGGCACGGTGAACGCGGCGACGACGCCCACGGTGGTCCAGAACCGTGATCGTCCTGGTTGAGCGGGATGCCGCCGACGTTCATCCCGAACAGGCCCGCGATGATATCGATCGGCAGCGCCAGCGCCGCATGCGCGGCAAATCGTCGCGGCGGCTTCCCGCGGGCGCATTTTCATGCAATTGTAATGACCGCGGGCCAATATGGTGTGTTTGTCACGAAGGCCCCGCGCCGATGTCCGAGAAACTCCGCATCATCCACAGTCTGGGCGAGCCCGGGCTGCTTCTGCCGTCGCTCATCAACGCCGGCCTCGAGGCCAACGACCGCGCCAAGTACTATTTCACGCTGCTGCAGGCTGCCGCCGCGCAGGCGCAGCATCCGGATCGCGTGTCGTCCGACCTGCGGCGCGAGCGCCTCGCCTGCGGCGTCGAGGACGAGAGCTGCGACTCGGTCATCGCGTCGAGCTCCGTCGAGGTCGACGGTCCCTGCCGCATCCCGGGTTCCGCCGCGATCATGGCGGCGCTCCTGCGCGAGATCGAGACGATGCTGCAGCCGGTCGTCGAGCAGGGGTCGGCCGAGCTCGCGACGCGCTTCGACACACTGAAGCGCGCGGCGCCCGCGGCGCGCGGCGACGTCGTTGCGTTGGAGGATATCAGCCGGATGACGTCGGGCCAGCGCGCGGGCGGCGATTCGCTCCACCTGCTGGTGATGGACGCGCACAAGGCCCTCAATGCGCTGCAGGCCTCGATCGCCAGCGAGACGATCGAGGGTGCTTCGACGTACGGCCTCGAGCCCGGCGACCGTCCTCTGGTGCGCGCCTTCATGCAGGGCGTACGGCGCACCGCGCCGCTCAAGTTCGATCACCCGGGCCTCGGGACGACCGCGACGCGCATCGGCGACCGCGTCGTCATCCAGAACGACATCGGCACGACCGACGCGCACGTGCTCGTCGTCCACGTCGAGCGCCGACGCGTCGCGATCACGTACACCGACGTGCATCTGCAGCGGCTCCTCTTCTTCCAGAACCTGTTCCAGCGCCACGCCGTTGAATGGGAGGACACGCGCTCGCGCCGCGACGACGCGCTCGAGGAGGGCCTCTACCACCTGTCGCTCGGCACGTTTGCAGCGGACAGCGACGCCTCGCTGCGCGACTACCTCGCGTTCCTTGGGTCGCGCCTGGTCTTCCTGATCGACTGGAACAAGGCGCGCAAGAGGCTTCGCTCGCTCGTGTCGAAGTCCGAATCGGTTTGCCTGCTCGCATGGGCGGCCGATCACGACATCGGTCACATGGCGTTCCTCAAGGCGGGCGGCGAGCAGCTCGTCTACGACGCGCTCGATTTCGCGGCCAAGGGCCAGATCCGGTTCGGCGAACGGCTCGAGGAAATTCTGGGTGCGGAAGCCGCGAGCCAGTACCTAAAGTTCGTGCTGAAGGCGTGTTCCGAGAACCTGATGCAGAACGAGCCGGAGTCGTTCATCCAGGACGCGGTGCGCGCCGAGCTCTTCAATCATTTCCGCACGGGACAGCAGTTCGCCTACGACATCGCCGCCGAGCACGCGGCGCTGGTGGTGGAGATCGCCGGCGGCGTGCGCGACGGCCTTCTCGGCATGCGTGCGGCCGACGGCGGCGTGGCGGTCCGCGTGCACGCACAGCGCGCCAAGGCGTGGGAACGGCGCGCCGACGATCTCGTCAACCAGGCCCGCGCCGCCTCCAAGCACGCGGGATCGTCCGAGACCTTCCGGACCATCGTCGAGGCGGCGGACGACGTCGCCGACGAACTCGAGGAGGCGGCCTTCCACCTGACGCTGATGCCGTCGACGGCAGGGGCGCTTCCCACCCATCCGAAGCTGCAGGCGATGGGCGATCTCCTCGTGGCGGGCGCGCAGGAATACGTGAAGCTGATCGAGACCGCACGGCACGTGCACCGCGGCGGCGCGCGCGACGACATGCACGACTTCCTCGAAGCCACACATCGGATCATGACGCTCGAGCACGAGACGGACGAGGCGCAGCGGGCCGTCGAATCGGCGATGACGAGCGATGTGGAGAGCTTCCTGGAACTGCATGTGGTCACCGAAACGGCGCGGAACCTGGAACAGGCCGCGGATGCCCTGATGCACTGCTCGCTGCGCATGCGCGACTACGTGCTCGGCGAAGTGATGACGGCATGAGCACGCGGCAACGGATGCCACCGATGGCGCACCCGACGTTCCTCATCGCCTGCGGCGCCGCCGCACCGCAGGCCCCGACCGTCGACGAGATCGGCTTCAAGGGCTACAACCTCTGGCGCATGGAGCGGATCGGGATGCCGGTTCCGCCCGCGTTCACGCTGGGGACGGCGTTCTGCCGCGATTACATCCGGCTCGGCGAAAAGCCGATGCCGGGGCTGCACGACCTCCTGGCAGCACGCGTGCGCGATCTCGAGCGCGCGAGCGGGCTTGCCTTCGGCAGCACGCGCAATCCGCTGCTGGTCTCGGTGCGATCGGGCGCGCCGGTCTCGATGCCAGGCATGATGGAGACGGTGCTCAACGTCGGGCTGTCGGATGCGGTCGTGCCGGGGCTCTTGCGCCTCACCGGGAACCCGCGCCTTGTCTGGGACAGCTATCGCCGCCTGGTGCAGTCGTTCGGGGAAGTCGTGCACGGGATTTCGCCGGCCGACTTCGACGCGGCGATCGTGGCGCGGCAGGAGGAGGCTGGGCAGGCCAGCGCCCGCGATCTCGATTTCCAGAGCCTGCGGCGCCTGACCCGGGACTTTCTCGACGTGGTCGAGCGGCACGCGCGGAAGCCGTTCCCGCAGAGCCCGCTCGATCAGCTCGAGGCCGCGGTCATCGCCGTGTGGGCTTCGTGGAACGGCACGAAGGCCGTCGACTACCGGCGGATTCATGGATTGTCGGACGACATCGGTACGGCCGTCACGGTGCAGCGGATGGTCTACGGCAACGCCGGAGGAACTTCCGGCGCCGGCGTCGCGTTCACCCGGGATCCGGCGTCCGGCGAAAAGGCGCTCTATCTCGACTTCACGTTCAACGCGCAGGGCGAGGACGTCGTGTCCGGCCGCCGCAATGCGTCGGAAGGCGGGCGGCTCGCCACGTTCCTGCCGAATGTGCACGAGCGGATCGCGAAGGTCGCCGTGCTGCTGGAGCAGGAATTCGGCGACATGCAGGAATTCGAATTCACGGTGCAGGACGCGACGCTTCATCTGCTGCAGACACGCTCCGGAAAGCGCACGCCCTGGGCCGCGCTGCGAATCGTCATCGACGCGCTCGACGAGGGGCTGATCGATCACGACGAAGCGCGCCGCCGGATCGCGGGCATCGAACTCGGAAAAGTCGAGCGCCTGCGGATCGCCGAAGTCGGCGCGGCACGGCGGCTCACGCACGCGACCAGCGCCGGCGCCGGCGTTGCCGTCGGCGAGATCGCGCTCGACTCCGAGCGGGCGCTGGCCGTCATGCAGGCGGGCCGAAGCCCGATTCTCGTACGGGAGGGTACGCTGACCGACGACATCACGGGAATCGCCGCCGCCGCCGGCGTGCTGACCGCCACAGGCGGGCGCACGTCACATGCGGCGGTCGTCGCGCGGCAGCTCGGCAAGGTATGCCTCGTCGGGTGCGACGCGCTCGCGATCGATCTCGGCGGGCGTCGCTGCGCGGTTGCCGGCGAATGGTTTGCCGAGGGCGACGTGCTGTCGCTCGACGGCCACCACGGCGACGTCTATGCGGGTGCCGTCACTGTCGTCGCCGAGCGGCCGCTCGAATATCTGGAGCGCGCCGCGCAATTGTTGGAGCCCGCGCCCGTCGCATAGGGCGACCACGACTGCGCGAATCGCAACTCGCCCGCACGTCCGGCGTTCGGAAGACCGCCGCGGCCGGCTGCGATGGCAGATGCGGCGTACCGGTCAGTGGCCACCGCGCTGCAGGACCTCGCGCGTGCGGCGTCCGGCGAAGAGCGCGACGTAGTCCTTGATCCGCGCGGTCGACTGCAATTCAATGAGCTCGCGCTCGTAGACGACCTTGACGGTCGCGACCGGCTGCCGGATTTCCTCGGCGAGCGCCTGCACGGCGACGTCGAGGGCGGCTTCGGGATCGGTCTTGCGCGTGGCACCCAGCATGTTCGATCTCCGTCTTGCGCCGGCGAGCCTGGTGTGTCCGGCCGGTGCGTTTCGCATCGCCATCTTCTGGATGGCGATGCCGATACAGAACTCCCCGACACGAATGTTACTCGCGAAAATTGCCGACGACACATGAGCAGATGTGTCATGAAATTGTCACATTGAAGGCAACGCCTTCCGATACGGTTCCAAGTGCCTGACGGCAATTTGAATTTGAGCGAAATTCCCCTCGAACGGGGATGGCCCGACGGACTGGTCAGTCCGCGGCGAGAACGGAATTGGGATTTGCGCGAGATGACGCGAGGTTCGCGACGAACTGCTCCGTCGCTGCGCGCCAGGAATAGCGCAGCGCGTACTCGCGCGCGGCGTCGCGATCGAGAGCGAGCGCGCGCAGCGCTGCGCTGCGCAGATCATCGGCGAGCACTCCCGCCGCGGCATCGCGCACGACGTCGATCGGGCCCGTCACGGGAAACGCGGCGACGGGCGTTCCGCACGCCATCGCTTCGAGCATGACGAGACCGAAGGTATCCGTGCGGCTCGGAAACACGAACACATCGGCCTGCTGGTAGAAATGCGCGAGTTCCTTGCCGTGCTGCACGCCGTGGAACACCGCATCCGGAAAGCGTGCCTGCAGGGATGCGCGCGCGGGTCCATCGCCGACGACCCATTTGGTTCCCGGCAGGTCGAGACCGAGGAACGTCTCGATGCTCTTCTCGACGGCAACGCGCCCCGCGTAGAGAAAGATCGGCGCGTCGCGGCGCCGGCGCGGCCGCGGCGCGGGGCAGAAGAGGTCCGTGTCCACTCCGCGTGACCACCGCGTCAGGTTCACGAAGCCGCGCGCCGCGAGCCTGCGATGAATTTCTGGGGTCGGGACCATCACGGCCGAGGCCGGCGCATGAAACCAGCGCATCCAGCGATAGGTGACGCCGACCGGCAACCGGCACCGCGCATGCACGTACTCCGGGAACTGCGTGTGAAATGCCGTCGTGAACGGGATGCCCGCGCGCAGACAATGCCGCCTCGCGGCAAGTCCGATCGGAGCCTCGGTGGCGACATGCACGGCATCCGGCGCGAAATCCTCGACGAGCCGGCGCATGCGTTCCGCACCCGGCAGCGCCAGCCGGATTTCCGGGTAGGTCGGACATGGAAACGTGCGGAATCCTTCCGCTGTCACCAGCCCGACGACGTGGCCGAGCGCTTTCAGCTCCCGCACCGTGTTGACCATCGTGGTGACAACGCCGTTCACCTGCGGTGCCCAGGCGTCGGTGGCGATGAGAATGCGCATGCCGGTCCCTTGCTCAGTATTGGTGTGCGGACGCGGTCGCAGCCGGGGCGGCGTCGGCCATGGCGTTCGCGTCCTCGTCGTCCGCCGCGGGCAGCGCGCCGGCAATTTCGTGCCAGTGGACGATCCGAAGCTCTCCGGTGAGCGTTTCGACGAGCGCCGTCAGGCTCTCGACCCAATCGCCGTCGTTGCAATAGATCGTGCCGTCGATCGGACGCAGCTCGGCCTTGTGGATGTGCCCGCAGACGACGCCGTCGAATCCGCGTTGCCGCGCTTCGCGGGCCAGCGCCTCCTCGAACGCAACGATGTAGTTGACGGCGTTCTTGACCCTGTGATTCACGAACTTCGCGAGCGACCAGTAGCGCAGGCCGAGATGTGCACGCAGCGCGTTGACGTGCCGGTTGAGCTTCAGCAGGAACGAATAGAGGAAGTCGATCAGCAGCGCGAGCCACGGCGTGAACTGGACCACGGCGTCGAACAGGTCGCCGTGGATCACCAGCAGACGCTTTCCGTCCGCCGTCGTGTGGATCGCCTCGTCCTGGATCACGATGTCGCCCAGCGCGAATCCCAGGTAGTGACGCGCCGCCTCGTCGTGGTTGCCCGGAATGTAGACGACGCGGGTGCCCTTGCGTGCCTTGCGCAGCAGCTTCTGGATGACGTCGTTGTGCGACTGGTGCCAGAACCAGCGACGGCGGAGCTGCCACCCGTCGACGATGTCGCCGACGAGATACAGGTAGTCCGATTCCGTGCGGCGCAGGAATTCCAGCAGCGCGTCGGCGCGACAGCCGGGCGTGCCGAGATGGATGTCGGAAATGAAGATCGCGCGGAACCTGAGCTTCGCGCCCGGGCCCCTGCTGCCTGTCGTCGCGGCCGCGCCGTCGAGCATCGCGCGCAATGCGGCCGGCATCGCTTCGGGGGGCGTGCGCCGCGCCCGCGCCCCCATCGTTACCGGGCCGGTTTCCGCGGTGGTCGCATGAGGCCCGTCGGCGTGCGCGTCGCCGAAGACGCGGGCGCCCTCCCGAGCGTTGCAGCGCGCTCGAGGACTTCGAGCAATCTCGCAGTTTGCATTCGCATTTCGTTGAACCGGCTCCTTATCTGTGTTCACAGTACGGGAGGGATGCGACACGCGCGTGAAGAAAAGATGACGGCGGCGTGACGGGCATTGCCGCGAATGCGTGTGGGGCCTGCTGTCTTCGTATGGAAACGTTTCGCGTTCAGGATGGCGCTACGCGGGACCTCCTGCCGCGAGCCGCACCTTCGGGCCGCCCGCCTTCTTCCAGGGCGGCCCGCTTATTTTCCCGGACCGATGCGAAACCTTGCGGACTGCTCACTTGCCATCGTCGTCGGCGCCGCCGACATCGGCTCGGCGACCGCGGTCGCGCTGCACCGCGCGGGCTATGCCGTCGTGCTGTGCGAGGAGGTCGATCCGGCGTGGCCGCGCCGCGGGATGGCGTTCACGAACGCCTGGTATATCGGCAGCGCCGAGCTGGAGAATGTGGGCGCGGTGTTCTGCGCGAGTGCGCGCAGCATTCCCACCGTGCTCGCGCGAAGCCGGATGATCGTGGCGACGACGTGGTCCTGGTCCGGCGTTGCGGCCGCGCTGCCGCCGGCAGCCGTCGTGCATGCGCACTGGCGGGGGCGTCCGGTCGATGATTTGCGCGCACCCGATCCGCTGCAGTGGGTGACGATAGGCATCGGCCCCGGCTTCGTTGCCGGACAAAGCGTCGATTTCGTCGTCGAATCCGCACCGGGGCCCGCGCTCGGCACGGTGATTCGTGCCGGCCCGGCTGCGTCGCTCTGCGAGGATGCGCAGGAGCAAGCATGTGCTGGCGACGCATCGTTCTTGCACGCGCCCATCGGTGGGCGCTTCATGACGGAGCGCCGCATAGGAGCGGCAGTGCTTCGCGGAGAGATCGTCGGCGCGATCGGCGTTGCGCCGGTCGCGGCGCCCGTCGCGGGCGTCCTGCGCGGCCTCACGGCACGCGGCGCGCGCGTCATGGCCGGAGCGCGCATCGTCGAAATCGACCCGCGTGGAGATCCTGCGGCGTGCTTCGGGATCGGCGAACGGTCCCGCGTGATCGCGCAGAGCGTGGTTGCCGCACTCGCGTGCGAAGTCCCTGTGCGGGAACACATCGACTCGGCGCTCTTGCGGACTCTTGGCTAGAGGTTCAGCGCGCGCGCAACGGCTGGCCCGCAGCCGCCCACTCGGCGCGTTCCTTCGCGAGCAGGTGCAGCGTGAGCGGGTGGGACTTCAGCCAACGCGCCGGCACGCCGAGGGCGCGTCCCGGACTCATCTTCAGGACGATTCGCGGCGCATCGATAGGCCGGCGCGCGTGATGAAACACCACGGCGAGGCGCAGCGCAATGAGTCGCGCACGGAATTCCGGATCGGACAGCGCGGGCGCCACCTTCGCGAGTCCGCCGCGGCAGCCAAGCACGAGCAACGCGAGGTCGCGCTGCTCGCGCGACGAGAATCCCGGCATGTCGGCGTTCTGCACGATGTACGCGCCGTGCTTGTGATAGCCGGTGTGCGACACCGAGAAGCCGGTCTCGTGCAGCAGCGCCGCCCACTCGAGTCGCTGTGCGGCGGCGGGGTCCGGCGTGCGGACCGCGCTGCGGTAGAGCGCGACCGCCATCGATGCGACGCGCTCCGCGTGCTCGCGGTCGATCCGGTAGCGGACGAGGAACTGCTCGACCGTCGCCGCCCGCTCGTCGCGGTGCACGGTCCGTCCAAGCAGATCGTAGAGCACGCCGAGACGAAGCGCGCCGCCGACCGGATTGATGCGCTCGACGCCGAGCTCGCCGACCGCGGCCGCCATGATCGCGAGCCCGGCGGCCAGCACGGGGGCGCGCTCCGGCTTCAACGCCGCGAGGGCGAGCCGCTCGATGTGGCCGCAGCCGATCATCCGCTTGCGCAGCCGCGCGAGGCCGTCCGGCGTGATTCCGGCGGCGGAGAGTCCGTTCTGCTCGAGGATCTCCGCGAGCGCCAGCGCCGTGCCGGAGGAGGCGTAGGCGGCGCTCCAGTGCCCGCGCCCGAACTCCGTCGCGATCACCTCGATTTCCGCGCGTGCGACGGTATCGGCCTCGGCGAACGCGGTCGCCGTCAGTCGGCCGGTGGCGAAGAAGCGCTTGGTCAGGCCGACGCAGCCGATCTTCAGCGAATCGAGCTTCAGCGGCGTGTGGCCCCGGCCGATGATGAACTCGGTCGAGCCGCCGCCGATGTCGACGACAAGACGCGGCTCGGTCGTCGCCGGCAGCACGTGGGCGACGCCGTTGTAGATGAGGCGCGCCTCCTCGTGACCGGTGATGACGTCGATCGGGAAGCCCAGCGCGTGCTCGGCCCTCGGCAGGAATGCCGCGGCGTTGGTCGCAAGCCGGAAGGTGTTCGTCGCGACCGCGCGCACGGCCGAGGGATGCAGCCCGCGGATGCGCTCGCCGAAGCGCGCCAGGCATGCGATCGCCGCGCGCCGTGCCTCGGCCGTCAGCCGACCCCTGTCGTCGATGCCGGCGCCGATGCGCAGCGTCTCGCGCCACGTGTCGAGGCGGTAGATCTGGTCGCCCTCGACGCGGCCGATCTCCAGCCGGAAGCTGTTCGACCCCATGTCGACGACGGCGAGCGTGGCGGCGGTGAGCGGCGTGCGCGGCATGGCGTCGGTAGACTATCAGAACCGGCGCCGCGAACGCATATGCGGCACGGCGCCGCGGTTTCCGCGGCGGGACCTTTCCTGTTACGCTCGAACGATCGCAACACCGCGCGCCGCCGCGACTCAATCGTGCCCGTCGACTACCTGCAGAAGATCCTGACCGCCAAGGTCTACGACGTCGCGATCGAGTCGGCGCTCGATCACGCGCCGATCCTGTCGCACCGCCTCGGCAACCGCGTGCTGCTGAAGCGCGAGGACCAGCAGCCGGTGTTCTCGTTCAAGCTGCGCGGCGCGTACAACAAGATGGCGAATCTCAGCGTCGCGGAGCGCGCGCGCGGCGTCATCGCGGCCTCCGCCGGCAACCACGCGCAGGGCGTCGCCCTGGCGGCCCAGACGCTCGGGTGCAAGGCGACGATCGTGATGCCGGTGACGACCCCGCAGATCAAGATCGCCGCGGTCGAGAGCCGCGGCGCCAAGGTCGTGCTGCAGGGCGATTCGTACAGCGACGCCTATGCCCATGCGCTCACGCTGCAGAAGAAGCTCCGCGCGACGTTCGTGCACCCCTACGACGACCCCGACGTGATCGCGGGGCAGGGGACGATCGCCGTCGAGATCCTGCGCCAGTGCCAGGGGCCGATCGACGCGATCTTCGTCGCCGTCGGCGGCGGCGGCCTCATCGCCGGCATCGCGTCCTACGTGAAGCGCGTGCGGCCGGACATCAGGGTGATCGGCGTGCAGCCGGTCGACTCTGACGCGATGACGCGCTCGCTCGAGGCGGGCCGTCGCGTCGCGCTCCCGCATGTCGGGCTCTTCGCCGATGGCGTCGCCGTGAAGCAGGTCGGCGTCGAGACGTTTCGCATCGCGCGAGAGCTGGTCGACGAGATGGTGCGCGTCGACACCGACGCGATCTGCGCCGCGCTGAAGGACGTGTTCGAGGACACGCGCTCGATCCTGGAGCCCGCGGGCGCACTGTCCGTCGCCGGGATGAAGGCGTGGGTCGAGCGGCACAAGACGAAAGGCCGCACGTACGTCGCGATCGCCTGCGGCGCCAACATGAACTTCGACCGGCTGCGCTTCGTCGCCGAGCGCGCCGAGCTGGGCGAAGAGCGCGAGGCGATCCTTGCCGTCACGATCCCCGAGCATCCGGGCAGCTTCCGCGAATTCTGCCGCCTGCTCGGCAAGCGCTCGGTGACCGAGTTCAACTATCGCTACGCGGATCCGCGCATTGCCCATCTCTTCGTCGGCATCGAGGTCGCGAACCGGCGCGAGACCGAGCAGCTGCTGGCCGAGCTGAAGCGGCACCGGATCGACGCCTACGACCTCACCGACAACGAGATGGCGAAGCTGCACGTGCGCCATCTCGTCGGCGGCCACGCGCCCGCGGCCGAGCACGAAAGCATCTACCGGTTCGAGTTTCCCGAGCGGCCCGGCGCGCTGATGCGCTTCCTCAACAGCATGAGCCGCGGCTGGAACATCAGCATGTTCCACTACCGCAACCACGGCGCCGACTACGGCCGGGTGCTGGTGGGAATGCAGGTCCCGCCGTCGGACCGGCGCGCATTTCGCGCGTTTCTCGACGAGCTCGGCTACGACTGGGTCGATGAGACGGCCAATCCCGCGTACCGGATGTTCCTCGGTCGCTAGGTGTGGGGTTTAGGTGTGGAGTTTCAGCATGTTGTTTCCGCGACGCATGAATCCTGTGCATCCGTCGTTCCCGCGAAAGTTCGAACCCAGCGGCGTAGAGGGAGGACATCGCGGAAGCGAATTCTGCGACACCGGGTCCCCGCCGGAGCCTGCCGTCGAGTGCCGCAGTCGGGGCGGGGACGACGAAAAGGGGCATGCGCGGGCGGCATGCGCTCCGGAAACGATCTCCTGAGGCTCTACAGCTAGGTCTCGCCCGAGCGCGCGAGTCGCGTCGGCGGCCGCGGAGTGTCTTCTCCGGAGCAGCGCGGAAGGGTTCATCCCCTTCGGCGGCTTTCGCCGCCCTTGCGCGAACGGACGCGCGGCGTCCGCCCCTGCCGCGGCACGGCAGTTTCGGCGGGGAAAACTTGTTCCGGTGTTGCAAAAACGGGCGGATGAGGCTGCCGAAGCCGATTCCGGCAAGGTTTATGCTCTAGGCAACAGGCTTCGGTCATGGCAAACTTGCCCCGGGACGCGCGGCGCCCAATTGGCGTGGCGCCGGCGCGGAGGGGCCCGAACGGGAGAATACGTTGGCGGAGCCGAATACACTGTCTGGCGTCAAGGTAATGGTGATCGACGACTCGAACACCATCCGCCGCAGCGCCA
>Ga0265331_10000905_pt1 | contig 23865 bp, 18 predicted proteins | sample 41923metaG_FD_202088 | JGI IMG/M metagenome (GOLD analysis project Ga0265331, IMG submission 202088) | Rhizosphere microbial communities from Carex aquatilis grown in University of Washington, Seatle, WA, United States - 4-19-23 metaG | ecosystem: Host-associated > Plants > Roots > Rhizosphere... | reverse complement strand
TCTCCGGTTTCAACCGGAAGAGCCTGCGCATCCACCAGCGCAATCAGCCTCTGGAGCGTGCGCCAAGCGCGCTGATCGGCGAGGGGCAGGAACTTCTCGGCGGGTTGGTTGGGCACTTTGGCCGCCGCCTCTAGGGCGTGGACTTCTTCGGCCGGGCGCAGACGCCGGTGATAGAAATCGGCCAGGGCCAGTTGACCCGCTCCGGGGTCGGCCGCCAGCTTCGCCTGCTGGATCCAATCGGCCTCCGCCGCAGCCGCGTCGAGCTGCTCCTCGGCGGCGCGCGCTCGGAGCGCGTAGAGTTCTGCGTCGTTGGGCGCGGCCGCGATCAGTTGGGTGAGGGACGCGCGCGTCTGGGCCGGATCGCGCCGCACCGTGACGGCGCCTCCGGGCATGGAGACGGTGGTGACGAAGACGCCCTCGAAGCGTTTCACCGCCGGAATGTTCTGGAACCAGCGCGGCAAATCGGCGCGGGCCGCGAGCCCGGCGAGAATCAGCACTGCAACCGCGCCCAGAGACTTACGGGAGGATTTCAAGCGGCACCTCCTGGCTTCCGATGTTGTGTGCGAAATCTTCGGCCGTCACCGTGAGCACGTATTGGCCCGGCGCAAGCTGCGCGGGCACGGCGAACTCGCCGACGTTGGCCTGCTCGGCGGCGTTCCAGCGCAGGCTGACCGGGCCGACGCCGAACATGCGCGCCACCACGGTCCGCGTCGTATTCGAGGCGCCGACCTTCAGCCGAACCATTTCTCCGCGGCCGAAGCGGCGCTTGTCCAGGTGCACCCGCACCAGCGGCGTCTTGCTCGCGATCACGAAGGTCTTCGATTCGCGGTAGACGTGCCCGGCGCGGTCTCGCATGATCAGTCGAACGGAGTACGTGCCGTCGTTCATGTCCACCGGCGCCAGAAAGCGCGTCTGCCAGGTGTCCTCTTCGGGCAGGTAGCGCAGCGGCTTGACCAGGCCGAACGGGAACAGCGCCACGATGGACGCGATCGAAGGATCGGTCTTCACGCGCAGCACCGGGTCGCCGGGCCGGATCAGCCGCGGCCGCAACAGCGCGCGGGGCGCCGCCAGAAACGACGTGTAGGGCGTCACGAACTTGTACTTGCGCGCCAGGCGGATGATTTCGTCGATGGTGGCGCGGTCCTCGCCTTCGCGCGCGATCTTGTCAAGCAGCGCGTCCACGCGGGCGCGGGCCCAGGTGCGCGGCAGTTGCGGATGGTCCGCGCTCTCGGCGGGCAGCGTCGCCTTGTCACGCATCTCGAAAGGCTTGCCGTCGCGGCTGCCGCGGGCGGTGAAGGCCGCCGGGCCGGGCTTTGCGTACTGGCCGACCCAGCGCTCGATGGAGCCCGTGAATACGGTGCTCTCGAGCGGATAGACCATATCAAAATTGGCCGCGGGCTCGGCGGCGAGCGCGAGGCCCTCCACCGGCTTGCGGCCGAACTTAGCCACCCACGCGCCCAACTTGAAGTCGGCGGGCTCGGTGGAGCGCACCCATTCGAGGACACCCTCGTGTTGAGCCAGCATTTTGAACAGCGGCATGTTGGCGTCGTCGCCCACGGCGAACAGGAACGTTCGCGGTCGCCTCGGCGCGGCCTTCCACCGGGCGGCGTAGGCGTCGGCCAGTTTGCTATTCGCGATCCGGCCGCGCGTGGCGTCTCCATCGGAGAGCAAAACCAGGTAGGGCTCGAAACCCGCCGCGGCCGGTTGGGCGAGTGCGGCGTCCAAAGCTCGCTCCAGGTCCGTGCCGCCGCGCAGGCTGCTCGCCTTCACGAAGGCCAGCGCCTTTTCGACGGCAGCGGTGTCGGCCCCGACCGGCGCGGGTGCGAGCGCCTGCACCTCGGAGTTGAACAGGATCAGGTTGAACCGGTCCTGCGGCCGCAGCGCGCGCAGCAGCGTCTCCAGCGCCTGAAAGCTGCGCTCCAGCTTTTCCCACTGCATGGAGAGCGAATTATCGAAGAGGATCACGATGCTGCGCGGAACGCCTTGGGCCGTTGCGGCCGCGCCTTGCGTCAGGAGCGCCGAGGCCTCGAAGAACCCCGGTTCGCCGGCGTCGCGGTGCGCTATGACTTCGAGTTGCTCGGCGTGGGACGGGTCGATGCCGTACCGAACGGCGAAGTCCTCGGTGAACGCTACCTTTTTCCCCTCGAACGAGGCCTTCACGAGATTCGGCGTCTGTTGCTCGATGCGCAACGGGAACACCTTGCTCACGCTTTCGAAGTTCGAAATCGCGTGCGAGGAATGCAGTTCGAAATCGATGTGAATCAGGCCTGCCTGCTGCGCCTGGTAGGCGTCCGGCCGCAGCGGAATCGCGAACATCGAGTGCAGGTCTTCGACCGGGATGATCTCGTGATACTCCATCTCCACGCGCTTGGCGCCGTAGGCCGGAATGGGCACGATGCGCGCGCTGAAGACGGCCGACCGCGTCGCCTCGTCCGAACCGCGCTCGCCCTGCTGGAGCAGGCCGGGATCGATGGCCTGGGCGCGCGCCTGCTCGTAGATCTCTTCGGCCCTGCGGCGCTCGAGGATCACGCCCGGAATGCGCGTCACGTCGTCCCACACCGCAAAGTCGGAGACCGAGGCGCGGCCCGGGAGCGCGAACAGGTAGTTGCCTTCGAGCACCTTGTCGTGATGGCTGGCGAAGATCTGCCGGATCGCCACACGCGCGTCGCCGTCGTCGATGCGCACCACGATCCACATCTCCTCGAGCGAGAGCACGCTCGCATCCGGCTGCTGCCGGTTCGAGGGGATGATGATGCCGGCGTCGCCCCACAGCAGTGCCGGTAGAAGCAGGAGCAGGAGAGGTCTCATCGCATGTCTTCCCGGAAGCGGACCAGCCCGTTGTCGGTGCCCGCATAGATGTAGCCGTCGTGCGCCACCAGCGCTGTGACGTTGGGCGAGGGCAGGCCGTCCCTCACGTTGTGCCACCGCCCGCGGGCGCGGTCGAAGACGTAGAGGCCGCCGCCGAGCGAACCTGCGTACACGGCGCGATCCGTGGCCGCCATCGAGTTCGGATTCACCTCGAAATGCGCGTCCAGATCGGCGAAGCCGTGCCAGCGGCCGGAAGAATCGAAGCGCAGCACGCCCGCGCCATAAGTTCCCACGAACCACTCGTCCCCCGCGGGCGCGATGGCGGTGATCCAGTTGTGCCGCAGCCCCGAGTTGGCGGTGGTGTAGTTGGTGCGCACCGCATCGCCATCGAGCACCGAGAGCCCGCCCAGCGTGCCTACCAGCAGCCGGCCGCCGGCCGCCGCGAGCGTGTAAGCGTGGTTGTTCACCAGGCCGTGAAACGCGTAGAGGCTGCGCGCGCCGGCGCCATCGAGAAACGTAATTCCGGCGGGCGTCGCCACGATCATGCCGCCGGGACGCACCAGAATGTCGGTGACTTGGTTGGCGATCAGTCCCTGTTCGCGACCCAGCACCTGGCGCTCGCTGCCGGCGGCGTCGAACAGCACCAGCCCGTTGGCGGTGGCGGCCGCCGTGATGCCGCGCGCGGGGTCGTGGACGATTCGGTTGATACAAAAAATGTGGCTGTCCTCGCGGTGCGAGGCGCGGTCGAGACCGGGCTCGAGAATGTCCAGGCCGCGGTCGAAGTAGCCGACCCAGAGCCGGCCCGCCGCGTCGAAGGCCAGCGCGGAGATGTTGCGGTCCGCGAGCACGGCCGCGCCGCGATCGAGCACGCGTTCGAAGCCGCCGCCGCGGCTCGATGCCCGATACAGGCCGTCCGAAGCCAGGGCGTAGAGCGTATCGTCCATCACCATCAGCCGCTCGATCGCTCCCGCCAGCGCCTCGCCCGCGTGCCGGGCGGGGCGGGGACGGCCGGGAGCGAGCGGGACCTCGATGACGCCTTCCTCGAGCGTTCCGATCACCAGGGTGTCACCCCGCACCAGCAACGATTGCGCGAAGACTCCCTGCGCGAGAACGCGCGTGAACCGGCCGCCCACGAACTCGGCGACGCCTAGCGGTGTCCCGGCGTAGGCCGCGTCGCCGGCCAGCGCGATCGAGAGTATGCGGGCATCCGGCAGTCCCTCGGACTCGCCGAACCGGTCCACTTGGCCGGCGTGCCAATGCAGCAGGCCGTCGTTCACGGTGCCGGCCCACACGCTGGCCTCATCCCCGGCGAGCGCGCTGACCTGTAAAGCCGCGAGCTCAGGGTGAAACGGCGCGATCCGCTTGCCGTCATACACCACCACGCCGTTCCGGGCTGTTCCGAGGAGAATGCGGCCGGTTGAGAGCGGCAGCAATGCGGTGAGGTTGCCGTAGGCGGCGGCATCGGGGCGAACCTGGCGAAAGCCGCGGCCGTTGAACGCCAGCAGTCCCTCGCCCGCCGTAGCGATGAAAAGCTCGGGTTCGCCCGCATCGGCGGCGATCCCGGTCGCGACGGCTACGGGTGCAGCCGGCAGATCCGCTCCAGCGGTGTATCGCGCGTGAACCATTCCTGCCGCGTCGTATTCGATCAAGCCGGCCGGGCCGCACAGATAGAGGTTGCCGTCGAAGAGGGCTGCATCGCGAAACACGGCGGGCGCGGAAATGGCCTCGAAGGGCGTGGCATGGCGACTCACGTGCACTGCGTGAAAGGGGATGTCGCTTTCGGCAGCCGCGTTCTCGGCTTTTTGGAGTCCGCGCGCCGCGCGAAACAGCGCAATCCCAAATGCGAACACTGCAAGCGACCCAATGGCGACAGCGATGAGCCAGAACTTGCGCGTCCTCAAGAGAGCCGGCGGGCCAGCCATGCTCGTACAAATATATTCCAACTGCCGGAAAAATGTGCCGGACGGGCTTGGCGCTGACATCGACCTGGGTGATGGCATTCCGGCGGCCATCGTCCGAAGGCGCGCCAATCGGCCCTTTCGCTAAGGTCACGAACCGCGGCCGTGTTTGTTCACACACGCGACGCGTGTCATGAAGGACACACGGAATTTACAATTGACCGCGGAACAAACGCTCGAGGTCTTCGTCTAGCCAGTCAGAACAATTCGCGGCCACTCAGGGGGGCTGCCCATGAATCTGGGACTGACGTTTCAGACCATCACGGTATTGGTGTGCGCCGGCGGGCTAGTTGCGGAGGAGCGCCGCGACGCCCACTCCTTCAACGAACTCGGCGTGACCTACTTCAAACAAGCGCGGTACGAAGACGCCAGGCAAGCCTACGAGCGAGCGCTCCAACTCGATCCCGACGCCGCTCCCACGCTCGCCAACCTGGCCACGCTCTATCGCACGCTCGGACGCAACGATGAGGCGGAGCCTCTGTACAAGCGGGCGCTAGCAATCGACGAAAGGGCGTTCGGCGCGGAATCGTCCGAAGTGGCCGGCCTCCAGGGCAGCCTTGCCCAGTTGTACGCCGAGGAGGGCCGCCCACGGGACGCGGAGAAGCTGCTGCGAACAGCGCTTGCCGCAAGGGAAAGAATTCTCGGCCAGACGGATCCAGCCGTGGCGCTGGTGCTGAACAATCTGGCCGAGGTGTACCGGACCGAGGGTAAGCTCGAGCTGGCACAGGCGGAGAATCTGCGCGCGCTCAGAGTCTTCGAGCAAGCGCTCGGACCGGATGATCCGCGGGTGGCCACCGGTCTCAACAACCTGGCTTCGATCTATGAGGCCCGGCGCCGCTACGACGATGCCGAGCTTCTCTTCCGCCGCGCCCTGGACATCAACCTGAAGGCGCTCGGCCCGGCGCACCCGGACGTGGCCGTCGAATGGAACAACCTGGGCGGCGTGGCCCAGCATCGCGGTGACTTGCGAGGGGCCGCGGAGCTGTACCGGAAGGCCCTCGCAATCTGGCGGGAGTCGCTCGGGCCGGACCATTCGCGCGTCGGCTACGCGTGGTTCAACCTGGCGGTGAGCTACGCAGCGCTACACGATTACGCGCAGGCCGGCCCTCTGTTCGAGCAGGCGCGCGGGATTCTGGAGAAGCATCCCGGCGATTACCGGGCGCTGGCCTCGTGTCTCGAGAGCCATGCCAGGGTGCTGCGAAAGACCGGGAAGAAGAAAGAGGCCTCTCGGCTGGAAGCGCGCGCACGCCAGTTCCGCGAGCTCCATCCGGGCGAGGAGACGGCTCGGCGCTATTCGGTTGACGTTCACGATCTCGTGGGTACGCCCTGAGTGGGGCAGGCGTCCACGCCTGCGGCGGGTCTCCAGACCCGCCGGGCCTCACGCGCGCTGGCACGCGGGGCAGTAGTGTGTGCCGCGCTGGCCCACCACGATGCGCCGGATCGGCGTGCCGCAGCGCGGGCAGGGCGCACCCTCTTTGCCGTAGACGTTGTGGTGCACCTGAAAGCTCCCCGCGTGTCCGTCGGCATCGACGTAATCGGAAATCGAGGAGCCGCCGGCCTCGACGGCCGCGCTCAACACTTCCCGAATCGAGGTGTGGAGCCGCCGAACTCGCGCGGACGAGAGTCGCTCCACGGACGCCAGGGGATGGATGCGCGCGCCGAACAGCGATTCGTCCACGTAGATGTTCCCGAGGCCACGCAAAAAAGCCTGGTTCAGAAGGAGCGGCTTGATGCGGCCGCGACGCGACGCCAGACGCGCGGCGAATTCCTCCGCCCCAGCCTCCAGCGCGTCCGGGCCGAGCCGTGCGGCGCGTTCCGGCAGCGATTTGCACAGTTCGATGCGGCCGAACTGGCGCGGATCGTTATAGACCAGGCGCCCGGCGTCCAGATCGAAGACGGCGCGCGCGTGCGGACCGGGCTCCGCGTTCCACAACAGGCTGCCCGTCATCCCGAGATGGATGGCTAGCGTCAGGCCGCCACCGAGTTCCACGAGGATGAACTTGCCGTGACGGCGGACCGCCTCGATGCGCCTGCCCCGCAAGCGGGCCGCGGTTCTGGCCGCGTCGCCGCGCATCACCAGGCGCGAGTAGAAGCGCGCCTCGCGGATCTCGCGACCGAGGAGGCGGGGAGCTACCGACCGCACGATCGTTTCGACTTCGGGAAGTTCCGGCATCCCCTAAGATGATGGCACGGCCGCCAGGGGCTCGAACAAACTACCCTGCTCGGGCTCGGGTTCCCACAGCTCCGGCGTGTACTCATTGGGTGAGTCGCGAAGGCCGTGACGGGCGCGGACGCGCTTCAGCAGCTCGCGGATTCGCTCCGCGTATTCGCCGCGCAGAAACGCTCCGGTCCGATAGAGCCTCTCGTACTCCGGCGCGAGGCGCGGGAAATGGCGCTCGATAAACGGCAGGAACACCTGTTTCGCGCACGGTTTCAGAAAGAGCGGCCCGCCGCCCAGGAACGTAGCGCCGGCCTCCTTCGCCGCGCGTGCCACGGCATCCAGACTCTCCTCACTGTCGGTGAGGAACGGCATGATGGGATTCGGGAAGACGCCCACCTGGATGCCGGCCTCGGCCAATTGGCGCGCCGCGTCGAGCCGCAGTTCCGGACGAGGGGCGCGCGGTTCGAGCAGTCGCGCCAGCTTCTCGTCCATCGTCGTCAGGGTGAAGTTCACGTGGAAAACGTTCGCGCGGGCGACTTCGTGAAAAAGGTCGAGATCCCGCATCACCATGTCTGACTTGGTGGTGACGCTGAGCCGGCGCCCGCGGCCCGCCGCGAAGACTTTCAGGATCTCGCGGGTCACCTCGAAGCGCTTCTCGGCGGGCTGATAAGGATCGGTGGCGGTCCCGATGGCGATCCAATCCTTGCGGCTGATCTTGCGCAGTTCGGCGGCGAGCGAGGCGGCGAAGAACTGCTTGGCGAAGATTTTCCGCTCGAAGGCCGACACGCCGTCGAGTTCCATGAACTCGTGCGTGTAGCGGGCGTAGCAGTAGACGCAGCCGAACTCGCAGCCGCGGTAGGGATTGATGGTCCACTGAAACGGCATGCGCTCGGAGGTGCGGTTGAGGAAGCGCCGGGTAGGCAGCTCGAAGTATTCCACGGCCCGTTTTGCGGCCAGGAGTTCGCTCGAGGCGACGAGCCTGGCGATTCCGACGAGGTGCATGCCTCTATATTCGCCTTTTATTCGCCCTGCGTCAACGGGAATTGCGGCGCCGGGCGAAACAGGCTAGCTTGGGACTGGAGGAATGGCCGAGCGGTCGAAGGCGGCGGTCTTGAAAACCGTTAGGGTCGGAAGGCCCTCGGGGGTTCGAATCCCTCTTCCTCCGCCACATTCAGTATTGTCCGTCCTCTCCCGCCGCCCTCCCCCCACCCTCGGGGCGCTATATTGGCAGTGTCGATGCGTGCACGAGAGGCGGACAGCCCGGCGGTGACCGGCAGCCGGATTTCAGAGGCTGTAGTCGGCGAAATGACGGCCGGAGCAGAGCCGCTGGCCCGCTCCGTGCTGATTCCCTCGGTCTTCCGGGTCTATCTGCATCCCGCGGATTGGGAGCGCCTCAACCCCATCCTCCAGGAAATCCGCGGCGAGACCGAATCCGAGCTCACCGAAGCCCTGGTGCGCCTCAACAAGCCGCTCGCCTCCTGGACGAAGCGCCTCGGCCTGCGCCGGCCCAAGGAGTTCCGCCGCGTAAAGGAATTCTGGCAGGTGGATTTCTACCCCAACAACGACGACGATTGCCGCAGCGGCGAGTTCGTCATCTTCTCCGATTTCCCCGAGCCCCCGCGCGCCGCCGAGTTCGACGGCAGCGAAACCGTGCGGGCCACCCGTTATGGCGCCAGCGCGGCGACCGGCGAAAAGACCCGGCAGTCCGTGGACGCGGCTCCGAAGGCCGAAAACGTCCTGGCGCAATTCCGTTTTACCGACGAATTGGGCCGCCGGTCCTACCTGATGACGCGCGACGAGGTTCACATCGGCCGCGGTGGCACGGGCCGCTGGATCGATCTCGAACTGCGCACCGAAATCCCGGACGTTTCGCGCGAGCACGCCATCGTCCGCCGCCGCCCCGACGGAGCCTTCGAGATTAAGGACGTGAGTAAGTTCGGGACCACGGTTGACGGCGTCGCCGTGGCGCCCAGCCGCGTCACCGAAGACGGGGCCGAGGTCGACAAGGACCTGTGGGCGCCGCTCGCCGCTCCCTCCCGCATCGTTCTCGCAGGCAAAATGGAGTTGGACTTCCAGCCTGTCCCGCGACAATGACAACCGCAGGTTACCGTTCCGCCGCCCTGACAGACCCGGGCCGCCTGCGCGGCAACAACGAGGATCGCGTTTACAGCGATGACAAGCGCGGCATCTACTTCGTCATCGATGGCGTGGGCGGCGAGGCCGGTGGCGAGCGCGCCGCGGCAATCGCCGAGGAGGAGCTACTGGCGCGTCTCGGCCGCTCGACCGGCACCGTGGAGGACCGCATCCGCGAAGGCATCGCGCTCGCAGGGCGGCATATCCTCGCGCAGGCGAGCAGCAACACCGACTACTCCGGCATGGCGTGCGTGCTGACCGTGGCTGCCGTTCAGGACGGCCGCGCCGTCGTCGGGCACGTCGGCGATACGCGGCTCTATAAGCTGCGCAAGGGCATGATCGAGAAGGTCACGCACGATCATTCCCCGGTCGGCGTCCGCGAGGATGCGGGCGAAATCTCCGAGCACGAGGCGATGGACCATCCCCGCCGCAACGAAATCTTTCGCGACGTCGGCTCGGCCGACCACGCTCCCTACGACGCCGAGTTCATCGAGGTCCACCAGCTCGCGCTCGAGCCGGATAGCGCGCTACTGCTGTGCTCGGACGGTCTCACGGACCAGGTGGATTCCGCAACCATCGCCAAGGTGGCGGCGCAGTATGCGGGCGAGCCGGCCCGCGTGGCGCGCGAGCTGGTGCGTCTGGCCAACGAGGCGGGCGGCAAGGACAACGTCTCGGTCGTGTTCGTCGAAGGGCCGGAGTTCGCGCCGAAAACGAAGCCGCAGGCGCCCGCGAGCCGGTGGCGCGCGCTGGTTGCAGGTCTGCTCGCGGGAGCGATTCTCGGCGCGCTCGCGACGCTCGGCGGCGTCTTGTGGTCGCATCGCGCGCCACCAACCGAACCGGAAGGGCCGCACACGCTGGTGGTGGCGCAAACGCCCGACGCGGACTACTCCACGATTCAGGACGCCATGGATGACGCGCGGGCAGGCGACACGCTGCTCGTGCTTGCCGGAACGTATCGCGAGCGCGTGCACATCAAAGACGGCGTGCACCTGGTCGCGCAGGGCGAAGCGGTGATCGAGCCCAAGGCCAGCGTCAGCGATCCCGGCGCCGCCCTAACCCTCGGTAAGTCGGGCTCCATCGAAGGGTTCAAAATCGAGGGCGAGGGCGTAGCCATCGGCGTGCTGGCGGCGGATTCCGAGGCCTCGCTGGACGGTCTCGAAATCGAGAAGACCTCCACCGCGGCCGTGCTCGTTCGCGGAGCGTCTTCCGTGAGCATCCGCGCCTGTTCCCTACACGACAATGCAGGCGCCGGTCTGCGCTTCGAAGACACCGCGAAGGCGCAGGTCACCGCGAGCTCCATCACGAACAACGGCAACTCCGCCGGAACGCCGCATGCGGGCGTCGAGGTCTCGGGCGACGCCGAGCCCGTCCTCCACGGCAACGTCATCGCGCACAACCAGCGCAACGTAGCCTGGGAGGATTCGCCTGAAGACGAGGCCGCCGTCGCCAAGGACAATCTCGTGATCGAGGCCCCGCGTCCGCGCGCTCGAGGGGTCAAGTAGATGGATCTCGGCCCCGGGGCCAGCTTCGAGCGATACGCCATCGAGGCCCTCCTGGCGGAGACCCGCATGTCGCGCGTCTGGATCGCCTGCGACACCGAGACGAAGGGGAAGGTCGCGCTCAAAACGATCCGCCGCTTTTCCGAAAACGAGGATATCGTCGAGGCTGCGCGCTTCGGCGCCGTGATGCAGCAGATGCTATCCGAGCGCGACCACCGCGTCGTCCAGGTCAACCGGCACGGCGACGCCGACGGCCATTTCTTCATCGACATGCAATTCATCGAGGGCCGCGACGTCTCCGCGATCCTGGCCGAGAGCGGTCCCATCCCGCCCGGCTTCGCCATCCACATCGCGCTCGAGGTCGCCGAGGTGCTCGACAACCTCAGCAACTTCAACGCGACCATCGACGGCAAACAGCTCGGCGCCGCGGTCCACGGCGATTTGAAGCCGAAAAATGTGCGCATCTCGGGCCCGCTCGACGGACTCTTCGAAGTCAAAGTGCTCGATTTCGGCACCGCAAAAGCGCTCTCTTTCTCGAAGCCCGGCGGGACGCGCGCGCCCGCCTGGAGCCCGCCTTACGCCTCGCCCGAGCTGCTCGACCGCCAGGAGATGAACCCGCTCTCGGACCGCTGGGCCCTCGGCGCGATGCTTTACGAAATGGTGACCGGCCGCGTGCCGTTCGGGGCGGGGAAATCCATCGAGGAGATGGAAAGCCAGATCCGCCTGCGGCCCGGGCTGCCCGACCTCGGAATTGAAGGCGCGCCGCCCGCGCTCCAAGCCATCGTCCAGAAGCTTCTCGATCCCGAGCCCGAGCGCCGCTACCAGAGCGCGAGCGAACTCGTCCACGATCTCAAGAATTACCCGGAGATGCCGAAAATCGCCGGCTATCGCGGAGAGACCGTGCGCTCGACGGCGCCGCCAGCGAACGCGGCCGCCGAGACCCGCCGCTCCGTCGCGCCCCTGCCGCCAAAGCCCCCGGGAGAGAAGAAGATCCGGCGTCAGAGAACGTCCCGGGAACTTCTGAGGCTGCTCGTCGTAGTTCTTATTGTGGGGGCGCTCGCGATCTGGTGGGCCGTGCGGGAGAGAAGCGCGATGGCAGCCGCGCAAGTTCTCGAAACGGATCTGGCGACGGAGAAAGTCACCGCGGAAGCAGGCCGCGCGCGCCTCGACGAACTGAACAAGCTCCATTTTGTCTGGTTCCGCACGGGCAAGATCCTCGAGTACATGAATGCAGGGTATATCGCCGAGGGCGACGCCATCATGGTCCGCTTCCGCACCGGAACCGTCAGGGAGAGCGATTGGCAGGCGGCGCGCGCTCTCTTTGAACGAGCCCGCGAAAACGACCTGAAGAACGATGCGATCAAGGGCCGTCTGCGCCTCTCGGACGCGCAACTGAAGCGCATCGAGGCGCACGGAGATAAGAACGCGGACGCCGTCGAGGCCGCCCAGGGCCTGTTCGAGGAGTCGGAGAAGTTGCTGCCACGATCGCCCGACCCCTGGCTCGGCGTCGCCATGATCGACCTGTACAACCGCAAGGACCCCGAGCAGGCTGAGAAGGCGCTCGAAAGGGCACGCGACCGCAACTTCGATTTCACCGCCCAAGGCCGTTGGGTTTCGATGCTCGGCGAATGCTACCGGCAGCGCGCGGACATCCTCACGGCGGAGGCTTTCAAAATCGCGAGCAGTCTGCCGGACCAGTCGCGCGAGCGGGCCCGCAGCGCGAAGGACTTCTACCAGAAAGCCATCGATTGGCTCGTGAGGTTCCCCGTTTATGGAAATTCGCTGACCAGCATCGAGTATTGCAAAACGCGCATCAGTTTTCTCGATTCGTGGCTGGAGCGGAGCGAGCCCCACAAGAGTCCCTGGAAGTTTCTATTCGGCCGATGAGAGTTACCACCGTCTCCGCGAGATCCGAATCCGCCGTGCGAAGCAACGCGCCGGGCCGTTGGCGCGAAACCGCGCTGCTGCTGGCTGTGAGCGCGATTCTCGCCGCCGGGCTCTGGCAGGCGCGCGAGGCGCGGCAGATGCTCCCGGGTGCGCTGCTGCTTCGCCCGGGTACGCCGGCGGCCGAGATCGCCGCCCGGCTGCCGCACTATCGGGACGCGAAGCAGCGCACGCTGGTCGCCTCCCAGATCGCCGCGGCGGTGCGGCACCGGGTCCCGGACAACGTGGGCTACCTGGCCGCGATTCACCTGAACAAAACCGAGGCGGCGCGCGCCGGAGTCCTGCCGCTCTATCAGGCGCGGTTCGATCGCGCGCACTCGGATCGCATCCGGCTGTTCCCCTCGGACGAGTTCGCAGCCTACGTCAAGCCCTCATTCATCGTGCGCACCGCGGACGATTTCCGCGGCGCCTTCCTCCGCTGGTGGGTGCTGCTCTTCGCGGCATTCTGGGCGACGCACCTTCTGTGGGTCGCCATCCGCTTTCAAGGCGACCGCACCCTGCTGCCTGTCGTTTTCCTGCTCTCGGGAGTGAGCGTGATCCTGATGGTGAGCCTCCGCGATCCCCTGCGCGATCTTCTGGTTTTCGTAGACATCGCCGCCGGCATCGTGGGGGGGTGCGCTCTGCTCGCCCTGGTCACGTGTGCGGATCACTTCATGCGCCTGCGCAGCCAGGGCGTGTTGAAACCGCCTCCGGCCGTGGCGCGCGCGCTCGACCGCGCCAACGACGCCGCACGCTGGATCGCCCAGCATGGCGAGGTTGCGTTCGCTCTGAGCCTGGCCCTCTCCGCCGCGCTGCTGATTTTCGGTTCCGGCCCAGGCGAGAGCGGCGTGAAAGTGCGCCTGTGGTTCTTCCAGCCCGTTGAAGTCGTGCGCCTGCTCTTAGTGCTGTTCCTGGCCTCCTATTTCGCGCGCCGCTGGGAGTTCCTGCGCGAGCTCGAAGAGAAGCGCGTGCGCCTCGGCGTCAGCCTGCCCCGGCTCGATCATGCATTGCCTGTCGTCGTCGGCGTCGTTCTCGCCATCGTCTTTTTCTTCCTCCAGCAGGATCTGGGCCCCGCGCTCGTGCTCTCCGTGCTGTTCCTGTGCCTCTACGGGGTTGCGCGCCGGCGCATCGGCCTGGCGCTGGTCGCGGCGGCGCTGCTCCTCGCGGTCGGCTCGCTCGCCTACAAGATCGGTTATCCGCACGTCGTGGTGACGCGCGTGGCCATGTGGCTCGAGCCCTGGGACAACGGCATGCCGCGCGGCGAGCAGGTGGTGCAGTCGCTCTGGGCGCTGGCCTCGGGCGGTGTCCGCGGCATGGGCCTGGCGGCCGGTCATCCGGAGTCCATCCCCGCCGGCTACACAGATCTGATCCTCTCGGTCGCGGGCGAAGAATTCGGCTTCATGGGAATCCTCGCGCTCGCCATCGCCTACGTGTGGCTGTTCTGGCGCGGCCTGCGCATCGCCCTCGACGCGCCCACGGTGTACCAGTTCTTCCTCGCCCTCGGCCTGACGCTCGCGCTCGCTCTCGAAGCAGCGCTGATCGCGGGCGGGATTCTCGGCGTCCTGCCGCTGGCCGGAGTGGTGACGCCATTCCTCAGCTACGGCGCGTCCGCGACGCTCGCGAACTTCCTCGCGGTCGCGATCCTCGCCGCCATCTCCGCGCGCCCCCCTCGCGCCGAGCCCTACGCCCCATTCCGCGTCCCGGTCGGAGCGCTGGCCGCGGGCCTGGCGCTGTTCACCTGCGTGCTGCTGGCGAAGGCCGCCTGGGTAGGCGTAGTGAAGGCCGATGCCACCGTCGCCGCCGGAACCCTGGTCTATCGCGAAGACGGCTCCTACGCCATCGCCTATAATCCGCGCCTGCTCGTCATCGCGCGCCTCATCCCGCGTGGAGCCATTTACGACCGCAACGGCCTCCCGCTTGCCACCAGCCATTGGGAGGATCTCGAAAAGCACCGCGCCGAATACGCCGCGCTCGGCGTCAACATCGACGAGGCCTGCTCGCGCGAGGATCGCCGCCTCTACCCCTTCGGCCCCGTGATGTTCAATCTGATCGGCGACATCCGCACGCGCGCCCGCTGGACCGCGTCGAACGCCGCTTTCGAAGAGCGCGTCTCGCGCACGGTCCTCGAGGGTTTCGACGACCGCGAAACCGTGGACACCGTCGAGCTGCCCCGGTCCGGCCAGAAGGTGCGGGTCGTACATTACGACTACCAGGACCTGGTGCCGCTTCTGCGCGCCCGCATGAACCCCGCGAATCCCGCGGTAATAAAGATGCTCGCAGGCGGCGCCGACGTTCGCATGACCGTGGACACCCGCCTCCAGCTCGAGCTCACGCACGCCTTCAGCGCTTACCTCCAGTCGAACGGCTGGCACTCCGGCGCGGTCGCGGTTATCGGTCCCGAAACGGGCGACCTGCTCGCCGCGGTCAGCCTGCCGCTGCCGGGCGCCGAGGCCGATGGCGCTCCTGAGCCAATCGATTTCGCCCGCTTCGGCCAGTATCCGCCGGGTTCGTCATTCAAGATCGTTACCGCGATCGCCGCCCTCCGCAAAGACCCCGGCCTCGCGAAGAAGGTGTACCAATGCGTGCGCCTCCCGGACGGCCGTGTCGGTAACACCGTGCGCGGCCGTACGATTCGCGACGACATTCTGGACCGCGAGGCGCACGGCTCGCTCGACATGACCGGCGCGATCGTGCACTCCTGCAACGCCTATTTCGCCCAGCTCGGCGCCTACGACGTCGGCGCGAAAGACCTGCTCGCGACCGCGGCGCTCTTCAACATCGAAACGGCGAAACCGAACACCGCCGAGCGGCTCAACGATCGTCTCCCGCAGGCCTCCTATGGCCAGGGCGAAGTGACGGTGACCCCGCTGCGCATGGCGCGCGTCGCAGGCGCCGTCGCTACCGGCGGCAAGCTTGTCGCGCTGCGCACCCGCCTGGCGCCGCCGCCCGTGGCCAGCGAGCCGCCCGCAGTTCTGCTTCCGCCCGAGCTCGCAAAGGAACTGGAGCAGGCCATGCGTGGCGTCGTGACCTCGGGCACCGGCCGCGAGGCCGCCAAGGGTGCCGTCGAAATCTCCGGCAAGACCGGAACCGCCGAACTCGCCCAGGGCCCCGCGCACGCCTGGTTCATGGGCTTCGCTCCGTCCAACCGACCCGCCGCGGACCGCATCGCTTTCGCCATCCTGATCGAACATGGTCGATACGGCGGCCGCGCGGCTGCTCCCTTCGCGGTGCCGCTGGTCGATGCGGCCAGCCATGTCCGACTGGCCGAGGAGAAAACGCAATGAAGAATTGGAAGCAGCTCGTCGGCGCGCTGAAGCCCCAGCAACTCGAGCCGCTCGAAATCCGGCAAGCCATTCTGGACGAGATCGCCGCGCTCGCGCAGCCGCTCGGCGACGGCCGCCGGGGCCTGGTGCACAACCGCATCCTGGTGCGTCTGCGCTCGGCCGACGAAGCGCGCCGCTCCATGATCGAAGGCGTGCTCGCCGGAGAGGAAGGCCTCGCCGCCGAGGTGGCCCGCTACCTCGCCGAGCGCGGCTTGGCCGTCCCTGCCGGCCTCGCCGTCAATATCGAACCGGCCGATCCTGTCCCCGGCGCCGCGCGCGAGTACGAAGTGGTCGCAAAGCGCGACTCCGGCCGCGCCCCGGCCTCGGCGGCGAAGGAGCGCGACAAAGCCCGTCCCCCCGCCAGGCTCGTCCTGCTCGCCGATGGATCGGAGGTCGCGATCACCCGCAATCCGTTTTTCATCGGCCGCGTCGCCGAGGTTCGCGAGAAGGACCACCGTATCGCACGCCGAAACCAGCTTGCGTTCGGCGAGGCCGCCGCCAGCGTCTCCCGCGCCCACGCCCACATCCGCTACTCGCCCGAAACCGGCCAATACCGCGTCTTCGACGACCGCAGCGCGCGCGGCACGCGCCTGCTTTCGGACGGCCAGCCCATCGACGTCTCGCCCGGACGCAGCCGCGGCGAGCAACTCCGCTCGGGTGACGAGCTCTACTTCGGCTCGGTCGGCGTGCGATTCGAAATCTGCGAGCCACCGGAGAAACCATAACCAGTCGAGAAGGATCCCGCGCGCCGGCGTGCTGGACTGCACGAGCCCGGGATGACGGCCGTGCTGCGCGCATCGCCCGGCAGGTCGGAATGCTGCCTGCGCAAGGCCACCGTGCATAGTCCGTTTGTACTGGGCCACACCCCCCCTAATTGAACCTTGCCTCCCCGCCACAACGGTTCTTAATATTGGTTGATGCGAACCGCACTGTTCCTGTTCCTGGCTGGGGCTGCCTGTGTATTCCACGGGACGGCTCAGGCCACTCCCCTGGTCTTCGGTGTGACGTTCAACGCCGGCGGCAACGCGGGATTCATCGATGTCGCCACGGGCCATTTTGAGATCGTCGGCACCGTCGGCCCGCTTATTAACGATGTCGCTATTGCGCCGGATGGAAGCTGCTATGCGATCGCGAACACCAGCGAACTGGTCGTCATCAACACCTCGAACGGCGCCATTACCGGCGTGATGCCCCTCCCCTCAGGGATTGAGACGCTGGACTTCAGCCCCACTGACCACACGCTCTTCGCCGCCACCCAGGGCACGCTCTACACAATTGACCTCGCCTCCCAGACAACCACCCTTATCGGCAACTACGGCGCTCTGGGCAACGCTCAGAACATTCGCTTCGATTCCAGCGGCAACCTCTGGACCACCGATACCGGCAGTCCCACCAATGTCTACGAGATCGATCAATCCACCGGGACGGCGACTTGGGAATTCAACGTACCCTTCGGTGCCGTCGCCCTCGGCTATGTCGATGGCAGACTCTACGGGGTCGGCATCTCGGGCATCGGCGGCCAAGGCAACCTTGTGTGGGTCGATCCGAGCACCAAGAGCGGTTCCCAACTTCTCGGCTCCTTCCCCAGTGTGGACTTCAGTGAACCGGAGCAACACAGCTACACTCCCGAGCCCGGTGCCCTCTGGCTCTGCCTCCCGGCTCTGGCAGGCCTTGCCTTCATCCGCCGAAAGAGGGCATAGCTTTCAGCCGCCGCATGCCATCTTCCGACTTCCGTTGCGTAGGCCAAACTGGTGGAGGTTAGTTCCCTTCTTCCTCCGCCACTGGATCCCCCTGTATTCTCGAGGACCGTCGCTTTATACTGGTAGCAGAGCGGTGGAGTTCGCTTAACGCCGTCCAACCGGCCAATGACTCCTGCACAACTATGCTGCGGGAGGCCGGCCAACCCCCTCCCAAGCTACAAGGACGTTATGGAGACTGTAGATCGAGGCAGCGGCCTTATGTCTCCCGGCGCGCGCGACGGGAACGATGGGATCGGGCTCGCGGAGGAAGTCGCGAGCAGGTACGGCATCTCGGCTCTCACGCCGCTGATCTCCAGCTGCCGCGCCTTCGCGCGCGATCAAGTGCTGAGCGTTGCAGTCTTCGGACGCTTCAAAGCCGGCAAGAGCAGCTTTCTGAACCGTCTGCTCGGGCGCGACCTGTTGCCCGTTGGCGTCGTGCCTGTAACGTCGGTGGTCAGCGAAATCCGCTACGGACCGAAGGAGCGGGCGGAAGTCCGGTATCTCGACGGTCACACCGAAGAGACGCCGGTGGAGGATATCGGCGCCTACATCGACGAAGCGCGCAACCCGGAGAACCACCAACGGGTGGCCCTCGTGAGCGTCGAACTCCCGGCGCTTGACCGCTTCCGCTGCCTCCGCTTTGTGGATACGCCAGGACTCGAGAGTGTCCTGTCTCACAACACGGACACTTCGCTCGGATGGCTGCCCAATGTGGGTCTGGCGATCGTGGCCGTCGGCGTCGACCCGCCGCTTTCGCAAAGGGACATCGAACTCATCCGGCAATTGAGCCGGTACACACCGAACATTTCCCTGTTGCTTACGAAGGTGGACACCCTCCAGGAGAGCGAGTGGCGGCAGGTGGAGGACTTCGTCCGCAAGCAGCTGGCGCGCCACTGGGATGGCTCGGTGCCGGTCTATCCGTACTCGATCCGGCCCGGCTACGAGGCGCTCCAGACGCGTTTTGAGGAGGCGATCGTTTCCCGAGCGGTCGAACAATCGGACGAACAGCGCCGGGCGATCCTGGCTCGCAAAGTGGAGACGCTGCTGCGGGAATGCGCGGAGTACCTGGCCGTGGCCCTCAAATCCTCCGAGGCGGACGACTCCGCGCGCGATGCCCTGAAGCGCAAGATCCTCGGCGAGAAGAGATCGCTCGACGACTCCAAGTTGTCTCTGCGCCTCATCGTCCGCCACGCGGCGGCGAACGCCAGAGAGGAGTTCGCACGCACGCTCGAAGCGCATGAGCACGAGATCGATGCGCGCCTCGCCAGCGATTTCGAGCGCCAGTATCCGGCCTGGACGAAGTCGCTCTCCGTGGCGGCCCGCGAGTTCGGAGCCTGGCTGGAAGCGGCGATCACCGGGGAGATGGTCAGCCTGTCCACCGTCCACCGGCAGGACTTCCTCGATCCGCTGCACAGGGTCGGCCGGCAGCTCTCGCAAACGCTCCAGGACTTTCGAAACCGCATTTCCGAGCGAACCATCGAGGCCCTGGGCGTGACGCTGCGCACGACGGAAGTGGAGATCGAGGCCAGGGAGCCGCGCGGTCCGGACATCCGCATCGGCCGGCTCTTCGATCGCGAGTGGGAGTTGATCTCGTTCCTGATTCCCATGTCGCTCGCCAAGGGCATCGTACGCCGGCACTTCCGGAAGACGATTACCGGCGTGGTGTTCAAGAACCTTTCGCGGCTGGCATCGCAGTGGGAAAAGAGCGTCAATACCGCCCTGTACGCCATGGACAAGGAGGCGGCGGGGCGCCTGGAAGATTTGATCGGCACCATCGAGCGTCTGATTGCCGGCGCGGGCGAGAAGGCTCCCCAGATCCGTGACGATCTGAGCCGGCTCGACTCGTTGCGCCATAAGTTGGAATTGCCCGTTTAGTCTGTTGGAGGTCACGGAATTGGAACAGGTTTGGTTCTCCGCGGCGCTTTGGCTTTTTCTCGCCCTCGTAGCCGTTCTGCTCGCGATCTGGCTGCGAATCTCTACAGCGCTGTCCGAGATTGTGGTCGGCACGGTCGCGCAGTTGATCATCGGCGCGCTGATCGGAACCCAGTTCCTGGGTGCGAAGTCCGCCTGGATCACGTTCCTCGCGGGCACGGGCGCGATTGTCTTGACCTTTCTTGCGGGCGCGGAACTGGACCCCGCCATCTTTCGCACCAAATGGAAAGAGTCGCTCACCGTCGGCCTGGTGGGCTTTTGCGGCCCGTTCCTGGGAGCCGCGGCCGTAGCCCACTTCGTGCTCCATTGGTCCGTGCGATCGAGCTGGCTGGCGGGAATCGCGCTCTCCACCACCTCGGTCGCCGTGGTCTATTCGGTCATGCTGGAACTCGGCCTCAACCGGACCGAGTTCGGGAAAGGCATACTGGCGGCCTGCTTCGTGAACGACCTCGGAACCGTGATCGGCCTGGGCCTCATCTTCGCCCCGTTCACCGGTAGGACCGTCGTCTTTATCGTGGCGAGCGTCGTCGTCTTCGCGGCCCTGCCGTTCGTCACACCCTGGTTCTTCGAGCGATACGGCGGGCGCGTCTCGGAGTTGGAGGCCAAGTACATTCTGTTCCTGCTCTTCGGGATGGGCGGGTTGGCGGCCTGGTCGGGCAGCGAAGCGGTGCTCCCGGCGTACATCATCGGCATGGTTCTGGCGGGAACTGTGGGCAAGGATCACGTGCTGATTCGCCGGCTGCGCACACTCACATTCGGTCTGCTGACTCCGTTCTACTTCATCCGCGCCGGCTCGCTGGTGTCGGTTCCCGCTCTGATCGCGGCTCCCGCCGTTTTCCTGGCGTTGTTCGCGGCCAAGATGATCGGCAAGATGGTCCCGTTGGTGCCCACCGTCCGGGCGTTCGACTATCTGGGACACGAGGGTCTCTACTATTCCCTCATGATGTCCACCGGCCTGACCTTCGGCACCATCTCGGCCCTGTTCGGCCTGAATCACGGAATCATCGACCAGGGCCAGTATTCCTTCCTGGTGGCCACCGTGATCGGCAGCGCGGTCATTCCGACCGCGATCGCCAACGCCTGGTTCCTGCCAAAGCATCTGTTGCCGCGAGCGGAGAAAGGGCCGGGACTTGGCTCGATGAGCGCCGAGCCGCAGAGCGAAGGCCAGTAGAAGATGCGGGTACGGCCACGAGACGGACCAAGTGGGGCGGCTCTCCAGAGCTGCGCCGGACGTCCACGTCCGGCTTCCGAAGCTTCAAGGAGGTGCCACGAGGCCTGCGTGGACGCCGGCCGTAGGATTGGAGTCCTGCCCCACGGTCACCGCACCATACTGGGAAAAGTATGTGGCATTGGCTTGAAGCCCGCCCTCCGCGACCCCAGTCTCGATCGGCTTGCGCCCTCGAAAGACATGCAGTACTATCGGGTTGCGGCGGGGCCGGAAATGCCCGCGGCGCGATCGCATCGCACAGTCTGGAGGGCCGGTCTAGTTGGGGAAATACATCATGGTTGTGCTGGGTGGAGGACTGGGTTCCCTGGCGCGGTATGTCCTTGGAGCGGCGATCATGAACCGCTTCGGCGGCAAGTTCCCGCTCGGCACGCTAGTCATCAATGTCACCGGATCGTTCGCCATCGGCGTGCTGATGACCGTCTTTACCGAGCGGTTTCAGCCGCACCCGTACTGGCGCCTGGTCCTGGTGATCGGGTTTCTGGGCGGCTACACAACGTTTTCCAGTTTCGAGTACGAAAGTTTTCGGGCGGTTCGCGAGGGCGGATCGATGCTCGGGCTCCTGAACATCATTGGGAGTGTTGCGCTTGGTTTTGCGGCGGTCTGGGCCGGCGCGGTGCTGGCCGCCCGGCGTTAGGACGGCGAGGAGGGCTCCATGCTTAAGAAGGGGCCGGCGAAAAAAGTAACCATCTACGTCAACGAAGATACGCAGTATCACCTGGAGTCGCTTTACGAGGCGATCCTCCAGTTCCTGATGCACAAGGGCGTCTCCGGAGCGACCGCTTCGCGCGCGATGGCGGGCTTCGGCGCCCACCATGTCCTGCACACCCCGAAGATCGAGGTCCTCGCCGAGCATCTGCCCATCCGCGTCGAGTTCGTCGAGGCGGCCGACAAGGTCGACGAGTTGCTGCCCACGCTCTACGACATGGTGACCGACGGTCTCATCGAGGTCCAGGACACCACCGTCTTCAAGATCGCGACCAAGGAAAAGCGGCCGGAGCCGAAGCACCCGCACGAAGAGGAACGCGGTCAGGCAAAGCTGATGCGGATCTATATGGGCGAGGCGGACCGATGGAACGGCGAGCCGCTCCACGACGCCATCGTCAAGCGGCTCCGCATGATGGAGATCGCGGGCGCCACCGTGTATCGCGGAATTCTGGGCTACGGCGCCAAAGGGCACACGCACAAGGAGAGCTTTCTGCATCGCTCAAAGGACTGTCCGATCATGATCGCCGTCGTGGATACACCCGACAAGATCTTGGCCGCCCGCGACGCCGTAACCGAGATGATCGAGGACGGGCTGGTGGTGACCTCAGACGTGGACATCATCCGGTTGATCCACTCCCACCCGCTCACGGAGGCAGGCGATGCCGGCACCCACGCCAGCTAAGATTCTACGGCTGCACTTCTCGGAGCACGATCGCTACCGCGGAAAGCCGCTCTACGAAGCCGTCGTCGAGAAGTGCCGCGAGCTGCATATCGCCGGCGCGACCGTGTATAGAGCGCTGGAGGGCTACGGCGAGACCGCGGAAGTTCACAGGTCGCACATGCTCACGCACGACCTGCCGATCGTCGTGAGCATTGTCGACTCGGCTGAGAACATCGCCCGGCTCCTGCCCGCGGTCGAAGAAATGATGGACAAGGGCCTGATCGCGATGAGCGACGTCGAGATGATTCGCATCCAGCGGTCGAAGCCGAAGCCATGATTGAGAAGATCCTGGTGGCGCACGATGGCTCGGAAGGCGCGCAGAAGGCCTTCGACACGGCCCTCGATCTCGCCAAGACTCTGGGAGCTTCGCTGGACATGATCAGCGTCGAAGAGCGCGCGATTCATGACGGGGAGACCATCGACGAGGTGAGCGACGAGGTCGAAGCGGAGAACGGCTACTTCCAGGAGCTCGCGGCCCAGTGCAAACGGCGCGCGACGCTGCGGGGAATCGACCTGCGGACGGCGATGGTGCGCGGCCACGAAGTGAAGGCGGTCGTCGAATTCGCCCGCCAAAAGAGTTTCGACCTGCTGGTGGTCGGATACACCGGGCATTCGCGGATCTACGAGCATCTATGGGGCGGCACGTCCCAAAACCTCACGCGCATGGCGCCCTGCAACGTCCTTGTCGTAAAGTGAACGGCGCTGGCGGAGACGCCGAGGTCCCTCTGGTCGGACTCCTGAAAGAGAGGCGCCGGATCGAAGAAGCCGTGCGGCGCGGCGAGTCGCTGCTCGTGCTGGGGCCCGCGGGATCCGGAAAGACGGCCTTGGCGCAGTCCGTCACGGCTTCGATCCCGTGCGCATTGCACCTGCAGCACCGCCCCGCGCTCCACGAGATGCTCGTAACCATGGCGACGATGCTGCTTGGCGGCAAAGGGGCCGGCGAGCAGACAAGCGTCCACCTGCGCGGCCTCATCTGGAGCGCTCTGGCCGCCAGCCCGCGCCTGCTGGTCCTGGACGGCATCGACGGCTCCAGCTTCCAGGCCTACCGGTTCTTCCAGCGCGCGTACCACACTCCCGGAATTACGATGATCGCCATTTCGCGCGATCCCCTTCGGCTCGGCGAACTCCGCCGGCTGTTCTGGGACCCCCGGCAAACGGTCGAGATGACGCCGCTCTCCGATCCGGAGGCCGAGACGCTGTTCGATCGAGCCGCGGACCGTTTTGGCTTGCGCGAATTCGATCTTGCCGATTTCCGGCCGCGCGTCCTCGACAGCGCCAGAGGCAACCCGGGGCAGATCGTCGAGATGTGCCGCATGGCGCGAGAGCAGCAGTACCGGGCGGGCAGACACATCCTGTTCGCTCCGCTGCGGATCGACCTGATGGCCCGCTATCTGGGCTGAGCATTTTCTGTCGCCGTGCTACGCTGTGGGCTGACACGTGACGGAAACCACCAGCAGAGAGCGAGTGCGTTGCGCCTTGGGCCACCGGCAGCCGGACCGCATTCCGGTGGATTTCGGCGGCACGCCGGTGTCCGGTATCCACGCCACCTGCGTCCTGGCGCTGCGAGAGTATTTCGGCCTCGAGAAGAAGCCCGTCAAAGTCATCGACCCCGGACAACTGCTCGGCGAGATCGACGAAGACCTGAAACGTGCGCTGGGCGTCGACACCGAGGGCGTATACCGGCGCATGACGCGCTTCGGATTCCCAGCGGAAAACTGGAAGCCGTTCCGCCTGT
>Ga0265331_10000899_pt1 | contig 24014 bp, 26 predicted proteins | sample 41923metaG_FD_202088 | JGI IMG/M metagenome (GOLD analysis project Ga0265331, IMG submission 202088) | Rhizosphere microbial communities from Carex aquatilis grown in University of Washington, Seatle, WA, United States - 4-19-23 metaG | ecosystem: Host-associated > Plants > Roots > Rhizosphere... | reverse complement strand
TGCTTGCCAAAATATATACGCAAGGCGATTTCATTTTTGCCGGTGTCGTCGAGGCAGGCGACCCTATGGATGCCCGCTTTCGCGAGCATGACGACAATGAGACGGCGCCAATTAACCGTTCGTTAACTTGGATTCGGAGCCCTGGGGAGTGGCGGAAAGGATCACCATCGCCTCCGCCAACGGATATTCGTCGGTCATGGTGAGGTCGATGCGCGCCTGCATTCCGGGCGGCAGCAGCAGCGCCAGCCGCGCCGCCGCTCCCCCGGCAAGCAGCAGGGTGGGCTGGCCCGAGGCGAGATTGACCACACCGATGTCGCGATGGAACACGCCCATGCGGAACCCGGTGCCCAGCGCCTTGGCGGCGGCCTCCTTGGCGGCGAAGCGCTTGGCGTAGGTGGCGGCGCGAATCCGCTCGGCGCGGCGCTCGGCCTTGGCCCGCTCGGCCGCGGTGAACACCCGGTCGAGGAAGCGGTCGCCGAAGCGCGCCAGGGTCCGCTCGATGCGGCGGATGTCGCACAGGTCGTTGCCGATGCCGAGGATCACGCCCGTCCCTCGTTCATCAATTCGCGCATGCGGCGGATGGCCGCCTCGAAGCCGACGAAGATCGCCTCGCCGACCAGGAAGTGGCCGATGTTGAGTTCGACGATGGTGGCGACGGCGGCGATCGGCTTGACCGTGTCATAGGTCATGCCGTGGCCGGCATGGCATTCCAGGCCGGCGGCCTGGGCATGGCGGGCGGCGGCGGCGACGCGGGCCAGCTGGCGGTCGCGCTCGAGTCCCTCGGCGTCGCAATAGGCCCCCGTGTGCAGTTCGACCACCGGCGCCCCCACCGCCACGGCGGCGTCGAGCTGGCGCGGGTCCGGCTCGATGAACAGCGACACCCGCACCCCCGCCTGCCCCAGCCGGGCCGCCAGCGGGCGCAGGTGGTCGACCTGGCCGGCCACGTCGAGTCCGCCCTCGGTGGTGCGCTCCTCGCGCCGCTCGGGGACGATGCAGGCGGCGTGCGGGCGGTGGCGCAGCGCGATCGCCACCATCTCCTCGGTCGCAGCCATCTCCAGGTTGAGCGGCAGCTGGATTTCGTTGGTCAGCCGCTCGATGTCGCGGTCGGAGATGTGGCGGCGATCCTCGCGCAGATGGGCGGTGATGCCGTCGGCGCCGGCGGCGGCGGCCAGGTGCGCCGCCCGCACCGGATCGGGATGGCGCCCGCCGCGCGCGTTGCGAATGGTGGCGACGTGGTCGATGTTGACGCCGAGGCGAAGGATTCTGGTCATCGGGCGTTGTCCGCTGCGGCCGTGCGGCCTATGCTTGGCGTTCCAGGGAAGCCTTTGAGAGGCGATGATGAGCGAAACGATCGTTTACCGCTTCTTTGCCAAAGATGAAAAGCCGATCGACGTCCCCCTGACATTCCGGGACGATACCTTCGAACTGGTGATGGATTCGGCCGATGGCCCCGACTGGGCGCGGCTCGAATTCAACAAATGTGCGAACTGCACCCTGACGTCGGCGAAATTCTGCCCCTCCGCCCTGGGATTGTCCACCTTTCTGCCCCGCTTCGCCACCAAGGTGTCGCACGAGAAGACGGTCGTCGAGGTCGACATGGCGACCCGCACCATCGTCTCCAAGACCGATTTCCAGGCGGCGATGGCGTCGCTGATCGGCCTGGTCTGCGCCACCTCGGGATGCCCGCGGACCCGGTTCCTGCGGCCGATGGCGCGCTTCCACCTGCCGTTCGCCACCGACCGCGAGACGGTCTTCCGCGCCCTGGCCGCCAACCTGCTGGCCCAATACGTCGCCGCCAAGGTCGCCGGCAGGGAGGCCAACTTCTCCCTCGACCAGCTCAAGGAAGCCTATGGCGAGTTGTCGGTCGTCAACAGCGCCCTGGCGGAACGGCTGCGTAGCGTCGCCAAACGGGACGCGGTGCTGAATGCGGTGATCATCCTCGACCTGTTCGCCCAGATCGCCCCCGAGAATATCGACGGCGGTTTCGAGGATATATTGGGATGCTTCATCACCTGACGGCGAGGGCGCCTGCCCTTGGCGGTTCACCTATAGTATTGTCCGTTTACGCCGTCAATTCCGCGCTCTTTCCACCGAATTGATCGCCGGCGTGGCCCTGAGCGCGGCGATGATGTTGGTCAGGTGCCTGACGTCGCGCACTTCGATGTCGATGATCAGCTCGAAGAATTCCTGGGTGCGGTTGGTGATCTTGAGATTGCTGATGTTGCCGACGTTCTTGGCGATCACCGTGGTCACCGCCCCCAGCGTCCCCGGCTCGTTGGACACCACCAGGTCGATGCGGCCGAGATGGACGTCGCCGCTGGATTCCTCGTCCCACGACAGGTCGAGCCAGCGCTCGGGCGTGTCGGCGAACTGCTCGAGGTTCTCGCAGTCGATGGTGTGGATGGTCACGCCCTTGCCGGTGGCGACGATGCCGACGATGCGATCGCCGGGCAGCGGATGGCAGCAGCCGGCGAAATGCATCGCCATGCCGGGAATCAGCCCCTTGATCGGAACGGCGTTCTGGCGGTCCTTCTTGTCGGCCGACGGCTTGGGCTTGCGCCCGAGGGGGACGACGTTGTCGGCGCGCTGCTGGCGGGCCTTGAGTTCGGGGAAGATGGTCGAGACCACCTCGCGCGCGGTCAGCGTGCCCTCGCCCACCATCGCCACCAGGTCGTCCGCCGACGCCGCCTTGAAGATCTTGAGGACGCCTTCCGCCGCCTTTTCGGTGAACTCGTAGCCCTCGGCGCGGAAGGCGCGGACCAGGATGGCGCGCCCCAGGTCGACGTACTGCGCCCGCTGCTGGGTGCGGATGAAGCGGCGGATGCGGGCGCGCGCCTTGCCGGTGACGACGAAGCGTTCCCAGGTCGGATTGGGAGTCTGCGCCTTGGAGATGACGATTTCGACCTGGTCGCCGTTCTTCAGCGCCGTGCGCAACGGCATGATGCGGCCGTTGACCTTGGCGCCGACGCAGGTGTCGCCCACCTGCGAGTGAACGGCGTAGGCGAAATCCACCGGCGTCGCCCCGCGCGGCAGGGCGATCAGGTCGCCCTTGGGGGTGAAGCAGAACACCTCGTCCTGGAACATCTCCAGCTTGGTGTGCTCGAGGAATTCCTCGGGGTTGGAGGCGTGCTCGAGGATGTCGAGAAGTTCGCGCAGCCAGCGGTACTGCCGCCCGTCGGTCTGGCGGCCGTCGTCGTCGGAAGTCTTGTATTTCCAGTGAGCGGCGACGCCCAGTTCGGCGATCTCGTGCATCTCGTGGCTGCGGATCTGCACCTCGATGCGGTGGCGCTCTGGGCCGAAGACCCCGGTGTGCAGGCTGCGATAGCCGTTCGGCTTCGGCGTCGAGATGTAGTCCTTGAAGCGGTTCGGCACCATCGGATACTTGGAATGGATGACGCCGAGAGCGCGATAGCAGTCCTCGATCGAATCGACCACGACGCGGAAAGCCATGATGTCGGACAATTGCTCGAATCCGACGTTCTTCTTCTGCATCTTCAGCCAGATGCTGTATGGAGTCTTCTCGCGACCGGATACGGTGGCGCTGATGCCGGCCTCGTCCAGGGTCTTGCGCAACTCTTCCAGGATGCGGCCGATCAGATCGCCGCCCTGCTCGCGCAGGAACTTGAGCCGCGCCAGGATCGACGAGCGGGCGTCGAGGTGGAGCTCGGCGAAGGCCAGATCCTCCAGCTCCATCTTGATCTCCTGCATGCCGATGCGTTCGGCCAGCGGGGCGTAGATCTCCATGGTTTCCAGCGCGATGCGCCGGCGCTTGTCGGGATTCTGGATGTAGTGCAGCGTCCGCATGTTGTGGACGCGGTCGGCCAGCTTGACCAGGAGGACACGGATGTCCTCGCTCATCGCCAGCACCAGCTTGCGCAGGTTTTCCGCCTGCTTGTGGTGGTCGGACTGCAGTTCGATGCGGTTGAGCTTGGTGACGCCGTCGACCAGGCAGGCGATCTCGTGGCCGAACAGCCGCTCGATGTCGGCCTGGGTCGCCGGGGTGTCCTCGATGGTGTCGTGCAGCAGCGCGGTGATGATCGAGGCGCAGTCGAGGCGGTAGCGGGCGAGGAAGCCCGCAACCTCAAGCGGGTGCGAGAAATAGGGATCCCCCGACGCCCGCAACTGCGACCCGTGCATCTTCATGGCGAAGACGTAGGCGCGATTGATGGCGTCCTCGTCGGCGGAAGGGTCATAGGACTTGACCCGTTCGACCAGTTCGAATTGACGCATCATCGCCACGGCGTTCTCCCGGCGGTGGGGGCAGTCCTCCCCGGCTTAACCCTCGGCGGCGTCGGTGTCGGGCAGATCGCCGCCCTCGGCATCGGGCTCGGCTTCGGCGTCGGCGTCGGCATCGAAGTCGACGCCGTCGTCGGTCACCGACAACCCATCCTCCGCCAAATCGTCTTCGCTGGCGATGTTCTCGAAGGCGAGGTCGCGTTCAGGCATGAACGCCTCCATCTCGTCCTCTTCCGGTTCGTCGACCTCGACGTGCTTCTGCAGGCCCTGGACCAGAGCGTTCTTGATCGCATCGAGCGGGATGGTGAGTTCGGCGATTTCGCGTAGCGCCACCACCGGATTCTTGTCGTTGTCCCGATCCAGCGTCAACCGCGAGCCGGCTGCGACGTCACGCGCCCGCTGCGCCGCCACCAGCACCAGCTCGAAGCGGTTGGGAATCCTGAGAATGCAATCTTCAACCGTAACGCGCGCCATTGCCCATCCTTCACGGCAGTTCCTGACACAGAGTCGAGTTTATATATTGGCCACCGGCGGGGAAAGCAAGCGCCGGGGCACCTCGGGGCCACCGGGACACGCGCCCGGCACTCGCCCCTTGCGGCGGCGACGGCGTCCGCCTAAGTTAGCCGCCATTGACGTCCTCATCACCTAAATCGAGACTCTCCATGCATTTTTATCCGGCCGAGCGGATCGGCCTCTTCATCGACGGTTCGAATCTTTACGCCGCGGCGCGTGCGCTCGGGTTCGACATTGACTACAAAAGATTGCTCGATCTGTTCGCCGCCAAAGGCCGGCTGATCCGCGCGTTCTATTATACCGCGCTGATGGAGGATCAGGAATACTCCCCCATCCGGCCACTGGTCGATTGGCTGGACTACAACGGCTTCACCATGGTCACCAAGCCGACCAAGGAGTTCACCGACGCCATGGGCCGGCGCAAGATCAAAGGCAACATGGATATCGAACTGGCCCTCGACGTCATGGAGATGGCCCAATACCTCGACCATGTGGTGCTGTTCTCGGGCGACGGCGATTTCCGCCGGCTGGTGGAGGCGGTCCAGCGCAAGGGCGTGCGGGTGTCGGTGGTCAGCACGGTGCGCTCGCAGCCGCCGATGGTCGCCGATGAACTCCGCCGCCAGGCCGACAATTTCGTCGAGCTGCTCGAACTGGAACCGGTGATCGCGCGCGCGCAGAACTACCGCGAGGACCGCCAGACCCATCAGCGCGACGACGCGTGACCGCGGAGTCCTGCGCGCCGGAGCCCTGCACGCCCGGACGCGACTGCCCGCTGTGCCCGCGCCTGATCGCCTTCCGCCAGGCCAACCGCGACCGATCGCCGGACTGGCACAACGCGCCGGTGCCGTCCTTCGGCGAACTCGACGCCCGCATCCTGGTGGTCGGCCTGGCGCCCGGGCTGAAGGGCGCCAACCGGACCGGCCGGCCGTTCACCGGGGACTACGCTGGCGACCTGCTCTACGCCACCCTCAGCCGCCTGGGGCTGGCCTCGGGGGTCTATGGGGCCAGGATCGACGACGGCTTCCGCCTCAAGGGCGTCCGCATCACCAACGCGGTCCGTTGCGTGCCCCCCGCCAACAAGCCGCTGCCCGCCGAATTCGCCGCCTGCCGCCGGTTCCTGGCGGACGAGATCGCCGCCATGCCCAACCTCGCCGGCATCTTCGCGGTCGGCAGGAACGGGCACGACGCGGCCCTGTCCACCCTCGACATCCGCAAAAGCGCGTTCCCCTTCGGCCATGGCTGCGTCCACCGCCTGCCCGGCGGCCTGGCGCTGGCGGACAGCTATCACTGCTCGCGCTACAACGTCAACACGGGCCGGCTGACCGAGGCGATGTTCGTCACCGCCTTTACGGCCCTGACCGATCGCATCGGCCTAGCCTCGGGATTTGCATAAGGACGTTAGGCGTACCTACCGTATTTTGTTTGCGCCCGGCCCGCAATTCCGAGTAGTTTCCGCGGCCGGCCGAGTGGCATCGCCACAGGGCCAGGAGGGCATGCAGTCATGTTGGACCGATTCGACAGGAACGACCACACGATCGGCTTGCCGGCGATCGACGCGGCGCACAAAAGCGAGCATGCGACGTTGCGGGCGACCGCCGAAAGCCTGCGTACCAGGCTGCCGCAGGCCGGTCCGCTCGACGCCGCCCGGACGTTGGACGTCGCGGATTACCTGCGCCTCCGACTGCCGGACCACATCCTGGTCAATGATAAGCCTTATCGGCCATTCCTGATGCGGCTGACGTGACGCGGACGGCCACGACATCCTCGGCGCGGAAGCAGGTCGGGCAGCAGGGCGGCAGGCCCGCCTCGTCGTCGACCAGGCGCCAAGTGAGTGCCAGGCAATACGGACATTGCGAGGGGCGTTCCAAAACCATGATGGAGATCATCGGCAATGCTCCTACGGAACGCCCGGATTATCGAATGGGTGACCGAACGACGCCACGGATAAAAAGTGTAAATTTCAGGCGCATTCGGGTTACGCCCTCCCTGTTGAGTCGACGCGAACGTTGCTTATATCCCCAGCCGGTCTTGGACGGCCGAATTAGCCGTCCCATATGCCGGTCAAGCCCTATCTGACGGAATTACGACAACATGGTGCAAACCAACCGTGGAACCAAACGCCGGTGCGGCCATTGCAGCGCCAGCTTCTATGATCTCGATCGCCAGCCGATCGTCTGCCCGAAATGCGACGCGCCCTACGTCGCCGTGGCGCCCAAGGCGCCGCCCAGGCCAAGCAGGCCGGCGCGAACCGAGGAGCCCGTGCTGAAGGAAGAGGTCGACGAGGTCGACGCCTTCGCCGAGGACGAGGTGCTTGCCGGCGACGTCGACGAGGACACCATCGTCGACGACGGCGACGAGCCCGGCGACGAAGAGCAACTGGGGGATTAGGGTCCCTCTCCCGCCTCGCAGCTCGGGATCGATGCCGGCCGACGATCGAACAGACCGGGCGGCCGGTATTCAGCCGCCGTTGAGGCGGCCAAGGGCCGCGGACGCGGGCCGCCCGACGCTGGGCGGGCGGGACAATGCGTTCCGGAAATGGAAAAGGCGGCCCGGATACCGGACCGCCCTTGAGGGAATGCGCCGATCTGCTACAGATCCTCGGCGCGGTTCACCATCTTCTCGATTTCCTTTTTGACGATGCGCTCGATCATGTAGGGCAGGTTCTCGTCCAGCCATTCCTTCAGGATCGGCCGCAGCAGCGAGCGGACCATGTCTTCCAGGGTGATGCCGGCATTGCCCAGGCCGATGCCGCGGTTGCGCACGATCTCGCGCGCCAGTTCCGACAGCAGCGAGGCACCGCGATCGGCGACGGGACGCGACAGCAGCGACTCGTCGTCCTCCACCGGGCGCGCCTTCGGCGCCGGGGCGACCACCGGCATCTCGTCGTATTCCCGGATATAGAGCTCTTCCTCTTCGATCTCCGGCTCGGGCTCGTCCGGCTGGTCGAGCACCATGTCGTCGGTCAGCTCGAGGATATCGTCCTCCGGCTCCGGCTCAGGATCGAGTTCCAGTTCGAACACCAGCTCGGGCTCGGGTTCTGGCTCGGGCTCCGGCTCAGGTTCCGGCTCGAACACAGGCTCCGGCTCCGGCTCCGGTGGGGGCGGAGGCGGCGGCGGCGGGGGTGGCGGAGGCGGCGGCGGCGGCGGCGGTGGTGGTGGTGGTGGTGGTGGTGGTTCGACCGCCTTGGCCTTTTCCTCGGCTTCGTCTTCCGACAGGATGCGTCGGATCGAAGCGAGGATATCCTCCATTGATGGTTCTTGCTGAGCCTTATCGTCTGCCATGGTTCGACTGTCGGATGAATCCCCTGGGCCTAATCGTCGCCATCATGCCCGACGATCAAGTACAAATCATTAAAAAAAGCCGGAGGTCATTCACTCCTGATATCCAGGAACTTTATCGACTCCGGTGCCGATCCACTGATGGCGGACGTCGTCGTAATGCTGGCGGGGATCGTAGATTTCAACGGGCAGGGCCAGCGCCTGGGCGGTCATCTGCCCGAGCGCCGACTTGACCTGGAAAGCCGCGACCATTTCATCGTGCCGGGCCGCCACCAGATTGACCCGCGAGACGAACAATTCCTGTTCGGCGTTCAAGGTGTCGAGCACCGTGCGCGAGCCCACCTTGGCCTCCTCCTCGACGCCGGCCAGGGCCAGCTCGTTGGCGCCGATCTGCGAGGTGTAGGATTTTACCCGGGCGCGCGCCGCCGCCAGCGTCTCCCACGCCTGCGATGCGGTCTGGAGGGCGTCGCGCCGCGCCTGGTCTGCCTGGATCAGGCGCTGGGCCCAAGTCTGCTTCTGCGCCCGCACCCGCGAATAGCTGATACCGGCCTCGTAGATCGGCACGCTCACGGTCAGCATCGCCTGGGTCGTCGAGGTGTCGGAATGGATCAGGCTCTGTTCGATCGTGCGCCCGACGGTACCGGTCACCGCCACGGTGGGCAGCAATTCGCCGAACACCAGGTCGATGCCGTCCTTGGCGGCGCGCGCCACCCAATCGGCGCTGACGATGTTGGGGTTCTTGGCCAGGGTGGTCGCCTTCACCTCGTCGAACAGCGCCGGCACCTCGGCCGCCGCCGCGGGCGGCTGCGGCGATTCGGGGGCACGGCCGACGACGTCGATGAAACCGGCCCGCGAGACCTGCAGGTTGCCCTCGGCGTTGACCCGGTCGGCCACCGCCTGGGCCAGGCGGGCCTCGGCTTGGCTGACGTCGGTGCGGGTGATCTCGCCGACGCGGAAGCGCTCGCGCGTCGCGTCCAGCTGGCGGCGCAGCACCTGCTCGTTATTGATGTTGAGCTTCACCACCGCCTCGTCGCGCACCACGTTGAAGAAGGCGGTGGCGGCGCTCAGCAGCACCGATTGCTCGGTGCCCTCCAGCTGGGCGCGGGTGGCCAGCACGGTGGCCTCGGCCTGCTCGGTGGCGGCGACGGTGCGGCCGCCGCGGAACAGCGGCTGGCTGAGCACCAGGCTGTAGTCGCGGGGATCGCGCGTCTGGGTCCACGGAAAGCTGCCGTTGCCGTTGTTGTAATAGGTGCCGCGGCCGACGTCGCCGGTCACCGTCACCGTCGGGCGCCAGTTGGCCAGGGCCTGCGGAACCGCCTCGTCGGTGGCCCGGAGCTGGGCCCGGGAGGCGATCAGGGTGGGGTTGGAATTGTAGGCGGTGGCCAAAACACTTTCCAGGGTCTCGGCTCCGGCGGGGTCGATCCCCAACCCGCCCAGCACCACCCCCGCCAGCAGCCAGCATTTCGTCGTCATTGGACGCCCTTCAGCGATGTCGCGGCCATCGACAATTCTGCGCGGCCACAATTGGGAACATTATCGTGGTTTGCACCCAGTTCAAGAAATATTCCCCATTGCATCCCGCATGCTGGCCCCATGCCATTCGCAGCAAGCCCGGGGGCTTCCTTGCCGAAGAGCATAACCCGCCGCCGAATGGCGAGGCGAGGAGAGGCGCTTGACAGGGTATGTTCCAACGCGTAAAAGCTCGGTCCTCACGTCGGCCGCCGGGTCGGACGGGCCGGGTGGCAGAGTGGTGATGCAGCGGACTGCAAATCCGCGAACGTCGGTTCAATTCCGGCCCCGGCCTCCACCTTCTTCGCTCGGGACGTGACGCGATTTCCCCGGAACCGCGCCTTCTTTGGTGCGGCTCTGGTCCGGAGTAGCTCAGCCGGTAGAGCAGACGGCTGTTAACCGTCGGGTCGGGGGTTCGAGTCCCTCCTCCGGAGCCAACAAGCAAGGGGTTGGGCCAGATTGGTCCAGCCCCTTTCGCTTTATGCCCCGACCACCTCAGCAATCGGATCGTCGCGCCGTCGGATGGGTCACCCTGGATTTCCGCCGCCGGCAGCGGAAATCGGCAAATCCCGGACACGCCGCGCCGGAACCCCGAGATACAAGCCATTTGGTTCGGTATCACGAGTTATTAGGGCGCCGGCGCCAACGACACATCCAGTTCTCACTATACAGCCTGGCAGAACAATCGACGAGCTGCCAAGCCAAACCCCATCCTCAATTGTTATTGGAAAATGCTTAACATCGTGGCTTGCCCGAGCCATCGGATTGTTCGTGATGTCATGTGTTGAAGTTATAAGTTTTACGCCCGGACCGATCCTAACATGCGATCCAATCCTACAAAGGCCAAAGCCATCCACAAAAAAGCATTTGTTAACGTACACATCATTTCCAAATTCAATATTAGCAGAGGCAAAACTACACTGAGGCTCTATAATGGTATTATTACCAATTTTCAGTCCGGCAAATTGAAGAATGATCTTACGAACTCTCCAGTGGATAAAAATATTATTCTGCATCAAAAAGAGAAAAGATTGAAATTTCATTTTCACACGCGCCCACTGCGACAACAGTTTCGACCAAACTGCGGCATTCTTTATGAACGCATATTTTGGGCGCAATGCATTACTGTCAAAACGAATTTCCCACATGGCCGGCCCATCCGCCTGCGTACAATGATAGAATATCGTAGCTCATGGCCTCTGAGAAGCCGTTTTCGGGAACCATGCGGCTGGACGGATTCGCGGGCGGCGTCCGGCCCCTTGTGCTGGCTTGCGGTTTCTGGACATCATCGGCCATTGGGATGGAAGGGGGCCGCATGATCGCTCGCATCGTCGCCACAGCGTTGCTCGCCGGGGCGCTGGCCGGCTGCACCACGCTGATTCCGGTCAAGAACGCGGCGACCGGCGAGATCCACTATTGCCAGGGAATCAGCCAGTTTCCCTACGGCGCGTGGCAGGAGGCGCACCATTGCGCCGACAAATACGAAGAGGCCGGCTGGCTTCGCCTCGACCACCCCGCCGACATGCCTACCCCGTCGGCAAAAGACCAAGGCCATACTGAATAGGCGCCATTCCATTTCGCCTCCCCCCCGCCTACGTAAGTGGCACCGAATGGGTTCGGCCCGCCATCGCCCCTCCTATCGGAAGTACGCGCTGCCCCTAATTCCGAAAGATGAAGGCAAGATGGATGCGTCTGTTGTCGCAATGCTGGTCGCCAGCCTGGTTTCAGGGGGCGGAATCGGTCTATTCCTGGGCCGGCGCCGGATCGGTGGCGCCGAAAGCCGGCTGCAGGACAGCGAGGCCCGCAGCAAGACCATCGTCGACGCGGCGGTCGACGGCATCGTTACCATCGACGAATACGGAATCGTCGAAAGCTTCAATCGCGCCGCCGAACGGATTTTCGGCTACACCACCGACGAGGTGCGCGGTTGCAACGTCAAGGTTTTGATGCCCGAGCCGTATCGCGGCGAACACGACGGCTATCTCGGCAGCTACAAGTCGAGCGGGCACGCCCGGATCATCGGCATCGGCCGCGAGGTCGAGGGGCGGCGCAAGGACGGCAGCACCTTTCCCATGGACCTGGCGGTCGGCGAAAGCCGGGTCGGCGGGCGCCGCATCTTCGCCGGCATCTGCCGCGACATCACCGCCCGCAAGGCGGTCGAGGACGAGCTGCGGGCCAGCGAGGAACGCTTCCGGGTGCTGGTCGAGGGCATCGACGATTACGCCATCGCCCTGATCGATCCGCAAGGCGTGGTGCTGTCGTGGAACACCGGGGCGGAACGGCTGTACGGCTGGCGCGCCGACGAGACCATCGGCGGCAACGTCGACCGCTTCTACCCGATGGACGCGATCGAGAATGGCGCGCATAAGCGGGCGCTCGCCGTGGCGCGCGCCAATGGCCGCCACGAAGAGGAAGGCTGGCGCCTGCACAAGAACGGATCGCGCTTCTGGGCGCACGTGACGGTCACGGCGCTCCGCAATGGCGACGGCAGCTTGCGCGGGTTCGCCCGCATCTCGCGCGACATGACGCTGACCAAGCGCCATGAGGACGCCTTGCGCACCGCCAAGGACGACGCCGAAAACGCCCGCGACGAATCCGAGCGCTCGCGTGCCAGTTCGGAAAAAGCCAACCGGGCCAAGACCAAGTTCCTCGCCGCCGCCAGCCACGACCTGCGCCAGCCGGTGCAGGCGATCATCTTCTTCACCTCGGTGCTGTCGCACAAGCTTCGCAACCATGCGGCGCAGCCCATTCTCGACGACCTGCAGCGGTCGCTGGAAGGGCTCAACATCCTGCTCGATTCGCTTCTCGACGTCTCCAAGCTGGACGCCGGCCTGGTGATGCCCAAGGAAACCGATTTCAGCGTCGCCGCCATCCTCGACCGCCTGGCCGCCGATTTCCTGCCGACCGCCCGCGACAAGGGGCTGAGCCTGACGGTGGTGCCGTCCTCGGCCACCATCCGCAGCGACCCCGCCCTGCTGTCCCGCATCGTCCAGAACCTGATGGCCAACGCCGTGCGCTATACCCAGCGCGGACGCATTCTGGTCGGATGCCGGCGCAGCGGCGACCGGGTGCGGATCGAGGTGTGGGACACCGGCATCGGCATTCCGCCCGACCGTACGCGGGAAATCTTCGAGGAGTTCACCCAGCTGGGGAATCCCGAGCGCGACCGCAGCCAGGGTCTGGGCCTCGGGCTGGCGATCGTCGAGCGCCTGAGCCGATTGCTCGGCCATCCCATCCAGGTGCGCTCGACCCCGGGCAAGGGATCGGTGTTCACCGTCGACGTGCCCGTGGGCGCCTGCATTGCCGCGCCGATGGGCCGCAAGCGCCGGCGCCCCGCCGCCGACGGCGCCGAAAGCCGCCGTCTGGTGGTGCTGATCGACGACGAGCCGATCGTGCTCAAGGGCCTGTCGATGGTCCTGCAGAGCTGGGGCTACGAGGTGCTGGCGGCCGGCTCGGCCGACGAGGCGCTGGCGCTGCTCGCCCAGGCCCGCCGCCCGCCCGCCATCATCCTGGCCGATTACCGCCTGCGCGAGGGCCACACCGGCACCGAGGCGATCCTGCTGATCCGCGAGTTGTTCAAGATGCCCATCCCCAGCATCATCATCACCGGCGACACCGCCCCCGAACGCCTGCGCGAAGCGGAAGCCACCGGCCTGTCGGTCATGCACAAGCCGGTGCAACCGCCGGCACTGCGGGCGGCGCTGCGGGAAAGCCTGGACGGGCAGCGGGTCCTGCATTGAACTGGCAACCGCGGCCGACCAATGGGATACTGGCAGCCGTTTTCGCCGCCACCGGTCCCTCGCCATGCGCCCCATTCTTGCCGCCTGCCTGCTCGCCTTCGCGCTCGCCGCCCTGCCGCCCGCGGCGCGCGCGGGGTGGGACGAGGGCGAGACCGCCTTCCGGCGCGGCGACTGGGCCGTCGCCGCCCGCGAGCTGAAACCCCTGTCCGAGGCCGGCGATGCCCGCGCCCAGGCGCGCTACGGCCGCATGCTGCTCGATGGCCACGGCATGCCGCAGAACGAAGCCGAAGGGGTGAAGCTGCTGCAGGCCGCCGCCGACAAGCGGGACCCCGCCGGCCAGACCTACCTGGCCCATGCCTATATCCGCGGCCGGGGCGGCTTGCCGCACGACCAGTCGACCGCACTGATCCTGCTCGGCCGCGCCGCCGACCAGAACTTCCCCGAGGCGATCGACACCATGGGGCTGTTCTATGTCACCGGGGCCTTCGGGCTGCCGCGCAACACCGCCCGCGGGCTGGAATTCCTCCACCGCGCCGCCGACCTCGGCTGGCCGCACAGCGCCTACCTGCTCGGACTGTTCTATTGGTCCGGCAAGGAAGTGCCGCGCGACCGCGTTCAGGCGGTGTCCTGGCTGGCGAAGGCGGCCGAGGCCGGCGTAAGCGCCGCCCAGGGGCTGTTGGCCGATTCCCTGTGGACCGGCGACGGCGGCCCCAAGGACCGGGACGCCGCGCTGGCCTGGTTCCAAAAGGCCGTCGCCCAGGGCGACGCGCATGCGATGCAGCAGCTGGGCGTCCTTTACATCAACGGCGACGGCATGCCCCGCGACGTCAATAAGGGCGTCGACCTGCTGCGCCGCGCCGCGGGAACCGGCGATGGCGCCGCCGCCCTGACCCTCGGCCGCCTCTACTGGGAGGGGAATCTGGTGCAGAAGGACCAGACCCTGGCGCTGCCGCTGCTGCGCCAGGCCGCCGACAAGGGGGTGCCGGACGCGCAGAACCTGGTCGGCCTGGCCCTGTGGAAGGGCGAGGGCGCCGAGCGCAACCAGACCGAGGCGGTGGCCTGGTTCCGCCGTGCCGCCGAGCAGGGCCTGGCCGCCGCCCAGTACAATCTGGCGCAGGCCTATGCCAGCGGAACCGGCATCGACCGCAACCCGGTCGAGGCCTATGCCTGGCACATTGCCGCCGCCCAAAGGGCCGCGGCCGGGGACAAGCCGCGATTCGACGCGGCGCGCGACAAGGTGGCTGCGTCGCTGTCGCCGTCCGAGGCCGAACGGGGGCGCGAACTGGCGGCCGCCCGCGTCGCGCCGCCCCCGGCGCCGGCAGCGGCCACCGCGGTGCCGGCCTCCCCCGACCTGCCCCAGCCCTCCCAGGGCAAGCCCCGGGTCAATGCCGGCACCGGCTTCTTCGTCGGCCGCGACGGCATCGTGTTGACCGACGCCCATGTGGTGGCCTCGTGCCAGTCGGTCCGGGTGACGCCGTCCGATGCCGCCAAGCCGACCGACGCCACCGTGCTCGCCCGCGACCCGGTCAACGACCTGGCGGTGCTGAAGACCGGCCTCGCCCGCGCCAAGGCCGCCAGCTTCCGCGAGGACAAGCCCATGCGCTCGGGCGACTCGGTGGTGGTCATCGGCTATCCGCTGTCCAGCGTGTTGTCGCGCGAACCCAACGTGACCGCCGGCGTCATCAGCGCCATGGCCGGCCCCCGGGGCGACACCCGCTTCTTCCAGATCACCGCGCCGGTGCAGAAGGGCAATTCCGGCGGGCCGCTGGCCGACATGAGCGGCAACGTGGTCGGCGTGGTGGCGCGCAAGCTGAACGCCATGGAGATCCAGAAGCAGTTCGACGACATGCCCCAGAACGTCAACTTCGCCACCAAGGCCGACCTGGTGCGCAAGTTCCTCGGCGACAACAAGATCGCCGTCGAGACCGCGTCGGCCCGCGAAATCCTGTCGGCTGCGGACGTCGGCGAACGGGTCAAGCAGGTGACCGCCTTCGTCGAATGCCTGCAATAGGCGACGCGTAAAAATAAGTGCGTCGCCTTGTTTGTTCTGTTGGGTTTCCGCGTCCGCGGAAACCCTGGCTCAGACGCCGCTCGGGCTTGGCGGAAATGGAGCGGTTATTCCGCTCCATTTCCATAGGCGATTTCAGCGCGCCTGGAAGGTCATGTTTTCGCCGCCGCGCTCGACGGTGTGGACGGCGCGCGGGCGGTCGGGGTCGAGTTCGTACTTGACCGATTCGGCATAGCCGTGGCCGCCGCCCCAGGTCTCGTCCACCACCAGGGCCAGCACCGCGGCGCCGCTGCTCACCCCGATCAGCGCCGAATTCCCCCAATTCCAGCCGTTCGAGGACGCCGTCAGGGTGTACGAGGTCGGCCGCCGTCCCTCCGCCGTGCAGGTCACGGTGACCGGCGCCGCCGCCTTGGGCACCTCGACGCTTGCCGGCGTATCGATGGCGGCGGTGAAGTCGTGCCCCTTCAGGACGCAATGGGAATTGGGGGGATTGGTGGCGACCTGCACCGTCGAAGAGGTCAAGCCGACCAGCGAGCCGCAGGCAGCCAAGGCCGCCGAGGACATCACCGCAATCGCCGTCGCCGACACCCGCGCCATCGCATGCTCCAAGCAGGGAGGGGCCACTATCCCAAAGAGCACGGCGGGGAGCAAGCGGGTCGTGGCGAGCCGGCGCCGACATCTCCCCGAAAAGCCCCAGCGATGACCGTTGACAGCGACCGCGCGGCGAGTAGGGTGCCGGAGAAACATTCCAATTCGAAACGGGCGGCCGGGGCGGACGAATGGAGTTATTTCTCCAGCAACTGATAAACGGCGTAACCCTGGGGGCCATCTACGGCCTGATCGCCATCGGCTATACGATGGTCTACGGCATCATCGGCATGATCAACTTCGCCCATGGCGAAATATACATGCTGGGGGCCTTCATCGCGCTGATCGCCTATCTCGGCGCCACCACCTTGGGCGGGGGCGTGGCGTTCGGCCTGTTCGCCGCCCTGCTCGCCACCATGCTGTTCACCTCGCTGTGGGGATGGGCGGTGGAGCGCGTCGCCTACCGGCCGCTGCGCCGCGCCCCCCGGCTGGCGCCGCTGATCTCGGCGATCGGGATGTCGATCGTGCTGCAGAACTTCACCCAGATCACCCAGGGCGCCCGGGTCAAGCCGCTGCCCCCGGTCATTCGCGGCGGCTTCACCCTGATGGAGGACCACGGCTTCAGGGTCGAACTCAGCTACCTGCAGATCGCCATCGTGGCGCTGACCGTGGTGCTGATGCTGGCCTTCACCTGGGTCATCACCCGGACGCCGCTGGGCCGCGCCCAGCGCGCCACCGAGCAGGACATGAAGATGGCGGCCCTGCTGGGAGTCGACGTCGACCGCACCATCTCGCTGACCTTCGTCATCGGCGCCGCCCTGGCCAGCGTCGCCGGGCTGATGGTGACGCTGTATTACGGGGTGAACGATTTCTACATGGGCTTCCTCGCCGGCATCAAGGCGTTCAGCGCGGCGGTGCTGGGCGGCATCGGCTCGCTGCCCGGGGCCATGCTGGGCGGACTGGCGATCGGCCTGATCGAGGCCTTCTGGTCGGGCTATTTCTCCTCCGACTACAAGGATGTCGCCGCCTTCGCCGCCCTGGTGCTGGTGCTGCTGTTCCGCCCCACCGGCCTGTTGGGCCGGCCGGACGTGGAGAAGATCTGAATGCTGCGCGACGCCGTCATCGACTCCCTGCTCGCCGGCCTGGTGGCCGCCTTGCTGGCGCTGCCGATGATCGGTTTCCGCCTGGTCGATTCGGCCACCGGCCTGTCGCTGGCGCCGCGCCTCGACTGGGTGGCGTGGGCGGCGCTGGCGGTGGCGGCGGGACGTTTCGCCCTCAATCTGGCGCGCCGGGCGCTGGCCGGCCGCGAGGTCCCCGCCCCCGTCGCCCTGCTGTCGGCGCGGCTGGCCGGAGCACGGCCGGCATTCGGCTGGGCGATGATCGCCGTCGCGGTGGCGCTGCCGTTCCTCGCCAACCGCCAGGTCGTCGGCATCGCCACCCTGGTGCTGATCTACGTCATGCTGGGCTGGGGGCTGAACATCGTGGTCGGGCTGGCCGGCCTGCTGTGCCTGGGATACGCCGCGTTCTACGCGGTCGGCGCCTATGCCTACGCCCTGCTGGCCCAGCACTGGCAGCTGTCGTTCTGGGTCGGCATGCCGCTGGCCGGCCTTGTCGCGGCCGTCTTCGGCCTGGCGCTGGGCTTTCCGGTGCTGCGCCTGCGCGGCGACTACCTGGCCATCGTCACCCTGGGATTCGGCGAGACCGTCCGCATCGTCCTGCGCAACTGGCAGGAGGTGACCGGCGGGCCGCGCGGCCTATCCGACATTCCACGGCCCACCCTGTTCGGCCTGGCGATGCCGCCCGAGCAGCGGGTGATATTCATCTATTTCGTCGTGCTGGCGCTGGTGCTGGTGGTCAATGCGGTGGTGCTGCGGCTGCGGCGGCTGCCGATCGGGCGGGCGTGGGAGGCGCTGCGGGAGGACGAGACCGCATGCCGTTCGCTCGGCCTCGACCCCACCCTGTTGAAGCTGTCGGCCTTCGCCATCGGGGCCGCTTTGGCCGGCATCGCCGGTTCGTTCTTCGCCATCCGCCAGGGCTTCATCAGCCCGGAAAGCTTCAGCTTCATGGAATCGGCGGCAATCCTGGCGATCGTCGTGCTGGGCGGCATGGGCAGCCAGATCGGGGTGGTGCTGGCCGCCCTGCTGCTGGTCGGCCTGCCCGAGTGGTTCCGCGAATTGCAGCAATACCGCATGCTGGCCTTCGGCGGCGCCATGGTGCTGATCATGCTGTGGCGGCCGTCCGGCCTGCTGTCGGGGCGCGATCCGACCATCCTGCTGGGAGGCCGCAAGTGACCGGCGGCCCCCTGCTCCGGGTCGAGCACGTCAGCATGCGCTTCGGCGGCCTGCTGGCGGTCAACGACCTGTCCTTCGACGCCGAGGCCGGCCGGATCACCGCCGTGATCGGCCCCAACGGCGCCGGCAAGACCACCCTGTTCAACTGCATCACCGGCTTCTACAAGCCGCAGGTCGGGCGGATCACCCTCGACCACCCCAAGGGCCCGCTGCTGCTGGAGCGGATGAGCGACCACCGCATCGCCGCCGAGGCCGGGGTGGCGCGCACCTTCCAGAACATCCGCCTGTTCCCGCGCATGAGCGTGCTGGAGAACCTGATCGTCGCCCAGCACACCCGACTGATGCGGGCCAGCTGGTTCTCGCTGGCCGGGCTTCTCGGCCTGGCCCGCTACCGCGACGCCGAGGCCCAGGCGGTGGCCACGGCGCGGCGTTGGCTCGACCGCCTGGGCCTGACCCCGCATGCCGACGAGGAGGCCGCCGCCCTGCCCTACGGCATGCAGCGCCGCCTGGAGATCGCCCGCGCCTTGTGCACCGGGCCGCTGCTGCTGTGCCTGGACGAGCCGGCGGCCGGACTCAACCCGCGGGAATCGGCCGAACTCAACCGCCTGCTGATCGACATCCGCGACCAGGAGGGCATCGGCCTGCTGCTGATCGAGCACGACATGAGCGTGGTGATGGGGATCTCCGACCGCATCGTGGTGCTGGACTACGGCAAGAAGATCGCTGAGGGCACCCCCGACCACATCCGCCACGACCCGGCGGTGATCCGCGCCTATCTGGGCGAATCCGAGGACGAGGACCTGCCGCCCGAGGTGGCCGCCGACGTCGGGGAGGGCGACCCGTGCTGAAGGTCGAGGACCTCCATTCCGGCTACGGCCGCATCGAGGCGCTGCGCGGCGTCGACATCACCGTCGCGACCGGCGAGATCGTCGCCCTGATCGGCGCCAACGGCGCCGGCAAGACCACCCTGCTGATGACCGTCTGCGGCAATCCGCGCGCCACCGGCGGCCGGGTGCTGCTGGACGGCGAGGACATCACCCGGCTGCCGACCCATCGCATTGCCCGCCTCGGCCTCGCCCACTGCCCGGAGGGACGGCGCATCTTCGCCCGCATGTCGGTGCGCGAGAACCTGCAGATGGGCGCGGTGGTGTCGGATCGCACCCGCTTCGCCCGCGATTTCGAGCAGGTGCTGGCGCTGTTCCCCCGCCTGGCCGAGCGCCTGGACCAGCGCGGCGGCACCCTGTCCGGCGGCGAGCAGCAGATGCTGGCGATCGGCCGCGCCCTGATGAGCCGTCCCCGCCTGCTGCTGCTGGACGAGCCGTCGCTGGGCCTGGCGCCGCTGATCGTGCGCCAGATCTTCGAGCTGATCGCCCGCATCAACCGCGAGGAGAAGGTGACCATCTTCCTGGTCGAGCAGAACGCCTACCACGCGCTGAAGCTGGCCGACCGCGGCTACGTCATGGTCAACGGCCGCGTCACCCTGTCGGGCAGCGGCTCCGACCTGCTGGCCAACCGCGAGATCCGCGCCCATTACCTGGAAGGCGGCGTCGTCAAGGAGCTGCCGCGATGATCGAAAGCCTTCCGGTGTTCGTCGGCCTGACCTGCGTGTTCATGGGCGCCTGCGCCTTCATGGCCGGGCAGGCTTTGGCGGCAGGCTGGCGTCCGGCGTGGCTGACCCTGCCGGCAGCGATGGCCCTGGGACTGGGCGACCGCTTCCTCACCTTCGCCCTGTTCCACGGCAGCCTGGATTCGCCCGCCGCCTACCTGACCGATACCCTGGTGCTGGCCGCTTTGGCGCTGATCGCCCACCGCCTCACCCTGGCGCGCCGCATGGTGGCTCAGTATCCCTGGCTGTACGTACCGGCAGGGCCGTTCGGGTGGCGGGACCGCAAGTGATTTCATTCTCCAATTAGGTGGGCTTTTCAGAGGTGGCGGCCGGCGCTTGCCCTGAGTAAACTCGGCGCCAACAAGACCTGAGCTTAGGCGAACGGGGGAAACGCACATGAAATTCGGCAAGATCCTGGCGTTGATGGTCGCCGTCCTGACCGGCGGGTTCCTGGCCTTCCGGATGTTCACCGCGCAGCCGCCCGCCCCCGCCCCCGACGCCACCGGCCCGCTGGTGATCGGCGTCGCCGGCCCGATGACCGGCTCCGAGGCCTCGTTCGGCGAGCAGATTCGCCGCGGCGCCGCCAAGGCGGTGGAGGACATCGACGCCAAGGGCGGGGTGCTCGGCCGCCCGCTGGCGCTCGCCGTCGGCGACGACGCCTGCGACCCCAAGCAGGCCCGCTCGGTCGCCGAGGAGATGGCGACCCGGAAGGTGCCGGTGGTGATCGGCCATTTCTGCTCGGGGTCGTCGATCCCCGCCTCCGAGGTCTATCTCGAGAACGGCATCCTGCAGATCTCGCCGGCCTCGACCAACCCGAAGCTGACCGAGCGCGGCCTCGCCAACGTCTTCCGCACCTGCGGCCGCGACGACAACCAGGGCAAGATCGCCGCCGATTACGTCGCCGCCAAGATGGCCGACAAGGTGGTCGCCATCGTCGACGACAAGTCGGCCTACGGCCAGGGCCTGGCCGACGAATTCGAGAAGGGCCTCAAGGCCGCCGGCATCCGGCCGGTGTTCCACGAGGCGATCACCGCCGGCGACAAGGACTATTCGGCCCTGGTGACCAAGCTGAAGGCTGCCAAGGTCGACCTGCTCTATCTCGGCGGGTACAAGACCGAAGGCGGGCTGATCGTGCGCCAGATGCGCGACCAGGGCCTGGCCACCACCCTGATGGGCGGCGACGGCCTGATCACCGAGGAATTCTGGGCGATCACCGGCGCCGCCGGCGAGGGCACGCTGATGACCTTCAGCCCCGACCCCCGCCTGATGCCGCGCAACGCCGAACTGGTGCGCTATTTCCGCGCCCAGAACTACGAGCCCGAGGCCTATACCCTGTACACCTATGCCACCGTCCAGGCCTGGGCCCAGGCGGCGGAGGCGGCCAAGACCACCGATTGGAAGAAGGTGGCCGAAGTGCTGAAGGCCGGCAAGTTCGATACCGCCATCGGCGAGATCGCCTTCGACGCCAAGGGCGACGTCGTCGGGCCGACCTACGTCATGTACGTCTGGCACGGCGGCAAATACGTTTACGCTCAATAACCAGCGACAAGAGACATGGAGGAAATGTGATGTCGATGATGCGCGACTGCATCGAGGCCTGCGACCGGGCCCACCGCCGCTGCACCGAGACCGCCATCCACGCCATGCAACAGGGCGGGCAGCTGGCCGAGTGGCACCTGGTGCAGCTGCTGCTGGATTCCGCCGACATCAACGAGACGGCCGCGGATTTCCTGCTGCGCAGTTCGCGCCTGCATCACCTGACCTGCCGCGCCGCCGCCGAGGTGTCCGACCTGTGCGCCAATGCCTGCGAGGCGTTCGCCGGCCAGGATCTGCGGATGAAGGAATGCGCCGAAGCCTGCCGCCGCGCTGCCACCCACTGCCGAAAATTGCTGTAACCTTGCTTCATATCCCGCAAAGCGGGCGCTGTCAGTCGCGGGATGGAGTCTTCGACACCGTCTGCACGGCGTTCAGCAACTGGTTCGGCGTAAACGGCTTCTTGAGGAAGCCGCGGGGACGGGCCGCCATCGCCTTTTTGTAGGTGGCTGCATCCGTCTGCGCGGTGACGAAGATGACCGGCAGCGCGAAGCCGGAAGAAATAAGCTCTGCCGCCTCGATCCCGCCCATCGCGCCGTTGAGATTCACATCCATGAGAACCATCGAGGGCGTTCTCGCCGCAACGGCGTGGACGGCCGCTTCGCCGCTCGCGGCGAGAAGCACCTCGTAGCCTTCCTCCTCCAGCACCAATTGGATGCCCATCGCGACCAATGGGTCATCCTCGACGACCAGTATGTTTGCGGGCATGGCTTCCGTCCTGGTTAAGCCGACTGGGTACGGCGAATTGGCGAACGCCAAGCGCCGGGACCGTTCCTATATCAGGTCAGAATTGGCATCGGATCCCTGAGAACTTGAATTATGGGTGCAATGGACGACCAAGAACAAGCTGGTGCGGGGCATGATGCGGGGGAAGGCTGCCCCGACAAAAAAATGGCGGCACAAGAATCCACAGGCGGCATTCGCCGTGCGGTTTCATCCGGCGACACCCCGGTTGCTATCGCCCAAGAGCTTCATCGGGCTCTGTATCAACCAGGTGTCGCTTTGGTGGTGGTGTTCGTATCCGTCGCCTGCGACCTGGATGCGCTTGCGGTCGAATTGCAGCGAAGTTTCGGGCCGATTCCGGTGGTCGGCAGTACCACCGCGGGCGAGATAAGTCCCACCGGCTACAGCCGCGGGACCGCCGTGGGGTTCAGCTTGGCCGCACCGGATTTCGCGGCCGCAGTAATTCCGATCTATGACCTTCGCAGCTTCACCGTGGCCGCCGGGGAAGTTGCCATGTCCGAAGGGTTGAGGCTGCTGCGCCACCAGGTTCCGCATGCCAGCCTCCAGCAGCTATTCGGGATCCTGCTCATCGACGGGCTCAGCTTGTGCGAGGAGGCCGTGGCCAGCGCACTGCGAAGCGCAATGGGGGAAATCCCCATGTGTGGCGGGTCGGCGGGGGATTCCATGCGATTCGAGCGAACCCTGCTGCTGCATGATGGGACCTGGCACAGCGGCGCAGCCCTGCTGACCCTGGTTGCGACGCCGCTGCCGTTCCACGTCTTCAAGAACGAGCACTTCATCCCCGGCGATGAACGAATGGTCGTCACCGGCGCCGACGTGTCGCGGCGCATCGTCACCGAGATCAACGGCTATCCGGCAGTCCGGGAATACGCCCGCATGGTCGGACTGGCCGGCGCGCCCTTGACGCCGATGGTGTTTGCCCAGCATCCGGTGGTTGTGCGAATCGGGGGGAGCAATTACGTACGATCCATTCAGAAAGCCAATGATGACGAGAGCCTGAGCTTCTACTGCGCCATCGACGAAGGGGTCGTGTTGCGGTTGGCGCACGGCGTCGATCCGGTCGACGATCTCGGCCGGCTGTTCGCCGACTTGCGTAAGGAGGTGGGGCCGCCCGCGCTGACGGTAGGCTTCGACTGCATCCTGCGCAGTCTCGAAATGGACCGCAAAGGCATCCGCGATCGGATTGGGAGCCTGATGGCGGCAAACAACGTGATCGGATTCGCAAGCTATGGCGAGCAATTCGAGGGCATGCACGTCAACCAGACCTTCACAGGCGTCGCCATCGGGCGGCCGGGGTAAGCCATGAAATCAGCCCCAGCCCGCCTTGCGGTCCGCGTTGCCGCGCTTGAGGAGGAAAGGTCCAGGCTGGTGAAGATCAACACGGTGCTGATGGACCGCGTCGAGCGCAGTTTGGATTTGCAGGGCAATGCGTTTTCGCTGTTCCAAACAGCCACCCTTCTGGAGGCCAAGGTGCGAGAGCGGACCCATGCGTTGAAACAGGCATTGGGCGATCTCGAAAACACCAACCGGCAGTTGGAAGAACTGAACAGAGAACTGGAGCAGCGGGTCGCCACCAGGACAGAACACTTGCGGCGCTCTCTTGCCGAAAAAGAAACATTGCTGCGAGAACTACATCATCGCGTAAAAAACAATCTTCAGACAGTCTGCACTTTGCTGATAATCAAATTACGTCAGTTCCGCGACCCCTCGCTCAAGCAGGCCTTTATCGACACTCTGGCCCGCATCACCGCCATAAGCTTGGTGCACGAATCCCTTTACAGCCATGACGACAGCACCCAAATCGATTTCAGCACCTATCTACGGCAACTCGCGGAAGGGCTGGCGCAAACCTACGGCACCGGAGACCGCATCCGCCTCAAATTCGGGAACGATCCGGTATATCTGGAT
>Ga0265331_10000898_pt1 | contig 24040 bp, 19 predicted proteins | sample 41923metaG_FD_202088 | JGI IMG/M metagenome (GOLD analysis project Ga0265331, IMG submission 202088) | Rhizosphere microbial communities from Carex aquatilis grown in University of Washington, Seatle, WA, United States - 4-19-23 metaG | ecosystem: Host-associated > Plants > Roots > Rhizosphere... | reverse complement strand
TTACTTCGCTTGAAACTGTACAAAAAAGGATAAGCGGAACCTCCATTAAGCTTGGTGGACAGAACATGCATTACGAAAACATGGGAGCTTACACTGGCGAAATATCCGCAGGAATGCTAAAGTCATGCGGATGCGAATATGTGATACTCGGGCATTCAGAGAGAAGAACATATTTCCACGAAACCGATGCGATTATTAATAAGAAAGTTCTGAAGGCTCTTGACGAAGGACTTAAGCCTCTGCTTTGCGTCGGCGAAACGCTGCAGGAGCATGAGGACCATATTACAGAAGGCGTGATAGAAGACCAGCTAAAAGCCTGCCTGAACTCAGTCACAATAGACCATATCTCAAACATGGTGATAGCTTACGAACCTGTTTGGGCTATAGGGACAGGCAAAAATGCAACTGCCCACCAGGCGGAATCAGTTCACAATTTTATACGGAAGAGAATCAAAAAGATGTATTCCGAAGAAGCATCTAACGCAATAAAAATAATTTACGGTGGCAGCGTTACACCGGCTAACGCAAAAGAGCTTTTTACGCCGCAGACAATAAACGGCGGATTGGTTGGCGGCGCATCGCTTGATGAAAAAAGTTTTATCGAAATAATTAATTCAGCACACTAATAACATTTTAAAAATAATGAATGAAGTTGTAATTGTATCAGGCGCACGCACGCCTGTTGGAGCGTTTAACGGAACTCTCGGAACCCTCACTTCGCCGCAGTTAGGCGCAATAGCTATTAAAGAAGCTGTAAAAAGAGCGGGCATAGAGCCCGTATCTATTGATGAAATAATTATGGGATGCGTATTGCAGGCAGGCATCGGACAGGCTCCGGCAAGGCAGGCTGCAATAGCGGCAGGGATACCTCCCACAGTCTCGGCTACTACGGTTAATAAAGTTTGCGGCTCGGGACTTAAATCAGCCATGTATGGCGCGCAGGCAATTCAGGTTGGCGATTCAGAAATTGTTGTGGCAGGCGGAATGGAATCGATGACAAACGCGCCTTATTACCTGATGAAAGCGCGCAACGGTTACAGAATGGGAAATGATAAGATCATAGACGGCATGATACATGACGGTTTATGGGACCCCTACGGCAACAGGCACATGGGTAACATAGCCGAACAGACTGCGAGAGAACTCAAGATCACCAGAGAACAGCAGGATGAATTCTCAAAAGCATCTTACGAAAAAGCGCTGGATGCACAGAAGAACGGGTATTTCAAAGATCAAATAATTCCTGTAGAGATAAAAGACAGAAAAGGAAACGTAACAATTGTTGACGAAGATGAGGACCCGAAAAAAGTTAAATTTGATAAAGCCTCTTCATTGAAACCATCTTTTGAAAAAGAAGGAACTATCACCGCTTTCAATGCATCAAGCATTAATGACGGAGCGGCAGCAGTTGTTATGATGTCGAAAGCAAAAGCTGAATCTCTGAAATTAAAACCAATGGCAAAGGTTATTGCACAATACACGCACTCCCATGAGCCTGATTATTTCACAACAGCTCCCGGTTATGTTATAGATAAGATCTGCAAAAAGGCAGGAATACCTAAAGAAAATATAGATCTGTTTGAAGTGAACGAAGCGTTCGCGGTTGTAAGCTGCGCTGTAAATCAAATCGCGGGGCTTGATAATTCAAAAGTGAATGTAACCGGCGGCGCAATAGCGCTCGGGCATCCGATTGGCTCATCAGGCGCTAGGCTGCTTATTACTTTAATGTACAATATGCAGAGGCTTAACAAAAAGTATGGGTTGGTAACGTTATGCATTGGCGGCGGAGAAGCGGCGGCGATGATCATTGAAAAATTATAAAATCTAAATCAAATGGATATAAAGAATATTTGTGTAATAGGTTCCGGAACAATGGGCACCGGGATAGCCCATGTATTTGCCTTGAATGGCTACAATGTTACTTTGATTGATATTAAAGAAGATTTCCTTCAAAAAGGGTTGAGCGCAATTAAAGGAAATCTTGATAGACAATTAAAGAAGGAAGCTATTACACAGGAACAATTAAACACAGCGCTTTCTAATATTAAGACCTCAACCAGTCTTACAGATGCAAAGGATTCTGAACTGGTCATTGAAGCTGCAACCGAAAACTTTACTGTTAAAAAAAGCATTTTTGAAACGCTTGATAAGGAATGTAAAGCTGATGCGATAATTGCCTCAAATACTTCTTCAATATCTATAACAGAGATTGCAGCGGTAACAAAACGAGCGGATAAAGTAATTGGTATGCACTTTATGAATCCAGTTCCGGTCATGAAACTTATTGAAGTCATACGAGGTCTCGCAACCAGTGACGAGACATATAAAACAATAAAAGAGCTCTCTGAGAAGATTCAAAAAGTACCGGTTGAAGTACAGGACTATCCCGGATTTATTTCCAACAGGATACTGCTGCCGATGCTGAATGAAGCGATGTATTGCGTTATGGAAGGCGTTGCGACTCCTGAGTCTATTGATACGGTCATGAGGCTTGGTATGGCTCATCCAATGGGCCCGCTAACGCTTGCTGATTTCATCGGGCTTGACGTATGCTTATCCATAATGGAAGTGCTGCATAACGGATTAGGAGATTCAAAGTACAGGCCATGTCCCCTGCTTCGCAAAATGGTTGCGGCTGGATATTTAGGAAGAAAATCAGGAAAAGGGTTCTATGATTATAGCAAAAAGTAATCAAGTCAAAAGTGAAAAGTCAAAAGTGAAAAGAAACAACCAATATTTTTTTAAATTCTTAGAAAAGTGCGGTGTATTATGTTGAATCTAAATCATAAGAATTTGAAAGTATGGAAGATGAGTCTCGATTTTGTAAGGAGCATATATGAATTGACCGGAAATTTCCCCAAAAACGAAATGTTTGGCATTACGAATCAATTAAGAAGAGCCTCGGTATCCGTGATTTCAAATATTGCCGAGGGAGCATCAAGAAAATCTCCTGTGGAACGAAAGCGTTTTTTTGAAATTTCAAGATCTTCATTGGTTGAAATTGACACACAACTGGAAATAGCTATGACTTTGAGATTGGCTCCTTTTGATAAAATTAAGGAATTAGATCGTTCAATGAATGAGATTTTTGCGATGACTACCAGTCTGATCAATCACTAAAAGATTTATTACTGGTTTACTGACCTGCTTTTGATTTTTTTCACTTTTGACTTTTCACTCAAGTATTTTAGTTTTACAAATTTAAAGAAAGCATAACGACAATGGATTTTAATTTTACAGAAGAACAAATAGCTATCAGAGACACGGCAAGAGATTTTGCCAGGAATGAAATAGCGCCCAGCGCAGTCGAAAGAGATATTAAAGCTGAATTCCCTTTTGATATTATTAAGAAGCTTGGCGAGTTCGGATTTATGGGAATGCTTGTTTCGCCTGATTGGGGCGGCGCAGGATTTGATACCGTAAGCTATGTGCTTGCAATGGAAGAAATATCAAAAGTTGACGCTTCGGTGGGTGTAATAATGTCTGTCAATAATTCGTTAGTATGCCACGGAATTGATGAATGGGGCTCAGACGAACAGAAAGAAAGATTCCTGAAACCGCTGGCGTCTGGAGCAAAGCTCGGATGCTTCTGCTTATCAGAGCCGGAAGCGGGCAGCGACGCAACGCAACAGAGAACTGAAGCGATAAAAGACGGCGATTACTATATTATTAACGGGATTAAGAACTGGATAACAAACGGCAAGTACGCCGATGTATATTTTGTGCAGGCGATGACTAACAAAGAGCTTGCGCATAAAGGAATATCAACATTTCTTATTGACAAAGACACACCGGGACTCGAAACCGGAGTTAAGGAAGATAAGCTTGGCATAAGGAGTTCAGATACATGTTCTGTTAGTTTCAATAATGTCAAAGTTCATAAGAATCAATTGCTCGGACATGAAGGGCTTGGTTTTAAGATAGCGATGGAGACTTTAAACGGAGGAAGAATCGGAATTGGCGCACAGGCGCTTGGAATAGCGCAGGCATCTCTTGAAGCTTCGGTTAAATATTCTAAACAGCGTAAGGCATTTGGCTCGCCAATAGCGAATCTTCAGGCAATACAGTTTAAGCTTGCCGATATGGCCACAGAAACTGATGCGGCAAGAATGCTTATACTTCATGCCGCATGGAACAAGGACCAAAAATTACCGTTTGCCAAAGAAGCTGCAATGGGTAAACTGCTTGCAAGCAAAACAGCGGTCAAAAATGCGCTGGAAGCAATACAGATCCACGGCGGATACGGATATGTAAGAGAATATTTAGTTGAAAGATACCTGAGAGATGCCAAGATAACTGAAATATATGAAGGCACATCGGAAATTCAGAGAGTTGTGATTTCAAGAGCAATGCTGAAGGATTAAAATCTTCAAATTGCGAGTCCCCGATTTGCAAGCAGATCGGGACGCGGCAATCTCATTGTCTCATCGAATATATTAAAAAAAGCCTGACATTCTCAAATGCCAGGCTTTTTCAATTTCTATGAGATTGCTTGCCTCCAAAGGCGGGCAAGCGCTTTGCTAACAATTAATCAAAGACTAAAATAAAATCTAAGAGCCAGGTCAACGCTGTTAAAGTTCTTTGACTGACGCGTAGCGAACGGGTCATTGGAAGTTTTTAAAGGAACAAAGTTAAACCTAAGCTCGCCGCCGAACCCAAACATACCGCCTGAACCGGTGAACCCCGTCATAATTCTGAATACAGGAGCCCATTGACTTGTTGATTCTGTAATATAATTAATTCCATAATATGGAGGTATATGGTCGTAAATATTATTGTATTCTTCTCTAACCCACATCACGCCAGCGCCGCCGCCGACAAAAAAGAGCCTGATAAAACTCTTATCCATTTTGTAAAACGGGAAGAATCTTGCGTTTATGGCAAGCGGAAATGCAAGCATACTAACATGATAAGTTGCAGAGAAACTAAACGTATCTCCTAATTGCTGTACATATTTTGCCGGAACTAAATTATAAATAACGCTTTTATTATTATTGGTAAATAAAATTGACGGCTCAAATTCTAATGTCACAGCTTTTGCAATAGCAAATCCGAAGAACAAATTTATCTCGCTCAAAAAATCACCCGAGCTCTGATTAAAAATCGGATAGAGGTTGTTCATCTGGCTTGAAGTGAAAATAACAAACGAATAACCCGCGCCAAAATACATATTGACTGCTTTCCTTTTCTTAACCTGGAAAAGATTAGCGTTATCAGATTTCAAAGAACTTGTAATTTTACTGTCATCTTTTTCCGTAATACCGCTCTTAAGTTTTAGCTGAGGAAGCTCCTGCGCATTTAAGCTCAACGCGGCGCTAAAACTGATCAGTACTATAACTAGAAAGATTCTTTTCATCTGTATTTTTCTCCTTAGAATTAAACTAGAATTAGACTCTTTAGTATAACTTTTAAGCTAATACAAATATAACAATTACAAAATATATCTGCTCAAATCCCTGTCTTTTACAATATCTTTTAACATCTTCTGCACAAACTCTTCCGTGATCTTAATTTTCTTTTCCTTTATCTTATCTGGCGCGTCAAAAAGTATATCTTCAAGCAGAGTTGTAAGAATTGTATGAAGTCTTCTGGCCCCGATATTTTCGACCTGCTCGTTAACTTCCGCGGCTATCTTTGCAATTTCAAGTATACCTTCGTTATCAAATTCAATATCAATTCCTTCCGATTTGAGCAAAGCGGAGTACTGTTTAAGCAAAGCGTTTTGCGGCTGGGTAAGAATTTTCACAAAATCGTCTTCGGTCAGGCTATTGAGCTCAACCCTGATGGGGAACCTGCCCTGAAGCTCGGGAATCAAGTCGCTTGGTTTCGCAACATGAAATGCGCCGGAAGCGATAAACAGAACATGGTCTGTTTTTACCATTCCATATTTAGTTGTAACGTTTGAGCCCTCCACTATCGGAAGCAAATCTCTCTGCACGCCTTCTCTCGAAACATCGGGCCCCTGCCCTTTTGAACCGCCTCCCGCTATCTTATCAATCTCATCAATGAACACTATTCCGAACTCCTGGACCCTTGTTATCGCTTCTTTGATTACCGCATCCATATCTATCAGCTTGTTCGCCTCTTCCTGGGTTAAAACTACCCTGGCTTCGGCTACTGTCATTTTCCTTTTCTTCATTTTCTTCGGCATTACGTTGCCAAAAAGCTCCTGAAGGTTTATTCCCATATCATCAAGCCCTATGGGACCCATAACCTGCATAATAGGCATTCCATCGCCGGTAATATCCACTTCGATGTTTCTGTCGTCCATCTGCCCCTTTTGAAGCATTTCGCGGAAGCGTTCTCTTGTCTTAAAGTTATCCTCTTTTTCAGTTTCTGCCTGCACAGTATTAAAGCCAAGCTGCGCCTGCGCAGCGTCTTCATTCTTCCTCTTTACAGGAGGTAAAAGTATATCTAAAATTCTTTCCTCAGCCAGGTACTCTGCCCTTTTCTGAACTTCTGCGCTTCTCTCGGTCTTTACCATTGTGACACCCAGATCGGTGAGCTCTCTTATAATAGATTCCACATCCCTGCCAACATAACCAACCTCGGTAAATTTTGACGCTTCAACTTTTACGAACGGAGCATGCGAGAGTTTAGCAAGCCTTCTGGCTATTTCAGTTTTTCCAACTCCGGTGGGCCCTATCATTATAATGTTGTTGGGCATGATTTCCTCGCGAAGCTGGTCCTTGATATTTTTTCTTCTCCACCTGTTCCTGAGAGCGATAGCCACAGACTTTTTGGCATTATCCTGCCCGATAATATATTTATCCAGTTCCGCAACTATCTGCGAAGGAGTCAGCTCTTTCATCGATTCAAACTTAACTTCTTTTTTTTGTTTCTTTTTGTTTTCAGTTTTACCGTTTGAGCTTTCAATCTTCTCCGTTGTTTCCATTTTATTCTCTTCCATATTATAACTCCTCGATTGTAATATTATTGTTCGTGTAGATGCAGATGTCTGCGGCTACATTGAGCGCCTCGCGCACCACCTCTGAAGCGGAAAGCTTCGTATATTTAACCAGCATTCGCGCTGCAGCTGTTGCATAGCTGCCTCCCGAACCTATTGCGGTAATACCGTCATCAGGCTCTATAACGTCACCGTTGCCTGAAATTATAAAAGACTTTTCTGTGTCCATAACGGCAAGCAGGGCTTCAAGGCGCCTCAGATACCTGTCCGTTCGCCACTCTTTGGCAAGCTCGACCGCTGCCCGCGACAGGTTGCCTTTATATTGTTCAAGTTTCGATTCAAATTTTTCGAAAAGCGTTAGCGCATCGGCGGTAGAACCCGCAAAACCCGCAATGACTTTATCATTATACAGCTTTCTTACCTTCTTAGTATGATGTTTCAGGACTGTATTGGCAACCGTAACCTGTCCGTCGCTTCCCATCGCGGCTTTTCCGTCTATTATCAAACCAATAACTGTTGTGCTTAATATTTTGTTTGTCAATTTTACCTTATTAAATTAAACTGTTCTAATTTTTCTTCTTAATGTTGCCTTTGGTATTTTAAGCGCTTCCCTGTATTTAGCAACGGTCCTTCTCGCAATAGGATACCCCGCCTGGTTTATCATCTCGGTCAGCTTATCATCGCTCAGCGGTTTTAGCTTATTTTCAGAATCAATGAAATCTTTAATTTTGTCTCTGACGATCTTGGTCGAAATATCCTCGCCGCTATCTGTATGTATCGAATTGCTGAAGAAATACCTGAGTTCAAAGACGCCAAAATCTGTCTGCACATATTTATTTCTAACAGTCCTGCTTACAGTAGAAACATCCATTTCAATATCATAGGCAACTTCTTTTTCAAGCATTGGTTTCAAACCTTCGCCGCCTGAAAGGAAAAACTCTTTCTGCCTTTCAACTATCGATTTCATTACCCTCAGCATCGTATCCTTGCGCATCATTATGGAACTGATAAAAAATTTCGCCGCGTCAAGCTTGTTCTTAATAAACTCCTTTGTTTCCTTAGAAGATTTCTTCGACTTAAGCATTGCAATGTAACCGCGGTTTATCCTAACGGGAGGCAGGCTATCGTCATTAAGCTCGACTATAAGCTCACTTCCTGCTTTAGTAACCGTAAAATCCGGATAAATATATTCTCTGCCGGGGCCGTCATCCATCTTTCCAGGGCAGGGATCAAGCTTATGAATGATTTCGAAAAGACCGTTGATCTTTTCAAGCTGAACATTCAGATTTTTAGCAAGTCTTTCGTAATGTTTTAGCTTAAAATCATCAAAATTCTCATTAATCATCAAAAGGCATAACTTTTTGTCATTTTCATCAATTTTCAGCTCTCCTAATTGAACCGTCAAACACTCCTGTAAGTTTCTGGCTGCTATACCAATTGGGTCGAATTTCTGAATTATTTTCAGGACATTTTCGATATCTTCAACACTAACTTCAATTCCGCTTTGGCGCGAGATATCATCCCTCAGGTCTTCAAGTGAGTCCCGCAAATAGCCCTCATCATCAAGGCTGCCGATTATCTCTTCGCCAATTATTATGGATTTTTCATCAAGATCAGAAGCATGAAGCTGTTCAAGCGGAGTTTCTTTATGCCGTTCGCGTTTGTTGATAAGGTAGTCTGTCTTAGCTTCAAAATCAAGGTTGCTCTGTTTGTCATATTCTTCCGGAGATTTATACCCTTCGGCATCAATATCATTATAATCGTACCACTCATCAATGTCGTATGTTTCCTCCTCTTTTTCAGGAGTTTCATCGGTTACTATCTCTTCAACTTCTTTAACAGGCTCGGGTTCCAGGATATCTTCTTCCAAAACCGGATTATCTTCAAGCTGTTCCTTAATTTCCTGCTCAAGCGCTAAGGTTGGCAGAGCCAGAAGGAGCTGCGCCTGGATAATATTTGGTGAGAGCTTTTGGTGTAAACCTATTATTTGTGAATTTCTTAACATTTCTATTTAACTATCGAAAATCTTTTTCCGGGTAACTGATTTATAACTCCTTTGAACTCAAGATTAAGTAAAGTTACAAGACAATCTGATATATTCAATACTGTTAACTCTGATATAGCGTCAATATGAACAGGTTCTGAGCCTGCTGATATTATGTCATAAACCGCCTTTTCATTTCCGCTAAGCTCAGGCGCCTGAATGGTTTTGACTGAATCATACCTTGAACCGCCGCGCCCTCCGCTGAATAAATTTGAGCAAATCTCATTTAACACATCATCAATATTTTCGACCAGCTTTGCCTGGCCTGTTTTTATCAGGTAGTTCGTCCCTTCGCTGCTCTTAGAAGTAACATACCCCGGCACCGAAAACACTTCCCTTCCCTGGTCCAGCGCGCACCTTGCTGTTATCAAAGCGCCGCCATCTTTACCGCTTTCAATTATTATAACGCCTTTCGAGAGTCCGCTTATTATCCTGTTGCGTTTCGGAAAATTAACAGCATCAGGAATGGCGCCAATTTCATATTCTGACATCATTACGCCGCCTGAGAGCATCTCTTCATACAGCTTTTTATTTTCAGGAGGATAGATTACATCCACCCCGCATCCAAACACCGCAGCCGTAATCGATTTACTTCTGACATTGGATATTACTGTTTTATGCGCATGTGTATCAACGCCTCTTGCAAATCCGCTTACAACATTCAAGCCTGCCGAGGACAATTCCCTGGCAAATAATTCCGACATCCTTTTTCCGTAATCGCTGGGCTTGCGTGTGCCTACAATACCAACTGATTCTCTATTCAATTTTCCGAAATTATCCGCAGCTCCATCGCACCTGTAATATAAAATAATAGGCGGATCATATATCTCTTTCAGAATTGCAGGATATCTATCATCGCACATTGTAACAGCTTCAATACACAGCTTATCAGCCTTGGCATTCATCAAATCATATTTCACTTCATACTCATCAAATGCCGATTCGGTTCTTAAAATAGCTTCTGCAGCTTTCTTACCGAATCCGTCAATGCCTGCAATCTGGCTCACGCTTGCGCCAAAAACATCCTCGGCGCTTCCGAATACTTCCAGTAATTTTTTAATTCTTACCGACCCAAGCCTTTCGACTTTGGTCAGGTAATACAAATACCTGAAATCCCGCATAATACAACACCGGGCTATCTTTTCATCTTGGGATCAAACGCATCCCTAAGCCCGTCTCCGATTAAATTAACAGCAAATACGGTTAACATGATTGCGACCGACGGATAAATAGCCAGTCCCCAATTAGTGCCCGCTACAATATACTTATATCCGTCAAACACCATTTGCCCCCAGCTTGCGGTGGGAGGCTGAACGCCAAGCCCCAAAAAGCTTAAACTAGCCTCAAAAATGATGGCCGTTGCAAGTCCCGCTGTACTTGTGACGATTATAGGGCCTATTGTGTTTGGTAAAATATGTTTAAAAATTATTTTTGTCGGCTTGTAACCCAAAGCTCTTGTAGCCTCGACATATTCAGTTTCTCTTAGCGAAAAGAACTGACCCCTCACTATCCTTGCGATATCAACCCAGCCTGTTAATCCTATTGCCACAAATGACTGCCAAAAACCTTTGCCAAGCACAACCGATAAAGCGATTATAAATAATATAGAAGGGAAAGCCCACACAACATTAATAAGCCACATTATAACAGCGTCGCTTTTTCCTCTGAAATATCCCGCCAGCGCTCCTAATATCACGCCAATGAAAATTGAAATGCTCTCTGAAATTATTCCAACCGATAAACTAACCCTGCTTCCGTAAATCAGCCTGCTCATTATATCACGCCCGTAGCGGTCGGTCCCTAAATAATACTTTGGCTGTTTGTGCCAGTCTGATTCATCTTTACCATCAAGTTCAGCTTTTGATATGGATTTATTTGCAGCAGTGTAATCCAAGTAAAAAACCGAATCTGCTGTGACTCTTGTCACTTTTTGTATCGGCACAAAATCGACTCCGTTCATCGACTTCCTTACGAGCACGTTGCCTTCAAATCCTGCAGGGCGTGTTGCGTATTCAAGAGTCTGGTTTACAGGGTCGTATGGCGAAATCAATCCGGCGGTAACGGCAATGAGTATAAGAAAACATATCAGTATCATACCCGCCATAGCCAGCTTATTGCGTTTAAATCTTATCCAGGAATAATACCAGAGACTCTTTGATGCCCGTTGTTTTTCAGCCTCGCTGTACTGGTCCTTATAGTCAAAAAACTGATTTTCAGCCATAATTTTGCTAAATATACCTATTTAAAACTAGAGATTCAAAACAATAGAGGGGGGTATGAGTAACTGTAATATCAGAATTTGTGTTTTATAAAAAAGAAAAAGCCGTCATGTTTTCATGACAGCTTTTCCGAGCGAGGAGGATAAAATAATAGATATGCGTTACTTCACGAGTATCATTTTTTTGACGTCAACGTAATCGTTAGTCACCAGTCTGTAAAAATAGAGTCCACTTGAAAATTTGTCTGCCCGCCAATCCACTTTATATGTTCCGGGTTTCATTTGCTGGTCAACCAGCGTTTCAACTACCCTGCCAAGAACGTCATATATGCTGATATTGACTCTTGATTCTTTGGGAACATCGAACCTTATGTTCGTTGTAGGATTAAACGGATTTGGATAATTCTGCATCAACTTATATGTTGTGGGTATATATAAACTTTGATTTGTAATGCCAATGGGTGAAATATTTGTAAGATAGAAATTTATTGTATCAAGATTTACTGTGCCTAATGTCACATCCCTCAAAGCGCTCCTGTATCCCATCCTGTCGCAAACCATCTCATAGTTACCCGGGGGTAGGTCCCTGACCGAGTAAGCCCCGCCCGGAACAGATGTTCCAATGTTGTAATAGTTGTTACCAATTCTTGCATAAACTCTTGCATCCGCAAGCCCCGCGCCGCCAACTGAAGCAAAAACTCCGCCGCCGACTATTCCGGAGCCGCCCGGATTAACAGTTTTGTTAACAGTGAAATTAACTCCCGTCATACTCCCGGTTGGGAAGAGTGTTACTGAATTTGCCCAATTAATTGTGTTGCCGTAAAATCCGAAAACAAAATCAGCTACTTCATCATCCTGATATGCGGCAATATCCGTACTGTCATTTCCCGGAATATGTATAAATCTGTAATAACCGTTAGTGATTGTTGTTGAGTCTACTCTTGTTATCAGTCCGGTTTGATAGTTATAATTTAAGGCAACAACTTTACCGCTCGGGACTAATGTAGACGTTCCTGTATATGTTACATAACCTTCTAAAGTATATGGCGCGCCTTCTGTGCCTCCATTCAAAGTCTTTTGCACGTCGCCATGCATTCCGGCTGTATATCCAATATCTGGCCTTACAAAATAAACTGACTTCAGATCATTTGTTGTATTTGAATATTCTGAGTTCCATAAAATACTGCCATCCAGAGTTTTCAGAACCATTCCGTCATCGCCAACGGCGTATCCTGTATTGGAATTAATAAAATAAACGCAGTTCAAATCAACGTTTGTAATTCCCTGCTGAACCCACGTGTTTCCGCCATCGATAGTTTTAAAAATAACTCCTGTTGATTGCGTAACGTCGCCTCCAACCATATAACCGGTTGTGGGATTCGGGAAGCTGATGCTCCTGAACTCGACATTCTGCATTTGAACATTTATCTGGGTCCAGTTAAAACCGCCGTTTGTTGTTTTAAATACAATGCCCTGATAAGGCGGCAGCATTGTTCCTCCACCAATAAAACCTGTATAAGCATTCAGGAAGAAAACAGTCTTTAAATTATAGTAAGCATAGGTAAGACTCTGACTTTCAAATGTTAATCCTCCGTCGGTTGTCTTTGTTATTGAGCTGTATTCGCCAACTCCGTAGCCTGTATTCGCGTCGGCAAAACTAATATCATTTACAAATGAAGCATGCAGATCGCCCCATGTTGTTCCGCCGTTAATTGTTTTATATATAGTGCCGTTTGCCACATACCCAGTATTGGCGTCAACAAACTTAACAGAAGTGCCGCCGGATATTTGAGGAATAACATACCAGTTAAAGCCGCCGTTGGTTGTCTTTATGCCTAAACCATCTCCGACCATGTAGCCTGTAAATTCGTTGAGGAAAGAAACAGAATTTAAGTTGTTAACGGTCCCGGAGTTCAGCTGATACCATCCTGATTGCGATTGCGCTTTATTATAAAAAATTATCATCATCAGACAAACTGATGTAATGCAGATAATTTTTTTATTTAAGCCATTCATATTAATGCCTCAAAAAATTGAGTAAATAAGTTTGATTTCGAATCGGTGAATATCCATATAGTACAACACCCACTTCACCAGTTGCTAATTTAATATATTTTTATACAATTAGCAGTAAAATTATTATTAGCGCAATAGCTGCAACCTGTAAAATTAAATTTGTTCTTATGCTGCTATTCATAAAAATAGTGATTTTTGTTGAAAATCAGCCCAAAGGCCCCGGTTTCAGGATCTTCACCTTTAAATAATCAGCAATAATAGCAAAAAAACAAAGATTAATCCAATAATCCCCTGAACAGATATTTTTATTTTAAAATCCATGGCATTTATTGAGTTAATTAAATTCTATTCCTTTTCTTAAATTCATCGATAGTAATAGCCTGGTTCCAGTAAAAATTGAATAAATCCTTCATATGCTGGGCAAACTCCGGGTTCTTAATTATAATGTCCGCCTGTTTGTACTTCGGCACGTTCTTTTCCCCGGTCATGTTGATAAAAATATTTTCCATATCAAAAACTGTGATGTTCGGAATCTTCACTTCCGACAGCCTTACATCTTCGCCGTTCTTACGGAATGTTTCGCACACTTTTATTAATTCCGCAGCTGAGCCTGCCTCGGGTTTACCGCCTTTGATTATTTTGAAATCAGGGCTCACCTGGTAAATTGTTTTCACAACCCCGCCGCCCTTAACTATCCTTATCGCGTCTTCGTTCAAATCGTCTGATACCAGCCATTTAAGCCTGTACATACCAAGCACTTCGGTCTTGCTGTTCTTCAATAAGTCGGCGTATTTAGCCACTCTGTGAGCGTTTATTCCGCGGATAAGCTGAATGCCGATATCAGCGCCTTCATTTTTTTCGGTCTTGGCGTTGTATATCTCTTTAAGCTCAGAAAAAGTATCTTTAAGGCTTTCAAGCTTATTATGATAACCATCAGTATATTCGCGCATGATCTTATCCATCACAATTTCAGGATCGATTATCTGGTAATTCAGAATTGTGTTGGTTTCGATCTCGTTGCAGAATCCTTTTTGAACGAACGATTTTAGAATATCGTAGATTGAATTGCGGATAATCTTGGCTTCTTTGGCAATTTCTGAAGCGCTCATAGGAATGCCCTTAAGTAATACTATGAATACTTTGGATTCATATTCTTTGAATCCAACCGATTTGAGCTTTTCTATGAGATTCTGTGTTGTCAATATTGCAGTAGCTTTAAACTACAGCAATATAATATATTGTTTTTCCTATGTCAAGTCCCAATATGTCACTTAATTAGCTATCTTAACTTAGCGACTTAACTGCTGAAACACGCTTTTATAAATAAATTTGACGAAAAAAAGGTTTCGGGGCATAATATTTCAGAAACATAAAAGGCAGGTTTTTAAGCCTGCCTTTGTGGTGTTTAGGGAGATATAATGAAAAGAACAATTTATCAGAGGAGCTGTACGCCGCCTGTTTTCTTTGTATAACCCTCATCCCTAGCCCTGAAAGGAAGTAGTTACAACAGGCGGCGCAGGCATCCTACTCTTACATATATTAAAACAATTATTTTATCAATCCCGTTATCACCGGGATTTCAAAAGCAATCCTCCCTGATCACTTTATCAAAACCATTTTCTTAGTGTTGACAAAATCGCCGGCTTGAAGCCTGAAGAAATAAATCCCGCTGGAAAAATCAGAGCCGTTCCAGTCAGTTTCATAACTTCCCGGTTTCATTTGATTATTAACAAGAGTTGAAACTATTTGCCCGATTGCATCATAAATTACAAGCTTAACATTTTGTTCATGCGTTCCCGCTACATCAAATTTAATTTTTGTAGATGGATTAAACGGGTTAGGATAATTTTGATATAAATTATATTTGATCGGAATATTGCCTGAAATTGTCTGCAGCCCGTTTACGCTGGTGCACAACCCATTGTAATAAGCCTGTTTCAGCAGATCAGAACTTGATAAAACTTCGCATACGCTTTGGAAATTATTAGAGCCTCTTCCGATAATAAAAGCAGCGGCTATTGTTTGTGTATCGCCTGAATTCATATAAAACGGACCTGTTGATTGCAGGTATCGCCTGTCAGATGAAATGCTATCATACCAACCGGTTCTATGACATGCATCCCCCGGATAATCATAAGTGGTGATTTGGTTTGTGATTGGATTCCTGAATGGAATTCCGCAAGGATTTAATCCTTTCAGTGAGTTATAGCCATTATCAATAAATCCCTGTATCGGCCAGCATGCCGTATTAGCTATGTTTTCAAAGATCATAGATGCATTCATCCCAATCATTTTATATCCAATGTAAGTCCGGTATGGAAGATGTACAGTATCAGAACTATTACCGGTATATACAAGCGGCCCCTGAAGAAACCTTGTACCGAGAGCCGGCGGATTGGCTCCATATTGGTTATCATTGTTATCAGCGTTATATATAAATGAAATATCCCGTGTCGTATCACATCCTGCAGCATCGTCTGTGGCATCTCCAATATCAACGTCATTTGCAATTCCAAAATAGACGCTATCCCACAAGTAAGCGCTCTTATTTAGGATTTTCCATCTGACAAAATAAGAATCTTCGAAACCCTGACAATTGTATGCATAAGCCAGCTGCTGCACTTCTACTCCCATTGGAAATGTACCGCCCGGCAATGATATTTCATGATTATGAATATTATTTGTGCAGCTGGAATAATCCATATAAGTCATAAAACAGATTTCAGCCGGCCTTGAATCGCCGAAACCAACACCCGGTCTGTCACCGTCCCACCCCGGCTGGTAACCCGGGACGCCGTTCACTTCAACATATGGAGCGCCTTTATCGACGGGCCATGTGGACCATGCATCGTAATTTACGGCATATGTATGGCCGCCGGCTACTCTATTTCTAACTCCGCCATTTACCAATGATTGGTCTATTAAGTTTACTAGAAATCCTTTCCATGAGGGGTCGTCGCAAACAGACTGAGGAGGGACCTGGCCAATCACGGGAATATTACCCGGTGTAAAAATAGAATTGTACAAACATGAAGCCGTTCTGATATCAGATTGGCCGCCCGAAAGTTCAACTTTAGCCCCTATCCATATCCCTGTTGCAAAATCAGCTGACAATCTGGTTGAAGATGTTCCGGGCCAGATCAAACCCGAGATTGAACCGGTATAAGTAATTTTATCGTAGTTTAAAATACCATCGCTTCTCAGGCATGTATTAATGTTATTACCATAGAGAAAGATATTGGAAACCGGAGCCGGAGATTTATATTGATTTATGTCTGATGAAAATATATTGTAATATAAACCGCTTAACAATAACATTGCAGAGATGAAGTACAAACTAATTTTTTTCATAATTCCAGGACTTTAGTTTTATTCATTAACGTTTTTTTAAGAAAAAACTTAAGCTCTCTCTTTTAAATCGGGAGAGCTTAAAAGACAGATAAGAGTTTATTTAATCATTACCATTTTTTTTGTGCTGATAAAACTCCCCGCTTCAAGCCTGAAGAAATATATTCCGCTTGAGAAATCAGAGCCGTTCCAATCCGTTTCATAACTTCCGGGTTTCATTTCATAATCAATAAGAGTTGTAACTACTCTTCCTATCGCATCGTATATTACAAGCTTAACATTTTGTTCTGTTGAACCTGCTAAATCAAATTTAATCTTTGTGTTCGGATTAAACGGATTAGGATAGTTTTGAAAAAGCTCATATTTTTCCGGAACTAAATCTGATATTGGCTTTATGCCAATTATGCTTGAACACAGTCCGTTGTAATATGCGTTTTTGATAGCGTCTGATTCCGTTAACAACTGGCAAACGCTTTGATTATTTGTAGTGCTTCTCCCTATAACAAATGCCATTACAATTGTCTGCGTATCTCCCGGGTTCATTGTTAACGGGCCGGCAGACTGTATAGTACGCCTGTCGTTCGGCAAAGAATCATACCAGCCGATCTTATTGCATGCGTCGCCGGAGAATTCAAATTTTGTGACATGCCCGGTTATAGGATTTATTCTGTTGTGTCCGCAGCCATCCAGGCCCAATAAATAGTTATATCCGGCTATTGCATTATCAGGGTCGCCGAAACACGGGTCGCTAACATTCTGGAAAACATTTTCAGCATATAGTTTCTCCATCCTGTATCCAATGTAAGTGCGGTAAGGGAGTTTTACGGTATCTGAATTATTTCCCGTATATACAATAGGTCCCTGTATTAACCTGGAGCCTATTGCCGGGGGCGCCACTCCATATATAAGATCGTTATTATCCTGGTTATATATAAATGCCATGTCACGCGCTGAATCGCAACCGGCGGCGTCATCTGATGCGTCCCCGATATCTGCGTCATTAGACACGCCTATTATTGTGCTATCCCACACGGTAGCGCTCTTGTTTATTATTTTCCAGCTTATGAAATATGACTTTTCGTAACCGGGGCAATTAAAGATGTATGCAATCTGCTGCACCTCTACTCCCATCGGTTTTGTACCGCCCGGCAAAGACATTTCCTGCAGATGTATGCTATCGGTGCAATGAGTGTAATCCATATATGTCATAAAGCATATTTCAGAGGGCCTGACCGTTCCAAATCCTACTCCCGGCCTATCGGCAAACCATCCGGGCTGGTAACCGTCAACGCCGTTAACTTCAACATAAGGAGCCCCTTTGGAAACAGGCCATGAAGCCCATGAATCATATGTTACTGTAAATAATTGTCCGCCAACCACCCTGCTTCTCACGCCGCCGTTTATCAAAGAACGGTCTATAAGATTTACTACATATGGTTTCAAAGTAGGGTCATCGCAGACCGATTGCGGAGGCACCTGCCCTATTACAGGAATGTTTCCGGCAGTGAACAAAGAATTATAAAGAGCCGCGGCTGTTCTAAGTTCCTTTTGTCCTCCGGGCAAAATAACTTTTGCGCCGAGCCATAAGCCTGAAGAAAAATCAATTGCCATACGAGTTGTATTTGCCGAAGCAGGCCAGATCAGATTTGTTTGATTCAGATAACCGTTAAATATGCCATTTGTCATAAACGGTATTTGCATATTGTTACCATATAGAGAGATAGTTTGAACGGATGGATGCATTATCAAAGGACTGTGATTATTGGGGATGTCTGCTTTAAGGGAAGATGTTACCAGTAATGTTGTCAGGATGAAGTAAAAACTAATTTTTTTCATAATTCCAGGACTTTAGTTCTTGAGACTTCTGTTTTATTTACGATGTAAAAATAACTATTGCATTTCGGTTTGACAAAGATTTTTTAGTGTGTTTGTAATTCGTTAATTTAACATTGATTTCGAAGGCTGCTTTTAAAAAAACCTCATTTCTTTCTCATTTTGATGATTTCTCAAATCAACCCAAAGACTCAAATTTCAGTTTGTTAAATAGAATAAGCGCCAATAATTACCCTAAAATAGCTCGTAAATTACGATTTTGTTATCAGAAATCGCAATTGTTAAAACAAACTTGAAATCGAAATCAAATATTCAACCAACGGGATTGTATCATCCGCATTACGGAACTCGCAAGAAAGAAACAAAAGGCAGCCCGGTGACGGCTGCCTTTGCAGTGTAAAAGGAGGAATTTGAAATATGGGTGAAATTTAAAAAGCACAAACCGCCGCCTGGTTTCTCGTATAACCCTCTTCCCTAGCCCTGAAAAGAAGTAGTTATAACAGGCAGCGGCAGCGCTTAAACTTGTGGGCTATTAAATTCTTTTATTTTAATAAAACCATTTTTTTTTGTGCTCACAAACGTTCCGGCTTCCAACCGGTAGAAATAAACTCCGCTCGGGAAATTAATACTATCCCAATCCGTTTCATAACTTCCGGGTTTCAGTTCCGAATCAATAAGGGTCGAGACCCCTCGTCCAAGTGCGTCGTATATAACCAGCCGTACCTGCCGGCCTCCGGTTACGGAGGTACGTGCCGGTATATCAAACTTAATCTTAGTCGTCGGATTAAACGGATTAGGATAGTTTTGGAACAAATTCCGGATATGATAATCAATTTTCATTGAACCGGTCCCTGTCAATAAAATCCAATACCTGTTATCAAACTCTGATAAAGAGGCGCTCTGGGACTGATTTATTATGTATTGCGAACCATTTCTATTCATTTTAATCAGGACTAAATTTTTCTTGTTCCCGGTTCTTCAATATAAAAATAGCGCTTCACCAAGGGCTATGCAAAGATTTTTTTATAGATTTGTGAATATTAATAAGCAATATTTGTGTATGTGTCGAATCAGATACTAACGTAAAACACGCAAATTTTCTTTGAATTCGACAAAAAGGAAAAAAACACGCAAGACAGAAAATCCAATTTGTTAAGAATATTTGCCCTCAAAATTAATTGAAAAATGAAGGAATCTAAGATAACTGAGCTCATCCGCGGGTTAACTCAGTCAGAATTCAGGAAATTCGGAGAGTTCCTTAATTCTCCATTTCACAACAAGAGCCACATGTTGATTACGTTCTATAATCTTATCGACAGACAATTTGAAAATCTGGATTCAAATACGGTCTCTGTAAAAAACATTGCTCTTAAGCTTTTTGAAGGCGAGAAGAATAAGGACCAGAACGTAAGAACGCTTCTCAGCTCATTCACAAAAATTCTTGAAAAGTTTTTAATATACGGCGAGTATGAAAAATATCCGACGCAGCAAAAAATAGCGCTTATCAAAGCGCTAGAGGTAAGGAATATTAATAAAAGTTTCGAAGCCGCATTGAAAGAAATTGATGAAAATCTGCGCATTGAGTTTAACCGCAACGCCGATTACTATTACGACTTGCTCACATTCAAAGAAATCGAGCTTAATTATGAAGGCGTAGATTTTGAACTGAATCTCGACAGGAAGTATTTTGAAATGGCGGACTTTGCCGATAACATGTTTATTGTCACTAAACTAAAAGTGATAAACACAATGCTGAGCCGCAAGCTGCACTCATTCCAGGAAGTGCAGGATAAATTCTGGGCCTTCGACAAAATGCTATCGTACATAGAAAAGAATGCCGATGTTATACAGAAGGACCACCCAACAGTTTACTCTGAATATAAGATCCTTATGATGGTCCTGAAGCCGGAAATAGAATCTCATTTCAGGGACCTTGAAAAGCACGTGTATTTCAACATTAAGAAATATAATAAAGAAGAACTTCTTCAGGTATATTATTCTCTCACTAATTACTGCATAAACCGCTTTGCGATCGGCGAAACAAAATTCCAGAGCAGCATGATGAAAATTTACAGCGAATTTGAAAAGAATGATTTCTATAAAGATTTCAAGAACATGCAGTATTATGACTTCCTTAACGTGATCCTTTGCGCTATCGATTTTAAAGACCTGCAATGGGCTGAGTATTTTTATGAAACGTATAAAGGGAACCTGTCGCATGAAATTAAGCGCGATACTACGAACCTTGCAAAAGGGCTCCTGCTTTTTGCAGAAAGAAAATATAAAGATAGCATTGACTTCCTTTCAAAGGTCAGCTACAAGAACACTCATTCCTATCTGAAGATAAAAGAAACGCTCATAAAGATCTATTACGAGCAAAAACACTTCGATACCATTGAAGCTACAATAGACGCTGTAATACATTATTTGAAGAGACACCAGGAGACCCTGAATGTGCATTACAACAGGTATATGCTGTTCCTGCAATCAGTGAAGAGAATTATTATGATCAACGTAAAGGACAAGACGGAAATAAAACTATTTATGAAGGACCTCGATAAAACAAGGGATATGATCGGCAGAGACTGGCTTATTGAAAAATTGATCGAAATGAAATAATTGCCGGTTTAAGACCCGAACGATGAGTTAATTTTATTCCCTTTTAAAAATTCACCGGCTGTCGTTCTTCTCTTTCCTTCAATTTGCAATTCCTTTATCTCCAACTCCCCACTGCCGGTAGAAGCGTATATATTTTTCCCAATAACGGATAGCGAGCCCGGCATAGTTGATTGATTCTCTGATAAAGCTGTCTTGAATATCTTGAAAATCTTTCCATCCAGAATTGTAAATGCTCCGGGATATGGAGAGAGTCCCCTGACCAAATTATGAATTTCTACAGCAGACTTTTTCCAGTCTATTTTGCAATTTTCTTTAAATATCTTTGGAGCGTCTGAAGCGCTGCTTTCATCCTGTTTAAATACCGGGACTTTTCCGCTTGATTCCTCAATAAGATCTACCGTTGATAGCACAGCCTCCGCTCCAAGAAGCGACAGCTTATCATGCAGGGAGCCGGCATTATCATCAGGCTCGATCGGGCATTTATTCTGCTCAATAACATTTCCTACATCAACTTTATCCTGTAAAAAGAAAGTTGTGACTCCCGTTTCGGTATCCCCGTTTATCAAAGCCCAGTTTATCGGCGCAGCGCCCCTGTATTTAGGCAACAGCGATGAATGCAGGTTTATTGAGCCATACTTAGGTATTGAATAAACTTCTTTGGGCAATATTCTGAATGCAACAACAACTATCAGATCAGGCAAAATTGATCTAATCTCACTGATGAAACTTTCTTCTTTCAATTTGATTGGCTGCAGTAATTTCAGCCCTTGCTTCAGCGCAAAAATTTTAACACGGCTTTCGCTTAATTTAAGTCCCCTGCCTTTCGGCTTATCAGGCACAGTAACAACAGCTGAAACTTTATGATTTGAATTGAGAAGGGCTTCAAGCGAAGGAATTGCGAAATCCGGAGTTCCCATGAAAATAATATTCATGGTCAGCTTCCGGAATATATTTTTCTTTTGTCTATTGCTTTATCTTTCTTTGCAATATCGGCAAGAAGATAATCAGCCATTACTAATCCCTTTTTTATATGGCTCAGGTCCTGCTTGATCCTGCTCTTGGTTTCTTTTGAGAGATGGTCGATAAATAATTTGCCGTTCAAATGGTCAATTTCATGCTGCGCAACGCGTGAAATGTATGAGCTGAGTTCAATATATTTTTTGTTCAGGTCAAGATCCTGGTATTCTATATAAACTTCTTCCGGCCTGGTTACAGATTCCCTGATATGCGGAATACTGAGGCACCCTTCCTCAATTGTAGTTTCTCCGTAACTATCAGTAATCTTAGGGTTAAGCAGCACTAATGGGTCGTTCTTTTCCTGTCCTTCAATATGAGAAATATCTATGACTGTTAAGCTTATATCAAGCCCAATCTGCGGGGCGGCTAATCCAATCCCGTTAGCTTTATGCATAGTGTTGAACATATTCCGCACCAGGTCGATCAGTTTGTCGTCCACTTTCGTGATCTTCCTTGTCTTTTTTCTCAGTACTTCAAAACCGTATGTGTAGATTGGGAGCGTTTTCAAATAAGCTAATGTAATTTGAACAAAGATATTTCAACTAACTTGTAAAATCAATTTCATTAATTATAACATTAATTGACACTTAAACATCACGAATTTGACAAAATATGTTCATATATTTGAAAATTATATATGGAAAATGATAAGAAAAGCGCTATTTCAAGAAGAGATTTTATAACCCGGCTATGGGGTTTTGTGGTAGCTATGCCATTTTTGTATGGCGCTTTGAAATTCATTAGCCCTCCGCAAAAACGTTTTACTACAACAGCTCAAAAACTACCCGGCTCCAATGGATCGTCTGCAAATTTTTCAATTGATCTTCTGCCGGTAAATTCTTCAAAACTGCTTAACTTAGATGGCGAACCGGTCATAGTTGTCCGGAAATCCGAAAAGGAAATAGCGGCATTCAGCGCTGTTTGCACTCATTTAAACTGTGTGGTAGGATACAGAAATGAAAATAAAGATATTTACTGCGCCTGCCACGGCGGGAGATATGATTTGAACGGCAATGTAATAGATGGCCCTCCAAAAGCGCCGCTTTCAAAGTATAAAGTTTCTGTTGAAAATAATAAATTTACTGTATCTAAATAAGTTGAATAATCCTGAGTTGAATTCCGGCAGCCTGCGCAATCTAATGTTTTATTCCGGCGGAATATCAATTTTTTTTCTTGCGCTTCAGGTTATCACAGGCGCGCTTCTCAGTATATATTATGAACCTTCGGCGCAGGACGCATACGCTTCTATTCAATATATAACTAATCAGGTTGGGTTTGGCTCGTTTATCAGGTCAATACATTTTTGGACGGCGCATGCATTAATACTGTGCGCCAGCTTATTTGTATTGAGCGCTTTTTTATCCAAATCATACACATCGCCAAAACGGAAGTTATGGTATGTTCTTATTTTATTCATATTAATTTTGCTGGCATTTGCCTTCACCGGACAAACCCTGCCATGGTCCGAGTTTTCTTATTTTGGCGCGGTGATAGGAATATCGCAAATTGATAAAATTCCGGTTGCCGGACACTTTATTTCGGAAACACTTAAAGGCGGCGCGTACTTTGGAAACGAAACTTTAAGCAGAATGTTTTCGATACATACTATAATACTTCCGGCAAGCCTGTTTTTACTCTTAGTTACTTTCATCTATTCCATCCGTTCGGTCAATTTGCTCAGTATAAAAGAAGAAACGCCGCCGGTTCATCAGCGGGAAGCGATTCCTCTCAAAATAATAATTTTATCTCTTACAGCGCTGGCTCTTATCGCAGCAATATCTGTTTTGATACCAAAAGGATCAGGCAGGCTTTACGATATCAGCGCTCCTACAGGCGCTCCCATTGGCATTCACCCGGAGTGGTATTTCATGTGGATATACCAGACGCTAAGAGCTGATAATTTTTTGCCCGGTATAATAATACAATTATTCCTTTTTGTTTTTGTGATCTTCTGGTTATCTGTTCCATTGTTAGAAAATAAATTTTCAACCGGAAAAAACAAATCTATTATTAATTCGGTTGGCGTCATTTCAGTAGT
>Ga0265331_10000896_pt1 | contig 24109 bp, 21 predicted proteins | sample 41923metaG_FD_202088 | JGI IMG/M metagenome (GOLD analysis project Ga0265331, IMG submission 202088) | Rhizosphere microbial communities from Carex aquatilis grown in University of Washington, Seatle, WA, United States - 4-19-23 metaG | ecosystem: Host-associated > Plants > Roots > Rhizosphere... | reverse complement strand
ACACCGTGAACTTGAGACGGCGACACCGTGGTGTCGGTCCAGGATACTTCCTGCAATTCGCCCCAACGGCTATAGGTACTGAATTGAGGCGCGACATCCGGTTCGTCCAGCTCGAGCAGCTGGCCGACTTTGTCATAGTGCCACTGGGTTTTCACCGCCGCAACACCATTGGGGATGTGGATAAACCGAGTCATCTGGTTGATGTTGCCGAGCGCGTCGGCAGTGAAATCGGCATCCTCGAGCGTACCGGTAGCGGACTGTGTAAAGAGATTGATCAGTCGCCCGGTCGCCGCGTACTGGGCGAAGCGGGCAACACCGGCCTGCGGCGATCCGCTGAGCGGGGAAGACAGGGAAGATGCATCTTGAGTCTTCACCAATAGTCTGTTACCGGAGAACGTCTGCTGAAAGCACGTCGGATAGACTTCCGCGGATTCATTGGTCGTTTGGGTCAGCGACTGCGGTCCATTGCCGCGGATGAAGCAGCTCGGCGTGCCGTCCAAGTTGAAAAGGTAGGTCGTGCCGTACAAGACGCTGGGCACCTGACCGGCGAACGGATAGGGATCGGCCTCAAAGGACACGCGCCCGAGCATGTCGAAGCTGCGTCGGCCCACGATCAACTCGTTACCACCGTAGTCCGCGCCGAGCTGGACATCTGTCTGCGTCGAGCGGCCCAGCGAATCCATGGAAGTCGTCGCCACACGTGCTGAGGCGGCTGCAAGACTCGTCGCATTCATCTCACAGGGCTTGTCTGTCTTGACCGCCACCGCATTCCTGAAGGCGGTCTGCTGGATGGAACGGCCTGCTGAGTTGGCTTCAAAGCCCCGATAGACGATCGCAGACATTGCGCCTCCGCCACCATCCACTGGCGTGATCGTCGACAGCACCGGTCGACTGAATCCGTCGTAACACATGCCAGTCTGCGCGCCGTTCGGCTCGGTCGTGCTAAGCACATCGAGCGATACTGGATCGATCCCGAAGGTCGTGCTCAGCGAGGGTAATTGGGAGCTATTGGGGTTCGTTCCGCTGATCGTCGAGGTCGTGGCTACCAGCAGGAAGTCGTCGTAGGTCGGCGTCAATACCCGAGTCGCGTGGTCCTCTCGGGTGCTCGAGGCGATCTTCACCACACCGTTGACGTCGTCATATCTGATGTCGAAGGCGCGAATACCACCGGTGCCGCCCGCGGTGTCCGCGATGGTGGCGCCGGTCTCCGCATTCCTGCGAGACACGATCTTCGAAGTCAGGAGGCCCTGCGAAACCGTACCCGCCGCGAGTTTGACACCGTTGAACGACGTATCGTACTCGTAGGTCTCCTGGCCGAGCACCGGTTTGCTTGTATCCGCGACGTGATCGCAATTATCCGCGGTAACCGTGCGTGTACCGGGTGCCGTGCGCACACGCTCGTTGAGCACGCCCCCACTCGGTATCTTCGGCTCCGCATACACAGTCTGCACACAGAGGTCATCTTTGGAGAAGTCACCGGTGTCGTTATTGTTCGCTCCCACTTCATTCAGCAGCGCCACAATCGTGGGCCGGCCAAAGTCATCGACCGCACGCATTTCGGTTCGGGTTTGAACGGTCTTCGTCGAGGCGAAGGCGTTCGCCGCGTCCGGCGTGCCTCGCCAGCTGGACACCGCCGTCTGGAACAGGAAGCCGCGCTTGGTGCATTCGTCTTCCCAGGCCGCGCCCTGGTTCTGCAACGATGTCCCGTAGTCGTACGGATACATCATGTCGATGCAGAGCTCGTTGCTGTCGGGCTTGGGAGTTACACCCGTCGTCAATACGCGGGCGTTCCAATCATAGTGAGTGCCCGAGATACGCAAGCTGGCGTCGGGAGTCACGCTCCAGGGGTCGCCAGCGACACCGGAGCCGGCATAAGTGGTCACGTCCATGAGGCGACCCGCTTTCAGGTAGCGCCGGAAGCGTCCGGTGATGTCCATGGACGGATCGAACGGCTCGAGTCCGTAGGTATCTCTAAACGTCGCCGTCCCATCGGAGCCACCTGTCGTCGTGGCGAGTGCCTCGACGGTACGCTGGTAGCCGGGAAAGATGAACGCATCGCTCGCGGGATCAAAGAGCGTTCCAGCGCCGTGGTAAGCGTACCTGACAGGCGACTCAAGGAGTTGCCCCGTGCTGGAGCTCGCGGTTGCGATTGCGGATACGACGATCTCCGGCGACGGGATGAGATGTGCACTTTGCAGATCTTCCTTCGCCGACCGGTAATCGATATGCGTCACCGCGCCATGCTGGTTGTCGATCGCGATCAGACGGCCTGCGTTCGGTGCGCTCGCTACTGTACCACCGCTGAACTGGCCAACCACCGGCTTCAGTTGCAGCACTTCCCAGTTTGTCGCGGTCTTGTTCACGACTTCCGGTTGGCCATCGCCATCGATGTCGTATAACCCCGTCGGAGTTGCAGCGACTTCGCCGATAAATTGCTGGGAGTTCTCGCACCAGCTGCGCTCGCGCGACAGCTCCAACCCCAGCCGGCTGTTCACTGTAACCGGCGGCGTGAAATCCGTGCCGGTCCCCAACGCGACAGTCCAGGCGCCGACGTCGGTCTGAACGTCACCGACCTGGCCGATGATGTAGTCCGGAATGCCGTCACCGTTGATATCCATCAGCGCGCGAGTGCGACGCAGATCGAACGTCGCAATGATGCCTCCGATTGTGCATGTTCGAGGTAACCAACGCTTGTCCTGCACCAGGCGCGATGGCGCATCCACGAGAACGAGGTCTGTTTGCGTGCGCGAAAGCGGTCCAGGTAAAGTGATTGCAACGTCCGGGGCAAACGGCTGGCTCGGTATACCGGTTCCCGGGTGCGCGACCGTCACCAATTGTCCGTTTTGAACGGTAGATACGACTCGATCGACGAGACCATCGCCGTTCACGTCCTCGAAGCCACACACTTGATCCAGCAGATTCCCGCTGCCGCTGCTCGGATCGGCCTGCCACCGCTCCACCCCGCAGTTGTCGGATGCAAGGACGATCGGAGCGGCAAAGAGGTCGACTCCATCTTTCAGATGCGAGCCGGCTGTGTTGATCATCACCATCACGTTATGTGAGTCGGTCATGTCGGCGGCGATTCCCGTCCAGCGATGCACGTCGTTCGTATCGGCAGGCACATCAGTAGGAGTCGGAAACGTCTCACCCCTCGGGGTCGCCCGGACGAACGAAGCGTTGTACACAAAATCCGGGTAGCCGTCGCCATTCACGTCCTTCAACCCGAACTCCGTGATCGTCTGCGAGCGGTTGTTGTTCGGCGGTATGGTCAAACACAGATGATCACTGTCTGGAGGCGGGAACCACCCAAATCGACCAACGTCAAAGTTGAAGAACCAGCTCCAACATGTATAGAACGACCCCTCCGGCACAGTTGTCTTACGCGCCAGGGGCACCCGTCCGAAGATTTTACCGGTCGTGCTCAGCGCGGCGCGCATGTTAGCCACAGGCACGGTGATATCGACCCACACGGTCTTCGTTGCATCAGTGGGGTCCGGGGTATTCAAGTGGATGATCCAGTGATCGATGTCCGGGAGTACCGTTTCCACGATATCGATCCGGCCGTCGCCGTTGATGTCGATCAACTGCCGCAATGTTTCGTTCATCGTGCCCGTCGCCCGATGAGGTACGAGGCCGGCATCGAACGTCGTGGAGTGAATGAGATCGGCGTAGACTCTGTCACCGTTGGGGGTGGTGCGCACGGGAAGCAAAAATCCAAGGTTATCGGTCAAGGTCGTGGTGCCGTTGGCACCTGGCCTGTTTTCGAGACCTTCGGTGTCCGCCTCATAGAAATCGGGGCGGCCATCGCCATTGAAGTCGACTAACACCTGGTCAGTCACCAGGTCGCTCAGTACGTCCTGAGCAGCGTGTGCTTCGGTAGAGACGATCCCGCGGGTGAAGCTGATGCCGAAATCGTACGTAAACGCGCCGCTCATAAACTTGGGACCCGTCGTGCCCGCATCCTGATACGTGATCGCGTGGGTATTCGGGTCGACGATCGAGCCATAGGAATAGGTCGCCACCGGCAGCGGCGCATCATGCTCGGGTGTCCCCTGTCTACCCTTCAACACCACCGAGCGCAACTGAGGCCGCAGCGTATCGGCATCCGCCTGATAGCTGAAAGAATATTCGCGCAATACCTGATACGAATCGGCGCAGGTTGCCTTGCTCTCTACGTCGATCGAGGTGATCTTGCTCGTGCGTGCGACGACGGTGCCGTTCCACGTCGTCGTAGCGAGGGGTACGGCGCCGTCCGCCAGCGCGTCGTAGTTTAGTTGGATCGTATGCTTGAAGCAGGTCGAGCTCATAAATGGGTTCGTATTGTACGAGACGTTGGCAATGTTGATGGATAACACTGTGCTGCCGGTCGGCAGCCTCGGTGCGCCAAACGTGTACTCGAAATGCACTGTGTTGCCGAGCGCACTGATGTCTTTGAGCAGATAGAGATCCCCGTGGACGAGCCGCGCAGTCGAGGTTGCGCCGACTGAGCTGAATCGGTAGGTCCGTCCTTCTCCGTCGAACATCATCATGCCGGTGTCCCCGTCGGCGCGTACTTCGATCATCGTGTTATTGCGCAGTCCGACCCACGCGGTATCGGCGGCATTGCGAACCAACTCGGTGCGATCTCCGCCGAGCGACACAATGAAACGCAAAGGTGGGGTCAGCGTTGCGCCGGCGGCAGTGAACGCTGCGGGCTTCGGTCGCTGGTGTGCGATCGAAGCGCTGCGAAACACGTAGGACATAGGGACGTCCCAACCCATGCCGGCCGCGCCGATATTGCGTCCGCCGTAGACCACTTGTAGTGGAATCGGTAAGTTGCCGCGGACCGCAGGCAAGTCCAGCGGTACCGATGTGCCGTAGTACCCGCTGGCACCGCCGGAGGGATGTGAACTGTTCTCCGCATAGTGCGCGCCAACGAGTGGCGCAAGTTGTGCCGATGCTGTCTCGGGCAACAGCGGCACCGCCACGGCGATAGACATGACAACCAATAGCCGACCGAGCCAACACCGATTCAATGAGACCAAGGTACCCTCCTAGTACTGGCCACACGCGCTCGTGGGCTCAGACTTCTACTAGGGATAATCGAATTGCGCTCATAAAAGACGACAAAGCGGAGCGCGATAGATTCCGATGTCGCCTTTCTCCTCCAAGTTACGATTGCTTCAGGTAATGGAGAGCTCTTCGCATACAACGACGCTTTCGGAAACCGAGTCGCGCTTTCTCGCCCACCTCGCGAGCCGCGAGCTCGTGAGCGCTCTCGCGCTGGAGCGACTGCAGCGGCTGCTGGACGAAACCACAGATAACCTCGCTGCCCTCGTGCTGAAACTCGGACTATTGTCTGAGGATGACCTGGCGCGCACGCTAGCCGAGTTCTCAGGGCTGCCGGCCCTGTCGCTTGAGCAGCTGCCTGTCGGGCCGGTCGCCATCGGCAATCTGAACGTGTCGTTCTTCAGGTCGCGCGAGATCCTGCCGATCGGCGTCGTCGACGAACGGATTCACATCGCGTGCTGGAATTCTCTGGATGATTACGCGATGCGCGCGTTGGAATACGCCTCGGGCTCCACCCTCGCCCGCTTTGTTACGACTCGCAGCACGATCCTGTCCGCGCTCGACTCTATATATATGCCACGGACGCTGCCATCCGACAGCATGATCTCAACCAACGAGGCGTACGAAGACGAGGAGATTGATCGCCTCAAGGATCTCGCGAGCGAAGCGCCCGTAATCCGCCTGGTCCAGCGTGTGATCAACGCCGCGATCGCCGCCAAGGCCTCTGATATCCACCTCGAACCTGCCAAGGAGGGCCTGCACATCCGCTTTCGCGCGGACGGCTTACTCCGCGACGTCGAGCAGCAGCCGAAAGACATCGGCGCGTCGGTGATCTCCCGGGTCAAAGTCATGGCGGGACTCAACATCGCCGAGCGACGCTTGCCGCAAGACGGTCGCATCCGCGCCACCATCCAAGGCAAGGATATCGACTTCCGAGTCGCAACCTCTCCCACTTTGCACGGCGAGAGCGCTGTCTTGCGCATCCTCGATCGCGACGACATCGCGCTCGACTTCGACGCGCTCGGATTCGATGCGCAGCTCCAAACGATTGTGCGGGAGGCTATCGCCCGCCCCCACGGCATCCTGCTTGTCACCGGCCCTACTGGCAGCGGCAAGACGACGACGCTGTACGCCGCACTGAAGGAAATCAATACGCCCGATCGGAAGATTCTCACCGTCGAAGATCCGGTGGAATACGTGCTCGAGCGGATCAATCAGGTGCCGCTCAAAACGCAGATCGGTCTGACGTTCGCAGGTGCTCTACGCGCCTTCCTTCGGCAGGACCCGGATGTCCTGATGGTCGGCGAGATCCGCGACCGAGAGACCGCTGAAATCGCGATCCAGGCAGCACTCACCGGGCACCTGCTGCTTTCGACGTTGCACACGAACTCCGCGGCGGCCGCGATCACGCGGCTGCTCGACATGGGCATCGATGACTACCTGCTGACTTCAACACTGCACGTCGTGATAGGCCAGCGCCTGGTTCGCAAGCTTTGTCCGGCGTGCAAGGTGCCGTACTCGCCGTCAGAAGACGTTCGGTCGCGATGGTGCGTACCCGACTCCACGCCGCTCTGGTATCGCGCGGGCGGCTGCGAAAAGTGTCAGAAAAACGGCTACAAAGGCCGGACCACACTGGTCGAAGCGCTCGTCATGAGTGATGCGATCCGTGCAAAGGTCCTGAACCACGCCGATGCCAATCTGATCGAGAGCATCGCGGTCGACCAAGGCATGCGGACGCTGTTCCAGCACGGTCTCGAACGGGTCGCGGCAGGTGACACCTCATTCGAAGAAGTGCGACGTGTGAGCAGCTTTAACGGCTGACGCCTGTAATTTGCATGGACGTCTACAGATACAAAGCGCTGGACACGAACGGTGCCCTTCGGGAAGGGGACCTCGAGGCCGGCGCCCGTGCGGAGGCACTCGATCAGCTCCACAGGCGAGGTCTCGTCCCTCTCGAGCTGACCGCCGACGCGTCTGCCGGGACGCCCCGACGTTCAATCATTCGGGTGATGCACGCACTCTTGGTGTCAACGCGCCGCCCCCACCTGAGCCTGCGCGATCTCGTGTCCGCAACACATTCGCTCGCGGCACTGCTCAAAGCCGGTCTGACCGTCGACCGCGCGCTCTCGATCGCCGCGAATCTCTCTACCGCCGCCGCAGCGAGGTTCTTTGAGGACCTGTCGCAGACAGTGCGCGCCGGAGCCAGCTTCGCGGACGCATTGCGCGCCACGCGACTGCCGTTACCGAACTACTACATCAGCATGGTCGATGCGGGCGAGCTCGGTGGCTCGCTGCCCGAGGCGCTCGCGCGCGCCTCCGACCTGCTCAAGAGAAACGTGGATGTAAAGGAGCGCATGCAGTCCGCGCTGTTCTATCCGATCATTCTGGCGTTTGTGGTTCTCGGCACGCTCGTCGTCCTGATCGCGTTTGTGCTGCCCCGATTTCGGGTTCTTTTCGCGGAGTCCCAGGCCTCGCTGCCCTGGTCCACTGGGCTCGTGCTCGGTCTCGGCGAGTTGATTGCGCGGTATTGGTGGGTCATTGTGAGCCTGCTGGCGGGCGGCCTCATCGCGGCACGCCAATTCGCGACGAGCAATGCCGGAAAACTGCGTATTGATCGATGGCTGTTACAGAGTCGCTGGACGTTGAGTCTGCCCGCAGCGATCGACACCGCGCGCATGCTGCGCACGCTCAGCACGTTGCTACAAAACGGAGTGCCGCTGTCGGCAGCGCTGCGCGTGTCGCAAGGAACCCTCAGCAACGCGAGCCTGCGCGCGGCGCTGGAGAGCGTCACCAGGCGCGTCAACGCGGGAGAAGACTTCGCGATCTCGATGGCCAGTGCGCGAGTCTTCCCACGTGAAGCCGTGCAGCTTGCGCGCGTTGGGGAGGAATCGGGACGTCTGCACGAGTTGCTGGCCGAGGCCGCATCGATCCTGGAAGCCAACGCGGCGCGTACGTTGGAGCGTCTGTTCGCGCTCATGGTTCCAGCCGTGACCCTTTTTATGGGATTCATCGTCGCAGCCCTGATCGGCTCGGTTCTCGTCGGCCTCCTCAGCATCAACGAGCTTGCATCATGAGGATCCGACGCCCCCGCGGTTTCACGTTGCTCGAGCTCATGGTTGTGCTGCTGATCCTGGCGCTGCTCGCCACGATCGCTGCGCCTCGCGTCACGCACTACCTGAGCAAGGCGAAGAGCCAGAGTGTCAAGATCCAGATCGACGCGCTCGGTGCGGCGGTGGATGCCTTTCATCTCGATGTGGGCCGCTTTCCAACCCAAGAGGAAGGCTTGCGCGTGCTGATGGAGAAGCCGGCGGACACGCCCGGTTGGGATGGGCCGTATCTCAAGAAGGGGGAGAGCCTGATGGATGCGTGGGGCCGTCCCTATCGCTATCGCGTACCCGGGAGAGATGCAGAGTACGAAGTGTACTCGCTCGGTTCGGACGGCAAAGGCGGTAGCGAAGGAGACACGCGCGATGCACCACCTCGCTAGCCTCTCGCATCGGCGGCATCGCGCAGGCATGACTCTTCTCGAGCTGCTCGTCGTCCAATCGATCCTTGCGCTGGTGGCGTGCCTCATTCCGCTGGCGATGCAGCGGATGCTGCCGTCCCGGCGACTCGCGGCCGCTGCGCACACTCTTGCGGTCGATCTGCGCGATCTACAATCCGAAGCCGCGATCAGTGGCCGTCCGCTGCGCCTGACAATCGAAAAGGCGGGTTACAGTCTCCAGCAAGTTGGCACTGATGAGCTGCGGCACGTCGGTTGGCCAGCCGACACCGAAGCCACGCTGCCGGCCAATCCTGAAGGTCCGGCGTCTCACATTCTCGTGATGTACCCCGATGGCTCATCGAGTGGCGGCGCAGTCGAGCTGGGTACGCAGCACCGCTTCGCAGTGGTGAAAGTCAGCGCCTGGACGGGGCGCGTCCGTGTATCACAATGAAAAACACATGCGAGCGGTGCGAATGATGCGCGGTTTCACATTGATCGAAACCGCCGTGGCGCTCGCCATTCTCGCGCTGACGCTAACCGTCATCTATCAAAGTCTCGGGTGGACCTTGCGACGAATCGGCGAACAGGAGCAGCGGGATCTGGCGTGGCTCATCGCTCAGTCGCTGCTCGACGATATTCGTTGCGAGACGCCACTGAGTCTCGGGCGGCGGGAAGGTCGGACAGCGGAAGGCATGAGCTGGGAAACGGTCGTGACCCTCTATTCACTCCCGTCCGATATGAGTGGGGGCGTATTCGCACCGATCCGCGCGGGCGACCTTCAACCGGTTCAGGTGCGCGCCGCGGTCCGCTGGGGAGACTCGTCGGGCCAGGGCATCGAGCTGCGCAGCATCGAGCTAGGAGCCGCGCAATGATCGAAAGCGCTCCGACTGCAACACGTGCAGCAGGCTTCACACTGCTCGAAATGACGGTGGTCCTTGCGCTCATGGCGCTGATTGCGCTGACCACCATCGAGGCACTGCGATTCGGCCGTCGTGCATACATACGTGTCGTCACGGCCGATGAAGCCGCGTGGATGTCGTTTGCCGCGCAGCGTTTTCTCCGCGGGATTCTCGAAGCCGCTCAGCCTTTCAAAGCCGAGCGCGCCGATGGTAACGCATACGGCCTCGAGGGCACTACGACCCATCTGTCCGTGTCTGCATCAAAGTCGCGTACCAGAGGGCCCGGCATGCTGCTTCGTTACGAGATTTTCGTGGCTCCCGATCCCGCAGAAGCGGGTCGCCGGAGTCTCGTCGTTCGTGAGAGTGTCGATCGCGACGGCGGTGGTGCTTCCAACCCTCACACGGAAGTGTTGGTGGAGAACGTGTTGCGGATCGAATGGAGCTACTTCGATACTCCGTGCCACACACCGGGAGAGTGGCGTGGGGAGTGGCACCAGCGGCATCAGTTACCATCACTCGTCCGCTTGCGGGTCGCGTTTCCGCCCGACGATCGACGGCAATGGCCGGACCTCATCACGGCTCCTCGAGTGACCGATGACTTCATCTTCAGCCTTCACAGCGACGGTGAGGATCAGAGACGTTGCGGAGGTACGGGATGAGGTTCGATCGCGCCCGTCAGTTCGTCACAGGGATGCGGACCGAGCTTGCGGCTCTTGCAGGTTGGTGGGTACATGAAGTTCGCAAGGTGCTCGCAGACCTGCAACAGCGCCTCGCGCCAGGCAGACCTCATCGAACCACGATTTTGCTATCGGACACGGGCGGCGGTACCGTCGTTCGGCGCTGGCGCGACGGGACTGAGGAATCGATTCCGTTTCTGCGCACAACTCAAGGCGATCTGCCTGCGGACCGTAACGAATTCTGGCCCGTCTCGCCGACCGATGGCGGCACCGTGCACGTGGTTCTGCCGCCAACGGCGACGTTGGTCCGGCGTGTCTGGCTACCGGCAGCCGTCGAGCGGAACCTAGCGCCGGTGGTTGAGTTAGAATTGGAGCGCGAGCTGCCGATGCCACGCTCTGAAATTCACGCCGACTGGCGGGTCGGCGCGCGCAACCGCGATCGCACGAAAATCGAAGTGGTCATCGCCATTGTCTGGAAACGTGAGATCGAGCGCCTGATCGGCACGCTTACGCAATGGCACCTCCGCGTTGCCACGATCGGCGTCGCAGTCTCCGGTGAGACGGCCTTCAACTTCGCGCCGCTGCGTTCGCGTCGTTCGGCCAAGCGACTCACGCGTGCCGAGCAGATGTTGTCCGCCGGTGTCGCATTCTTCGTATTCGCGTACCTCGGCGTGCTCAGTGCACAGTGGATGTACGAACGGACCACCATCGCAGCGGCCATTTCAGAAGCGCGCGAGCAAACCTATCGGGTCGAGCACATGCAATCTCAGCTCGCCTCGCTGCGGATGCCGATCGAAGTATTGATGAAAGAGATAGCGTCGCCCGCCAGCGCCGAAGCCTTGCTGGACCTGGCCGCCGCCCTGCCCCAGGATAGCTGGGTTCAGACGCTCGATATGCACACTCTCGACGACGGCACATGTGTACTGAAGCTGGTGATCATTACGCCCGTAGCTACGGCCTTGGTCAACCAACTCGCCCGCGTGTCGCATTTCCAGAAAGTCGCCCTTCAATCCTCCAGCCCCGCCAGCTTCGCACTGTTCCGTGATCGCGCGGAGATTGAGATGCAGTGGCGCAAGCCGCCGCCGGAGGGGATATGAGTATGGCGGATCGCTTGAGCACCCTGCCGCCGCGCGTTCAGCGGACACTGGCACTGCTCGTCGTACCGGCAGCGCTGACGACAATCTGGGCGTGCGTCGTGTGGCCGCTGCTTCATGCGTGGCAGGGTCAGGTCGAGTGGCGGCAGAGCGTTGTGCAAACGCTTGCCCGGCAACGCGGACTCGCTCGAATCGAAAGTTCACTGCGCACGCAGCTCACCACGCTACCGGGTCTCGCAAGCTGGCGGCGGCTCTATCGGATGAGTGCGGAGGGCGCCTCCGTCATTGCGCTTCAGTCGGATGTCAGTAATGCACTGGTGGCGGCTCACGCGCGCCCCCAGTCCTTCGCACCGATCGCGCCGACTCGGACGGGGCCATTAACGAAGGCGGGACTGCGTGTCACCGCTTCGATGACTATCGATCAGCTCCACGAATTCTTGCAACAGATTGAGGGGCTCGGACATTTCGTGCGCATCGAGCATCTGACGATCGTCGCTCCACCCATTCAGCCTCCACGGGAGAACCCGCCACTCAACGTCATGCTCGAAGCATTTGGCTTCGCCACGGAGTCCGCAGCCGTGACCGCGGCGACGACCGCGCAAAGTGAGCATCGGTGATGAAAGCTCGATTCCGCCCCATACTGGAGTGGCCTATGCTCCTGCTCCTGCTTGCGAACATCCTCGGAGGTTGGGCCTGCGCTTCGCGCGCGTGGCATGGATCAGAAGTTCGCTCGATCCTCGCGACTGCGCCGTTGCCCATCGCGCCGCCGGTTGCACTGCCCGATCCTCCCCCGCGCGCCATCGATTTCTCTGCGATCCAGAGGGGCGCGCTGTTCTACGCATCTCGCACCTTCTACGTGCCACCCGCGATTCCACCGATGCAGCCGCCGCCCGACTACCAGCTCGCCGGAACGCTGCTGGTTCCGCAGCAGCCCGCGGCCGCAATGCTCGTCCAGCCTCGCACAGGCAAACGCGCGAAGGTGCGAGCCGGAGATGATCTCGAGGGCTGGACGGTCGCATCTGTTGAACCGAACGTCATTTCATTGCGCCATGGCGACCAGCAGATCGAGATTCGCGCCGCTCGCGCGCAAGTGCTCGGCATGCAACGCGTCGCGCTGCCGGCGCAAGGGCCGTCCGTGACAGGAGGCGCAAGCGATCAATCGCGACCGGCATTTTCGGGCGGTATTCGACTCCTCGGAAGGCCACTCACCCCCGCCTTCGGCACGCCGCGTTAGTTACGGAGCTTCAGACTTGTCATCGCAACCTATTTGGCGATTCGCGGGTGTGCTGTTCATGTTGCTCTGCTGCGCCCTCGGCAGAGCCGAAACGGAAGGCTTCCAGCTCAATTTCATCGACACGGATATCGCGACAGTCGTGTCCTCCGTCATAGGTGATGGGCTTGGTCTGCCCTACTCCGTCGATCCGCAAGTGAAAGGCACGATGTCGTTACAGGCCGCACGTCCGCTCAAGCGCGACGAAGTACTGCCTGCCCTCGAAGCGGCCCTGCGCCTGCAAGGCGCGGCGATGATTCCTGCGAACGGCGGATATGCGGTTGTTCCTTCGAAGGAGGCCGCGCGACAAGTGACGGGACTGCGCAGCGCTGGCGACCATCATCCCGGCTTCGGGATTCAAATCGTGCCGCTTCAATACGTGTCAGTCGCGGACATGGAGAGGATTCTCAAACCGTTCGCGCCGGACGGCGCGATTGTGCGCGTCGACGAAAACCGAAATATGCTGCTGCTCGCAGGGTCGAGTCAGGAACTGGCGACCTTGATCGGCGTCGTGCACACGTTCGATGTCGACTGGCTCGCGGGCATGTCGTTCTCTGTCTATAAGCTCGAGTACGCCGAACCGCATGCGGTAGCGGATGACCTGGCGCAGATCTTTGCCGATTCGAAGAGTCCCGTCGCCGGCCTCGTGCGCTTCGTGCCGCTCGCACGTCTCAATTCGCTGCTCGTCGTGGCCCAACAGCAGCAGTATCTGCGCAAGGTTGAGGGCTGGATCAAACAGCTCGACGTCGTTACGACCACTGGCGGGCGACGCGTCTATATCTACGAAGTGCAGAACGGAAAGGCCACCGACCTCGCCGGCTCGCTCAGTGGCATCCTGTCGCTTCCCTTCGAATCACGAAACAGCGCAAATCCCGGGAATGCGGGTACGCATGACCGCGCGAGCGCCCCTCAGATCGAGCGCGCGCAGCCTGTGGGAGCCGCGGGCGGCATGCGGGTTGTCCCGAACGACGAATCGAACGCGCTGCTCATCTACGCGACTCGCGATGAGTTTGCGCTCATCGAAAACGCGCTGAAGCAGCTCGACGTGGAGCCGATTCAGGTGTTGATCGAGGCATCGCTCGCCGAGGTGAAGCTGACCGACGAGTTACGCTTCGGGTTGCAATGGGCCTATCAGAGCCACTCCGGTCCCGTGACTCTGAGCAACAACTCGAGTGGCGCTATTGCGCAGCAGTTTCCAGGGTTCTCATATCTTTACACCGGCCGTCCGGACATTCAGGCCGTGCTCAATACGCTCGAATCGCTCACGACGGTCAACGTGCTCTCCTCGCCGAAGCTGCTCGTGCTGAACAATCATGAGGCGCAATTGCAGGTGGGCGATCAGGTACCGGTGGTGACGCAATCCGCCCTCAGTCCGGTCGGCGGTAACGCGCCGATCATCAACACCGTGCAGATGCTCGATACCGGTGTGATCCTGCGCATTACGCCCCGCGTGAACAAGAACGGGCTCGTACTACTCGACATCGCCCAGGAAGTGAGCGACGTCGTTCCAACGACCACGTCAAACATCGACTCGCCCACCATCCAACAACGCAAGGTTTCGAGCTCGGTAGCGGTTCACGATGGCGAAACGCTCGCGCTCGGTGGCCTGATTCGCGACAGCCGTTCCAAATCGCGCGACGGCCTGCCGTTTCTGCGACGCATCCCGTTACTCGGCACTCTGTTCGGATCGACGGACAACAATCGTACGCGTACGGAGCTGATTGTGCTGCTGACGCCAAGGGTGATCCGGTCTGGCACCGAGGCAGCCGCCGTCATGGACGAATTGCAGAACGAGTTCCGAAAACTCCACGAGACGCTGCCGAATTGGCGCGATGTCACGAGGTCAAATGCACACTAGACAGAGCGGTCTTGTGCTAATCACTGTGCTGTGGCTGATCAGCCTGCTCACGCTACTCGCCACCGCAACGCTCGCGATCGCTCGAAGCCACACCCGCTTAGCAACGCGCGCTGCGCAAACCATTACCGCGGAAACGATCGCGGACAGTGCTTTGCGGCTGACGTTGTTGCAGGTTCGTGAGCCACTGTCCCCCGGCCGGGAGCTGGGTTTCGCCGCGCACTGGCGACTCGAAGTCTTAGCTCGCGAGATCGAAATTCGTGTGGAGCGCGAAGCCGGCCGAGTTGACCTGAATGCCGCCGACGCGCCGCTGCTTGCGGCAGTGTTCACGGCCGGCGGTACGGACCCGGGCATCGCACACTCGTTCGCATCCCGCATCCTCGATTGGCGCGATACCGACGAACAGCCAGAGCGCGATGGCGCCGAAGACCTGGACTACGAGCGCGCGCATGTCGCTTACCGCCCGCGTAACGGCCCGTTCGAGTCCATCGGCGAACTGAGGCAGGTGCTCGGGCTCACGGAGCTGAGTCCCACAGTCGTGGACGCGTTCACCGTGTACTCCACGCGCTCACCGCTAATTACGCCTGAATTCGCACACCCATTGGCACACAAAGCTCTGGAGTTGCTCGCCCGCTCGCCATCCTTGCCATACACACCCTTCGCCGCTTTCGGCGCACAGGGTCTCTTAGGGCAAGTCGTGCGTGCTCATGCGTGCGTGAACATTGAGGCCGTCACAACCTGTCGCGCGGTCATTGCACGTCTGATGGACGATCGTTACAAACCCTTTCTCATCTATGCCTGGTACACAGAACCGCCGGCGTCGACAACCCGACCCACCGCGGAGTGACGCCTACCCAAAAGCGTATGTGGAGACTGGAGGCAAGGATGACGAAAACCGGCTTGGCGGCGGCGATGGACGCGGCGCAAACAGGTGTTCGCGCGGCACGCGATGGTCTCTTCGTTGCGCTCCCCCATCCGTCGCGCTCATTCACGAACGCCGGCTGAGGGCTGCACGAACGCCGAGTCCGGGGCGGGACTCTCGAACAGGCTCACGATGCTCTGATATTTTTCGATGTACCACCGGTTCTCGTTGTTGTATCTCGGGATCCTCACCGGACGGGCATCCGTGCCTTCCGCTTTCCAGACGCAGGGACAAGTCACCGAAGCTCCCGTAAGCTGCGCTCCGGGTCGGCTCAGTACGTCGAGCTTGACATTCATTCTTGTCAGGGCACGGTAGAGTTTCATCACGTTGCGGGATCCGCCGTTGTACGCAGCGACCGGAAAGATGCCCAGCACTTCCGGGTTGGCACGATACGCGCGACGAATATCCGCCCGCATCCCCGCCAGATTGAAATCCAGCAGGCAGGCCGCCGCTTTCACGGCGTTCAGCAGATTCGTTGCGCCGCTCTCGAAGACCGGGTCGAGCTTTGCTCCGCGGCAGCGTCTTACCAGGTACGCGTACGTCCCGTTGCCCTTGCCGTTGGTGAATTGCATGGGCCCTAACGCGTTTGCGTCCGAGACGCTATACCGATAGGCCTCCTCCCGCTTCAACCCGTACTGGCTCAGCACCTCGTTGAAGGCAAGCGCCCGCTTCTGTATGTAGTCCTTGTCATCGGTTTGCTCGATGACCGCAAGTGTCGTAATGACCTGTGGAGGAATGGCATCGGCGAGTAACTCTCCGGGAAAAGCCGCACTCCGCACCTTCGCGAGACGCAACTCCTCGATCGCCTGCCCCCCGTGCCAGCATCCAGTGAGACGCCTGCCTTGGGCTATTTACAGTGCAAAGGCAGGACCCGATCATGACCCCATCAATGAAAGCATCTATGACTGACAGTGAGCACTCTGCGATCTCTGCGTCAGAAGCCCGTAGGGCGAATGGCGCAGAGATCGCGGCGGCGCCGAATCCCGAGGTCGTGCCGGTGGCCAGGCGCCGCCGATTCTCCGGCGCGGAGAAGCAACGCATCTTCGATGCCTTCGATCGCTGCGCCAACTCGGGCGAGGTCGGGGCGCTGCTGAGACGTGAGGCCATCTATTCCTCGATGCTGTCCACCTGGCGCAATCAGCCCCAACCCCCTTGACAGCTTTTTGCGAAGGAGCCGCCTCGATGAAGACCTCGCGCCGCGTGACCATGTGCAGCTGGATCGATCCTTGGGGATTGAATCCGGGAGAAAGACGCGCGGGGTGATCTTCACGCCACGGCGAGAGAGCAGCCGAGAAACTCGCGGTGCAGTTGAACGCTGCTCCAATCGGTGAGCAAGGCTGCGCTAGGGGTCAGGTGCGAAGCCCGGCTTCGTAGGCAAGCGAAAGCCCGGATACACAAAAGCACTTGCGATACGAGCACAATCCGTCTCGCTCACGCCAGCCGCTCTCGCCATAGAGTACCAACGTGCCTTCACTTGTGCTTCCATTGAGTCAACGATTGCACGCGCTTCCTCGCGTGTGAGCAAGAATCGCGCGCATTGCGACAGGAGGTTGTCTACTTGGGCGGAACGCCCCGCCTCGCCCGCGCTCATCGCCAGATCTCGGCGTTCAATGCTTACCGGAGTAGATGGCGTGAGGTCATAGGCGGGAGAGAGTCGAAAATCAGTATCAGTCGCAATCACGGCGTGATTGCGGGGGTGGTCGTCGGTATTGGAAATAAGAGCATTGAAGAGCATGCGCCGGAACAGCTCGTGCGCGTCCGCGCGGGGGTCGCTGGAGAGGCGGCGCAGCTCCTCGACCAGGATCAGATACGACCACCGGTCACGGTCCTGATGGGTCTCCCCTGCGCGCAGTAATGTCAGGGCGGAAAGCATGCGCGCGCGTCGGTAACCGGTCTCCGTGAGCGCTCGATCAAAGCGCCGCACCAACAACACGTCCCGGGCTCCCACACGTACTATTCGGCTCTCGGCCGTCCGCAGCCCACACTCCGAGGCGAGGCGCAACATGGCGTGCTCCACGCAGGCATGGTTGAAGCGATCGTCCGTCCTGTTGAACTTGGCGAGCCATAGGCTAGGTGTTCCACTGTCGCACTCACAGTCCTCCACCACGACCTTGGGTCGGGCGCCGCCCATGGATGTGCCGAGCAGCAGCAGCTCCTGAACCTGCTCGGTCTGGCTTCCGTCCGGAAGCCCCTCCGCACTCTCCTCCGCGATCAGCCGATCCGCCAATTCCTGCAGACGCGCCAGGTCGATTGTGCGGTTGAAGTTGCGCCGTGGGGCTGGAGGCTCCCTGTTCAAACCGAAGGCAAGCGCGCCTGCACGATCATCGGAAGAATGGAGTAGGTAGTCGACCTCGGTCAGCTGCCCACCGCCGCTGTGGCGTTCGATCACACGCCTGCCCCAGTAGTCCGGGCTTGCATCGCGCAGCGCCCCGAACACACCCTTCAGGTTGAGGGTCTGATACGTGGTGGGAGAGAGTTTCAGCTCCACGGGGTCGATCGGTACGGCATCGGCACGCGCGAGATAGCTTCGGCCGTAGACCAACTCACCGCGCGGGTTACCAGCACGATCGGTACTTAACACAAAGCGCGCCGCAGTCACAAACTCGGCCTGCCCTGGCAGTGCGATATAGACAAAACACTCGCGCGCGCCTTTAGAAATCATTATCCAGTCCCCTTCTGGGGTAGGCGTGCTTGCGCAGGCGATCTAGGGCGAGACCCTCCTGATCCTGAGCGGGGTCAGCCAACGCAGCGAACGGGCGCAGCAGGTCGTAGGCCCATAACAGTGCCACGTACACGGCTGCACCTGCGCCTGGCTGACCAGCTTCGGCTGCGCGAATGGCGCGCACGCCGGTCCCGATCTTTGCGGCGACCATAGGAAGAGTAAGGTTCCGCCGCAGCCGCGCAGTGCGCAGGTTGGCGCCCACAAGCTTTAGCGCGTGCTCCACCTCGTAGGGCGGCGCAGCTGCAAGAGGGGTATTTTTGCGTGCCATGCTATAGATAGCACTAACTAGACGAATTAACGCTTTATTTAGTATGTCATTGGCTAGGCTACCAGTCAAGAATACATGCTATATAAAGCATTAATTTGGATATTCAGTGCTTTAAAAAAAAGCACTTTTCTGAAGGCGACCAATGCCTCGGGGTCTGGCACGTTGAAAACCGCACTCACCGGGCGTGTGGCGAGCTGTGGATCGAGTACTTGGATCTGGCCTGGGGATGCTCGCTGAGATCCACGTTGTCATAGCGCGGTAAGCGCAGAAACACCTCCTGGGCCACATCATCGAGATCGCTCTCGGTCAAAAACCACAATTTCCGTAACGGCGAGCGCCAGCCCCGGACAACCGGAACCAGTCCGTCAGACGCTCATGATTCGTGTGCGTGCACACCCGCATGTTGATTGGGCCAGGGGAGCCGATGGACCCCCACGGGAACGCGGTTCCGCGTGACCAGCAGGCCCGGATTCTGGTCGGAGAACGGTGTGATCAGCCGGCCGGGATACTGTACTGGGAAGGGAGTGGCCAGTGGGCCCGGATTCTGATCTGGAAAGGGGTCGGCTCATTTTTGCTTCCAAAAGTGGCGGTAGGAACACCCGCTATTTCCCGGGAGTTTTTGAGACGGCGCGCGTAAGTCGCGGATTTTATGGCTGCTCCTGCTACCTCCAGTACCCTGAGCATTTCGGCATCGCCAGTGCAGATTCATGCCTCCAAAATTGAGGTTTTGGGGGTGCGCCGGGACGGCATCAAAGCGTCGGCGTATGGCTCGATGAGAAACTGAAATACTCCGCGCATATTCAGCCCCTCGGTACGCGTCGGGGCGCACCGCGCAATCAACTCCGGTGGTATAGCACCGCTGCGACGCTGGGCCCAGCGATCGAAGATCGCCTGCATTTTCACCGTGTTCCAGGCCATCACGATATTGGCCAGCAGGCTCAGCGCATCCGCCACGGCCTGCATTTCAGCCTGGCTCTTGGCTTGATGACCGGGGACGCGGCCGGTGTAGATCAGGCGCTTCAGGGCGTTGGTCGCTTCGCCGCGATTGAGGACCCGTAGGATCTCGCGCCGAAATACCGGATTGACGAAGTATTCGGCCAAGAACACGGTGCGCAGCAAGCGTCCGATGACAACACCGACCTCATAGAGCGGATCCCCACGTGCGGCGGAACCAAAGCGGGCCATCACGCTGACAGCGCTCGTGTGACCGCTGTAGACGGAGGCCAGTAGACGCGCCCACGGGTCCCAGTGGGTCGGCACTGGGCTCAGATCCAAGCTGGCCTCGCAGATCGGCTTGAGGATCTCGGGCACCGCGCAGCCGCGGGGTAGAAACAGGTGGCGATCCTTAAGCGCCTTCAATCGAGGACACATCGCAAAGCCGAGTCGGACACGGCCATGCCGAGGTCGGTATGACCATGCGTATCGACCGCGAGGTGCGCGATCTTGACGACCTCTTGTCGCAACACGCCCTCAATGGCGACGCCGACCTGCCGTTCATTGAGCACGAAGGGTTGTGCGTTGAAGATGCCCCAGCTCGCCAGCACGTGCGAGTAGATCCCCACAGAGGGCGTTTGACGGCGTGGATCGATGCGGGCTTGCCAAATCCGTTGTTGGGTCTCCAGGCTCATCATGTCCGAGGACGCCAGATCCGAGCGACCCCACGTTGAGGCAATCGGGTGCTGGCGCATATAGGCGAGCACTGCGGCGCTGGCCTCGGCGAGTCGGCGTTCATCGCCGGCCCAGCGCATCGCTTGGCGAATCATACACCATCAGGAGTTCCTTGTCGGAACGCGGTTCGCGACCGAGCATGATCCAGCTGAACCGCACCTTCGCATCCACCTGCAACAGCAACTCCGGTAGCTGCGCCTCGCCGATCCGGTGATCGAGCGCGGCGCGCAACTTAACCAACTCCGGCTCCTCTTCTTCGGCCGCCAGGGGTGTCAGGTGCAACTCGTCATCGACCTTGAGGTCGCCGGCCTCGACGGCCTTGGCGACGGCGGCAACGCCCGCCTGGGCACGTTCGATGAGCGGTTCGAGGTAGACTTCCGCCCGCTTCGGCAATGACAGGCGCCGATAGTAGGAATTGCGCCCCTTTTCCCATCTTTCTGCGGGGATAAACAGCCGTTCGCGGCTGCGAAACGCCAAGCTGTGGTCGATCCACACGGTGCCGTTACGCAGGGCCCGGCGCAGCGCCAGCAGGGTCGCCACTTCCAAGGCGCGGCGCCGCGGCGACTGGCTTCGGAAGTCAGCATTTCAGGGATTTCCGCTTGCACAGCATCTGTACTCGCTGTACTGCGAGGCGGGCATAGGGATGGCGCCTGATCCGATAGAAGCGTTTCGCGTTTGCCTACTCGCAGCGAACCGCGACTACTGCCCTGCGGTGCGGAGAGTGGCGTCCATGTTGGAGCAAGGTATCGGCACAGCTGTTGCTCTCGATCAGGCTTTCATTTGGTATCGCCGAGCCGCTGAACTTGGTGATGCCGACGCAGCAGCGTCTGTCGGAAGAATGTATGCGAATGGCACTGGCGTGGGGAAAAATGAGGAGAAAGCACTCCAATGGCTGAAGGAGGGACAAAAACGAGAATCCCCGTGGGCACTGTTAGCCTTGTCTTCAGTCTATAGATTTGGAGAGCTGGGAGAGTCTGTTGATACAAATAAGGCGGACGAGCTTGCAAAACGGGCGCAGGTCTTGATAGAGCAACGTGCGGATCGAGGAGGATCCAATGTGGGAAGATCTGGCGCCGGAACCTGATGCCCAGGTGTGGGGTGGCAAACTCTGCGCGTAGATTGTTGAGTCGGCAGCTAAAAAGGATGTGTCCCTCAGTGAGGTATCACGTTTTGTGACGCCGCGCGCGATCATGGGTTGCGTGTTGGATCTGGCATCGAACGCGCACCATGCGAGCCCTCGCAACGGTTCAGTTTCGGACCGGTCGCCTGATAGGGGGTCGGCCAGGGGGGAGCGGTCGAGGCTACGCCACGAGTTCGGCAGGCGGCGTGGCCAGCGCCTCGTCAAGCATCTTGATCAGCGCCGCACGATCGTAGCTGTAGGGACTATCGGGAGGCGAGGCGGAGGCCCTGCCGTTCGTCGGGCTCGATGCGGCTGCCGCACCGCCAGGCCTCGACGCCTCAGCCGAGGCAGCCCGCCTCAAGTTATTCGCAGCACCGATGAGTCCAATTCGCGTTCCTGTCAATAGTCCACTCCCCATACATGGCTGCTGTGACAAAACCCGGCGATCGAGCACAGTGACCCACCTGACGTAGCCTGCATTTGTTTGAGCACGAACGCGTCGTACTCAGCAGGTACTGATAGATCATAGAAATTGAATCGCACGTTCGGATACTGCCCCTTCAGCCGCGCGATCATCGAGACATCCTCGTTGACGAGCACCGCCGCATCCTTGCTCGCCATACCGATCTGTCCGTTCTCTCCGAACCAGCCGTGAACCCCGCCGCCGAAGTTGATCTCCTCCGCACCACCGTCAATCAAGCGCACCGCGGCGCGCTCGATCTGGGAGGAGACGGTGGTCCCATTAAATAGGACAGCATTTCCCGACTGCACGATATTGGGGACATCAGCAATGACCGCTTCCGCGCCCACAATGTCTCGCACTCCATTTGCGGCCACCGCTCCCTCGCCACCACCGAAAGAAGTCGCCAGCAACACGAAGGTCGTCGTTCCGGCAACCAACGCGTGCACTCCCGGATAAATATCGGCCGCTACGGTCGCATGCGAGGGACCTTGTATCCCGTACAGCTGGAGGATACCCGTGTAGATTTTGGCGAACTCATCGGTTAGGGACGCTGCCGCCGGCTGGTTGAAGTACCGCTCGAGGAGCGGCGGCCCCGGCGGCTCAGGGTTGACGACTCTAGCGTAGGGGTAGCCGTATCCATAAACAGCGTTGACGTATGGCGAGGAAGTGCTGTTACCGCCACTCTTGCTGCTACCCCCACTGTTGGTGCTTCCCGTAACGGGCGGCGGCGGTGATGAATTCCCGCCGCCGCCGCCGCCGCCGCCCCTCTGACAATCGTACGGATTGCGGCTGCATCCACCTCCGGGGTTGGTGCCACCCGCACCACCCGGCTGCCCCGTAGGAGCGTCACACACGCCAGGAGCACACTCCGGTGGCGAATCCGTTGGCCCCGTTTCCATTCCGCTCGGATCAGAGAAGTTCACCGGATCGTTGTTGGCGAACGCGTACCGATTTCTCGTCGTCGACCGCCCCGGAACCAGCAGCGGATCGCGACTCAAGAAGCGACCGAGCACCGGGTCATACATGCGCGCGCCGAGCCTTGACAGGCCGATCGCGGAGAGCCAATCGCCGCCATTCCACTGTTTGCCCGAATAAGTTGGCGCGCCGGGCTGCGCACCCGTGGAGGTTGGCTTGCCGTACGGGTCGTAGTCTACGTCCTGCACAAAGTCGCCGGTCTGATCTGTAAAGAACCGATTACCACGTCCGTCATTGAACGCGAACGTCCACGTCCCCGTTGTACCGTGACGAGTCGCCTGGACACCCGGCCCCAGGATCGTTCGCGTGATGACGGTGGTCGAAGCTCCTCCAACCACCTCCGAACGCCTCGTGAGCAGTTTGCCGTAATACAATTCACCGCGCGTATCCGGGGACGAGCTGCTGTCGAGCACGAGCGAATGCGGATCGCCAAAAGCGTCGTAGGTAAAGACTGCGTGGGAGGACGTCGCGGTATCGACGATGTCAGTGACGTGGCCAACACTGTCGTAATTCATGTTTCGAGTGCCGGTCGGTGTGAGCAGCCTCGTGATATTACCCATGACGTCGTACAGTACGGAGCATGTCGGGCTCGGCGTCCCGCCAGTGTAGGAAATGTCGCAGATGCGGTCGCGATCCGTTGTCTCGTAGCCCATGACGATATTGCTCGCAGTTGTGCCCGTGTCCTGTTTCTGGATCAGATTGCCGAGCTCATCATAGCTGTATTGCAAGTTTGTAAAGGGAACCCCCGCGAGGGTGCGCTTGGCAAAGGCGAGTCGTCCGAGTGCGTCGTAGTTGAAGGAGATCGTGGGTGTGGTAGTGCTACCATTCTTGATCTCGAGTCGCGCACGCTCCCGGCCCATCGGATCGAAAGGGTTCGGCGTTCCGTCGGCCACGAACGCGATCTTGCGTGAGTGCGCTGCGACCGGAGAGGTCACCGTCACATCGGTCGGAAGTCGCCGTCCCGTGTCGGCGTAGTTCGCCAAATAGTCCGCGAGACCATACTTCGCGTGACGAATACGACCGAGCATATCGATGTCGGCGCCCCCCGGCGTCGCAGTGAAGATGTCCTGACTCACCGTGCCATCTGAGTACCTGACCGTCAGTGGCCGGCCAGCCGAATCGTACGTGTAGTCGACGTGCTCCGATTTGAAGCCAGTATCGGGTAACAGAAATTCGAGCCGCTTCTGCGAACCGTCATCGTTGAAGGCGTGCTTCTCGATGTAGTTGGTTTGCGTATTGCCGTCGAAGATGCCGCGAGCGTTAAGGCGTCCGAGCCCGTCGTAACTCAGCGTAATGTCACTTGCCTGTCCGTAGGCACGCGCCAGCCGTCCGTAAACGTTGGTCGGTGTCAATTGCGCGATCGCGTTCGACGGTTGATCGTATACATACGTGTACTGCGTGGGCCTGGAATCATTGAGGCGCTCGCCGCGCGCGACGATGCGTCCGAGCCCGTCGTAGTTCGCGAAGACACCGTGAACTTGAGACGGCGACACCGTGGTGTCGGTCCAGGATACTTCCTGCAATTCGCCCCAACGGCTATAGGTACTGAATTGAGGCGCGACATCCGGTTCGTCCAGCTCGAGCAGCTGGCCGAAATTGTCATAGTGCCACTGGGTTTTCACCGCCGCAACACCATTGGGGAT